>JAEAMG010001836.1_pt1 | contig 14813 bp, 8 predicted proteins | sample 8958741 | NCBI WGS metagenome assembly JAEAMG01 (sample SAMN16933256, study PRJNA681125) | bioreactor sludge metagenome | isolation source: anaerobic bioreactor treating anionic surfactant - SDBS | place: India: Bengaluru | collected 2019-02-28
TCGCTGATACCGATAACCACCGCATACAGAAGTTCGACAAAGATGGCAACTTTGTAACTCAGTGGGGAAGTTTTGGTGTCGACGATGGCATGTTTATATACCCGACGAGGGTCGCTGTCGGTCCCGATGGTTGCCTCTATGTGACAGAATCATTAGACCAACGCTCGGAATTAAGCAATGACCGAATACAGAAATTTGATGCCGATGGTTTTTTTATTGAGAAATGGGATAACATGATCCTTGGAAACCCAAGATTCTATGATCCAAGCGGTATAGCTATAGGGCAGGACGGTACCATATACGTTGCTGATAGGCATGACAGTCGTGTTCTAAAACTTGATAGCTCCGGAAAGGAGGCACTCTTCCGATCAAATATTCCTGTTAACCAGCCGGCTGGAGTATCCAAACAATATTTAACTGATGTAGGTAACCTCAACGTTTCAGGTAAATTTTACCTTGAGGCGACACTCATAAACAGTTTGGGACAGCGGGTTGCTCAATCGACATATCCTTTTTATATCATGAAAGGGAACATATACTTTACATTCTCTACCGACAAAGCAATGTATAAGCCAGGTGAAACAGTTATTATCCAGGGGGAAGTCAGGAATTTTGCGTCATTAGCATTAAACGGTGTATCGCTGGTGTTGACCAGGAAGACATCGACCGGAGAGGAGGCTATTGATTCTATTGCTTTTGACCTTCCTTCAAATGGGTCCTTTTCTTTTACTTCAACTGCTCAGGCAGAGACAGAGGGAGCCTTTATTCTTATAGGTACATTGACTCATGAGGACTCGACACTTTTTGAGGCAAGTGACCAATATGATGTTGCAGCGCCAAAAGTTTCGTGTGTGATCGCCGGCCCTGACGATGTCGGCAATGACCCGTTTACCCTTTCAGCTACTGTCTTCAATGAAGGGAAGACTGATACTTCTGTTGTGCTAACATCTCCCTTTGACTCACAAAGCCTGTTCGTTCCTGCCGGTTCCTCACGAATGTTTTTATACCAACCTCAAACAATCACACAGGACACACTTTACACCTTCACCCTCTCGGGGGATGTAAATAGGATAGCCTCAAAAATGGTAAGATATGGCTTGTCGGCAAGCCTGACTGCCAGTGCGGCACTCATCTATCCTCAAGGCAACATTTCGATTCCTATAAGTGCCAACAATACTGGTAATCTTGATGGAAGTTTCCTGATAGATGTTTTGCTCCAGCCATCGGGTCTTTCCTTTCAAAAAAGCTATATAATCCCTCATGGCCAGACTGCTTCTGATACCCTTGTTTTTGACCTTACAGAGGGGGATTATACCCTAACCCTGACGAGTCAGACACCACCTGCAAGCACAAGCGCTTCATTTTCTGTGAAAAAAGAAAACAACATATCTGTTGCACCTATCGTAATCGGTACCCCGACAAACGGACTTATTACAGTGTCCACTGAGCTATCGAATTGCGGGTATAATGGTGTGAATGGTTCAATACAATTGTCAATCCTGAATTCGCAGGGCGTTGTTGTGTGGCAATCATCACAGGAAATGAGCCTTCAGGCGAACTCATCGCCATCGCCCATTCCCGTGAGCTTGCCTTTCTCTCAGGCAATATTGCAGTCAGGGAGCTACACGGTTAAGGTGGCCTTTCTGAATGGCAGCGGTCAGGAGCTTGCCTCTAAGACATCTTTGTTTGTTGTATCAGGAGCCAACCTTAGGTTAGCTCAGATTCCTTCTTCCCAGACCGTCTCCGCAGGCGAGGAAGCAGCCTTCGCCTTTGTAGTGACAAACACAGGGGGAAAGGAAGCCTCGGCAGAGCTGACGCTTAAGTCTCATGACTTCATCAACCTTACACAAAGAGCCGTGGTCAATCCCGGCGAGGAGAAGAGTTTTTCATTTGCTTTCCCAATCCCTGCTGATCTTGAGGAAAAGGACTATTACGCAGAATATGAGCTCAAAGACGTGAGCGGCACCCTTGCAAAAGGGCAGGTGAGGTATCACGTCGCAGGCATTAATATTTCCGTTGCTGCTTCGCTGGACAAGAACCATTACCGGGAGGGCGAAACTGGACACCTCGCATTGATAATAAACCAGCAGGCCGGTGGAACAACACGCAACCTTTTTGCAAGGGTCAACTACGGTGATTTTGAGAGCAAACAAAATTTTGCGTTAACAGGAAGTCAGAATCTTTCCTTTGCCATTCCTCTCGCGGCAATTACCGGAGAGAAACTATTTTTTGGCATTTATGATGAAGGAGGGAGGTCGATCCATCTCAATTCCCTCTATATCTATAAGACTGGTGATGCCTTTACCATCACAACGAATAAGCAGGTCTATAACCAGGGCGAGACGGTCAACATGACGATTGAAGGAACTAGCACGGGCACGATGATAATCTCTGGCCCCGGTGGTTACAGCGAAACATTTCCCTTCAATGGATCTGCTACCCGGAGCTTGTTCCTGCCCCAGGCTGCCAGGGCAGGAACATATCACATCGAGGCCAGCCTGGCAACAACAGAGGGCCAGACGACACATGCAACCAAACCGATCGATATCGCCGGTATTTCTGTGAAGGTAAAGGAGGCAGCGCTCGACAAAGGCAAATATCTGCCCGGTGAGCCTCTTCATCTCTTTCTGCGGATAGAAAGCAATAGCGATTTACCTGTTACATTGAAAGTATGGAGTGTGGGTCCGGATAAGAACTCAAATTTTCTCGGGGAGCAACAATTCCCGCTTACACGGGCAGAGCAAGTCCTGCTCACAACCGAGTATCCTGCGACAATTACTGCAAGCGGCATACAAAAGCTTATCTATGGCATATATTCGGATAGCATGCTTCTCTCCTCGGGGAATCTCTCTTTTGATGCTGGTGATGGGGTAATCCTCGGAATGACGACTGATCGTAGTGATTATCCTCTGGGCTCTGAGGCTGTTGCAGTGAAGCTCAATGTTTTCGGATTAACTGACGCAACCCTTACCCTCAAAATCAATGGGGCTGTGGTACATAGTGAAACTATCAGCTTAAGCGGATTTTCCACAATCATCATCCCTATATCAGACCTCGGACCAGGAGCCCACACGCTGGAGGCCGTTCTCACGGCAGGTGGACTCTCAAGCACGAAAGAGACAAGTTTTCTGTATGGAACGAATCTGTCTGATATCGCTGCTGACGTGTGGAGTTCGGGCACAATGATTGGAAAAGATGGCACGATGAAGCTTTTTGCAACGGCAGGAAACCGAGGAAAAACAATAGCAATCCCAACTTCCATGACGCTTCACGATGGTGACGCCATGCTTGCTACCTTTCCTGTGGGAGAGCTTGCTCCCGGAACTTCTCAGTCGTTTGAATTTTTGTGGAATGTTATAGGGAAAGCAGGAGAACACACGCTCCAGGCAATCGTTGATCCTCAAAATGTGCATACAGAATTCACGAAAGATAACAACAGAGTGACCAGACGAATCGTTATACCTGATGTTGCTCTGATTACGGAAACCGACAAGGTAAACTACGGAATGGGTGAGCAGGTTGTAATAAACGCCACGAGCATCAACCTCACCGCAGGAACGAACTATCCTAACCTCACATGCACAACCATTGTTCGAGATTTGTCAGGCAATGAAGTCTTTCGGCAGAGCAAATCTCTCAGTCTTTCTCCTTCCCAGACAGGCGAAACAACAGCCACATGGAATACGTCCGGCCTCACCGGTGAAGGAAAATACACCATACGACAGGAGATTGCGACAGGTGCTACGGTTATTGCCGAGAAGACAAAAGTCATTACCATTACTGCAGGATCAGGATTTTCTCTGGAGGTAAATCCGGCATCGGTCAAGGTAAAGCAAGGCGAGACCGGACACTTTACAATTTCTGTTGGCGTCCCTTCAGGGTGGGGTGGCAGTGTGACCCTTGATGCTCAAGGCATACCGGAAGGCACTACGGCGAGCTTTGTTCCAAATATCATCACTGGCTCCGGTACATCAGTCGTGTCAGTCACAACGAGCGCCACAACGCCACCCGGCACCTATACCCTTATCCTCCGCGGGCAAAGCAATGATGGTCCAGGGGGAACCACCCAGATAATTCCCACTACCCTTGATGTTGCCGGTTTTAGTCTCCAGGCTGTGCCTGAAAGCATCTCAATCATTCAGCAGGAAACGGCAGATTTTACGATTAGGGCAACATCATTGAACGATTACACGGGAGCGCTTGTTCTGTCAGATACAAACGGCAGAATAGGGGGCCTTCTCTTAACAATAGACAACCCTAACCTCTCTGTCCCGGGAGGAGAGACTGTCGTGCGCGTCCAGAGCTCAAAATATGTGCCCCCTGGAACCTATACGATTAAACTTTCGGGAAGCGATGGAATATTATCAAGAGATGTAACGCTCTCGGTCGGAGTGACGCAGAACCCTGGCATCGCCCCTGGATTTGTTGTAACGCCCGGCCCTGGTTTTGACAACCGTGCCCTGGTTACCCTCTTGAATAGAAATTTTGTGGAGAAAGTTGAGTTTAACGCTTTCAAGACGAGGTTTGGCGCAAATGCCGTGATGGGGGATATCGACGGGGATGGTGAGGATGAAATTATTGTGACGCCCGGCCCTGACCCGCTCGCAGACGGCCGGGTAAAGATATTCAGACAAGATGGGGCCTTGATTCTCGAACAGCCTGTCCTGGCTACAAAATTTGGAGCCTATTTGACGGCCGGTGATATCGATGGAGATTGGCAGGAGGAAGTTGTGGTAGGTGCAGGTCCCGGACTGAAGAATACCGCACGGATCAAAGTGCTTTCTTTTGATGGGCAGGGACTTTCGAACACGGGAATTAACTTTGTGGCATTTCCCACTGTCTATAGGCTTGGCGTAAGGGTGGCCATCGGTGATGTTGACGGCGATGGAATCATGGAGATCATTGCGGGAGCTGGCCCAAGTCCATTGAGCCCTGCACGGGTCAAGGTGTTTAAGGTCGACACATCCGATGGCACGGGCAGCTGGAGCATATCCTCAACGCACGCTGATTTTATCGTCGATTTTGGCGATTGGTATCCTTATATTTTTGGAGTGAATGTTGCCGCAGGTGATATTGACGGTGATGGAAAGGCCGAGATAATTGCCGGCGCCGGACCAAACCCTCTCCAGAAAGCTATTGTGGCCGTATACAGGGGCGATGGGACATTCACAGGCACCCGTTTTGAGGCCTATCCATCCAACGAGTACCGGTTTGGCGTGAATGTGACAGCCCGTGATCTGGATGGAGATGGTGTGGCAGAGATTATAACGGGCCCCGGGCCTTCACCATTCAGTGATTCCTGGATACGTGTTTTCCGGGGCGATGGCACACTTCTGTCGGATGGTTTCCTCGCCTTCCCGGAGTCTACAAAATTCGGCGCCAAGGTTGCAACCGGGAATACAGGAGAGTAGTTGTAAGCCTATAGCTGTGAGCTTTCTCAAATTCCTTGACTTCTCCACCTTTTTCCTTTAATGTATTGTTGCGGGGTGGAGCAGTACGGTAGCTCGTCGGGCTCATAACCCGAAGGTCTCTGGTTCAAATCCAGACCCCGCAACCAAAGAAGTCAAGGGGTTGCGGTTCATCCGTAACCCTTTTTTCTTGCCTGGCATTTTATATCGAAACTATTAATAACAAACATGAAAAACTTTGTGATGTACAGCTTTGCATCAGATAGTTAACATTTTTCATATCAGGTAGGTTGCGTTTATGTTATCGGAGAGTGGATTGGCGAGAGGTAACGCTTTAGTCTTGTTGCAGATGTTAATCGCACCTTTCTTCTGGTTTATTGATAAATTGATATCCTTCCCATGATAGAATAAACTTTAGGGAATATTTGATATGGTTTTACGTGCTCTTATCGCAGGAATTGCCAGACAGGATGGTTCTTGCTTAGCGACGAAGTTTCTACTCTCCAGAGAAACGAAGGGATTTAAGGAGGATTGTTGATAAAAGATGGATAGACTTTCAAGAATAACAGTAACCGGTGGGAAAGGTTTCCTCGGGCAGCACCTTATCGAAAAACTCAAAAGCCGCGGATACCAGAATATTTCAATCGCTGATTTGCCTGAATACAACCTGGTGGATGTAAAGGGTGTACACAAAATGTACGCAGAGTTGAAGCCTCAGATAGTCATCCACCTTGCCGCGCGGGTAGGTGGAATTGGGTTCAATCAGGCCAACCCGGCTACGCTGTTTTATGAAAATGCTATGATGGGAATTCAGCTGATGCACGAAGCATATTCCCACCAGGTTGAAAAATTTGTCGCTTTGGGGACGATTTGCGCATATCCCAAGTTTACACCTACCCCGTTTCGAGAAGATGACATCTGGAATGGATACCCCGAAGAAACGAATGCACCGTACGGCCTCGCAAAGAAGATGATGCTTGTCCAGTCTCAGGCATACCGGCAGCAATATGGTTTCAATTCAATCTTTCTCCTGCCGGTAAACCTTTACGGACCGGGAGACAACTTCAGCTTCAGGTCTTCCCATGTTATCCCGGCGCTGATCAGAAAGTTCCATCTCGCCAACCTTCTCTCCAGCGACAACTTTGCTGCTATCAGGCGCGACTTCATCCGCAACGGAGATGGCCAGATTGAGATGGAAGGCAAGGAGTTTTCAGTGCAGGACGATTCCCCTGATGAAAACCTCCTCACCATTCTTCATAACTACGGAATCTCCTTTGGCCAGCAGTTTCTATCAGACGTCTCAGTGCACACAAAGAAGCCCAATAAAAGAGAGAAAGAGGTGGTTGTTGAGATTTGGGGTACGGGGCAGGCACCCCGGGAGTTCTTTTACGTGGAAGACGCTGCCGAAGCGATTGTTCTTGCAGCCGAGCAGTATAACAAGAGCGAGCCGGTCAATATCGGCGCAGGCTTTGAAATTTCCATCAGAGAGCTCGTCGATATGCTCTCAGGCTTGATGGGATTTACGGGTCGCGTTGAATGGAATACGAGCAAACCCGACGGCCAGCCACGACGCATGCTTGATACGAGAAAGGCTGTCCAGGAGTTTGGCTTTAAATCGAGTACTGGTTTTGAGGAAGGCTTGAGGAAGACTATCGACTGGTACAAGAGCCAGAAGTAGAACTTGCACAAGTAACCGACCTGGCTGTATATCTTCCAGAGAGTATTCGACGCTAACCTTTCAAAATTACTAACTGCAGAATTCTGTTATTAGGTCCTTCAGTTTTCTGGCAGAGGAGACCCAGTTTAGCCTGTTGGAATACTCATCAAAAGAAGACAAGGCTAATTTTTTGTATTCTTGTTTTGACGACATGAGCCTTTCAATGTAATCACAGTAAGTGTCGGGAGCTGAATCTAACGGAAAAGTCTGACCATTTTTTCCGTTTTGGATGGCAGAAGGAATACCTCCCACCTGCGTCGCTATAGACGGAAGCCCGAAAGAGCTTGCTTCGGCAAATACCAGGCCGAAACATTCAGCTCGTGAAGGAACAATCAAGAAGTGGGATTCAGACAGCAATGTGTCTAAGAGCTTGGCCCCTTCTTCCGTCTTCTTAGATACAAACCCATAACACTTTGCAAACCCCGGTAGATTGACGGGAGGGTTGCAGCCAACAATTTTCAGTTCTGTTCTTATTCCTCGTTGATTAAGTAATTCCGCAACTTTGATGGCAGTATCTCCGCCTTTCCTTTGCCAATCTACACCTATGAAGAGCAACTTGCAGATGTCAAACCGTTTGTTTTCGAGAATTCCTCTGATTCCGTCGAGATTCCTGTCACATAAAATGTTTGCGCCGAAAGGAAGCACCTTTACTTTTTTGGGATCGACATCGTAGTTTTGGATGGCCGTGTTTGCGGCCCATTCGGAGGAGTAGAATGCCATACTGCACTTTGATAATGCCACCTGCTCCATTTTGTTACCGTTTTTGATAGTTTCGGCACAGAGATTGGAAAATTCCGGGTAGAAATCTACCATACCGGCAAACGTTGCATCCGTCCAAAATACAATCGGCCTATCGGTTTTCAGGTAAGCAATCGGAATTGTGCCTGGACTGACTACGATGTCATAGTCTGTTTTTGCCAGGCGTTTCTCAACCTGCCGTGCATAATCGATCAAGAGGCTTGGTTCACGGTCACGAAGGTATTTTTTTGATCGCAGTTTTCTGTAAAAAATACCCTTTAACTTGTATGATAAATCATTCCTGATCTTCAGATTTCCAATGCTCACCGTTTGCAAGCCAATATTTTGAAACGCTTGCAGAAGATGACTGGCAACCCCGGACCAGGCATGTACATCGGAAGCATCGTAGGTTGTAACGTAAGCTATCTTCACTATGTGCCGACTCTTTGACCTTGCTGATTGAGCACCATTTTTTTTTGCCGGACTCCAATTTTAATTTGAGAATGAGATGTCTGGTCATTTGTTAACCGAGATATTTTTTCATAGTTGCTCATGGCTACGAGCAAAAATCCGAGGGCTAACAGCAACTCCGCAGCTTCCTGGTGTCTCCATGATGCTACCTGAGGGTGAATCGAATAGAGTATTCTCGCAGATTTGATCCAGCCATGAGAATAATAAATAAGTGCTACCGGAAGAAAGTACATGCAGCAGTACCAATCAGGGACGATAAAATTACGTATGTCTTTAAGGTTTGCCCTGGTATTGCCTCGAATCAACCAGGCCGTTCCTCCATAGAGGCCAATGATAATATATACGAGATAAGAAGTGCTCTGTACCTCATGAATGTTGTGAATCGTAAACTCTTTTTGGGTGTTACTGTCACTCAATAATTTCGGTGTTTTAAATCCTAAGATACGCTGCCCCCAGCTGATTTCCTCTAAACCAATAAGCATTGTCGAAAATGCAAATATCAGCAAGGTCCAAAAAATAAGTTTGTACTTTGATTTATGAAGTTTTACTACAGCGATGAAGCTTATGGCAGATGATAGAAAATACGAGACAGTCTGCAGGTACTCGACGGGCCTGTCTTCCTGAATGATTCGAAGGTACCAATCTGGAAGAAACACATACAACAAGACAAAGCCAAGGCCCAGCAAAAGTGGAAAGAAAAAAAAGTTTTTTTCATTTGCTTGCAGGTTGAGGGCTTCCAATCGTTGCTCGACGTGAGTTAGCTTCAAGATGTAAGGCCTTTCTTTTTACATAGCTTGTCTGATAATTTTCGTACAAAGCGGCAAGAAAATTAAATGCAGCGTTTTATCACTGTAAAGGCAGGCAATTACCAGGGTGCTGTTTATGCAACTCAATGACCGTGCTTTTGGGCGGGGCTGGGTTTTTATCCCCAGCCCCGCCCTTCTGCTATGTTTGGGGTATCAGAATCCTGCGAACTTTCTTATAGATCATTTGAAAGAATCGTAAAATTCGGATTTTCCGTGCTTGTTCCCACCTTGTTGCTGACCTTCAATGGATAGGCCCCGGGGTTAATGCCCTTGGGCAGCTTCGGGACAACGAAGGTGATGGTGCTATTTCCGTTCACCGGGTCAGTCATAGACCAGGTTTTGACTTTGCAGTTTACCCTCTTTCCACTTGCCTGATCCTCTACATACACCTTGCCCTTTTTGGTTCCGAAGAACATCCCTTGTATGGTTATCTCGGTTCCGGGAAGGCCCTCGCTCACCGCGAGCGGTACAGTGATCTCTGGTTTCTTGAAAGTAAATGTGCCTGCTTCGTAGGTGAGTTTAGTTTTATCGCGTTTGAACTGAATTCTCACAGGATATGCACCCGGTTGCAGCGCTTTGCTTATGGTGCAGGTGACTGCGTCATTGGTCCAGTCGCCCTTTGCAATCTTAGTAGCGGATTTCTTGGTCCCGTTATAGATGAAAACCTTACCTTTCTTGTCAGTAAACCCTCCCGGAGCATTCGTAAAGGTAATCCTGGTGCCCACGGTACCCTCGGCAATGCTTGGTTCAGCCTGCACTCCTGTGCCGGATAGGCTTACCTGGGCGATACCAGCGCCTTGTACTGCGATGTCAAGGGTAGCAGACTGGGCACCGCCGGCAGTCGGGTTAAACGTGACGTTAACATCACATGTGGTGCCATTGGTGTATACCCGCACGCATGAGCCGGCATCTACCTCAAACGTCCCTGAAGAACTCGTTATGCCGGTGACAGTGAAGCTTCCCGTTGCGCTAATGGTGACCGGAAGTTCGGCAGGTGTTCCGACCATAACGTTTCCGAAGTTGAGGGCCCTCGGATTAACATCCATAGCCGAGGGGAATAAACCTCCTTCCATGCGAAATGCGAAATTTGGAAGTGGTAGCTTTTTGAAACCTTGTTCTTCCCAGGGGACGCTTGGATCGAGAACGGGCGTCCAGTCAGTAGGAAAGCCATCGACGTCTGAGCGGGCCATTATTAGGGCCTCATCAGATCCGTTTGTAACATCTGAGGGTTGCCTTCCAATCTCCCCGTAAAGATTATATTCCAATTTTGGGTAAAAAACTAACCAGTATTTACCCGCGTTAAAACGAGGGGGCTGGGCAAGGTTTAAAGTGACATCAGATGGTCTACCGCCCGATCCGTCTGTTATAGAAACCTGTGGGTCGTCCGGTGAAAGCGAGATGCTCCACAGATGGCCTCCCCCTATAGGGTCCCCAGCGGGTTCCCCGCCGTTGTTTGCATAGACATACCAGGTAAGCACCTCGGCATTCCTTAATGAGGACGCTTTCCGCAAATTCGTTATGAAGTCACCTGGGACGAAAATTGAAGACACATGCCAGGCGTCTCCAGATTCGACGTCGAAATCATCGGCTATCCAGATGTCCGATTCAGGGCGACTGAACCATTGTTCGTAGTCCTGATTGTGATATGCTTCAGTGTTGACAATGCTCAAGGGCTGGTCTACGAGTACCCCCGCCAAACCATGGAGCGGCAATATGAGAAAACATATCAACGCAAAGAACATTACATTAAATCTTTTAACCATTATTTGTTACCTCCTTTCAGATTTTTTAATGAATAATGCAATAAACGTACCTTAGAGTAAATATGTCCAATCTCTGAGCCGGTATGAGAGCTATTGTGGTTTCCTTTGTTAGAAGTGCCTTGCAATCTTTGATCTATTATTCTATAAAACAGTATAGTTGTCAAATGGGCCTCAAGTGCTGCCGGCGATTTGTCGTTGACAATGTGATCAGGTTTATTGTTTAATCTTTCAAAATAAAGATACTATAATGACACAAGATATAGCTATTAAAAAAGGGACCATCCGGATTTAGCAAACAAGATCTTGTCAGATGCCAAGATACACCTCGTATTAGCTTAATCAAAAAACTTTTCATGTTAGTTATCTCCCTTATGAATTGAAGCTATAATGGTAGATGTGCTGAGGAAGAGCTTAAGATGTGATGTTATAAGCACGTGTATGAGAACCTGAGAATAGACTTAACTTATTTGGTTGTGAGACCGAAATAAAGTTTATATGCTTCTTGCCGGTTTAGAAGCGAACCCTGGAAGCATTAACGGTAGTTTGTTTTTTTATGGTACTTCTTTTTGTAGGTAAGCTACACAGATTGATGGTAAATATTTTATGTACACAAAGCTCGAAACCATCAACATGAAAGAAACAAAAGTCTTGCACAGGGATTCCGGACTCTCGAATTGTACTGACATAGCCACGTGCGTGGCACATAGAATGCATATATAAAACAAGTTCACCCGGAATGTTCTATATTAAGGATGATGATGGAAATCAGGGATACTGGCTGTATCCAATGGCGGTAGCTTACCCTTTCTTCAAAACCTTTCGGAGAATGGCGGGAAGAATTTGTGCCAGCAAATATAACGGGTTGCAGCGAGGCCTAAAGAGTGTTATAATTGAAAAAAGGTTTGTGCTCTGTAAGGGGGTTATAATGAAATCCAAATATTTTATAGTATTGTTTACGGTAGGACTTGTTATCACCGGAATTTTTTCGGGCACGAAGTGTTTTGCCCAGTCATCTTCGGGTTGTGTTGTTACCGAAAAGCGCGGAACAACAGAAATCGTGGTGAGTTGTCCTGATGGAAGCAGAGTTATTAATGCCGGTGGCCGCACTGATCTGTACAGGGTTGGAGACAGGATTGATATCTACGGGCTGTCCGGTAATCAGCCATCGTCTCTTCCGGGACAGACGACTACCCCGGGACGCTAATGGAAAATAGGTTGATAAAGATATAAGGGTAGTAATTAATTTTTTTAAGGAGGCAACATTATGAAATATTTTCATTTTTTTGTTCTTTCAGTTTTGCTTTTGTGTATAGCTGCGTGTGCGCCAAACACGGTTAAGAATCCTACGCCTCTGGCTAAATTTGAAGAGTCAGCCCGAATGGCTCCGCAGGCTGAGTACCTGATCGGAGTTGGGGATACCCTTGATATAAAGTTTCTCTACAATCCTGAATTAAACGAACTGGCGGTCCCCGTTCGCCCGGATGGGCGCATCTCGCTTCAACTTGCAAATGATGTGCATGCCGCCAATTTGACGCCCAATCAGTTAAGAAAGGTGCTTGCCGAAAAATATGCAGCGGAGATCAATAAACCTGAGGTTGCAGTAATCGTCCGAAGATTTACATCACATAAACTTTTTGTCGACGGTGAAGTCTTATTCCCGGGCATGGTTACAATAGAAGGACCGACATCCCTGGTGCATGCAATTTCCCTGGCCCGCGGGTTCAGAGAGTCGGCCAGACTTAGCAATGTCATCGTCATCAGGAAGGATGCCGCAGGTAAAGCTATGAGCACAAATATTGATTACAGGAGGATCATAGACGGCTCTGACCTGAGTCAGAACATTACTCTTATGCCTTATGACATTGTCTATGTTCCAAAATCAGTCATTGCCAATGTGAATAAGTTTGTCGCTGAGTACATAAACTCAGCTATTCCTACCAGATTTCCAGGGTTCAGCTCGTTCTATAACCCTTACACCTATGCGTTTGGCGGAAGAACTCAGGACATAGGGGACTAAGCGAGGCTCACAATGGAACAAGAGAATCAGACAACATATATGAGCGCCTTGAGGGATTTCCTCACGATTTTCTTTAAGTACAAGAAAATGATATTGGTTGTCTTCCTTGTGATTGCTGCAACAGGTGTAGGGATCTCATTGAGTATACCGGAACTGTACGAAGGTAGAGCCAGCATACTTGTCAAGTTCGGCCAGGAGTTCATGTACCGGCCTGAAACCCCGGGACGCGCTGAGCGAGGCATGACCCAGGAGCAGGCCATGAATAATGAGATCAAGATCCTGACGAATGTTGATTTGGCTAAGACGGTAGTTGCCGCTGTGGGAATCAAGAATCTTTTTCCAGACTGGAAAGTTCCTGCTACCCCGGACAGCAGGCTGACCGAAATTGCGGCCTCGACTTTTACAAAGAACCTTTCCGCCTATCCGGTACTTAAATCAAGCGTGATAGAAGTAGCTTACAAACACGAAAATCCAATAGTTGCAGCCCAGGCGGTGAACGCGCTTATTGAACACTTCAAGGACAAACATATCGATGTTTATAGCGATCCCAAGTCCTCTTTTCTCGAGGAACAGACCGGTAGCTTTAGCGAACGACTCAAGAAGGCAGAAGACAAATTACAGAGTTTTAAACAATCACACCAGGTCTACTCTCTGGATGAGCAAAGGAATTCCCTGTGGCAGCAGCGAGTGAGTTTCGATACCAACCTCAGAGACACGCAGACCCAGATTCGGCAAATAGAAGAGAGGATGGCCATTGTCAGGAGCCAGAATTGGCAGCCAGAGGGGACGCAGGAATCGAGGACGCGCCTTGCGGCCCTTCAGATAAAGGAGCGGGAACTGTTAGAAAAATACACTGAAAATAGCAGGATGGTCCAGTCTGTTCGTAATGAAATGAATGCGGTCAAGGAATCTGACAGAAAATTGGTGGAGGAAGCGCGTCGAATAGAGCTTAGTAAATTGCGGGGTGAACTTGCTGTGCTTCAGGCTAAGGCTGATGGGCTTCGCCGCCAGGTGGGCCAGATTAGCGGTGAATTGCAGGTCCTGGATTCGCGAGAAAAAGAATTCACAAACCTGAGAAGGGAAATGGGGACCCACGAGGCACAGTACAAGACCTATCTGAATAAACTGGAGGAAGCCCGTATATTGGATGATCTGAACAAGAGGAAAATGACAAATGTGAGCGTGCTTCAGACAGCTTCGGTGCCTATATCACCGGTGAAGAGCAAAAAGCAACAGTACATGCTTGCTTCCATCATCCTGGCTCTAGGCGCTGCCCTGGGTCTTGCATTCGTACGCGAGAAAATTCCTCAACGCATGACAACGCCCCTTGCCGCCGAGAAACATCTTGGCCTTCCCGTCATTGCAGCAATAGCACTTAAGAAGTGAACATAGCATAGAGCATAGAGCGCAGGGCATAGAGTAAAAAAATAAAGCTGAATCAATAATGCAACTTGCAAAGCAAAAAGCTAAGTTCAGATTTCAGGATTTAAAGATATGGGGGTTAGCCATTCAGTTGGCCAACGAATTCTGCGACCTTGCCGATGAAATGGAAGAGAAAAAATTATTTCGATTTGCAGAACAACTAAGAGGGGCCGCTTTATCAATGCCGAATAATATTGCAGAAGGCTCAGGTTCTTCTTCAAATAAAGAATTCAGGCAGTTTCTTAATATAGCAAAGAGATCAACATTTGAAAATGCGAATATTTTGTTTCTTTTAAACATGAGAAGTTATATTGGAGATGATCAGCTAGATAATTGGTTGGATAGGCTTGACTCTCTCTGCCGTCAAATAAGAAGCTTTAGCAATTCACTCAAATGTGCTTTGTCTTTCTCCTTGCTCTATGCCCCATGCTCTATGCTGAGCATGTCGTGAGCTAATTCTATGTACCTTAA
>JAEAMG010001839.1_pt1 | contig 14801 bp, 10 predicted proteins | sample 8958741 | NCBI WGS metagenome assembly JAEAMG01 (sample SAMN16933256, study PRJNA681125) | bioreactor sludge metagenome | isolation source: anaerobic bioreactor treating anionic surfactant - SDBS | place: India: Bengaluru | collected 2019-02-28
TGTTGCTGGCTAATCGACGCCAGTTCGCCCAATCCGCGCGTTTGTTCTTTCAGAGCCGCTTGATCGGGAGCGACCAAAGGCTCTTTCCTAAGCGCCTCGCGGATTTTTCCCGCCTGTTGCGAAAGCTGCTCGTAGGCGGGATACCGAGAGAGAAGCTCTTGCCTTTGAAGTTGGGCCTGCTGCGGCAGTGCGTCCACCGGCGCCTCGAAAATCCACCGCAACGATTCCACCCGGCCGCCGAATTCCAGAGAACTGAAGAACCGATGCCGTCGGGCTCGCTCGGCAACTTCAATCGCGATATCGTTGTCTTTTCGCTCGATCGCCACCTCAAACCAATGCTCCAACGGCAGCGGGTGCGGAGTCATCAGTGAGGTCAACGATTCCAGCGGATCAGCGGCCCAATCGGCCGATTGCGGATCGCGCAGCACGTCGGCAAACAGATCCATGGCCGCGCGGGGCGAGGCGGCGCCGCTCAGGTACATTTCGTCGGCCATGCCGATGTGAAACAACCACAGCGAGCCGTGCCGCATGTAACCCATCGCCGCGGCCAAAGCGGCATTTCCCTCGGCGGGACGTTTTTGCTGGAAGGCCGTTAAAGCGGTCAGGTAGCTTAGGCGGGCGCCGATGGCGCCGCCGGCCATTTTGCGGCGGCCGATCGTGGCACGCGCTTCGTCGAGCATGGCCACGGCCTGCCGCGTTTTACCCAACACCGCGTAGTTTTCAGCAGCACATAAAAGAAGCGACGCCCGCAGTTGACGCAGGTTTTTCACTTTCGCCCATTGGATGGCCGGCTCGAGAAGCGGATAGACGCCCTTCCGATTCGCCATCAAGTGGGTAAGAGCGCCGTAGCGGAATGCTTCTTCGAGAACGCCGAAATCGTTGTAGTTGACGGCGGCATAAGTGGCTTCCTCGAAGAATTTCGCGGCGGCGGGATACTCGCTCCGCATGAGCGAAAGCCGCCCCAATTCCAACAGAGCGACACACGTCATCGGATGATCGAATTGACCGCCGGCCAAGACGGCCCTTTGCAGATAGCCGGCAGCCTGCACGTCTTTTCCGCCTGCCCAAAGAGCTAGCCCGCGCTCGGCGCTGGTCCATGCATCCGACCAATGGTTAGGCGGTCCAATCGGTCGAGTCATTGCGGCCATCACATCCGCGGTCAACGAGTCGTATTTAGCAACGGGGCCCAAGAGCATTCCCCGACGACGCAATGCCAGCGTCGTCATGCGGACGATCTCTTGCGGCGTGACGGGGTAAAGATTGGCCTGCTGCACGATGCCGCCTTTCTTCACCACGTCGTTCATATCGATCTGTCCCTGGGCGATCAGCATCGACGAGGGATAGTGGCCCAATTGAGATTGCCGAGTCGATTGGCCCCAGGGGACGACTTTGCGGGCTCCGGCCCCGGCTACACGGATCGACGGGGGAAACTGGACTTTGACCATCCAGTCGGAGAAAGATTTGTAGAGTTGCAGGGCGGCCGTGTAATGTTGCAAGGCCTTATCGAAAAGGCCCATCTGATAGTAGCATTCGCCGCACATCGTTTCGTAGCAGATCGAGTCGATCCACCGTGATTGGGCGTTCTTGATCGAACCGCGTCCCTCGGATTGAAACGCTCGAAGAGCGTCGAGATACTCGCCGTCGTAGAACGGGGCGAAGGCGGCGTAATACGAAACGGTAGGCGTGGATCGTTCCGAGGTTTGGGCGACCGCAAAATCGGCCGACAACCCCAGCACGACGGCTGCCGCTAGAAAAACCGCCGACAGCATGGCCAAAGGGACCGAACGAAGGGCCAGAAATTTGGCGCGGACAATAAAATTAGTCATCATCCAAGTTTTTCCCTCGGTCCCGGTCCGGCAATTGCCCTTATTCATTGATCTTACGTTGCCTCGCCCGAGAATTCCAGGGAAAACCGGAGAGAAAACAGTTCCGTGTGGGGGTGTGGATGTGACCCACATAGGCAGTATCGTCGTTTCTACCGGTATTTAATCGCGGAATCGGGGCTGTAAGGAGTCCTGCTTAGGGTTCTGGGGATTTTTTGTCTGCATTGTTTAACGGGTTTGAAACAGGGGGCAATCCCAGCAGATCGGTCAGGGGGCGGGCGTAGCGGCGAAAATCGCCGGCCGGCATCGCCCAGGTATCCCAACGCGGCGAAATGGGCCGGGCATGGGAAGCATAATCCAGAAGCGGCACCGCCACGAACCCATAGCAACTTCCCCGGAACGAAAACAATTCTTCGGCCGGCAGCGGCGACCGATTGCCAAGCACGTCGTAAGCGAAGACGAACAGCCCGCCGAAATTTTCACCGAACAGCCGTTCCCACTGGGCCAAGCTCTGCAAGTCGTCGCGGGTCGACCAATTCTTCCAGTATTGTTTTTGAATTTCGCCCGACGGAAATCGGCGGCCTTTGACATCAACCAGCCAGGTTTTTTGACCGGGGGCGGAGACGATGAAATCAAGCGACTTGATCGAAGCGCCGTCGCTCATTAGGCTGCGTTTTGCCTCATCGACCGCCACATAAGGAACGCCATGCGTGCGAAGGAATTCCTCGAACGCCGCTTCGTAGTGATTGTCGCGGTTGGCCATAACAAAAGCTACAATAGTCGAATGAAAAACCATCCGCAAAGAACGCATACGATCAAGTTGACGATCATCGCCTTGTGGTATTGTTTTTTGCCTTTTTCACTAAGCGGCTGGTTTTCGAGGGCAATTTTTAGAAGCAGCCAAGCGGAATAAAAGCTGACCAGGGGCGGACAAATCGCAATGCCGAACACCGCGGCACGAAAAGCTCGTGCCGCATTTTCATCGTTGGGATATTCTGCTTCATCCTCCCGCTCTCGACCTTGCGGTGCCGGCAAGACGGCCGCCTTTACGGACGTTGCGGATACGTCGTCATTCACGGGAGATTCACACGACCAGCAGATATCGAAGCCCTGGGGTATTTCCTCGCCGCAGTAGGAACAAATGCGAACAGATTCGGTTGAATTTTCAGGTGCGGAGTCTTCGGCAAGAATTTCTCTTGCTCGTTGTTCGTCAGCTTCCGCCACCTGAAGTTTCACGCCTCCAGCGGCATTGCTCCACCACCACACCATCCCAATTGTTGTTTCACATTCCAAGTAGGAAGAAATCCCCTCGCCATCGAGAATGCAGCGGGCAAGATTGGCGTCTTCCGGCGTAAGAAAGGTGGCAATCGTTTTAAGTTGTGACATCAAGCAGTGTCCCCTAAGCACTTCGGTTGGATCACGGGAGGCGATTTATCACCTTCCGTTGCTTCCCAACCGTAGCCGACAAGCCCACTTGCTAAACTGTCTACCCTAATATCGTTCTTACCGCGGCAACAATGCTCTTCGCATCAGACTCCAGCGGCACGTCTTGCTTCGTGCCGGATTGCAGATCTTTGACTTGGCACGTGCCAGCCTGGAATTCGTCGCCGCCGGCGATCAAGGCGACGCGAAAACCGCGACGGTCGGCGTATTTTAGCTGCTGGCCGAGCTTTTTCGCATCGGGAAACACTTCCACGCCGATGCCTGCGGTGCGCAACGCGGCGGCCAAGCGGAGATAGTCGTGCAGCCGCTCTTTGTCGAAGAACGGAATAAAGACGGGGGCCGGCGTTGCAACTTTTTCCACCATGCAAAGCTCTTCCATCGCCGCCAGCAACCGATCGAGGCCCAACGAGGCGCCGATGCCGGGCAATTCTTGCGAGGTGAACAGCCCGGCCAGGTTGTCGTAGCGACCGCCCGAGCAGACGCTGCCGATGGTGGGCAAGGCGTTCAAAAACGTCTCGAAAATCGTGCCGGTGTAATAGTCCAAGCCCCGGGCGATCGAAAGATCGAGCCGCAGACGATCGGCCGACACGCCGGCGGCAATTGCGCCGTCGAGCACCTCTTTCAATTTCGCAATGCCCGCCTCTCCCGTTTCACTGCCTGCTACCAGAGGCTCGACTTTGCGTAGGATGGCGTAATTGTCGGTGTCTTCGGCGTTGGCGGAGAGTTGCAAAACCTGTTGGGCTTGCTCGGGCGAAGCGCCGGCGGCGGAAACCATTTCGTCGATGACAGCCGTGGGACCGATTTTGCCGAGTTTGTCCAACGCCCGCAGCACGGCCGTAGCGCGGTCGGCCAAGCCGATCCGCTCCAGCAGGCCGGAAAGCACCATGCGGTTGTTAAGCCGAATGGTGAATTGCTGAAAACCAATCGCATGAAAAAGATCGTGGATGACCAGGGCCGTTTCAATGTCCGCGGCGGTCGAACGAGTGCCGATCGTGTCGAAATCGCACTGCATGAACTCGCGGTAGCGGCCGTGCTGAGTGTTTTCGCCGCGCCAAACCGTCGCGATGTGATAACGCTTCAGCGGAACGCCCAAGTCGTTGATATGCTGCGCGGCGAATCGGGCCAAAGGCACCGTCAGGTCGAAACGCATCCCGACCCAGCGGCCGCCGTGGTCTTGAAACTTATAAAGCTGCTTGTCGGTTTCGTCGCTCCCCTTGCCTTGAAGGATTTCCAAATACTCGAGGGCCGGCGTGTCGATGGGGCTGAATCCGTAGGAGCGATAGACGCGCCGCGCGGTCTCGATGAGACGCTCGCGCGGAATCATCGCTTCGGGCCGATAGTCGCGGAAACCTTTTAACGTGCGGGGTGTAATGCGGGTTGGTTCGGTCACGGGAAGAAAGGGATTAAGGATTAGGGACTAGGGATTAGCAACTGCTTGCATTTTCTTGCGCCGGTTTCGGGCTGCGGAAACTCTCGCCTTTACGAGGACCAAGCACGGCCAAGGCGTATTCCTCGATCTGCTCGGGCGTTTCCCAAAGGTGGTCGTAGGTCCAATCGTCATCGTATTCGCAATTGTCGGTGTGGTAGTCGCGGCAGATCTGAGGCCGTTTTTCATAGATGCCGCAGAGGTTGTCGTCGCGCAAGTGACGGCACGGCGTTTCGACGAGCAAATACCACGAGCCTTCTTCGATGAAGACGACGGCATGTCGGTGCAGCAAAAACCACCGCATGTAGTCAAACTCCTGCCATTCGGTGGGCTCGTCGATCGGCAGGGCGAAGTAGCGGCAACACTTGGCGGCACAATAGTTACAGGCACTTTCGCCCTTCGCGAGCTCTTCGCGCCGGGGTTTGGGTTTGCCTGTAACGGCGGAAATGATTGGCAAGGTCGCCTCGGGCATGGAATTTGCTCCTTCTCTTTCACTGGATTTTCAACCTACCAGCCTAGCAAACGGGGGGAAATGACGAAAGAGGGTTGCCGCCCCTTTGGGCAACGACGTATGATTTTTGTGGCAGTTTTACCTTAGCTCTCCATGATTTTACAATGAAAAAAACAGTTCTCATTTTGCTGCACATGCCCCATGAGCCGGGGGGAACGCTCGAAACGGCCCTGACGCAGGCGGGTTTGGAATTCCACTATGTGGATCTTCAGAAGGAAATCCCAGAGCTGTTACCGCTCGATCAGGCCGCCGGATTGGTCGTGTTGGGCGGGCCGATGAACGTCGATGAAGTAGACCGCTACCCCTTTTTGGCGCGCGACGTCCAATGGATCGCCGAAGCGTTGGCCTTGAAGCTTCCAATCTTGGGCATTTGTCTCGGGGCGCAACTGTTGGCTAAAACGTTGGGAGCGCGGGTTTACAAGAACTGGATCAAGGAGATTGGTTGGCATTCGATCAAGCTGCTGCCCTCGGCGGCCGAGGATCCGCTGTTTGCACAAAGCGGTTTGAGGACCGTTTTTCAGTGGCATGGCGATACGTTTGATTTGCCAGCCGGCGCGGTTCCTTTGGCCAGCGGGCCGAATTGCGAAAACCAAGCGTTCCGCTACGGGGATCGCGCCTTCGGCGTGCAGTTTCACATCGAGATGACCGCCGGAATGATCGAAGATTGGCTGACCGAGGCCGGCAATTGTCGTGAGTTGGCCGGCTTGGATTATGTGGATCCCCAGCGTATTCGCAAGGAAACGCCCGTCGAGCTGCCGCGCATGCAGGCAATGGCTGCCGAGGTGTTCGGACGATTTGCGCGGATGTGCGGCGGACGGTAGAACCACAGTTTATATAAAGAGAGACAGGATTGACAAGGTTTCCGGGATTCCATGAAAAATCCTGGAAATCTTGTCAATCCTGTCTCGTTGTCTTTGAAAAGCTCCGTTTTTCCACGGCAGGCGAAAATGGCTTCGCCTGGACATTGAAAAAAACGGGGCCGCTATTTCGGCGCCAGCGTGCAAACCATTCGCCGGCCGTGATGGACGGGCACCGCTTCAACTTTCGACACATCTTCCAGCTTGGCTAGAATTTCGTCGATCACTTTGCGGCCTTCCTCGACGTGAGCCAGTTCTCGCCCACGGAACACCACGGTGACGATCACTTTGTCTTTGTGTTCGAGGAACTCACGCGCCTTATTGACCTTCACTTCGATGTCGTGGTCGCCGGTCTTGGGCCGGACGCGGATTTCCTTGAGCTTGACTTGATGAGCGTGTTGGCCTTTGTGCTGCCGTTTCTTCTGCTGGTACTTGAACTTGCCGTAGTCCATGATACGGCAAACAGGCGGACGTTCGCCGGGTGCTACCTCGACCAGATCGAGCTCGGCGGCACGGGCTTCACGCAACGCCTCATCGGTGGGCAGAATTCCTAATTGGGCCCCATCCGCACCGATCACGCGGACGGGAGTAACGCGGATTTGTTCGTTGATCCGCTGCTTGCTTGCAGCCTCTGGCGGCCTCCATTTTCCCATAAGCAACACACTCCCAAGGACTGTTTGATGTCTAGATTGCCAAAGCTCGATGGAACAACGGTTTTTGGTTAGTTTTCCCGCCTCGGACCATTGGCTATCCAGAACGCTAAAAAACCTAGTACAGTATTTCGCAATTATAACGGCTTGTCAAGCTGGGGGATAACGGCAAAATGCCGAGCCCTTTGCCATTCTTTATTTTCCTCGCAGCGTTTTCGCCTTGATTTCTGCTTGGAATTTCTCGATGGCAGCGGCCAAGGGCATTGCGCCCAGATCGCCTTCAATGCGATCGCGAACGGCCACTTTGCCTTCTTCGGCCTCCCGGCCGCCGATCACCAGCATGTACGGAACAAGGGCCAACTGGGCATCGCGGATCTTGGCGCCGATCTTCTCGGCCCGGTAGTCGCCCGAAACTCGCAAACCCGCTTCGGAAAGCTGCCGTTCGACGTTGCGGCCGTATTCCTCGACTTTCTGACTGACGACCATCACGCGCACTTGCTCGGGCGCTAGCCAGAGAGGAAATGCACCGGCGAAATGCTCGATCAACATGCCTACGAACCGCTCGAACGATCCGAACGGCGCGCGGTGGATCATCACCGGCTGGTGCGTTGTGTTGTCGGCGCCGATGTATTCCAACGCGAATCGCTGCTTGCTCGGCAAATTGTAGTCGAGCTGCACGGTGCCGAGTTGCCACTCGCGGCCGATGCAGTCGGCCACGACAAAGTCGGCCTTCGGTCCATAAAACGCAGCCTCGCCCCGCTCGACGTGCAAGTCGGGCAAATTCAACTCGCGGCAAACGCCTTCAAGCGCCGCCTCGGCCCGTTCCCAGGTTTCGGCGCTGCCGACGTATTTCTCACTGGTCGGATCGCGGAATCCTAGACGAACGCGGTATTTGTCGAACCCCAGCATCTTGAGCACGAACTGCGTCATCTCGAGGCAACCGCGGAACTCGTCGGCCACTTGGTCTTCGGTGCAGAAGATGTGGGCGTCGTCTTGCGTGAATCCGCGCACGCGGGTCATGCCGTTCAATTCGCCCGACTGCTCGAAACGATGCACCGTGCCGAACTCGGCCAGCCGCAACGGCAAATCACGGTAGCTGCGCGGCTTCGATTTGTAAATCGTCACATGATGCGGGCAATTCATCGGCCGCAAAAGGTAACGGTCGCCGTCGGTCATTTCGATGGGCGGAAACTGCGATTCTTTATAATAAGGATAATGGCCCGACGTTTCGTACAAATGCACGTTGCCGATCACCGGCGTGTAGACGGGCTGGTAGCCGCGGCGAATCAGTTCGCCATAGAGGAAGTTTTCCAGTTCGCGGCGGACAATCGCCCCCTTGGGCAACCAAAAGACGAGGCCTTGGCCCACATCGGGGTCGATTAGGAATAGTTCAAGCTGGCGGCCCAGCACGCGATGGTCGCGGCGTTTCGCCTCTTCGACTTGACGCAGATGGTCGTCGAGCTCTTGTTTACTGAAGAAAGCGGTGCCATAGAGCCGCTGCAACTGCTGACGCGAGGCGTCGCCTTTCCAGTAAGCCCCGGCAACGGATAGAATCTTGAACGCGCCGATTGCGCCCGCCGAGGGCACGTGAGGACCGCGGCAAAGATCCATGAACTCGCCTTGGCGGTAAAACGAAATCTTCGACTCGTCGGCCAAACCCTCGCCAAGATGCTCCACCTTCAGCGATTGGCCCAAGTCGCGGCAAAACTGGATGGCCTCGGCGCGTTCCATTTCAACGCGCTCGAAAGGCTCGTTCTCCTTGATGATCTTGGCCATCTCGGCCTCGATCTTGGGGAAATCGGCCTCCGACAGGGCGTGTTCCATTTCAAAATCATAGTAAAAGCCGCCGGCCACCGTCGGACCGAAAGCCAATTGGACGCCATCAAACAACCGCATGACCGCCCTGGCCATCAGATGCGCACAGGAATGGCGGATCAGATCCAACGCTTGGGGATCTTTGCTCGTAATCAAGCGAAAAGCAATTTGACCGTCGGTAGGCAGGGAGTCGTTGACTCCTACCAGCTTTCCGTCTACTTCAGCAGCCAGAGTGGCTTTTGCCAGGCGTGGGCCAATATCGGCGGCAATGTCGATCGGTCGAACGTGATGGGAATATTCGAGGATTTTTCCGTCAGGAAGGGCGACTTTAAGCATGGAACTCCAATGAGCCTCGTGAACTGCAATCCCCCAGCAAGCGGGGCGTCGATACAAAGGACGCTCGGCAAATTCACCCACCGGGAGAAATACGTGCCTCAAGTATAGGACGTTTCGGGACTTTTCCGCAAGGGCAGAAGGGCCGTCTAGCTTTCCCAAACCTCAGGCAACGCCAAGATCGAAAATTCCCTCAGCCACGCTAAGTATTGATTCTCCAAGGAAATTCTTCATTTTGTCGGGCCAAAGCGTCGTTTCTTCTCAGACTTGGCAATTCTGTTGATGCCCCCGTTGACGGATAGTAAAAGGGATGCCAGAATTACTCAGTCGATTTCGCCGCAGTAGATCGAGGCGGGATCATTCTCAGGGCGGTTAGCTCAGTTGGTTAGAGCACCAGCTCGACAAGCTGGGGGTCGGAGGTTCGAGCCCTCTACCGCCCACATCGCAAAGCCTTTCGTAGCAATGAGTTACGAAAGGCTTTTTTTGTGCCTGGTTTGTAAAGTGACTGCTGTAAAGGAATTTGTAAAGCGATGGGAGGCTAAACGGGAGGCTCAGATCGGCAACTACCGATTGTTGTCGCTATCGAACTTCGATGTCGGACATCATCCAAAACATATTTTTGCGATTCTTCTATAAAATCAAAGTCGTTTCTAAAATCATCCTCCTGCTCGCTCAAGATGGAATGTAGTTCGGGCACACCGCTCTGCCTCACCCATCCCCCGCCCCAGTAATTCTCAGGGGGCGAGACAAACAGGGCGGCATCATTAACTGTGTGTGAAGTTCGTTTTCGTTATGCATCCACCATGCATCCCCTCAACAGACGTACATCCCCAGTTGACAATCCCTTTGCAAACCCTTATCGTGAGGGGGTTGTGTTCAGTGAATCCACAGGAGACATAAATCACAGCCGCATGACGGCTTTGCCGACAATTTGAACGACGCGCGAGCGTCCTATATCTGCTTCCCGCAAAACGACCAACCTGAACTTACGGGTTCTTGAAGTGTAGAAGCAGTATGTGGACCGCGCCCCGAAAGGGGCGTCGGCCATGTACTGTTCTACACGCCCCTTGGTCGGGGTTGCGGGAGCAGGCGTGGTTCGACGTCCTTTTTTATTTCTTGGCAATCACTTCAGTCAATCGAGGATTCTCTCATGTCTACGGAGTTTGATGCTTATCAAGATAAAATGATTGCACACCAACGCTTTCAAACGGGAGCGGCAGTAGCACAAACAGGACTGTTGTATGCCCAAACCAATTTGATGGCAGCAATGGCTGGGTCGTTAAACAACATCCAAGCAGAAATGGCTGCCATTCGCCAACTCAGCCTGAACGGGCTTGCGATTCAGCAAGAGATGCTGAAGCGAGAGCAGCTTCAAAACTGGCTGGAGGAATTTATATTCAACACTCAGAAGATGGTTATTGCATTTGCCGAGAAGACCTGTGACGTAACGCCATCTGCGAAATATTTCACGCTACGGGGCGTGTTAGAAACAGTTCAAAGCGTTGGTATCGGTACAGCATTGATTCGGGGGCGTGACAATAAAGCCGCCTTCGAAACTGCGATAACCGGAGTGAATGATTTGCTTACGCAATTGGAGAAAGACTCCGAGGTCAAAGAAGCCATTGCTTGGTCGGAAGCTGAAAACAAACGGACTACGGAAGAGAACCGACGCAAGCAAGCTGAGGCACAACGAGCCGTCGAAGAGAAGACCGCTAAGCAACGCCATCTGATAGAGCAAATTGCGGCGTTGAGAGCAACGCGGAAGCCGGTGTCCTTTACGGAATGGTATTCGCAGAAGTTTGGAGCTTTTCTGAAACATCAGCCGCCATTCAGTTTGCCATTGCTGGCGAAGATACCAGATACCTTGTACTATCTCGTTGCCACGATCGTTCTATGGGGCCCGCCGCCCTACTTGGGGTTATGCTTCGGTGCCTTGTGGATTCCGATTTGGTACTTCATAAGCAAGCCGAAGATCGAAAACTCGCTCAATGAGAGCGTTGATCGACAAATTGCAGCACTTGAGCGAGAACTTGCGAGTCTTGGCTAGCCACTTCTGGCAGTGCTACTACATGATATTTTAGGTTACATACAATATGCCGATACCATCGCTAACGCTGCCGATCAGCGTATGGCCCACATTCGGTCGTTCCAAACCAGCAATGATGCCGCTTGTCATCTGCATTTGTGGGGGAATAAGATTATGGCGAAGGCAATGGGAGTCGCTGTGCTTTTGCTACTGCTATTCATAGCGATTGGCGGATTGGTGCCGGGCGTATTGTTATTTGCAGCATTCTCCTTGCCAATAGGAATTGTTCTCGGCATCGTGGCTGTCGCTCTTGGTTGGTTCAAGTAGATGAGGATGAAACAGCAAGCCAAATTCTCAAACAACTGCGATTCGTAAGTCAACAACTAAACGAAATCCAATGTTCAACAACACACGTTGGCAAATCCCGCCTTGGATATTCAGCCGCTCCTACGCCGGCAGGACACCCTTTGCTCGTTCGATCCTTACCAATTCACGGTGGTGGACTAACCTGATCTTGGCCGATGACTCAGCCGATCTCTGGGCTGCCTTGCCACAGCGGTTTTCTCTGGAAGACTTGGCAGAGGCAATCCGCCCGCTCGGAATCGACCTCGGAGACTCGGAGGTAAGAAACGAGGTCTGCGATTTTTTTGAGACCTTGCGGACCGATGGTTTTTTTTTCCTGGAAGGCGAGGAAAATCCTCTACCAAACCATGTTGCATACAGTACTGCTGAAAACGGAACTGTGACATCCGTTGAAGTTGATTTTAACGACTGGCTCGCTAACCGGAACATTTTGCCATCCGTCTTTTTTGAGTTGACCTATCGCTGCAATCAGCAATGCGTTCACTGTTTCAACCCCGGTGCCGCCCATTATCCAAACGAGCATCCAGCCAGAGAAACCAGCGAACTTACCACCGAAGAGGTTTACGGTCTCTTAGACGAACTTGCCTCGATGGGTGTGTATTCGGTCACGTTTTCTGGCGGCGAGGTATCACGAAGGAATGATTTGCTGGAGATTCTCCAAGAGACCAAACGACTTGGCTTTTCGTTCAATTTATTCACCAACGGGCAGATGTCCGACAAGATGGTCGAGAGCATCTGCTCGCTTTGGCCACGGACGGTTGGAGTAAGTCTGTACTCTGCCATCCCCGAAATCCACGATGCAACGACGGGTGTGCCTGGTTCTTTTCAGCGAACGTTGCATACGCTTCGGATGTTGGGCAACGCCGGAATTCGGATCACCGTCAAATGTCCGTTAATGCGTCATACCGTGAACGGCTACAAGAGACTGCTGACGCTTTGTGACGAATTGAACGCCCTTACGCAAATCGATTTGCATATATCCGCTGGTATCGATGGCAATACGGCCTGTACCATCCACCAATTGCTGGACGAGGATGTTTTATCCCTCGTGTTTCGAGATTCCCGCATTGCCATGTATGTTGGATTAGAGGTGCCGAATGTTGGCCGCCAACAGAAGCCCATTGATGGGCGTGTATGCGGTGCCGGAATGTATAGTTTGTCTGTCTCGCCAGATGGCACGGTTTATCCATGCAATGCACTGCCACTGCCTGTGGGCAACATTCGTAACGGCGGGGTAAGACGAATCTGGCAAGAGTCTGCTGCTTTGCGGAGTTGGAACTCGGTCGTTTTGTCAGATTTCGATGAGTGCGGGCTATACAACCACTGTGCCTACTGCAATCTTTGCCCCGGCATGGCAATGTCGGAATTCGGAAACATGTTTGCCTCGCATAAGACTTGTTGCACGACTGCCCGCGTTCGGATGGCGGTCAGCAAAAGCTTGCAGAACGGCATTGATCCATTACAGAACCACCTTTTATCAAGGAACGGGGCATTTGGCTATAGCGACGACATCCATCTGCCTGCCGTCACCGGAGTTCGTACCAATCCATATCCAGTAAAAGACCCACGAAAAGCGTCTATCGATGATTTCGCTTATCGTGTGGAACAAATTCACAAGTATGGAAATGAACGCCGCAAGGATATACAACCAGAAGTTGACTCCCCGGCTGCGGATCGCGTCAGTGTTGCTGATCTGGAGGAAGCCGGTCGTTTTCACGAGTTCGGACGTTAGGATTCGCAGTCGTCGGGTGTTCGCCCGACCGATGGCTGTATTTCTTTCAGCAGGGCGATTATTGAAAGGACATACATCATGAAGAAGGTCGTAAAACTGGGGGTTGCCGCAAAGGGTTCATATTCCCACATTTCAATGGGATGTGGCAAGTCGAGCGATAACAACTGTGGCATCACCTACAAGCACGGGCAGTAAGCCAACTCTAGCCAAGGGGCGGGACGTGTCCCGCCCCTTGGCTCTTCTCTCACTGTTCAATAGAAAAATATAATGCTCATACTAACGCTCGACACGTATCCTGGTAATCTTCTTTGGCATGCAAGCGATGCGACAGCGGAAATTCACTCCATGCCTGCTCTCTGGGGTGCTGCCACGGGGACATTTAAGCCAAATGTGGCTTCTCAAATGTCACTCGCTCAACACGGGTGCTCGCCCGTGAAAGCGATTGGCAGTTCCATTCACGGACGATCTTGTTATCTCGGCCAATGTTCGTTGGGCCGGCACTATTTCGCCAAAGGTGTCGGCTGGGTGTATTCTGCCGGCTGGCAGCCGGATCACGGAAGCTTTGGCATTGTGCCACGCTGGGCCGCAGAACGCGAACGGGACATCGCATTACGATTCGCTGAACTTGGTATTGTAACAATTCGCCCCGAGGCAATCATTGCCCATCAAATCATTCCTGATGCCAACGGCGGTTTGCCGCGAAAACCGCAAGAAGTGCCTGATCTGGATGGCAAACCTGCCATGCCCTGTATGTATGTTTATTCCACGACATCCCGTTGGCGCTTAGCGGACCTGTATTATCTTACGGAGAATCAACGGCAGAAACTGTTGGGCGATGACAACGAACAACGACATTGGTTACAGCGGTTGTTGACACAACTTGGGCAGTCAAGCAGGTTGCTTCATCGTGCAGGCGGCCACGACTATTCTCTGTCACCACACAACGTGTTCTGCGATGGCACGCGAGTTGATTTTGAGTATTCTTACCTACCTGAGATGCCTCATCCCAATCCGGCATTGAATACCGATGTTCTGGTCTGGCAGGATAAGGAACGAGATGGCCTACGGGAACTTGCTTGGCAAATCGCGGAATTGCTGCAAATTGATGCTACCACGGCTGAAGTGACTCAATGGTGGCAATCTGCCTACATCGATACAGGAAAATGAATCGACGAATGGAATTGCTGTTCAACGTGAAATTCCGTGAAAACTATACTCACTTGTAAGACGATAAACAACCCAGAGGTTCCGCATGGACCTTGATATATCTAATATCGGAAATATTCTCCGCAATTTGCATGCTGCTCGGAACGATCCGAGCAAGCGGTATTGCCTGCTTGAGAGTTTGGTGCTTCTAGGAGAAGGCATTGTCACGCGGTTGGTATCTGCCCTGGATAGTCCGAGTATGGAGATTCGTTCCGGTGCAGCGTGTGCATTGGGCCGCATGTACACCTACTCGGACGACAAATACGACACGGCCGTTGCACTTCCAGCACTTCTAAAATGCACGGAAGATGACGAGCCGTGGGTATCCTTCCACTCCGCAAGTTCCCTCTGGACGGTCTTTACGAACGAACTCGACTGCGATTTGAGCAGGGAAGATATTATTGGTCGGATTGTTGCCTGTCTCGGCTGCGACGACCCGCAAGTGCGGGCCGCTGCTGCTTACGAATTGCGCTGGAATCGCAACTATGCCAACATAATAGTTCCACCGCTCATCGACCGGTTGAACGATCCAACCGTTGAAGTGCGATTGGCGGTGGCAGAAAGCGTTGCCAGTTTCGGAGCGAATGCCAGCGATGCAATACCCATGTTTATGGAG
>JAEAMG010001820.1_pt1 | contig 14776 bp, 11 predicted proteins | sample 8958741 | NCBI WGS metagenome assembly JAEAMG01 (sample SAMN16933256, study PRJNA681125) | bioreactor sludge metagenome | isolation source: anaerobic bioreactor treating anionic surfactant - SDBS | place: India: Bengaluru | collected 2019-02-28
CGGACCCAGACCTGGTGGGACATGGCCCCGGCCTACCACGAATACCTGGCCCGCTGCCAGTTCCTGCTGCGCCGCGGGCTGCCGGTGGCCGACGTCTGCTTCCTGGCCGGCGAGGGCGCGCCGCAGGCCTTCCGGCCGCCGGCCTCGGCCCTGCGGGGCGACCCGCCCGGGCCGGCCGGGGCGGCCTTCGACGGCTGCCCGCCGGATACGTTCGTCGCCGCCGCGTCGGTCGCGGACGGGCGGATCGTCTTCCCGGACGGCATGAGCTACCGCGTCCTGGTGCTGCCGGAGCGCGAGACCATGACCCCGGCCCTGCTGCGGAAGGTCCGCGACCTCGTCGCCGCCGGGGCCACCGTCGTCGGGCCGCGGCCGCGCCGCTCGCCCTCGCTCGAAAGCTATCCGGACTGCGACGCCGAGGTGGCCCGATTGGCCGCCGAGGTCTGGGGCCCGATCGACGGCACGACGGTCACGGACCACGCCTTCGGGCAGGGCCGGGTCGTCTGGGTCAAGGCCGCTGCGGTCGCCGGGCTGGCCGATGGCGTTCCGCCGGCGGGGACCGGGATGCGGCCCGTTCCGGCCGCGCCGCTGGACTCGGCCGCCGCCACCTGGAACGTGGGCGCGCCGCCTCTCGACGAGCCTTCCCAATACGGCGACTTCTCGGTGGTTACGGCGGTCCTCGAGGCGACGGGCGTCGGGCCCGATCTCTCGTCCGATGTCCCCCTGCGCTGGATCCATCGGCGGGACGGGGAGGCGGAGATCTATTTCCTGGCCAATCCGGCCGCCGCCCCGGTCGAGACGACCGCCCTGTTCCGGGTGACCGGGAAGCGCCCGGAGCTCTGGGACGCCGTCGACGGCAGCCGCCGCGGCCTGGCCGGCTTCGCCGCCGCGGGCGGTCGAACCTCGGTCGCGCTGCGCTTCGAGCCGCACGGATCCTGCTTCATCGTCTTTCGTGATCCGGCGGCACCGGCTTCCGCCGCCGAAACGGACGCCGCCGGGACGGCCGCGGCCGTGCTGCGGAACTTCCCGGGGACCGAGGAGCTCTCCCGCATCGACGGACCTTGGGAGGTCGCCTTCGATCCGGCCTGGGGCGGTCCGGCCAAGATCGTTTTCGACTCTCTCGACGACTGGAGCCGCAGGCCGGAAGACGGCATCATGCATTACGCGGGCCAGGCCGTCTACTCCAAGACGTTCGACCTTCCGGCCGCCGGGACGGGCCTGTCGGCCGATAAGCTCCGTCTCTGGCTCGATCTCGGCCAGGTCCGGAACATCGCCTCCGTCCGCCTCAACGGCCGCGACCTGGGCGTCGTCTGGTGCGATCCCTGGCGGGTCGAGATCACGGCCGCGGTCAAGCCGGCGGGCAACCGGCTCGAGGTCCGCGTCGCCAACCTCTGGCCCAACCGGCTCATCGGGGACGAGCGCGAGCCTCCCGACGCCGAATACGGCCCCGGCGGCAATCTTGTCCGCTGGCCGGCCTGGCTTCAGGAAAACGCGCCGCGGCCCTCTCCGGGCCGCCGGGCCTTTGCCACCTGGAGGCACTATGCGGGGGACTCGCCGCTCCTGCCGTCCGGACTGCTCGGCCCGGTGACCGTCTTGGGCCGGGGAAATTGACACCGTTTTGACAACTAGGCCCCGGCGCCGAGTATCATCGGGATGAACGCCAGCCTTCGACCGGAGGAGGGGCCATGAAGATCCTGACCGTTTGCCTCCTGCTCGCCGGCCTGCCCGGAGGCCTTCTCTATTCTTCGGGCGTCCCGCAAGAGAAAAAGACCCGGTTCTCCCTGGTCCTCGAGATGACATCCCTGACCAACCGGCACGACGAAACGAAAACCGACATCGGCGCCGGAGCCCTGGTCATCTTTAGCCTGGGCCGCCGCTTCATGATCATGCCCGAGGTCTTCGTCGGGTCCGGGAGCTTCTCGGCGGGCCTTACGCTCAACCTCAAGCTCGGCCGCTTTTTCGTCGGGGCCGGCGGCACCGGCGGCGGGCTTTACCACGATGCGAACGAGTGGAATCCCATCGGGTTGCTGAAGGTTCAGGCCGGCGTCAAGGGGGCCCACTTCCTCGTCACGGCCGCCTACCTCAATAACCTCAACCCCGGCAATTGGCCTACGCTGTCCGGCTTTTCCCTCGCGGCCGGTTTTGTGTTCTAGTCCGCGCCGCTCACGGGTGGATGCGGGGAGTGATTTAGAAAAGGGCGGGCTCCTTGACAGGGGCCCGGATAGGCCATAAAATCTCTTTAAAGGGAAAATCGGACGGGGGTTCGGGTCGTGGTCCCTCCCGTTGGGGGGAACGCGCCTGCGGAACGCCGGAAGCGGAAGGAGAGGGTAGCATGTCGGATTTCATCGGCGATTTCATGTCCCAGTTCGGTCCGGATGTCAGCCGGCAGCTCGGCGCCAATCTCGGGATCAAGCCGAACCAGGCCAGCCAGATCATCCCCGCGGTCATCCCCATGATCCTGGGCGGGCTCAAGCGGCAGATGGAAACCCGCGGCGGGGCGGACCGGCTCGACCACATCCTGAACAAGTACGGCAGCGAGGACGTCCTCGGCGACATCGCCGGGACCATGGCCGCCAAGGCCGGGGCCGCGGACCCCGATCCCCAGCTCGGCGGCCTGCTCGGCCCGTCCGGCGTCCAGGCCTCCCAGATGATCGGTCAGAAGTTCGGCATCTCCGCCGACAAGATCATGAGCCTGATCCCGATGCTGGCCCCGCTCGTCCTCGGCGCCCTGTCCAAACAGAAGAACCAGGCCGGCGGTCCGGGCCTCGGCGGCCTGGCCGCGCTCATCGACCGCGATGGCGACGGGAACATCCTGGACGACATCGGCGGCTTCCTGGCCCCGGCCCTGGGCGGCGGCTCGTCGGGCGGCGGCGGCCTTCTCGGCAGCCTTCTCGGCGGCCTGTTCGGCCGGAAACGCTGACCATCCGGGGCGGCCCGTCCGCCCCGATATTCGAACACCTGAAGAAGGAGGGATCATATGGGTCTGTTCGGCAAGTCCTTCGACGAAAAGGTCAATGACGCGGTCGCCGTCATCAACAAGTCCGATCTCGGCGTCACCGGCCTCCGGGCCATGATCGCCGGCAAGGTCGTCACCCTGGAGGGCCAGGCGGCCAATCTGGAGGCCAAGGGCCGGGTCATGCTGGAATTCAACAAGATGGTCTCGACCGAGAACACCATCAACAAGATCCAGGTCCAGGGCGCGGCGGCACCGGGCCCCCTGCCGGGTCCGGGCGGAGCGCCCGCCGCCGAGGTCCAGATCTACGAGGTCAAGCCCGGCGACACGCTCGGCCACATCGCCCAGCGCTTCTACGGCAAGGCCAGTCTCTACATGAAGATCTTCGAGGCCAATAAGGACATCCTGACGAACCCCGACCTGATCAAGGTCGGCCAGAAGCTGAAGATCCCCAAGCTCTGATGCTCGGCCTTCTGGGGGCGTTCGGGCTGGCCGCGGCGACCGGCCTGAACGCCTATCTGCCCCTGCTCATCGTCGGCCTGCTGGCCCGCTATACGTCGCTCGTCGCCCTCAAGGCGCCGTGGAACGCCCTGACCGACCCGGTCGTGCTGGGGGTGGTCGGGGTCCTGCTGGTGATCGAGTTCACGGTCGACAAGATCCCGGCCGTGGACACGGTCAACGACGTCATCCAGACGGTCTTCCGGCCGGCGGCCGGAGCCGTCCTCTTCGCGGCCAGCGGCAACGTCATCAGCAACGTCAGCCCGGTCCTGGCCATGATCTGCGGCCTGCTCATCGCCGGCGGCGTCCACACGGCCAAGGCGGCGGCCCGTCCGGCGGTCACGGCCGGGACCGCCGGGCTTGGCAATCCGGTGGTCAGCCTGGCCGAGGACGCCGTCTCCGGCGTGACCACGGTGGTGGCCGTCGTGGCCCCGGTCCTGCTGATGCTCCTGCTGCTGGCGGCGGTCTGGCTGTTCATCCGCTGGTACCACCGGCGGCAGGCCCGGCGCTGAAGCGGCGCCCGTTCATTCTTGCGAACCACTCCCTTGGCTGGGGAGCGGTCTGTCATCCCCCTGGGCCCGGGTGGGAACCGGCCCTACTTGGCTTTCTTCTTGATCAGGTTGTAGACGAACAGCAGGATGAGGGCGCCGACGATGGCCCCGATGAAGCCCGCGGCCTGGCCGGGCTGGTAGATCCCGACCGCCTTGCCGAGGTAGGTGGCGACGAAGGAACCGGCGATGCCCAGGATGATGGTCCAGATCCAGCTCATGTTCTCTTTGCCGGGATAGATGAACTTGGCGATGATGCCGGCGGCCAAGCCGAGAAGAATGGTCCAGATGATGCTCATGGGAAGCCTCCGTTTCGAGGCTATCTTGTCAAGAACGGCGGGGCCTTGTCAACCCTGGCCTCAAGGCCCGGCCCCCCTCCGGACAGCGCCGGCGGATCAGCCCCGGCCGGCCGTCAGGCGGCGGAGCCGGAGGAGGAAGAGGAAGGCGACGGCGTCGAGCCCGGCTGCGGCCAGGGCCACGGCGGCGAAGCCCAAGCCGTAAAGCCGGGGGGAGACGAGCGAGCCGATGGCCCGGCCGACCGAGAACGACGCCGCGTAGAAGGCCAGCAGCGTGGCCCGGGACCGGGGCAGGATCTCGCTCATGACCGGCAGCATGCCGACCACCGTGTATTCGAAGGTCAGGTAGAAGAGGGCCAGGCCGACGAGGGCCGTTGTCACCGAACGGCCGGCCAGGGGCAGGACGGCCGCCACGGCAGCGTTGGCGGCCAGCCCGATCGTCAGGGCCTTCACCTTGCCGATGCGGTCGATGGTGGCCGCGACCAGGCCCTCGCCGCCGAACTCGGCCAGACCGATGGCGGCTGCCGCGGCCCCGAGCCCGGCCAGCTTGAGCCCGAAGGAGTCCTCGAGCCAGACGCCGAAGACGAAATTGACCAGCTCGTTGGAGACGCTGACGGCCAGCATGGCGGCGATACCGGCCAGCGCCGGCCCCGACCGCAAGACGGCTTTGTAGCTGTCTCCGTGCCCTAGCGCGCCGGCCGTCTCCAAACCCCCGCTTTCGGCCGCCGCCGTCCCGGCGCCGAAGGCCCGGACGAAGACGAGCCCGGCCAGTCCCAACACGGCCAGGGCGGCAAAGGGCGACCGCCAGCCGAAGCGGCCGATGAGAAAGCCCGCGGCCGGCACGCCGGCGATGAAGGCCAGGGACCAGCTCAATTCGGCCAGGGCCAGGGCCCGGCCGCGCCGGGCGTAGGGCACGAGGTCGCTCAAATGGGCCTGGATGGCCGGGTCCATGACGTATTTGCCGACCGTCATCAGGACCAGCGCGGCGACGAAGGCCGCTAGGCCGGGTCCGACGGCGCCCAGGAAGGCGCCGGCCGCGAACAGGCCCAGCCCCAGGGTCAGGCCGAAGCGGCGGCCGTGCCGGTCCGTGAACGGGGCCAACAGCGGCCCCAGCGCGCCCGAGGCGGAGCGGGCCGCCAGGGCGGCCGACATGGTATTGAGGTCGACCCCGAGGGCCCGCGCGAATACGGGCAGGAAGGGATAGACCAGCCGGTAGGCGGTGTGCGATAAGGTCCGGACCCCGACCGCGAAGGCGATCGAGGACCGGACCTGCCGGGCCGGATCGGTCGCCACGGTCCTAGACGGCGGCCGCTTTCTTCTTGCCGAAGCGCAGCTTCATGGTCAGGATCTTGTCGGTCGAGAAGATCCGGGCCGCGTAGACGACCAGGACGACGAACACGAGCAGCATGTAGCCGAGGCCGGCGGCGATCATGCCGTAATGGCCGAGGTAGAGGTTCTGCGAGACCAGGAACGGGTGGGTGAAGGGGATGGCCAGGATGAAGACCTTGAGCGGCAGCGACATCGTGTTCATGTCGGCGAAGAGCGAGACGAAGTAGGGGATCATGACCATGAACATGAGCGGCATGATCATGTTCTGGGCGCTGCGGAAGTCCTCTGCCAGGACGCCCAGGATCATGGCCACGGCCAGGGCCACCAGGATGGCCAGGAAGATGGACAGGCCGAGGACGGCGTATCCGGTGGTGTTGAAGGTCAGGCCGAGCTTCTGCATCAGGGCCGCCCCGCCGTCCTGGGCGCCCATGCGGGCCGCTTCCTCGCCGATGCCGCCGACGAAGCCCTGGAAGCCGAACATGTAGACGCCGGCCGAGATCAGGCCGACCAGGCCCGCGGCCAGCATCTTGGCGGTGATGATGGAGGTCCGCTTGATGGGCACGGTCAGGAGCGTCTCCAGGGTCTTGTTCTGCTTTTCAAGGGCCACGGCCGAGATGACCATCTGGGACGAGTAGATGACGATCATCATCAGCACGATGGGGATGAGCATGGACTGCTGGGAGATCAACCCGGCCACCATGTTGGCCGAGCCCTCGGCGACATGGTCCTTGACGACGACGAAGTCCTTGCTCTTGATGGGCTTCTTCAGGCTGGCCGGGTCGAGCCCGGGCAGTTGCCGGGCCAGGAACTCGTTGGACACGGCCTCGTTGAGGGCGGCGATGACGCTCTGAACGACGACCTGGCCCCGGGCCCCGATGAGCGAGAAGCTGCGCATGAAGGAGTAGGTCTCGATCTCGCTCGGCTTGAGCTCGGACAGGGAGTCGCCGAAGCCCTTGGGGATGACGAGCAGCAGCTTGGACTCGCCGGCCTTGGCCGTGGCCAGGGCCTCGTCCTTGGTCTTGCCCGACTGGTCCAGGACCTTGAAGCGGGCCGTCTCGAGGCCCTTGATCAGGGCCTGGGAGGCCGGTGTGGCGTCCTCGTCGAGGGCCGAGATGGTCTGGACGCCGACGGCCTTCTGGACCTCCTTCTTGCTGACCTGGCCGATGAAGTTGAACAGGACGACGGTGAAGACGAGCGAGATGACCATCTGCTTGGTCACCAGCTCCTTGATCTCTTTTTTGAGCAGGTTGGCGAATCTCTTCATCGGAGGGAACTCCTGAAGACCTCTTCGAGGTTCTTGGCCGCGTGCTTGTCCTTGAGCTCGGCCGGCGTGCCGGTGTCGAGGATGAGGCCCTTGTTGATGAGCCCGACCCGGTCGGACAGGAACTCGATCTCCAGCATGTTATGGGACGAGAGCAGGACCGACGTCCCTTCCTTGACGTAGCGGCGGACGATCTCCCGGACCTCCAGGGCGTTGAGGACGTCCAGGCCCGAGGTCGGCTCGTCGAGGATGGCCAGCACGGGCTTGGTCATCAGGGCCCGGGCCAGCAGGAGCTTGCGGGTCATGCCCTTGCTGTAGGTGCCGACCTTGGTCCTCAGCCGGTCCCCGAGCTCGGTGATGGCCACGGCCCGGTCGACGATCTCCTTTTCCTCTTCCGGCGTCCGGGCGTAGAAAGCGGCCATGAAGTGGAGATAATCCAGGCCCTTCATGTCCCTGTAGGCGCCGGCCTCTTCCGGCAGATAGCTGATCTTTTCCCGGACGAAATCGGGGTCCTTGCAGAGGTCGCGGTCGAGGAAGGCGATCTCGCCGGCGGTCGCGGTCAGGAGGGTGGCGACGATGCGCAGGGTCGTCGTCTTGCCGGCCCCGTTGGGGCCGATCAGGGCGAAGACCTCGCCGGCCCGGACATCGAAATCGATGCCGGCCAGGGCGTGCTGGGCGCCGTAGGACTTTTTCAGTCCCCGGACGGTCAGGACATTGGGCATGGGCTCCCGGTAATCCACCGAGACGCGGGCCCGGGAGCCCGGCCGGGGCTTGAGCAGGGCGGCGGCCTTGAGGAAGGTCCGGTTGCGCTTCTTCCAGGTCCGGTCGAGGTTCCGGGCGTAATGGGCGATCCCCAGGGCCAGCCACTGGCCGGCCAGGACCTTGCGGACCGAGCCCTTGAGCGAATAGAACTTGCGGTGGGCGAAGCTCTGGGCCTTCTGCAGGTCCGGCAGCGAGAAACGGGCCGGCTGGAAGACGGCGTGGTGGGCGTCGTAGAGGGCCCAGTCGTGAAAGGTGATGCGGTGCTCGGCGGCGCAGCGGTCGTAGAAGGCCGAACCGGGCAACGGCGTCAGGATCAGGAACTGGGTCGAGGTCAGCCGGGCCCGCTTGGCCCAGCGGACCGTTTTGCGGACCGACTGCCAATCGTCCTGGTCGAAGCCGAGGACGAACATGCCGTGGATGTGGATGCGGTGGCGGCGGAAGACCCTGACGGCGTTGGCGATCTCCGCGACGGTCTGCTTCTTGTGCATGTCCTCGAGGGCGTCGGGATTGACCGACTCGAAGCCGATGTAGACCGTGTGGCATCCGGACCGCTTCATCAGCCGGACGAGGTCGGGGTCGCGGGTGACGTCGGCCCGGACCTGGGTCGTCCAGCGGACCTTGATCTTCTCCCGGATCATGGCTTCGCAGAGCTCGCGCGTGCGTTTCGGGTCGGCGGCGAAGTTGTCGTCGTAGAAGAAGACCATGGCCTTGCCGCCCGAATACTGCCGCAGCTCCTCGATGATGTTGGCCGTCGAGCGAAAGCGGTACTTGCGGCCGAACATGCCGGTGACCGAACAGAACGAGCAGTCGAAGGGGCAGCCGCGCGAGGTCATGACCGGGATGGACGACATGTGCTTGGTGCCCTTGGCGTCCGGGTGGAGGAGGGAGAAGTCGGGGAAAGGCAGGCGGTCGAGGTCCGCGGCCCGGGGGGCCAGGGGATTGTGGACGATCGCTCCCGTCGCGTCCCGATAGGACAGGTTGGGCACATCGGCGTAGCCGGCGCCCTTCTCGCGGGCGTCGATGAAGGCGGCCAGGGCCGCTTCGCCCTCCCCCCGGAAGACGAAGTCGGCGTGTTCGAGGGCCTCGTCCGTCAGATAGGTGACGTGCGGCCCGCCCAGGAGGACCGGGAGGCCCATGGCCCGGACCCGGTCGGCGATGGCGTAGGCCCGCGGCGCCGTGGAGGTGATGGTCGAGATGCCGACGAGGTCGGCCTGGGCGACGACGTCGAAATCGACCTTGCGGAAGTCCTCGACGAAGAGCTCGACCTCCCAGCCGCGCTTCTTCATCATCGTCCCGAGGATGAGCGTGCCCAGGCGGGGCAGCGGGAACTGGGAGAAGATGTGGAGGTTGGGAGCCTGGGGCTCGATGAAGACGATCTTAGGCACGGTCCTTCTCCTTGGCCGCCTTGGCGCGCTTGGCGTTCTTTTCCCGCAGGGCGGCGATGTCCTTTTTTTTCTTCTTGAGCAGGTCGCGCCAGCGCTCGATGCCCTCCTCGATGAGCTTCATCCTGTCGCCGAGGCCGCGGACCGCCTCGAGCATGGCCGCCAGACGTTTCTCGACCTCGGCCTCGGGGTAGGCCTCCAGATCGGCTTCGATGGCCAGGAACGTCCGGACGTCGTCCGAGACGGCCTTGACCTCTTCGAGCGAGTAGCCGAAGAGCTGGAGATCGCGGATGAGCTGGCAGAGGAAGACGTAGGACTCCGAATAGAGCCGGAAGCCGCCCTCCGTCCGCATGTCGGGGACGATGATGCCTTTGTCCTCCCAGTGCTTGATCGTCCGCGGGCTGACGCCGGAGCGCTCGGCCAGGTTGCCGACGGTCAGGTAACGGTCCCCGCCCGCGGCCTTCTTCCGGCCGCGCCGGTCGCGGGGCAGGCCGACCTTCTTGACGATCTTGAGAATGGCCTCGGTGCCGTAGCCGAGGTCGGCCAGCCGCTGGATGAGGAGCGCCTGTTCGATCCCGGCGGCAGAGAAGAGGGGGGCCTTGTTCTCGCCGTAGCCGTCGGGCTTGAGCAGCTTGACCTTGGCCCATTCGGCGACGCGCTCGGCGGGGACCCCGGCCTTGGCGGCGAAGTCCCCGAGGTTCAGCAGGTTGTTGCTCATATTATACCCATGCGTTCAATTATGAATAAAAAATCATATTACCTATACGTATAGGAATATATTCCACCGGGGGCCGGCGTGTCAAGCGATTTGTCCGGCCCCGCTCCCGGGCCTACCGAGGGACAGGGCTTGCGGCGCGATCAGCGCTTAGTGACGGCGAGGGTGGTGAAGGCGTGCCCGAGCGAGCCGGCGGCGCGGTCCTGGACATAGAAATGCAGGAAATAGGTCCCGGCCGGGACGTCGGGGGCCCGGAACTCCAGGTCCAGGACCTCGATCGGCCCCTTGGGCAGCCGCTCCACGCGGGTGATGGTGATCGGCGAACGGGCGCCGTCGGCCGCGTTGATCAGGTTGGCCGTCAGCACCAGGTCGGCCGGCGGCCCGGCGGGAACGGCGCAGGGGATGACCGCTTTGAAGCTCGCCGGCCCGGCCGGCAGCTCGACGAGGGCCGGGGCGAAGAGGGCGCTGTCGTAGGGATAAAGGTCGGCCCAGGGGAAGGCCGCCCGGCCCTTCCCGGCCCGGGCCGTCCGCAGGGGACACCCGGTCCGGGCCTCGAGGACGAGCGGCGTGCCCAGCTCGAGCCCCGTCATCAGGGGCTTGCCGACCGCGGCCTTGGCCGAGCCGACGGCGCTCATCCCGGAGTCCATGTCCCGGACGACCAGGCGGCACGCATACTCGCCGGGCTTGAGGGCCGAGCCGGCCGCGAAGGCCAGGCCGCGGCCGCGGTGAGGCGCGGGATCGATCTCCTCCCGGACCATGTCGGCGATCTCGCCCTTGGCGTCGAAGAAGATGGCCACGAACTCGAGGCGCTTGCCGGTGAACTTGGCCGTGACCATTTCCGGCAGCCGGGCCAGGACCGCCAGGCGGGTGATGCCTTCGGCCGAAACGGCGAACGCTCCCATGGCCACCCGGTCGGGCAGCCGCGACAGGGCCCGCTCGTTTAGGGCCAGGTCGAAGAGGTGGAGCTGCTTCTCCAGGTCGGAGTACTCGGCGAAGGGCTTGGGATTGAAGTAGCCGGCCTGGGCCCGGACCTCGCAGCCCTTTCGTTTGACCTCGACCTTGACCTGGTGGTACTTGCCGTCCCACCGCTCGTTGATGGGGTAGCCGAGGACATAGAACGTACCGGTCACGGCCTGGACCTGGTCGAAGCTCTTCTCATAACGGTCGATGTTCGAAAAGTACTGCCCGCCTGTCGTCTTGGCCAGCCGGTCGAGGGTCTCGAGGCCGGTGATACGATCGCTTTTATAAATGCTGTTGGCTTCGAACGCGCTAGTGGGGGAAAAGGCGGTCCTCTTTCCCGTTTCAAGGGTCTGTGCTTCGCGGTCGAACATCGAGGTCTTCATGGCCGATTCCCGGGTATCGAAAGCGTAGAACACGCAGCCGGAGGCCCCGAATTCCCTGTTCATCTCTTCGGACTGGGAACGGAGGGCCGGGTCGCCCGTCTCGAAGAGCGCTCCCTGGCCCGGCTTGAGGTTCCCATCCGAAGGGGTGCCCCCTTGGTTCCCGTAGAGCAGGGAGGACGGGATGCCGCTCGAAAAAAGGATGAATTGCTTCTGGCCGGGGACGATGCGAAGGGCTTTGGCCAGCGCCGTCATCCCCGTGAGGAACTTCTGCGCGATCTGCTTGGATTCCCAGCGTTTGATGTTCGTTTCCGCGACTTCCCCTTGTTCGGAAGTGAGCCGGCGACCTTCGGTGCCGATCGTGCCACGCAAACCCTCCACGGCCTGCTGCCAGTATTGCTCCTCGACCTCGTCGGCCCGGCCGACGATGTCTTTCTGACCCACGGCTTCGAGGGCCTGGCGGACCTTGGCATGGTCTGTCGTCAGGTATTCGTGGACGACCAGGCCCTTGAGCATGGAATAGGACAGCAGGGCCACTTCGTCTTCGGGGGCGACATCGGCATCTAGGAAGTGGAATGCCGCGTTCTTGGCTTTCGTGATCCCCCGGGCGTTGTTATAAGCGAAATCGAAATAGAGGAAGAACTTGCGGTTCGTGTCAAGGACATCCGGCGGATTCGGGGCGGCGTTTTCGGCGACGGCTTCGACGGGCTCCTCGACTTTCGGAGCCGCCGGGGACGCCTGAAGGACGCGCTTCTCGAAGTCGGTGATCGCCATGGGCTGGCCGTTATCCGTGACGACGAAATCCCCCGCCGCCAGGTCCGGGACCGGGTTCCCCTTCTTATCCGTGACGTAGACGTGAACGAGCTTGAGGACGACGGAAACGTCGTATTGAAGCGGCTTGTCGACGGCCTGCGAAGAAGCCTGCCCGGGGGCTGGGGAGGATATGCCGGCGGCGCCGGAGGCCCTTAAGCCGACAAGGCCGGCCATGGCTATAGCCGCAACATAGATATAAGGGCCGAAGAACGGGGGCCTCTTGGACATCGACTTCCCGGCTTTATCGTAGCACTAAACATGCCAAAAAGCCCGCCTGTCTGACGGGCCGAGGGTCCCGGGGAACGTCCCGTACCGAGTACGTCTGTCCCCCGGGCGGGACAACGGCGGGGTCATCGGCCGCCGACGGGGCGGCGCTGCCGGGTAGCCCTCACGGCGTTTTGCGTGTTACAATCCGAACGGGAGCTAGTTCATCATGCCGGGAACCATCGTCCGTCACGGAGTTCTTCACCGCTCGGCACGTTCGGCCGCGGCCCTCTCGGTCTCTGTCCTGATCGTCCTTTTTCTCGTCCGGGCCGGCGCCGTTTCCGCGCGCCCGCAGCAGGCCCTGCCCCCGGCCAAGCCCCTCCGATATGACGTGGCCGTGACCCTGAAGCTCATCCAGGTCTATGTGACGGATAAGAACGGCAAACCCGTCCGGGACCTGACGCGAGAAGATTTTTCCCTTTTCGACAGCGGCCGGCCGGTGGCACTGACCGCGTTCGAGAAGCATGATTTCTCTGGCGCTCCGGCCGCCGAAGCGGCGCCCGCGCCTGCGCCGGCCGCTGAACAGGCTACGCCTCCCGCTTTAAACCGCAAATTCGTCATCCTTTTCGATTTCGCCTTTAACAGCCATAGCGGCGTCAGGGCCAGCATCGATGCCGTACGCCATTTCCTTGATACAGAAGTCCGTCCGGGCGACGAAGTGGCTTTCGTTTCTTACTCTATGCTCAAGGGCCTGCGGATCCGCGAGTTCCTGACCAGCGACCATGCCAAGGTCCGGGCCGCCCTGGCCGCAGTGTCCACGAAGGACATCGCCGGCCGGGCGGACGAAGTCGAGCAGGCGTATTGGATGCAGGTCGAGAATCCCGGGCTGGGAGGGGCGGAGTCAGTGCAAAGGCTGGGCCTTTCCCAGATCGATATGGCCCGCCAGGATTCTATGCAGCAGGCTGGCAAGTATTTCCGCGAGATCTCGCGCCTGGCCCAGGCTCTCCGCCTCGTCGAGGGTCAAAAGAACGTGCTCTTCTTCTCGAACGGCATCCCCAGCTCCCTTGTCAACGCCAGCCGTGGCGTCGGAACGTCGAGCAACATCAGCGGCAGCCAGGAGCGCCATGGCGGCTCGGCGCCGATCGCCGGTTCGACGTTCCAAGTCGGGAACTACGAGTTGAGGCCGCTCCAGGAGGCCATGTTCAAGGAGTTCAGTTCCTCCAATTGCTCGATCTTCGCCTTTGATACCCGGGAGTCCTCCAAGATCCCGGCTCTCTTCACCTATGACGAGATGGCTTTCCTCAACCGGCCCTCGAGCGGGCTGTTGGGCGCGGATAGCGGTGGGGTTTTTCGCGACGATAAGACGACCGGCATGGACTCGCTGAAGAGCCTCTCCAAACAGACCGGCGGGAAATACTATTCAAACATCCTCCTCCATGAGCAGAACCTCGACGAGGTTTCGATGGTCACCGGGACCTATTATGTGTTGGGCTTTCCGATCCGGCCCGTTCCGGACGGCCGGTTCCACGAGGTCAAGGTCGAGGTGAAGCGTCAGGACTGCCAGGTCCGGACCCAGCCCGGCTACTACGCCCCCAAGCCGTTCACGGAATATTCGGACATCGAGAAGAGCATCCATCTCTTCGACCTGGCCCTGAACGAACATTCGGAATTCCAGGACCCCCAGGCCCTGGCGGTCGCGGCCTTATCGTACGACGCCGGCCAGGGCGGCCGGGCGCGCGTCCTGGCCCGCCTCCCCGCCGGCCTCTGGACCCAATTCGCCGGCCAGACGCTCGAGCTCGTGGCCCTCTTCTTCGACGCCCAGGACGCGCTCTTGAGCCTGCAAAGACTGGCGCTGTCCCGGGCCGATTATGGCGGCCGAGAGATCGTCTTCACCGCCGGGACGCCGGCCCGGCCCGGGCCCACCAAGTGCCGGATCGTCCTGCGCGACCTGGAGACGGGCCAAAGCGCGGTCGGCTCGACCACCGTCTACACCGGCTCTGCGAGCCGGCAGGGGGTGTCGGTCTACTCGCCGCTCCTGCTGGCCGAGGGGGGCGGACAGTTCCTTCTCGAGGGCGTGATCAAAGGAGCTGACGAACGCCCGTCCTGGCAGGAGCTCTATCCCTATAACGCGGCGTCCTTCTCCCCGATCCTTGGCGGTGAGGCGGTGAACGCCGGCCGGATCGCTGTGGCACTACCCTTCTCGGCTCCCGGACTGGACGGGGCCGACCTGATCTTCCGGGCCAACCTGGTCAGCGCGGCCGGGCAGACGTTGGACCTGCCGCTGGACCTCGGCGAGATCAAGACGCAGGGGTTGGTCGAAACGCGCCGGCTCGAGATCGCTCTCGAAAATGTCCCCAACGGCGCCTACACCCTGTACATCCACGTCGGCAACAGGATCTCCGGTCAGGTGGCGAGCGTCCGGGCCCCCTTGACGGTCGCCCGCTGACCGGGCTGCCGTCCCTCCCCAAGGCGGATCGCCCTTGACCCCGCCCCGCGTCTTCTGTAGAGTGGGGCGCAGATCCGGGGAAAATGAAGAGCGAAGAGCTCGTTTTCGATTATCTCGTCGTCGGGTCCGGCTTCGGCGGCAGCGTCGCGGCCATGCGTCTGGCCCAGAAGGGCTATGCGGTCGCGGTCGTCGAGGCCGGCAAGCGCTGGCACGCCGACGAGTTCCCGCGCCG
>JAEAMG010001840.1_pt1 | contig 14766 bp, 9 predicted proteins | sample 8958741 | NCBI WGS metagenome assembly JAEAMG01 (sample SAMN16933256, study PRJNA681125) | bioreactor sludge metagenome | isolation source: anaerobic bioreactor treating anionic surfactant - SDBS | place: India: Bengaluru | collected 2019-02-28
TCACGTCGTTGTACCGGCTCACCACCAGCGCGAAGCGCAGGCCCTTGGCATTGAGATTTCCTTCAAATACGTGCGGCACGTGAGGGCACTCCTTGTCGATATTCGGGTCAATTATATGAATTTCAATCGAAAAGACAATGTTTTTATACGGATGGGGACGGCGGTCCGGGGCTCGGGGCTCGGGGCTCGGGGCTCGAGGTTCGGGGTGCGGGGGCGGGGATCAAGGATTGTTTGCATCCCTGACGCGTCTGCCGTTGGTCAAGCGTTTGAATGAATAAAACCAACCATCAACTATCAACGATCAACCATCAACATGAACGATGCCCTTTGGGTGTGGTGAAATCCGTTCTAGCGGTAGTTGGCGGATTGGAGCGTGAACATGCGGGCGTAGTGGCCGCCGGCGGCCAGGAGGGCCTCGTGGGAGCCGCTCTCGACGATCCGGCCGCCGGCCAGGACGTGGATGGTGTCCGCCATGCGCACCGTGGAGAACCGGTGGCTGATGAGGATGGCCGCCCGCCCCTCCAGCAGCCGGCGGAACGTGGCGAACAGCTCGTATTCGGCGACGGGGTCCAGCGAGCTCGTGGGCTCGTCCAGCACCACGATACGCGAATCGCGCAGGAACGCGCGGGCCAGGGCGATGCGCTGCCACTGCCCCGCGCTGAGCTCCGTGCCGCCGGCGAACTGGCAGCCCAGCAGGGTGTCCAGGCCGTCGGGCAGCCGGCGGATCACCGGCTCGGCGCCGGCCTGGCGGACGGCCGCCGCCAGACGCGGGTCGTCGGGCGCCAGTTCGTGGTCGCCCAGCCGGATGTTCTCCCGAGCGGTCAGGGCGTAGCGGGCGAAATCCTGGAAGATGACCCCGATTTCCCGGCGCAGCGCCTCCGGCCGGAAGCGCCGCAGGTCGATGCCGTCCAGCGTGACGGCGCCCGCCGTCGGGTCGTAGAGCCGGCAGACGAGCTTGACCAGCGTGGTCTTCCCCGCCCCGTTCTCGCCCACCAGGGCGATCACCTCACCCGGCCGCAGCGCGAGTGACACGCCGTCCAGCACCCGCCGGTCCGAGCCGGGGTAGGCGAAGCTGACGTTGTCCAGCGCCAGCGCCTCGCGGAACGGCTGGGGCACCGGCACGGGCGCCTCGGGTGCGGTCACCCGGGGCTGCAGCTCCAGGAATTCGTGGTAGTTCGACAGGAACAGGCTGTCGTCGTACAACCCGGCCAGTGCGCCGGACGCGTCTTGGATGGCCGCCATCCCGCGCTGGAACGCCTGATAGATCATCACCAGGTCGCCCAGGCTGATGCCTCCCGCGATGACATGGTACGCCGCCAGCGCATAACCGGCATAGACCACCACGAGCGATCCGCCCTGCAGCAGGCAATCGGCGGCGGAGCGCTCCGCCGTCAGACGGAAGCGTCCGCCCCGCAGCCGGGTCCGGACATCGCGGTACCAGCCGGCCACGAGGGGGCCGATGCCGAACAGCCGGATTTCCTTCGCGTAGTCGCCGGCCGTCAGCAGGGCGTGGTAGTACCAGGACCGCCGCTCCGCCTCGGTCTGCTCCCGCTGCCAGCGGTGGAACTTGCGCGAGAAGTGCATCCGCACGAACAGGCCGGGCACCGCCGCCGCCAGCAGCACGAGCGGCACCGCCCAGTGGAACGTCATGAGCAGCCCGGCGACGGCCACCATGAGAATGCCGCTCTCGGCCAGGCGGGTCAGCCCGGTGACGATGCGCAGGGGCCGGTAGGGCGCTTCGATCTGCGCCCGGTGGAGGGTGTCGTAGTAGGCGGGGGTTTCGTAGTAGGCCAGATCCACGGTGGTCGACTGACGGTGGATCTGGTCCGCCACGTGGTCGGTCACCGCCATCGCCTGGGCCTCGGTGGCCAGGGCGGCCAGGTTGCGCAGCAGCACGCCCAGCGCCGCCACGCCAGCCGCCAACACAACGAGGGTGAGGGCGTGCTCCCACAGCCCCGTCCGGTCGCCGCCGGCCAGGCCGCGGGTCAGGGTGTCCACCAGCAGCTTGAGCAGGTACAGCCCCGCCAGCGGCAGGAGGCCCTGCAGCACCGCCAGCGCCGCGCCCGCTACGGTCCAGCCGGCGGCGCAGTCCCTGACGAGGCGCACCGCCAGGCCCAGTTGGGCCAGCCGCCGAAATTCCAGTTTATCCGTCTGCGTGGGTGCCGCCATGCTGCCGTTCTCCGCCGTTTCCGTCAGCGCTCAGATCTCGTAATCCACCACCCGCCGCTCGGTCCGGACCCGTCGCAGGAATCGCACCACCTCCTGGTGGACGGGATGGTCCGTGTAGGCCCGCAGAGGCGGCCAGTCGCGGAAATCGACCACCAGAGCCAGGTCCGATGCCTCGCCCGACGGCGGCTCGTTGATGCCCACCTCGAGATTGAGCAGCCCGTCGACCCTGCCCGCCATGCCCCGCAGCAGGTCACGGGCCAGGCGGAGGTTTTCCGTCTTGTCCCTTCCGTCCGCCTGCTCCTCGAACCGCCAGATCACGATATGCCGGATCATGCCGCCTCCGTGCCGCCGGGTCAACGTCCGGTGAACGCGGGCGGACGCTTGGCCAGGAAGGCGGCGGTGCCCTCCCGCTTGTCTTCCGAGCCGCAGGCGAGCGCGAACAGGTCCGCCTCCAGGGCCAGCCCGTCGGCCAGCGTCAGGCCTGTGCCGCGGGCCACCGCCTCGATGCAGAGCCGGACCGCCAGCGGCGACTGCCGGAGCACCTCGTCGAGCAGCTGGCGGGTCTCGGCCAGCAGTCGGTCGGCCGGCACCACGCGGTGGACCAACCCCATCGCCAGCGCCTCGGCGGCGGTCACCATCCGGCCGGTCAGCAGCAGGTCCAGCGCCCGCCCCGGACCCACCAGCCGTGCCAGGCGCTGGGTGCCGCCGTAGCCGGGGATCAGCCCCAGCTTCACCTCCGGCTGGCCGAGGCGCGCCGTCTCGGCCGCGACGCGCAGCGTGCACGCCAGCGCCAGCTCGCAGCCGCCGCCCAGAGCGAAGCCGTTGATCGCGGCGACCACCGGCTTGCCCAGACCCTCGATCCGGCTGAACACCGCCTGGCCGGCCCGGGCGAACGCCCGGCCCGACGCGGCATCCAGCGCCTGCACCTCGCCGATGTCGGCGCCGGCGACGAACGCCTTGGCCCCGGCGCCGGTGAGGATGACGCCCGCCACCGTGTCGTCCGCGCCAAGCGCGGCGAAGGCGGCGTCCAGCGCGGCCACGGCGCGGCGGTTGAGCGCGTTGGGCACCAACGGCCGGTCCACCGGCACCGTCGCGGGGGCGCCGCCGCCCGCCGGCCCGGACGGTGGGGCGCCGTCGTTGGTGCGCGACCTGCCGCCCCGCGGGGCGTCGGCGGCGCCCCGCGCGGCGTGGGGGGGGGGTGGGGGGGCGTGCCGCACCGCCGGGCGGACCCCCGTCCCCGGCGCGCCGGCGCCGCCCCGCGCCACCCGGATGGTCTCGTATTCGGCCATAGCCACCTCCTCCTCGATTTCGACCCGGCCTGGGTTGTCGGACCTACAGCATACAAAGGACGTCCGCCGGCATCAACTTATAAATGTCCGTCGCGACGGCCGCCGGCCACCCGCCGGCGGCGGCCAAAAGATCCCTGCCCCCCGGACATCGGCTGTGGTACAAAGGATCCAGCGGTTCTCCGGAGGCGACGGTGCGCGGTTTTCTCGTGGACGGCATGCTGGGGCGGCTGGCGCGGTGGATGCGCCTCCTGGGCCTGGACGCCGAGTTCCGGCCCGGCCTGCCCGATGACGAGCTCATCGAGCTTGCCGTGGCCGCCGACCGGATCCTGGTGACCCGCGACCGGCGGCTGGCGGGGCGGCGGGCCGTGCGCGACCGGGTGATCCTGATCGCCGCGGAACGCTGGCCCGACCAGGTGGCGGAGCTGTTGGCCGGACAGCCGGAGCTGGGCCCGATCCGTCCCCTCACCCGCTGCCTGCGCTGCAACGAGCCCCTGGCGGCGGTGGACGCCGCCGCGGTCGCGCCCGCGGTGCCGCCCTACGTGCTGGAGCACCACCGGGAGTTCCGCCGCTGCCCGTCCTGCAGCCGGATCTACTGGCCCGGCACCCATCGCGACCGGATGCGGGAGATGCTCCGTCGGCTGGGTCTGGATCCGGGTCCGCCGCCGGATGCCGGATCCAGGGAACCGCCTGCCCCTCCGGCGTCCCATCCGGAAGGTGATTCATGAACCGCCCGCTCGCGGTGCTCGGCGTGCTGATGCTGCTGACCGGGACGGCGGCCGCCGCGGGCGCGGTCCTGCCCATGGGCGATCTGAACGGCGACGGCGTCGTCACCGCCGCCGACGCGCGGCTCCTGGCCCGCGTGCTCGCCGGAAACACGGCGGCGCTGCCCGCGGACGACGCCGCGGTTGACCTTGACGGCTCCGGGGCCGCCGGCGCCGTCGACCTCGCGCTCATCGCGCGCAAGGCCGGCGGCGGAATCGACTACCGCCGGGAGATGCGCTGGCTTGTCGGCGCGATCAGCCGCGAGGCCCGCGCCGCCCGGCCCGGCTGCGAGGTCATCCCCCAGAACGGCCAGGAGCTGCTCACCGCCGACGGGACCGCCGCCGGCGCCTTCGTTCCCGCGTACCTCGATGCGATCACCGGGATCGGCCGCGAGGACGCCTACTACGGCTACGACGCGGACAACACGGCGACGCCGGCGGACGTGACCGCCTACTTCGAGGGCTTCATGGACCACGCCGTCGCCGCCGGCCGCACGGTGATGGTCATCGACTACTGCTCCGACCCGGCCAAGATGGATAACACGTACGCCACCGCCGCGGCGCGGGGCTACATCGCGTTTGCCGCGGACCACCGGGACCTGGACAACATCCCCGCCTACCCGGCGGCGCCATTTCAGGCGCACGGCGGCGACGTCGCCTCGCTGGCCGACGCGCGCAACTTCCTGTACCTGATCAATCCCGGCGCGTTCGGCGATGACCGGGCCGGCTTCCTGGCCACGCTGGCGGCCACCGACTTCGACCTTGTGCTCGTGGACCTGTTCTTCAACGACGGCGCGGCGCTCACCCCGGCGGAGGTGGCCGCGCTGAAGACCAAGGCCGGCGGCGGGCGGCGCCCGGTGGTGGCGTACCTGAGCATCGGTGAGGCCGAGGACTACCGGTACTACTGGCAGCCCGAGTGGGCCGTCTCGCCACCCGCGTGGCTCGGTGAGGAAAATCCCGACTGGCCCGGCAATTACAAGGTGGACTACTGGCATCCCGGCTGGCAGTCGGTCATCCGCGGCGGCGCCGGCTCCTACCTGCAGCGGATCCTGGATGCGGGGTTCGACGGCGTCTACCTGGACCTGATCGACGCCTTCGAGTATTACGAGACCCGCTGACCGGGCGCGGCGCGAAAAATCCTCTTGGGGCGTCAGCGTTCCTCCGCATACAATACGTTTCAATCCAACGGCAAGGACGCAGGCATGAACCACCGTGTGTTGGCGGCATCTGGCGCGGGACTCGATCAGACAGCCGGTGACGCCGTGCGCCGACTGCATCCGCGCGGTCGCGGACGCCTGCTTCTCGCGGGATGGCTTGCGCTGCTCGCGGCTGCGGGACTCGCGGCGGCCGCCGGCCCCGCACCGGACAGCCGGCCCGACGTCCAGCGGCGATTCCAGGAAACCCGGAAGCTGGCGCGGCACCGCGCCGACGCCCTGTTCGACGTCTTCCGCGGTACGCTCACCGCCGACGAGCGGCAGGCCATGGAATTCCTGTACGCCTTCATGCCCCTGGCCGACCTGGCCGACCACGACGGCGACTTCTATCTCGCCGCCGTCCGCGCCAGCCTGCGGGCCCGCCGCGAGCTGCCCTGGGGGCCGCAGATCCCCGACGCGCTGTTCCGCCACTTCGTCCTGCCGCCGCGCGTGAACAACGAGACCCTCGACACCTTCCGCCAGGACATGTACCCCGAGCTCCGGGACCGCGTCGCCGGGCTCACCCTGCGGCAGGCGGTGCTCGAGATCAACCACTGGTGCCACGAGCGGGTGGTCTACCAGGGCACCGACGCGCGCACCAGCGCGCCGCTCGCGACCATCCGCACCGGTTACGGGCGCTGCGGCGAGGAGTCGGTGCTCGCGGTCGCGGCGCTCCGGGCCGCCGGGATCCCCGCCCGCCAGTGCTACACGCCGCGCTGGGCCCACACCGACGACAACCACGCCTGGGTGGAGGCGTGGGTGGACGGCGCCTGGCACTACCTGGGCGCCTGCGAGCCGGAGCCGGAGCTGGACCTGGCGTGGTTCCGCGAGCCGGTGCGCCGGGCGATGCTCGTCCACACCCGCGTGTACGGCGCCTACGCCGGCCCGGAGCCGGTGCTGGAGCGCTCGCCGCTCGGCCCCGTGCTGAACCTCACCGCCGGCTACGCCCCGCTGCGCGAGGCGCGGGTGCGGGTGGTGGACGCCGCCGGCCGGCCGGTGGCCGGGGCGGAGGTGACCTTCCGGCTTTACAACTACGCGGAGTTCTATCCCCTGGCGACCTTCACCACCGGACCCGACGGCCGGGCCGCCCTGGTGTGCGGCCGGGGGAGCGTGCTGATCTGGGCAAGGAAGGACGGACGCTGCGGCTGGGCGGGGGCGCCGCCGGATCTCGACGGCGAGCTCACGCTGCCGCTCGCGGACCCGCCCGCGGCGCTCATCGCGGACTTCGACGTGCAAGCGCCGCCCGCCCCGCCGCCCCTGCCCGTCCCCACCGCGGGTCAGGCGGAAAACGTCCGGCGGCTGAAGGAAAATGACACCCGCCGGGCCGGCTACATCGCGACCTTCATGACCGAACCGGCCGCCCGCGCGCTCGCCGCCGTCACCGGCCAGGACCCGGACGCCGTGTGGCGGATCATCGCGGCCAGCCGGGGCAACTGGCACGCCATCGAGGCGTTCCTGAGCCGCTGCCCGGCGGAGCAGCGGGTGTGGGCGCTGCCGCTGCTGGGCACCCTGTCCGACAAGGATCTCCGGGACGCGCCGGCGGACGTGCTGCTGGCGCATCTGGCCGGCGCCCTCGCCCGGCCTCATCCCCTCATGACTGCAGACCGGGAGCTGTTTGTGAACGCGGTGCTGGCGCCGCGGATCGACACCGAGACGCTGGTGGCCTGGCGCGAGCCGCTGCGCCGGGCGGTCCCCGCCGCCGTCGCCCGAAAGGCCGAGCGGGATCCCCTGGCGCTCTGGCAATGGCTGCGGCGGCGCGTCGCCCATCGCGAGGACCGGAGCCCCTACCGCCTCCCCGTCACGCCGCGGGGTGTCCTGGAACTGCGCGTGGCCGACCGGTGGTCCTGCGACATCTACCTGGTGGCGCTGGCGCGCAGCCTCGGCATCCCCGCCCGGCTGCACCCCGCGCTCCGCACGCCCGAGTTGCACATCGGCGGGAGCTGGCAGCCGGCCGTGCCGCCGCCTCCCGCCGAACCCGCTCCGGCCACGGGCCGTCTGGCCCTGCAACCGGCCGGGGCCGCGGATCAGGCGCGCTACTTCACCCACTTCACGCTGGCGCGCCTGCGCGGGGAATCGCCGGAAACCCTCGAATATCCCGAGGGCCAGCCCGCGGCCGAGTTCGGCACCGCCGAGCTGCCCGGCGGCGACTACCTGCTGGTGACGGGCAATCGTCAGCACGACGGCTCGGTGCTGGCCCGGCTGACCTTCTTCCCCCTCCCCGCCGGCGGCGCCGCCGAGGTGCCGCTGGTGCTCCGGCAGCTTGCCGGGCCGCCCCGCGTGCTGGGGCGGTTGCCCCGAGAGGCCGCGCTGTCCGGCCTTGACGGCGATCCGCTGCCGCTGGCGTCCACACCGGGCGATCGCGGATTCGTCGTGGCGTGGCTGGCCCCGGGGACGGAGCCCACCCGCCATGTGCTGGCGGAGCTGGCGGCGCGGCGCGCGGCGCTGGAAGCCTGGGGCGGCCGGATCCTCCTCTGCCTTCCGGCGGAACAGGCGGCGCCGTCGGGCGACGAGCTGCCGGCCAATGTGGTCTGGACTCGCGATCCGGGCGAGGCGCTGCTCGCGGCGGTGCGCGTCGGCCTGGGCGCCACGCTCCCGCTCCGGCCGGTGGTGCTCGTGGTCACGCCGGCGGGCGACATCGTCCACGCCTCCGAAGGATACGCCATCGGGACCGCCGACCGGATTCTTGAGATCGGCAAATCGGTGAATCGGTAAATGCGTTTATTGGTTCTTGCTGATTACTTATATTTGATTGGCTATTTGGAATTGATTCGGATGGTGCTGAGACAACATCCTTTATCTCAATTCCAAAGCCCCGAGACCCTGGTCCCAGAACCCAGGTCCCAGGACCCAGGTCCGAAATCCGAATCCCGATGTCCAAAGTCCGCATGGCGGGAACGAGCCTCGAGCCCCGAGCCCCGAACCGCGAATTCCGATGTCCGCTCCGAGGTGATGGAATGACCCAACGATACGGTTGCGGCGAGGAACGGCTGGTCCATTACACGGCCCATCGCGTCGACGGGCCCATCCGCATCGACGGCGATCTGGACAAGGAGCCGTGGCGGAGCGCGGCACGCTCGTCCCGCTTCGTTGACCTGGTCAGCGGCGCCCCGGCGTTGCTGGACACGCGGATGGCGGCGCTCTGGGACGACGCCGCCCTCTACGTGGGCTTCTGGATCGAGGAGCCCCGCGTCCAGGCGCGCCTCACCGAGCGCGACGCCTTCGTCTGGACCGAGAACGACGTCGAGGTGTTCATTGGCGGCGACGACTGCTACTACGAATTCCAGATCAACGCGCTGGGGACCGTCTACGAGGTGTTCTACATCTGGCAGGAGGCATACCGCCGCGGCGAGCGCTTCCGGCGGCGTCCCGAGTTCGACCTGGCCGCCCGCTCCGTGGACGTGCTGGGCGGCTTCCAGGACGCCAGTCGCTGCGGCCGCCACCCGCGCGGCCGTCGGTGGGCGTTCATGGACTGGGACCTCCCCGGCCTCAGCGCCGCGGTGCGGGTGGACGGCACCCTCAACGACGACTCCGACATCGACCGCGGCTGGAGCGCCGAGATCGCCTTCCCCTGGACGGGCATGGCGGCGCTCTTCGCGGAGCGCGCATGGCCGCCCCGCGAGGGGGACGTCCTGCGGCTGGACTTCTCCCGCTTCGAGCACGTGGACGCCGGCGGCCGCCGCCTTTCGCCGAGCCTGGGGTGGGCGCTGAACCCGCACGGCGTCTACGACTCCCACATCCCCGAGTGCTTCTCGTACGTCCACCTGGGCGGCCGCGGGCCGCCCGCCCCCGGAGGAGCCCGCCCATGAACCGGATCCGCACCCCGCTGCTCGCGGCTCTGCTGGCGCTGCTCCCTGCCGCCGCGGCCGCCGCTGCTCCCGCGGTCCTGCCGCCCGGCCACAACGCTCTGGCGGGCTATGACACCGCGGTGGCGGGCGAACGTCTCCGCTACCATTCGTTCCATCCGTACGCCCGCGAGTCGCTGCTGACCCGCGTCACCGACGGCCGCATGGCCATCGAGTGGACCACCGCCCCGGCGCCCGCCCCGCTCCCCGCCGCACCGTGCACGTTCGTCTGGATCGGCGCCCACTCCACCGGCACGTCGGGTGGCGACCGCGCCTTCGATCTGTCACTGGACGGGCGGCCGGCGCTGCGGTTCGTCACCCGCGCCGGCGGCGTGACCGAGAACTGGACCGCGCGCGGCACCGGCGGCGTGTCGCTCTCGTTCCGCCACGTCTGGACGGACCACGTGGGCGACGCCTTCGGCTACATGCTCCTGGAGGTGCCGGCGGCGCTCCTTTCGCCCGGCCGGCCGGTGGCGGTCCGGGTGACGGGCGAGGCGGCGGGCTCGCGCGACTGGTACATGACCTTCATGTACGCGTTCCGTCCCTCGGTGGAGGCGCGGCCGCAGCCGGCCCTGGTGCGGACCCCGGACGGCGAGCGGCAGTTGGTGGAGCTCTGGATCGATCACACCGCCGACTCGGGCGCGGTCGTGGTGCAGGCCGGCGGCGACGCGCCGGCGACACACCCCCTCCGGCTGGGCCTGAATGTGCTGGACCTGCTGGCGCCCCCGGCGGCCGCCCCGACACCCTACCCGGTGAGCGTCCGTGTGGACGGCCGCGCGGAGGTCCGCCTCGAGGCGGTGCTCCGGCCCGTGCGCCGGCGCGAGGTGCATCTCCTGCCCCACTCCCACAACGACATCGGCTACACCCACCTGCAGAGCGAGGTTTTGGAGACGCAGCTCCAGAACCTCGCCGATGCCGTCCGCCTCATCCGGCGCACCGCCGACTACCCCGTCGAGGCGCAGTTCCGCTGGAACACCGAGATCCTCTGGGCGGTCGAAGAATACCTGTACCGCGCCGGCGTGCCGGAGCGCGACGCGTTCCTCGACGCGGTGCGAAGCGGGCACATGGGACTGCAGGCGCTCTACACGAATCCGCTCACCGGCCTGCTGCGCCCCGAGGAGATGATCCGCCTCACCGACTGCGCCCGCCGCCTCGCGGCGCGCCACGGCCTGAAGATCGACACCGCCATGATCACCGATATCCCCGGCGTGAGCTGGGGTGCGGTGCCGGCGCTGGCGCACGCGGGCATCCGGTATTTCTCCAGCGGGCCCAACGCCTCCGACCGGATCGGCCGCTCCACCGAGGCGTGGGGCGACCGCCCCTTCTGGTGGGTGGGGCCGTCGGGGCAGGACAAGCTCCTCTACTGGGTGGCGAGCAAGGGCTATTCGCTCTTTCACCAGACCAGCGGCATCCGGAGCGCCGACGCGCGGCCGAAGCTCTTCGGCTACCTGGCGGACCTTGACGCGGCCGGCTACCCGTACGACCTGGTCCAGCTCCGCTACACCATCTATTCCGACAACGGCCCCGCGGATGCCGCCCTCCCCGACTTCGTCCGGACGTGGAACGAGCGGTACGCCTCGCCCCGGCTGGTGATCGACACGGCCGACCGTCTCTTCGCCGAGTTCGAGCGGCGCCACGGCGCGGCGCTCCCCGCGTTCGCCGGCGACCTCACCCCCTACTGGGAGGACGGCGCCGCCTCCACGGCGCGGGAGCTGGGGCTGGCCCGCCGCGCGGCCGAGCGACTGGTGCAGGCGGAGACCCTGGCCGCGGTGATGAACGTCCGGTACCATCCGGAGGAGAACCATCTCGCCTGGCGGCAGGTGCACCTGGCCGACGAGCACACCTGGGGCGCCTGGAACAGCGTCTCCGATCCCGACCATCCGAACGCCGTGGGCCAGTGGCGGCTGAAACAGGCGTTCGCCGAAACCGCCGACCGGCTCTCGCGCGAGCTCCTCGAGACGGTGGACGCCCTCGAGGACGCACCCGACGCCGATGCCCCCCTGGACGTGATCAACACCTGTTCCTGGCCCCGCACCGACCTCGTGGTGCTGCCGGCGGCGCAATCCCGCGCGGGCGATCGCGTCGTGGACGCTGCCGGACGCCCCGTGTCGTCCCAGCGCCTCGCCAGCGGCGAACTCGCGTTTCTCGCCGCCGACGTGCCGCCGCTGGGCGGCCGGCGCTTCCGGGTGACGGCCGGCGCGGCGTCCGCCGCCGGAATGGCTGCGGCGGGCGACGGCCGCGCCGCCGCCTCGGGCCTGGCCCTGAGGCTGGATTCGACTACGGGCGCCGTGGTCAGTCTCACCACCGGCGGCCGGGAGCTGGTGGAAGCCGGCGCGTACGGGCTGAACGAATATCTCTACGTCGCGGGCAAGTCACCGGCGGACTCCCGGCGAGTGAATGCGGTGCGGATCACCGCGCCCGACTCCGGGCCGCTGGTGGCGACGCTGCGAGTGGAGTGCGATGTGGCCCCGGGCGCCCGCTCCCTGGTCCACGAGTACCGCCTCGTGGACGGGCTCGACTGGCTGGCGATCCGCAACGAGCTGGATAAGACCGCGGTGCGCGACAAGGAAGCGGTCTACTTCGCCTTCCCGTTCGCCGTGGCCGACGCCGTGACGCGACTCGACTTGGGCTGGGGATTCATCCGGCCCGAGGCGGATCAACTCGCCGGCGCCTGCCGCGATTTCTTCACGGTCCAGCGTTGGGCGGACGCCTCCAACCAGCGCCACGGCGTTACCTGGACCACCGTGGAGGCGCCGCTGGTCTCGGTCGGCATCATGGTGGACGAGACCGCCCACAACGACGGCCCCGCCGGCTGGAAGACGCACGCGGCGTCGTCCGGCACCCTGTTCTCTTACGCCATGAACAACTACTGGCACACCAACTACAAGGCCGACCAGGCGGGGCCCGCCTCCTTCACCTACGCCGTACGGCCCCACGGGCTGTTCGATGCCCTGGCCGCCTCCCGCTTCGGCGTGGAGCGGAGCCAGCCGCTGCTGGTGTGCCCCGCGCGGGGCACCGCGGCGCCGCGCTCCCTGTTCACCGTGGACTCCCCCGCCGTGGTCGTGACCAGCCTGATCCCGCTTCCGGAGGGCGACGGCATGCTCGTGCGCCTTTACAACGCCGGCGGCCGTCCTGAAACCGCCGGCTTGCAGTGGGAACGGTTCCGGCCCGCGGCGGTGTGGCTCAGCAACCCGGCCGGCGACCGCCTGCGTCCCGTGGACGGCCCGCTGTTCTTCCCCGCCTTCGGCCTCGCGACGCTACGAGTGGAAGGCCGCTACGGCAGCGCCGAGTAGTTCCGCCCCGTGCTGCCGTCGCACACGCACCCCGGGTGCGGGTACATCCATACCACCGCTCAGGATCCGGCCACTCTGGCAATCGGAAAACGAGGATCGAGCCTCGATCACGATAACGATTCCGAATTACGGGCACGATTACGAACTACGAGCACGAGGAGCTCTAAACTCCTATCGCCTATCTCCTGTCTCTTTACTATTTTCTGCTCTACTCGAACAGCTGGCCTCGGTTGCAAACGCTCCGGACAAGCCCTAAGATAGCAGCCATGGCGCGCCTGTCCTCCGCCCGTACGATGTACCTCGCCGGCGCCGCGCTCCTGGCGCTGCCCGTGCTGCCCCACCTGGGCGACCTGTTCCGCCTGACCTACTCGTTTCAAGACTCGTACCTCGGCGGGGCCCCGGGCCCGCCTGCCTGGCTCCGGCTTGCCGATTTCCTGTGGGTGGGCGTCTGCCTGGCGGGCCTGCTGGCGCTGCACCGCCGCGCCGGCGCCGCCTGGCCCGCGTGGTCCATCGCCTTGGCGGCGGTGGCGTTCGCTCTCGTGCCCCCGTTCGGCAGCTACGATGCGGTGTTCTACTTCCGTATGGCCGAGCGCTGGACCGGCGGCGTCAATCCCTACGCCGTGCCCTTCTCGGTGTTCAACCCGTTCCTCGGCGGCGGGCTGGCGGCAGCCGTGGATTATCTGCCCTACCCGCCGCTCTGGGTCATCGTCTGCGGCGCCCTCCACCGCCTCGCCGGCGGACACCTGCTCGGCTTCTTCCTGCTGCTGAAGCTGCTCATGGGCGCCTGTCACGCCGGCAATTTTTTCATCCTCCGCCGTCTGCTGGCCGGCCGGCCCGCCGGCGAAGCGGCGGCCTGGGCCTATCTGGCGCATCCGCTGCTCCTGCTCGAGGGGCTGTCTATGATGCACTTTGATCTGCTCTGGTTGCTGGGCTGCCTGGCCGCCGCCTGGCAGCTCCGGCAGGGCCGCTGGTGGCCGGCGGTGCTGGCGTGGACCGCGGCGTTCTGGATCAAGTACAGCGCCGCCTTCGCCCTGCCGCTGTTCCTGCCGGCGCTCTGCGACACCGGCCTGCCACTGCGGCGTCGCCTCGCCCGAGTGGCGGGCGGAGTCACCATCGCCCTGGCGGCGGGCGTCGCCGCCAGTCAGCCGTTCGGCCGTCTGCCGGAACTGCTGGTCGGCGGGTTTCACCAGGCCGGCTGGACAGCCAATTCGATCTTGCTGGCCATCCGGGATCTCATTCCCGGTGCCGCGGGCCGCACCAGCTGGATCCAGGCGGCGCTGGGTCTGGCCGCCCTGGCCCTGCTGCTGACCGTCCGCTCGAAACCCGATCCCCGCACCCACGACGGCGCCGCCGCCTGGGTCGTGCTGGCCCTGCTGGCCTACCTGCTCCTGGCCAGTCCCGTGTTCTGGCCCTGGTACGCCATTTGGCCGCTCGTGTTCAGCTTCCTGCTGACGGACACCCGCTGGGCGTGGCTCGGACGCGTGGCCGCGGTGTTCGCGGCCACTGCGTTCCTTTACTATCCCCTGCTTTTCATCGTGGGACAGATCCAGTTCCGGCACGATCCGGTGATGGAGGCGCTGTACGCGCTCCTGGCCCACGCGCCGGCGCTGGCAGTGATGGTCGGCGCCCGGCGGGACCACTCCCGCGGCCGGACGCAGAGCGGGATCGCCTGAATCCGGCTCACCGGATCTGCCGGGCCATCCAGACGTAGCCGTATTCCTGCCAGACCTTCTTCCCCTCGCGGTGGGTTCCCTTCTGCTGGAACTCCGCGACCCACGCCCCGCCCGGACCGCGCCGCAGCGTCCCCGGCTCCTTCATGAATGGTGACCAGCAGGGAAACGGCTTCTCCTCCTTCACCTTGTTCACTTCGTAAGCGGCGATGAGCTGGTTGTCGGTGGAACCGTCGGGCAGGGTGAACGGGCCCTGCTGGACCAGGGTCAGCTTCCAGTTGTCCACCCGCGCCCCAGACGACCAGCCGCTGCTCATCTCTGCCTGGCCGGTGAAGGTGAAGTGGCGGAGTTCCTTCCCGTGCTTGAGGTGAGGGGCGTCGTACTGCAGCGAGGTCACGCCCGGCACGTCGCGGGTGGCGTCGCCCATTTTACCCGCCACACCGGCGGCGGCGCCTTGGCCGGGCAGGCCCGGCGCCCCCGGCATCATCCCCATCAATCCCTTGACCCCCGCCGCCAGGGCGTCGAGTCCTTCGGTGTTGCGCTCCAGAT
>JAEAMG010001844.1_pt1 | contig 14749 bp, 8 predicted proteins | sample 8958741 | NCBI WGS metagenome assembly JAEAMG01 (sample SAMN16933256, study PRJNA681125) | bioreactor sludge metagenome | isolation source: anaerobic bioreactor treating anionic surfactant - SDBS | place: India: Bengaluru | collected 2019-02-28
CGGGTTTGTCGGCGGCCTTCCAAGCCCATACTTATGATATGCGCGATTATTCGCCCACAAAAACGGATAAAATACTATCCGCGATGGCAGGAAGAAAGTGCGCGGAGATGGTGATTGATAGTCATTTTGGAAAAGCTGTTCTGTTCAAAAAATCCGAGGATTTTTATGTGGCGGATGAAGCATTTCTGAACCAGGTGAAGACAAAAAGAAACATTATGGGCACAGGATATTTTGACTATGATCAACTACAGGCCACACCATCCTTTATAAACGATTACGGAGACCTCTTTCGAGACTCCCTGGGGGTACCGCCCCTCAAAGAAGATCTGGTGTATCCCATTATGCAACGGAAAAGATAAAATTGGCCCTTTGTGGCAATTGCCCGGATTATGCGCTCCCAATGTCTATCAATTGAGATGCAATATGCACCTGCTTATTGATAAACTTAAGAGATTTTTTACAGACGATATCCAATAATAACTATATTATAATTCATATAAGGAAAGTAGCGTGGAAAATTTCATAATACCGTTAACACCGGAAGAAGTCGCGGAATGCAACCGCGCTCAGCAAATTGAAATGGACAAGCATAAATATTTCAAATCAATAGAGGCCAATAGGGATGTGGGTAAAGCGGCTTATTTGGATTGGATTATCAATTATGCGAAGGCATGGAGAGATGAATGGCTGCGACGTAGGGAAGAACGGATGAAGCAATCGGCGAAACAGGATGAAGCAAACGAATGATTTGGTTAGAGTTGCAACGGCCGCATTTGCCGACGCCGCATTTCATTCGGTTCTCCAGAATGGTGTAGATGTCTTTGGGCCCCAATCCCATTTTGTCCAGGACCGGCAGGGTGAACTTGATCAGGTTGGGCGGACCGACCACGAGGGCGATGCTGTTTTGGGCGGGGACAGCCGCCCGTTCAATCACGTGGGGAGTAAGCCCGACCTCATATTTCCAATCGGGGGTTTCGCCGCCGGGATCCACGCAGCGCACCACGCGGGTGCGTTCCGCCTGGGTCCATTGGTCCAGTTCGTTGGCAAAGACGAAATCAGCTGCGGTACACGCGCCGTAAACGATGGTGATGTCGCCGTACTTGACGCGGTTTTCCAGCGTTTGCCAGATGGCGCAGCGAATGGGCGGCATAGCGATCCCGCCGCCGATAAAGATCAGGTTCTTGCCTTTCCAGTCCTCCATGGGACAACTGTTGCCGTGGTGGCCCCGGAAGCCGATAATGTCGCCTTCATTGATCTGCCACTGGCTTTCGGTCACCATGCCGGTCTTTCGGAAGCAGAACTTGATATGGTCCTTCCAATTGGAGCAAATATTGAAGGTGGATTCGCCGGCACCGAAGACCGAGAACAGGCCGAATTGACCGACGCGGAAGGCGACTTGTCCGCTGCGGTCGGGGCATGGAATCGTATCTTGACCGACTTTACGTCGGCGGTGTGTTGGTGAAGGCGGATGACTTCCATCAACCCGGGCATATAGAGGTCGTTCATGCCGATTATTCCTTCGAGCCGCTGGCGCTTTCGACTGCATTTATGCCCCCGCCGCAGCACACGGTCTTGTAGTTCCACGGTACCATCTTGTCGCCAGCAGTCTCGACAATGAATTCCATCGAGGAGGGTTGCTCACAAACGTCAAATGCCAAGACCTCAGGAGGGCGTGTCAGCAGGCACCCGTAATATAGCAGGCGGCGCGCACCTCTTCCAAAGGTCGTTTCAGCCGTTTGGTAATCCGGTCAAGTCCCACTTTCTGGAACACCTGGATCATATTGATGATTTCGGCATTGCCCTGGACGTCGAGTTCGACAATTTCAGAAAGCCGTTCACGGAGTACCTTGTCTTTCCGCAAGGCTTTCTGCGTCTTGATGAGTTCCATGGAGCAGACGGGGCAGGAGCAGGCAGTTCCGTCACGTTGTCCCGGTCCGCAATGCCGGGGATACAAGTTCTATTAGGGTACAAATGGTTGGCAGATTTTGTGAGGGGTGTTGCCGTGGGTTCTTTACAGAACGCTGGCGTCAGTGAACTATCATCTTTATTTTAAGGCTGTCAATCCCATTAAATCAAGCGATTTTTTGTGTTGCGGAGGGGTAATAGCGCCGTCTAAAATCGGGTCTTTTGTTGCCATCAAGTGGTCGCGGAGGCGCCGGATCAGTTCGTTACGGATATTCGTATGTTCAGGAGATTCTGCAAGGTCTTTTTGTTCCCAGGGGTCCGCATGCAGATCATACAGTTCACAGCAGGGATGATAGGCGACGGCGTGGTTCTCCGGTACAACCGTATCCGATCTGGGGCGCCAGGATTGGGAGGGATCCATGTAGGCCGGCGCCGATGAGAAATTGACGATGAGTTTGTGGGTTTCAGTGCGGATGCACCGGCGCGGGTCGTAGTAGTCGTGGTGACTGATCTCGGCAAAGATACTGTCGCGGGGCATATAGGCGCCTCCATCGAGCAGGGGCACGAATGAACGTCCCTGGATATTTTCGGGAACAGGCGTGCCCGTCAGTTCCAGCAGTGTAGGGAGGAGGTCTATGTTGGAGAGGATCTCCTTCTTTACTATGCCTCCATGCCAGCCCTTTCGCGAGGGTAACCGCAGGATGAGCGCCGTCGTGATGCCTGGTTCATAAAGTGAACATTTGGCGCGGGGCATGGCGTATCCGTGGTCCGTGGTGAAAACAACCAGTGTGTTCTTTTCCAGGCCCAGTTCCGAAAGGGCGTTCAACACGCGGCCCATCTGTGCGTCCATGTGTCGGATGGCGCCTTGCAGTTCCGCTAGTTCCGCGCGGGTACCGGGTGTATCACGCAGGAATCCGGGAACATTTACGCCCAGTGTGTCATCTGCTCCAAATTCCGGGGAGAGAAATCCCATGTAGTCCGTCTCTTCCGGGGAACGCATCCGGTGGGGCTCGATGCACCCGGCACAGAGGAAGAAGGGTCGTCCGGGAGTTTCAGAAAAGTGGCGCAAGCGCTTGATTGCGGCGTCAGCCATCTCGGATGCGCGATTTTTACCCGTATGCTTCTCATAGCCGCACCGTGCCGCACCTGATCGGGTTTCATGAATGATACCCACGGACTCCGTTCGGTAGTCTGCGTTTTTCAGCAGCCGGGCAAGATGCATCTCGTCCGGATTTAAGTCCCAGGCAAATTCGGCGTGGCAAAGGCCCATGACGCCGTTGTTATGCGGATATCTTCCGGTAAAGATGGATGCCCGGGATGGACTACATTGCGGGGCGGTACAGAAGTTCCGGGAAAAGCGCACGCCTGCCGAGGCAAGGGCGTCAAGATTGGGGCTTTGCACCGTGTCGGCGCCGTAACAGTGCAGATAGACGCCCAAGTCGTGGCAATGAAGCAGCAGAAGGTTCGGCGGGGGCGCAGGTGGGGTTTCGGAGATGCCCGATCCCGGAAGCCCGAGGGTGGCAAGCGTCACTGCGCCGCTCCGCAGTACGTCCCGGCGGCTGATATGCTGGATAGGGTTGTTTGTCTTCATGAGGGTTCCTTTGGCTTGCATTGTAACCCTCACATGGCGGTCTTCGCAATCCCGGCGGCTGTCATTTAAGGCTCCCGGTACGCAGCCATTTCAGGGCACATCGGGGGCTATCACGGAGGATAGGTTTGTTCGGCATAATTTGGAATACCTTCTTTTGAAGCGCCAACTTTTGAGGGCTATAATGCCGGTAAGAAAAGAATGGAGGATTCATTATGCGCAAGGTGTTCATGTTTTTGATCGTGTTGCCGTTTTTACTGTCTGCGGGATGCCTGCATCTGGAAGGTGATGATATTAGTAGATTTACTGAGGTTGACGATGTCCATCCGGAACTACGGATGAAGCCGGTTCCACAGGGGCTGGGCGTCAATATCCATTTCTATCAGGGCAATGAAACAGACTTGTCCATGATGGAGACATCGGGAATGGGCATCATCCGCATGGACATCAGCTGGGACGGTGCGGAAAAAACGCCGGGGTTCTACGATTTCAGCCAGTACGATCAACTGGTCAGCGACATGGAGGCGCGCGGCATACGGATTCTCTTCATTATTGATTACGGGAATACCTTGTACGATGAAGGTTTACCGCCCCATTCCGACGCAGGCCGTCAGGCCTCGGCGCGGTTCTGCGCCGCATTGGCGGCACGCTACGCGTCAAAATCTATTATCTGGGAATTGTGGAACGAGCCGAATCTGGGCCAATTCTGGAAACCGGAACCGGATGTGGACGCCTACATGGCTTGGTGCCATGTTGTGGTCCCGGCTATCCGGCAGGCTGACCCGGACGCCTGTATCATTGCCCCGGCGGTTTCACGCATAGACCGTACTTTTCTACGGGGCTGTTTTGAACGAGGCCTGCTGGAACTGGTAGACGGCATCAGTGTACACCCATACCGTTCCCCTGACCACGCTCCAGAAAGCGCCTTGAAGGAGTATAAGGCCCTTAAAATAATGATTGACGAAATGAAACCGGCCGGGCGGGGCCATATCCCTATCATCAGCGGGGAGTGGGGGTATACCACCAAGGAACTCAGCCCGGAACTGCAGGGCAAATACCTCGCCCGGCAATGGCTGGCGAACCTGTCTGAAAGCGTTCCTATTAGTATCTGGTACGACTGGCATGATGACGGCCAGAACCCGGAAGAAAGGGAACACCATTTCGGCACGGTGACCTGGGAGTACGCGCCGAAGCCCGCCTATGTTGCCATGAAAACATTGATTGAACAACTCGATGGCTATCTGCCCGGGGGACGCCTGCAACTGGGAAGCGATACGGACTTCGCGGTAGTTTTTCATAAGGAAGATGCCTGGAGACTTGCCCTCTGGACTACCGGTGAACCGCACGAAGTGTTCCTGCCTGAAGGACTACGTCTTGGCGCAGGCACGGATTGGCTGGGAAATCCCTTGGAGCGGAAAACGGAAAATGCCTGTCTGGTGATGGATGCCCCAGCCTATTACGACCTTGTTCTACCGCTCCAGAAAAGTATGCAATATTTGGGTAGATGATATCGGTGCGCCTTTGTGCCTGTGCCCTTGGAACGTGCGGTTCTTATGGCACCGTTAAAAAGGACGATAACCAGAAGAAGGAAACCGCCATGTTATTTTTATCCTTACCACGACGGGCGGGGACATGTCTTTTGTCGCTCGTCATTTTGTGTAGCCCTGTATTTGCGCAAACACTTGTCAACGGAGGTTTGGAAAGTGGCGAATCCGCCGTTCCCGACGGATGGCGGTATGGCTGTTCAGGCGGATGCGTGGGAACCTTTGCCGTAGACAAGGAAGTCAAGGCGGAAGGAACGCGGTCCGTTCGCATGTCGAGTAGTTCGGAATTCGCCCCCCATGTGTTTTGCGGCTTGTCACAACCCCTGACAAATCTGACCCCGGGGCAGGTATACCGGTTATCATTTCAGGCCAGGGGAGAAGGGGTGGGTGATTGCTGGTTTGGCGGCGGACCTGAATGGCATTTGAGAAAACCATTTCCTTCAGGTTCCTTCGACTGGCAGTCGTTCCATATCGAATGGACCTGTGGCGACGATACCTCCTTCGAGTTTCGCGTGAATCTGGATTCCGCCACGCAGGCGTTATGGGTGGATGACGTCCGCCTTGACGCTATGACACATGATAGTCCTATCGTGACGGACCTCCTTGCCGGCATTTCACGCCTGGAAGAACAGGCCAAGGCTCTCCGTGGAATGCTGGAGCAGACGATATCGCAGGGAATCGCCGCCTGGTATCCCCGCGCGGACATTGCCATTGCGGAACGGTTTTGTTCTTATGCCCGTGATGACGTCGCCAACGGACGTTTTGAACGGGCCGAGGAGGTTGCGCGCGAAGTGGAGGAACTGCTCAACCGCGCGGAAAAGGAGATGAAAGACAATGTGGATGTGCCCCTATTGAAAAAGGACGCGCCCATTGAAATCCGCGATGGTAGTCTCTGGGCGAATTGCGTCAGCCGGAATGGTGAAGAAATGCGCCCGGTATTTCTCACCGGCTACGGGCATTTCTCCCCCGTCGTTGACGATTTGCCCCTCTTCCCGGAAATCAGCATCAATGTCATTCAAATCGAAATTGGGCCCCGCAGCACTGTTTTTGAGGACGGCATCCGCACGGACGAGGTGCGGGACAACATATCCAGCGCCCTCGACCGTGCCAGGGAAAATGGGGTGCGTGTTTGTGTCCTGATTTCGCCACATTATTTCCCACAATGGGCGTTGGATAAATGGCCCCAACTTCATGTGGAAACCCGGGGTTTCCTGAGCGTGGCGCCGGACGCGCCGGAAGTCCGTGACATTTACAGGCAACATATCCAGGCGCTTGTGCCGCTGATCAAAGACCACCCTGCCCTGCATTCTATCTGCCTGAGCAACGAGCCGGTTTCGCTCGCCTGGCAGCGAGACCCTTACCGGCTCCCGTTGTGGCATGCCTGGCTCGAACGCAAGTACATAACCATCGCCGCATTGAACGAGGTTTACGGGACCAGTCACGGTTCCTTCGGCGAGGTGCCCCATCCGGGGCTTTCCTTTGATGAGCAACGCGGACCTCTGTACGACGGCGTCAGGTTCAACCAGGAGGCCTTTGCGGAATTCCACGCCTGGATGACCGGCGAGATACACAACATCGCTCCGAACCTGCCCTGTCATGCCAAGGTCATGATACTGCCCATGGACCGGTCCACGGTATTCTGGGGAACAGACCCGTGGGATTTCGCGAAACTCAGCCAGCTGAACGGCAATGACTGCCCCAATATGCGCCTGGCGCCCGGCCGGGAGTGGACAAACGAGTGGCTGGGCCAAAATATGTACTACGACCTTCAACGTTCCATGAAACGGGTTCCCATATTCAATACGGAAAACCACATCATCCGGGATCGGGAGAAAAATTACATCCCGCCGGAACACATTTACACCGCCATCTGGCAGGGCGCGATTCACGGGCAGGGCGCCAGCACCACCTGGGCATGGCAGCGCACCTATGACGCCAAGTCGGATTTTGAGGGACTCATCCTGCACCGTGCCGCCTGTACAGCCGCCATGAGCCGTTGCGCCCTTGATCTGATGCGGCTGTCAAAAGAAGTGGCCGCCCTCCAGAACCTGACGCCTTCCATCGCCATTCTGTACTCGAACGCCGCCCTTGTGGCGGATCCGCGACATGTGAGCGACAGGGCGCATATATATGAAGCGCTCAATTTCTGCGGCCTCCCCGTCGGGTTCATCACGGACGAACAAATCGAAGCGGGGCTCCTCGACCAGTACAAGTGCCTGTTTGTCGCCGGCGCGAAAGCGTCCACCGCACGCGCCATCGAGACTATGCGGCAATGGGCCGAGGCGGGAGGCCGTATTGTGGCCTATGACACGGATACGCTCGTGGAAGATGAATATGGCCGCCCGGCGACACCACCGGCATTTGCGGCAAGCCTCCCGGTGCGCGCTGCCGATGATTTGCCGCAGATGCGTGACGAAATCCTCGGCCTGCTGAACGCCAACAACATCGGTCCCGAACAAGTTCTGCAGACAGAGGAGGGGGGGATTCCCTACGGCGTGGAGTGGCGCACGGTCACAATGGACGGGAAAACGATAATCAACATAATCAATTACCGGCCGGTTCCCATGAAGGTTCAACTTCCTGAAGGCGCCTGGAAAAACCTGATGACCAACCAGCCGATAGAAATGACGGTGACGCTTGCACCGGAAACACCGCTGCTCGTCTCACGCGAGTAAGCCCATAGGTCGCGAAGAGGGTATAGAAGAAGCTGGCCTTGCTTCAATCCGCCGATATCCCACAACTCCAGGTGACGGCCCCGTTTCGGTATAATGACGGCAGTATCTTTCCGGAGAAAAGTACAGCATGAACAAGCGAATATATTTGGGATTCCTTATTGCGATACTCTGTGCGCCACTGACGGTTGCAGAAGAAGATATCGCTCCGGACATTCTTAGAGAAATGGCAGCCGCTACGGGCGCCGCGTGGATGGCTCAAACGGAAAGTAAAACGCCGCTGTCTTTTGTCGCGGACCAAGGAGACCTGCAGGTGGAGGAAACCACCATCCACGAGACCCTTGTCCGGGGCGGGGAAATGGACGGCACGCTCAGACAGAGTCGGTTGTGGCTGCCCGATGCGGCAATGCATCTGCTGGAAACGAGCATTGAAACCGCCGCACCCGGGATTTCGCCGGTGAATGTGGTTGATTGGACGTTTCTGTACAGTGGCTTGCGCGATGGGTCACACTTCAAACCTTTGGCGTATTCGGAGGATACCTGGTACGGGTCCACCTATTGGACAGGCCCGGATTGGACCCGTGTGGGAAGGGACTGGCAGCATTCGGGCGAAAAGACGGCAAGCGTCCGGCTCTTTACGGTTCCCCGCGACGGGAAGGTCGTCTTGTCGGGACGGGTCTGCAAAGCCGACACGAACGGCGGCGACGGGGTACGCGTCAGCATCCGCCACAACGCCGAAGTCGTCTGGAGGCAGGAAATCGAAGCAAACGACGCCGAAGGGCTGGAACCCTCGTTACCCCTTGAGGTGCACGCGGGGGACCGCATTCGCTTTGTCGTTCACAGGCGCAACGCCATCACCTGCGATACCACCCGCTGGGACCCGGTCATCACCTATGACGACGGTACCGCCTTCCGCGCATCAGACGGTTTTGCGGCACAACCAAAGGATGGCTGGTCCTACGAGATGGAACTGGAAGAGGCCGCCGGTCTGCCGCATTTCTACAGTTTCGACCAGCATTTTTGTTTTCAAGAGCATCTGCTATCGCCGGGCAAAGAAGTCCTGCTGGACCATGAATCCAGCCTGCCCCTGTTCATCCTGACCGATGACAAGGATACTTCCGGCATTGCGGGCGCCGTACTCAACGCCTGTGCCTGGAAAATCGAAGTATCCTTTTCGGAAGAGGGAAGACTTTCGCTTCGGATCCGCAACCGGACCGGAGAAGTGCTTCCGATCATAGCCACCGGCGCGTACACGGGCACCTGGATGAACGGCGCAGCGCGGCTCGAAGCCCTTCGCCAGTCAACCACACCCCTTGCGGACCTCGGACCTTTCCGCAATCGCGTGCAGCAGGCCTTCGATACGGTTCTGGGAGACGTTGAACCGCAGGCCGCGCCGGAGATCGGCCTGTGGGCCTGTGTTCAGTGGGACTGGCACCTGCAGGACCGTCTCGAGGCCACGCCCCAGGGCTATGAAACGGCGGTGCTCGCTGTGGAGAAGAAGGCGGCAGAACTCGCCGCGGACCTGGGCGTCCGATATGTCCCCCCGGCAGGAAACGCTGAAGCGCCGTGCCTGCGCTATCTGCGCGCCCACGGGCAGCGCAGGAAAATCGCACTGGACAATCTCTTAATGCGCTTCGGCCCTCTGATTTTCTGCAAGCGCGTGCCGACTTCGTACAGCCATCTGGTCATGCAATACTTCGGCTGGCGCGCCCGGCCCGGGGGCGGCATCTTTGTCCTTGACCGGCCGGGATACTCTTTCGCGACCCGGGATATCTTTGGAGGCGCGCTTGAAAAAGGCTCCGTTCTGGAGCCCCGCCTGTCCTATGACGGCAAGCGTGTTCTCTTCTCTTTCGTGCAGAACGCAGGAAAGGCATACGACCCGCTGCAACTGAACAATGAGACCGATGAAGGCTTTTATCATATCTACGAGGCGGGGGTGGACGGTAACGGCCTCCGGCAGATTACCCAGGGCCCCTATGAGGATTTGATGCCGGCATACCTTCCGGACGGCGCTATTGTATTCTCCTCCACGCGGAGGAAAGGGTATGCACGATGTTTCGGCGCCCAATTCAGCCCGCGTTGGCACGTCTATGCGCTGTACCGCATGGACGCGGACGGCGGCAACCTGCGGCCTCTCTCCTTCCACGACACCAATGAATGGTTTCCGGCGGTCTCGAACACGGGCTTGATCCTGTACAGCCGCTGGGACTATATAGACCGCGACGCCGTCACCCATCAGAATCTGTGGGCGACGCGTCCCGACGGCACCAATCCCGCGGCAATATGGGGTAACGCCGTGGACAAGCCCCATTGCGCCTTCCAGATACAGCCCATTCCCGAAAGTTCCAAGATCGTATTCACGGCGTCCGCCCATCACTCCATTACCGGCGGTCCCATTGTCGTGGTCAATCCGGACGTAGACAACAACAGCCTGGACGCCCTGACCCGCATTACGCCCGACATTCCCTTTCCGGAAGCCGAGTCCATGGACATCCGGGAATATTACGATGCGCCGTGGCCCTTGTCCGAGAAGTACTTCCTGGCGAGTTACAGCCCGTGGCCCCTGGTGTGGGAACCCGGCGCCAATCTTCCCCACGCGCTGGGCATTTACCTTATCGATGTCTTCGGCAACCGCGAACTGCTCTATCGCGACCCCGTCATTGGCAGCACCAACGCCTGCCCGCTCACGCCGCGTCCCGTGCCCCCGGTCCTGCCCAGTACCCTGCCGCCGGACGCGGACGACCAGGGCGAAATCCTGGTTGCCAATGTGTATGAGGGATTGGACGCTGCCGCCCATGGCCTTATCAAAGAAATCCGGGTAATCCAAATCTTTCCGAAGACGACCCCAGTAGGGGGAACGCCCCCCATCGGCCTCGCCTTGGAGGAGAACGCAAGGGCCGTCCTGGGATCCGCGCCCGTGGAGGCCGACGGTTCCGTTCATCTTACGGTGCCCGCGCGGAAACCCCTTCTCTTCCAACTACTGGATGAGAACGGCATGGCCTACCAGACCATGCGTTCCTTGACCTATCTGCAGCCCGGCGAGAAAGTTTCCTGTATCGGCTGTCATGAAAACCGCAGGGATGCGCCTTTGGCTGGGCTACCCCTCGCCGCGCGGCAACCTCCGTCCCGGCTCCTCCCGAAGGACTATGAGAACGAACCCTTTTCCTATGTCCGGATGGTGCAGCCCATTCTGGACAAGCATTGCGTCCGGTGCCATGGCGGGCCTGAACCCCAGGGGAACCTGGACCTGACCGGCGGGCCGCTCAACGGGTACACCACCTCCTACTGGACCCTGTGCGGCGACAAGGATTTCGCGGGCGCGAACACGAACCCCGACACGGCGGCAACCGCCCTGGTGCCGCGCTTCGGCATGCGCAACCAGGTGCAGGTCACCCCGCCTGGCGGCCTGTACGGCGCACGTGGCAGCAGACTGATCGCGTTACTCCGCAACGGCCACCAGGAAGTGTCCCTGGACGCGGAGGAATTCCGGAGGCTTGCGCAATGGATTGACTGCAACGCGATTTTTTACGGTGCCTATCTGCCCGAAGAACAGGAACGACTGCTGCGGGGAGAGCGCCTGCCCATGCCGGCACTGCAATAGGGGTAAACCTGTAGAAAGAGGTGTGTTCCTCCAGGCTTCAAACGCTGCCGAATAAAACATCCTGAGCGTTTCTACCGGAGAATTCAAGTTTCACCGGAATAACCTGAAACCGCTATTGTCGGCTGTCGTTGGCCAATGGCAAGACGCCCGGGAGGGACCTTGGCCCACAGGGACGCCCCTCTTCATCAATTTACGGCGCTAATATCCAGCACATCGGCGGGACGGCACTCCCGTCATAGAGGTACTGTTCTCCTTTCTGCCAGATATAGGCGGCACGTATGGCGTAGGCCATGGGATTGCCGCCCTGCTGCCATCCGGCAAGATAGGCAATGGCCTCACTCATTATAATCCGCCAATCCTTGTTTATGTCGGCAGGGTGAAAATTATCCATTTCACCTTCACCTTCGTCCGGGTTTGGAGTGAAAAAAACCGAACCGAGTGATATCTCCGTTTCTTGCCCGGTGGGCTCGAATAATGGTACGATCTCCGTGGACTCGTAGGAATCGCCCGGCGCCTGGGGCTTGTGGTGTATGACCCCGGCGATACGCTGGGCGGTTTCATTGTGAAGAACTATCCCGCCTGCTTCAATTTCAAAAAAGATATCAAAGAAACTATCCGCGGTTCCCGTCGCTGTGAAAGGGGGAAGATCCAGCAGGCCGGGTGTAATGTTTGCCGTTTCCTCAATCAGACCAAGACTACGTCGTAAAAGACTTACATGAACCTGGACTGTACCCAGGATACAGTTACCACTAAGGGACATCTCCACAATTTCCGATAATACTTCCTCCCGGCCATTGCCATTGTCATCCGTGGCCTGTCCTTCCGCCGCCCCTTCAAAATACACGTGCTGTTTCATGGAGCCGGCCACTTCCACCGTCATAACGCTGGCGTCGGGCATAATCAGTTTAATCGTGCCCTGCATGTTTACAAAAGTATCCTCTTCCAAAGGGGGATTGGGTCGGTGCGATGCTTGTCCTATTTGGAATCCTGTTGGATGGCCGGACGAATTCAACAAATCCACGAATGCCGGCCCCATATAGAGATTTGCTGAGTCCGGCGGCTTGTGCGTGATAAGGGTACTCATGTGTTTGGCGGTTTCGTTGTGAAGCACAATGCCCATTACTTCCACTTCAAGAAAAATATCGAAAAAACTGTTGGCGGTGCCTGCGGGCGTAAAAGGCGGCAAATCCAGTATGCCGGCCGTGTTATTTGCTGTTTCCTCAATGCCGCCCATGGAAGGCAAGGCCGGGTTCAGGTGGGCCACAATAGGACCGAATATGCTGCTGTTACCGGTCAATTCAAGTTGTGTCATTCTGGTCAACACATCGTCCAAGCCATCTCCGTCATCATCGTAAGCGGTACCTTCGGCCAGTCCCTCGAAAAAAACCTCCACGATGGTCGGTCCACAAACGAAAACGGTTTCAATGCTGCCATCTGGAAATTTGATATCCATGGACCCTATGGTGTGTTCGAATACGTCGGTTTCGGTGGCGGGAGGATTCAGTTCATGGTCAATACAGTCAAGGTAATATCCGGTGCTCGTATCTCCTTCAGTGAATAACTCAACACGTTCGCAATTTGCGTACAGATCGCCGGGTGCCGGAGGTTTGTGTGAAATAGTCCCGGCCATTCGCTTGGGGATTTTGGTATGCAGAACCTGCCCTCCGATTTCGACCTCAACAAAGATATCAAAGAAACTGTTCGCAGTCCCTGTTGCCGCAAAAGGAGGCAGGTCAAGCACTTCAGCCGTATTATTCGCGATTTCTTCAATGTAGCCGACGGAAACCTGTTTCGAATTCAGGCGTATGGATATAGGGCCCAGAAAACATACGCCGGACAGGTTCATTTGCGTAATTTCCGTAAGCACATCGTCCAGTCCGTCTCCATCATCATCAATGGCTGATCCCTCGGTACTGCCTTCGAAATACACGTTCATTGAGGTTGGACCGTTCAACGTGATGAGTTCATTACTGCCATCCGGAAAGGCCAAGTTAACTTGGGCATGCGTGTTTTCGAAGTTATCAATTTCCACCGCCGGGTTCAGGTGCAGCCACGGCGCAATCAGAGAATAGCCTGTAGGTTCCCCTTGTTGCGTCTCTAACGGGGTTTCACTGATACTCGTGTAAATATCCCCGTGGGCCGGCGGCTTGGCATGCAGTGTAGTCGCAAGCCACAGGGATTTTGTTGCGCGGAGAATGCTGCCACCCATCTCTACTTCAAAGTAGACTTCAAAACCACTGCTGGCTGCACCGGTGCGAGCGAAAGGCGGCAGGTCCAGCACCTGCACTGTATTGTTGGCTTCCTCCTCAATCTCGCCAAGAGAAGATGGCCTGCTGCTCAAACCTACGCCGATCGCGCCAAACAAACTGGGACCTGCCATTGCCAAACTCATAAGTTGTGTTTGGACCTGCTCGAGCCCGTCGCCATCGCTGTCTACGGCGCTGCCTTCACCCGTACCAGGGAAAAAGACACGGACGATTGCCGTTCCGGTCAATGTGACCGGTTGTTTGGAGCCGTCCGGCGCGCCAAGCGTCATCCCGCCGATGGCATTATCGAATACATCCTCTTCAATGGTTTCAGCAAAGGTCCCGGTACTCACAAGCAGCATGCAAACCACAATGAGTGCGAATGGCAGTTGCGGCATCACGCTTCTATTGAATTGAAATATCAATGGTCTACTCCTCTCACTTTTTCATGGCGAAGCCATGACGATTTCTTTTCTTTGTTTAAGGCCAAGACCAGATTTTAAGAATTAGAATGGGCCCTTGTGCAAACAAGTTAATGAGATAATACTTTCTTTTTCGTAACTATATTATAACCCCTTTCCAACTAGAAAGCAGCAAAATAAATGGACTTACAAAAACATTTACTTAAAAGCGATTCGTTGTTTCACTGCAAGAATCTACTCAAATTGTGGTGAAAGTTTATAGACTATACTTACGATGAATCGCAACCATCCCTATATTTTTTCCCTAGCTGGTTCTATACCCCCCCAAAGGGACTACGCTTCGTCCGGGACTTCGCCCGGAAGAAGGGGCGCCTTCGGCGCAACTTTCTTTGTATTGTGTTACTGGGAGCGCCGGCATCCTGCCGGCAGGAGACATTTATGCGCCAAAGAGGCCGGCAGGATGCCGGCGTTCCCAGTATTTTCAAACTCATAATTAATTGTCAGCGAAATCGTCCTAAGCGCCTACATAACAAAGCCCTGGGTGCGGTACCCCGCTACCCAGGGTGTGCAGCCCCTACCCCTATGAGTTTACCCCAACGGGGTTGCGTCCGAAGCCGGGGATTGAACGAAACGATACCACCGTATCACTTGCGCTTCACTGAAGTTGAGGAGTAAGCCCACGGGTTTTCCCTTGGCAACCAGGTAAGGACTATGAAAACGAACCCTTTTCCTATGTCCGGATGGTGCAGCCCATTCTGGACAAGCATTGCG
>JAEAMG010001847.1_pt1 | contig 14739 bp, 8 predicted proteins | sample 8958741 | NCBI WGS metagenome assembly JAEAMG01 (sample SAMN16933256, study PRJNA681125) | bioreactor sludge metagenome | isolation source: anaerobic bioreactor treating anionic surfactant - SDBS | place: India: Bengaluru | collected 2019-02-28
CAGGATATCCCATACGTGGCCTGCTCCGAAGTGCATTTATCCTGTTCCTGGGATTACTGCTCACCGCCGTCGTTATCGCCGCAGCTGAATGCGGCTTGATTCTGTTTGACATAGCGCCTCCTATCCCTCTTTTCGTGGATAATCCCTTTTCGGATTCACCGGCCTATGCGGTAAACCCCGGTTATTATCAGCAGTTCATGTACCGCCTCGGCGGTAAACCTACCCCGGAAGACTTCGAGATGTGGGGATTCAGTATTCCCAAGGTGAAACCGCCCGATACCTGCAGGATTGTCCTCCTCGGCGGCTCCGCCGCTTTCGGACACCCCAATCCGGAGTTCGGTTTTCATGAAATCCTGCGCGTCATGCTGCAAGATGCCGCCCCCGAAATACCCCTGGAAATCTACAACCTCGCTTGTCCCATATTAAATGCCTACGTCATGGAAGAGATTGCCGAAGCCTGTATAAAAATTGAGCCGGACCTGTTTCTTGTGTATATGGGCAACAATGAATATGACGGTCCTTTTGGTCCCGCCTGGCATAAAGACACCTTTCTCGCCACTCATGTGTACCAACCGCTACTGCGCCTTTCCAGGAAGTTTAGACTTCTTCGGCTTGCCAAATCGCTACGTCGCAGAGCAGGATGGGATCCCTGGGAAGATGTTGATAGCGCTGCGTATTTCAACACGCTCCTTCCCGTCCGGCAATCGTCGCGTTCCCGCGCTTCCATGTATCGCCGATTCAAGCACTACGTGGAGGGCATCTGCGCCGCCGCACGACAGGCAGGTGCGCAGGTCGTGCTCAGCAGCGTTGGAACCAATCTCAAAGATTGGCCGCCCTTCGTGTCCCAAAACGACCCCAATCTATCCCAAGAAGCAGTAGACCACTGGAATGCGTTGTACCGGAAAGGGGGTAACCTGGAAAAGGCAGGAGCCCTTGACGAGGCTCTGGAAGCCTACGAAGCGGCGGCAGCGCTGGACCCGGTACATGCGATGCTGCAATTCCGGATCGGAACATGCCGCCTTGCCCTGGGAGATCGCGAGCGGGCCAAAGCGGCTTTTCAAAAGGCCCGCGATGAGGATTGTGAACCGTTCCGTACGGATAGTTCCATAAACGCTCTCATCAAAGACCTGTCCGAGCAACTAGCCGGGCAAGAAGTGTATTATGCCGATGCCGAATCCGCGCTGCACGAGGCGGACAGCCAGGCTATCTCCGGCAACGGCCTGTTTTGCGATAATGTCCACCTGCTTTTCCCCGGCAATTACGCCATTGCCGCCTGTCTCTTCCCCCGGGTAACCTCGGCGCTTCGCAAGGCAGGATTCCGCCTGCCCGACACTACCGCGAGCGCACCCCCGGAAACCTGCAAAGAACGCCTCGGCCTCTCCCCCCGACAGTATTACCGCCATTATGAATGCGCCCTTGGGCACCTGAAATACATCACCGACTTGGAGGCATTCCAGGATGTTTTACAGGACCACGATACCGAATGGCTGGAACGGGAGGTACAGGCCTTGGTACAGACGGCGGATACAGACGTTGAAACGACCCGGGGATCCCCGAAATATGGGACAGACATTCCGCAACAGCACTATTTAGCAGTGAAAGAGTTATGGCGCCAGGAAGATAAATCCACCGCAGTCGCCAAGGCCGCAGCCCTGGCGGAGATATACAAGGAACGCCCGGATGCACACCTGCTGTATGCTCAAATATTGGAATTATCCGGGGATTCAGCCAAAAGCAGCGCCATAATGAATGAATTGAAAGCCATGATTCGCTGGGATGCACTCTGATAAGGCCTGGCATAATACCGCATCTTTCTTGTGTCGGCAAACCAAGTCACGGGAAGGGCACCAGAGCACAAAACCTGATATAATCCTCTAATCCGAATACCAGCATAGGCATTGAAAGAACCGCCATGGAACGAAAATGCTTCCCATGAATGATATTCTCTTTATCCAACACCAAACCAATATGATGTACCCGGAAATCATCCCCATGTCCCTGCCGGCCATCATGAACCGGGTACACAAACGTTTTCCGGTCCGCGGGTATTTTCTCGAAGAACTCACCGAAACCCACCTTCGCAACGCAAGAATTTTGATTCTGAGCATCCATTGGTATGTAAGCATTAAAGGCGCCATCCAAACGGCCGACTGGGCAAAACGGGTCAACCCGGATATTAGTATCATTGCAGGCGGCATGTCGGCAAGCGTGTTCTATCCATTCCTCCTGCGGGATTCCAAAATCGACTATATTATTCGGGGCGACGGGGACCTTCCCTTATTGTTTCTTGTTGAGGCATTGCTTGAGCATAAAGACGTCTCCCAAATACCTAACGTAGCGGGACGCGAATTTGTCGCAGACGAATGGCAGGCGGCCGGCCAGGATACGCTGGACTCAGGAGATTACCGGACACTCGACTGGTTTCCGACGCTTGATCATCGCATCAGGCGCATGCACACACGGTATAACGGAAAAATCCTGCCGATCCATCCCCTGTTGGCGACCTACCGGGGCTGTCCCATGCCGTGCGAGAACTGCTGCGGCGCGGCGGTCACCCAAAAGGCCCTGTATCGGCGCAGCCCGCTTCTACGCAGCGCAGGTCCCGTCGCCGCCGATCTGGAAGCCTACAGTGATGATCGCGGCTGCAACTTCGTCAGCATCTATCACGATTTTGCCTCCCTGGCGGATGAATCCTATACCCGCCAGGTATTGCGGCAGCGTTATGAACTGGATGTGTATTATGAGCTGACCCGGCTGCCTTCTCCCGCGATGCTGCGCCTGATTGTGGAAACCTTCCGCAGGGGCACCATCGCGTTTAGCCTTGATGTGCGGCATATGACCTCCTGCCAACTGGTTGACCTACCCGCCCTGATTGACGCCATAAACCTGGTCGCCGCCACCGGCCGTTTCGAACCCCGCTTGTGCTACCTGAGGCAGGGATTAAAAGAAAATAAGGCCTACAGAGAGGCCTTTGAGGCCGTCCGACAAGCAACACCATGCACAGTTTATTGTTCCGATTGGTGGTGGGAGGAAGAAAATCCCCTTCCGAATTCAGATGGACTCTGTACTGAAGCTATTTATCACGCCTGCATGAACAATAGCAATCGGTATCAGGCTTGGAATTACCTGTTCCGCCTGTCCTATCTTATGAATTACCATGCACCGGCTCTGAATCATACCTTGTTAAAACTTTTCAGATACGCTTATGGCGGTGTAAAATAACGCTGAGTTATTAGGGTTCCGGATAATACACTTATCAATGGACAGGAATACTATGACGCAAGCCGCACCTGAATTGACTGTTATCGCCACGTGTTACAACGAAGAAGAAACCATCGGTGAGTTTCATCAGCGGTTAAGTAAAACCCTTCGTGAAACAGGCCGCACCCATGAAATCATCTATGTGAATGACGGTAGCCGCGACAAAACGTTTGAGCGGCTTCAGGAACTCTTCGGGGAAGACGAAAGTATCGCCGTAGCCGCGGACCTGATGTTCAATGTCGGTCAACCTACCGCCATCACCGTGGGATTTGTTCATGCGCAGGGCAGCAAGATTGTCATTATGGATTCCGACTTGCAGCTGGCCCCGGAAGAACTACCGCTCCTGCTGGAAGTCTTCGATGAAGGTTATGTCCTGGTCAGCGGTTACCGCAAGGTGCGCCACGACCCGTGGCAGCGCATCGTTGCCTCTAAAATAGCCAATGCCCTGTTGCGCTGGGCTATGGGCGGAAATTTTACCGATTTTGGATGCACCTTTAAGGTAATTGACGCCCGCCTGGTCCGCGCTTTTGAATACGGTCCCTTTCGGCCGTTGCAGCCTGCGGGACTCGTCGCCGGCGCCCATCATGTCAAAGAGGTGCCTGTATCCCATTTCCCGCGCAAAGTCGGCAGATCCCAATACACCTACTGCAAGTTGTTCCTGTACGCTGTGGATAATTTAATCGACTTTTCACATCGGCCCTTTGTCGCGTTGGGCGTGATTGCCGTTTTTTTATTTCTCCTCTCGGTTGCGGGAATCCTGACTGGACTCACAGGTGTCTGGGAATCCGGCCCCGACAATTTTGTCCCGGCGCTGGCCGCCTTTATCGGGCTGAATACCGCCATTGTATTGGGAACCGTGGCCGCGGTCGGTGAGTTCACCATCCGCAACTATATTGTTCTCCACCGGAAGCCCGCTTACATCATCAAGACCCTGTTAAAACGAAACGAAAAGCACTAAGGTTGTAGTATGAGCGACACCATGGTCATCTTAGGCTCCTGCGGCAGCGCCCGCGAAGCCTATTGGGTATTACAGGAATCGAATCCGGGAGCGGAAACGCTATTTGTCAACGACCTTCCTGAAGCGCAGGAAATGAACGTTATTACGGTCGGCGGACGGCAAATCGAAGTTATGCATACCTGGGACTTTTCCAACTTTCGCAAACATCGCCAGAGCGCGTTTAGAAAATTCATCTGCGGCATGGGAGATCCCGTTGTAAAACGCATTCTGGTACACAAAGCCTTGGCGGCGGGGCTTGAACCGGCGCCCACCCAGGTCAGTTCCAACGCCTTTGTGCGACCTGACTGTTCGTTGGGAAGAGGCGGCGTAGTACATCCCGGCGCCTACCTGTTTACCAATGTGTGTTTGGGCGACTATGTGACTTTTTTTTGCGCCCGCTGCGGCCATGACTGTATTTTTGGGGATTATGCCACTTGCACCTCGGGGTGCAACATTGCCGGACACACCGTCATCGGGGAAGGGGTTCATCTGGGCCTCGGCACCGCAGTCAGGCAGAGCCTGACCATTGCGCCCTGGGTAACGGTCGGTATGCAAAGCGCCGTGGTAAAAGACCTTACCCAGCCCGGCATTGTGGCGTTCGGCGCCCCTGCAGTAAAGGTACGCAATGCGGATTTCCCGCAACCCTTTTTAGACACCTGGCCCTCGGAATGGCTGCGGGAGTTGCGCCATAATGACTAAGCCCTCCAATCCGGGCCCCAAAAAACCGCCGACCCTGGCCACCATCGCGAAAGCAGCGGGCGTTTCTCCCTCCACCGTCAGCGCGGTCCTGAACAATATGCCGAGAATGAAGAATTACAGCGAGGCGACGGTTCAACGCATACGGACGGAAGCCGAACGCATGGGATATATGCCCAATCCTCTGGCACGTACCCTGAAAAAAGCCCGGTCCGGAATCATAGGTTTCGTTATGCTGAGCCGCCACAGCCATTATTATGACCAGTTGCTGCAAGGCGCGGAGGACTATGTCCGTGAAGCCGGGTATGAACTCATTACAGGCGACATGGCTTACGAACCGTCCGAACTCGACCGTTGTATACAGCGCATGTTGGCCTGGCGCGTGGAAGGGCTTTTTCTCATGACCGGCGGAAGCGTCATCGCCCCTGAAATTCTGGCTCTGCTGGACGCGGTAGCGGTACCCTATGTTAAGGGCGGGGTACATCTGCCGGAAGATCCCTGTGCCTGTGTTGATTTTGACAACTATGCGGCGGGCACGAAAATAGGGGAACACCTGGCTGTCCTGGGGCATCGCCGGATCGGAATTATCGCCGCAAGCAACAAGAACCATCAGGCCAACGAGCGGATTCGCGGCCTTAAGGACGCCCTGCTGAAATTCAAGGCCCCCCCTCCGGGTTCCCGGGACATCATGCGCGCTTCGGACGCTGACGTAGGCCTGGTCGCGGGCTATCGCTATACCGCACAATTATTGAGACAGGCTTCCGAAATCACCGCCATCGCCTATATGAACGATTTGTTGGCTATAGGGGGAATGCGATACTTAAGCGAGCGCCGTATTCCAATCCCCGAACGCCTGTCCGTCACAGGATTTGATGACCTCTGCCTTGACAGTGCAGCCAACCCGGAAAACAGACTGGGAAACTTTGTGACACCCGCGCTTACTACGGTCAGAACGCCGCTGCACGAGATGGGATGGTCCACCATGCAACTGCTTGTGGAAATGATAAATACCCGCGAGCGGCGGCAATCATCACCCACGTTGACATTCGAACCCGAACTCATAATCCGTGAATCCACGGCTCCCCCGCACCAATAAAGCCCTGCTAATCTCCGAATATCCGATACGCGGCACACATTTCATCGGGAACCGGCAGGTGCTGGGTACATTTTGATAGACAACACCCACACCCGGTACATTTCGCGGCATCCTTTCCGCGCAACATACGGTATTTTTTACGGGCGGAATCACTCAGGTCCCAGAACCGTTGCCGCTCGAGGCAGGCCATAACCCCGGGGATATCCACCCCTTGGGGGCACGGCATACAATAACCGCAGGCCGTGCAAAAATGCCGGGCCTTTTCGTCAATAGAGTCGAGCATATCATGCACGAAACGCATCTGTTCCACGTTCAGGGGGCCGCACTCCACGCACCGCACCCCGTCATCTATGTCGGCATGTTTGGCGATACCGGAAAGCATGCTGTCCGCATTAGGGTTGTTCATAATATACCGTATCGCCAGCTCCGCGGCAGAAGAAACACCCGTTTTTCGCGCCAACGCATCAAGCACCCGGCTGGGCTGGGTGAATTTTCCACCACCGACAGGATTCATCACCAGTGTGCCAATTCCCAAGACATGGGCTTGTTGCAACACACAGGCATTATGATGATTGATCAGGTTGAAACTGACCATCACAACTTCACACCAGTCACTTTCCCGCATATAACTACATATATTTTGCGGCGTGTCATGCGAAGAGAACCCGATATGCCGCACCAGACCCTCATCCTGGGCACGCAACACGCCGTCAAGCAAGCCTCCTTTGCTTGTGGCCTGCCGGAACTGCTCAGGTGTATTCAAAAGCCAAAGCAGATACAGGTCCACATAGTCAACGCCCAATCGGGCCAGTTGTTCGTCAATTCGTCTGCGCGCGCAATCCGCCGTGGGGGCATCGGAAGGCGCCACTTTGACCGCCCACGGAGACCATTTTGCGGAAACAACTGCCCGCTCCCGGTATCCATTTTTCAGTGCCAGTGCCACTTTCAACTCGGAGTCATCGTAAGTCCGGCTTGAATCTATCAGGCGCATGCCCGCATCCAACGCCCTTCGTATCAACACGGCAGCCGCTTCCCGATCATGTGGCAACCGTGCCGTACCGATACTGACCGGCGGCACCAGAAGCCCGCAACGGAGACCCAGAGGCTTCAGTTCCATTAGTGTGGCACGGCCTTTCTAAAACTCCTTTTCTCCTTGCGCGCATCCTCTGTTGAACCAATAGCAAAACATAAGGAACACTCCTTGCCAACCACGGCAGCGGCCAGGGGTGATAGTTTGTCGGCAAGTCCCCCGGGTTTGTCTTCGACAGGCCCTCACCAAATGTCCACGTATTCAACCGTATATCGCATCGTTGCTTTCCTTACGGTTGACGGTTACTGGTACACCGAAACACTTCTCGAGATGTTCCGGGGATTCCGGCCGCGTTATCAGGCTGACCACGAAAGCGGTCAATGTGGAGGCCGGTCGCGCCACGATCAAGGCCTCCACCCATTTCCAATAAATACCCAGGATCGGACCTTCACTAACCGTCGGACGATTTAATAAGAAGAAGGAAAGCACGGCCGGGTTGCGCCCCCCGGGCATTTGCACGAAACCGAACCAGAATAAACTGACACAAAAACCAACGCAAAGGCTGGCAATCGCCCCCGCCCGGGTCATACGACGCCAATACATGCCGCCCACATACAGGGGCAGAAACGAAGCGGCACACAAACCGGCGAAACTCGCCGTGGCCACAGCAACGATGCTGCCGGGAAGCCTCCAGGCGAGAAACAACGTAATAACTACGGATAGAGCAATGCCGGCTCTTGCCAGCAGAAGCGTGTGCCCGGAATTACTGAGATTCAGAATACCCCGTTCCAGAAAATCCCGGCCTAAGGAGGTACCCATCAGGTGAAACTGAGAACTGAGCGTGGACATAACCGCCGCCAGCAGGGTCAGCATAAAGAGGATGCCAAACCACTGCGGCAGGGCACGATTGATAAAGGTGGGGATGATCAAGTCAATGTTGCCAGCCGAGACCGACGCGGCCGCGATACGCCCGCCGTGTTCAGGCATGGAAAACCAGACATTGGTCAGTGCGCCCGTAGCAAGCACGCCGAACATGACGGAGAAGAAAAGGGCGCCAAATACGGCGGACCGATTCAGCGCACCGCTGTCTTTCACGGTCATGAAGCGTACCGCCAATTGGGGTTGCGCCAGCATGCCCACACTCATGCCAAGAATAAGGCTGGTAATTAAAACGTAAAAGAACATGCTGCCCTTTTGAGGCAGTCGCATCCAGCCGCGAAACCCGGCCTGGCCCGTGCGGAGGGTGACCAGTTTGCTGGCAAGGGCCGGATGCTTCTGCATCAGGGCAGCCATGCCGGCAAGGTCCGGATGGGCTTCAAAAAACTGTTTCCGTTCACTGTCGGGCATACTGGCCGCACTCGCCGCCTTGCCCGCTGTCTCCAAAAACCACCCTGTGAAATTCGTCTCGTCAAGATCAGATGGAGCAAGCGCGTCCAGTTCCTGCCTTGCTTGCTCAAAATGCCCGTCTATTTCCGCCTGGAGCGCCGCCAACTTGCGATGCGCCTCAACAGGACCGCCCAAAATACCGTAGGTGTACACGACCATGACCACCAGCCCGACAAAAATCAACACCGCCTGGAATACATCGGTATAGATTACTCCGCGCATTCCACCCGTGATGACGTAACAAGCGACAAGGCCCGTAAAGGTGATCAAAGCGAGTTCATAGTTAACCTGAAACGTCGCCTCGATATAACGACTGCCCCCAATGAGTACCGCCGCCGTATAGAGTGGCATGAAAAGAACAATGATAAGGCCAGAAAGGGCCTGGATGAAACGCGAGTTGAAACGCTTACCCAGGAGTTCGGGAAACGTGGCCGCTTCAAGACGCTGGCCCATGGCACGCACCCGGATCCCTAAAACCATAAACCCGATGAAGAAGCCCAGGAATATATTCATGACATTGGTCAGCACCACGCCCATACCGAACATGGCAGCGGCGCCGCCAAATCCGATTATTGCCGAAGAGCTGATAAACGTGGCGCCATACGAAAGGGCCATCATGTAGGGATTGACGGCGCGGCCCGCCAGCATATAATCTTCGGCGGTGCTAGTCGCCTTGTATCCTTTGTAGGCCAGAAAAAATGTCACCGCCAGGTAAAACAGGACGGTCATTGAAACAACCATTAAATTCATGTGGGTCTTCCCTCTTCAGGCTGGCGTGGCAGCCGTTGTGGCTAACTTGCGCAATTCGGACTTCAGTATTTTGTTGGTGGGGCCCATGGGCAGCCGGGGCAGAAAACTCACCTGTCTGGGATAGGCATAGGCGGCGAGATTTTCACGGCCCCAAGCCAGGACCTCCGCCGCCGTCAAGGAAACCCCCTCGCGGAGCACGACACAGGCATGAATTTCTTCGCCCAATTTTTCATCAGGTACGCCAACCACGGCTGCCAATTCAATGTCCGGGTGGCGCATCAATACCGCCTCCACCTGGCATGGATAGACGTTAAAACCTGCGCGAATAATCATGTCTTTGATACGATCCAGAATATGCAGGTTGCCATCAGCGTCCAGCATGCCCACATCGCCCGTGTGGAACCAGCCCCCGCGAAACGCCTCCACGTTGGCTTCCGGATGGCCATAGTATCCACGCATAATCATGGGCCCCCGTACGATGATTTCGCCCGCTTCTCCCACTGCCTTGTCGTTCATGGATACGTCCACAATCCTGATTTCTGCGCCCCACATGGGGACCCCCACACTTTCCCGCGTATAAGGGCGGCCGCGACGGGTCGTGGCAACCACCGCCGTGGTTTCGGAAAGGCCGTACCCCTTCTGCAAGCGCACGCCGAACACGGATTCCACTTCATCCACCAGGTCCGGCGGCACGGGTGCGCCGCCGACGATGCCCGTACGCCAGTGTTTCCTGATCTTGACCAAATCGTGTGTATGTAGTCCGGGATGGTGCAGCAGAGCGTAAAACATGGTCGGCACTCCGCTGAACACCGTCACGTTACACCGTTCCATGGCGTCTAACACGCGCTCCGGATCAAAACGGGGCTGTAGCACCAGGGTCGCCCCCGCATATAAACCGGCGCCCATGAGCATGGTTTGACCAAGCACACTGAAAAGAGGCGCAGCAACCAGAATAATATCGTCAGAAGTGTAGCCCATCACATCACTGTACGACAGACAGGTGACGGCATAGTTGGCATGGGTCAGTTCCGCCCCCTTGGCCCGTCCCGTCGTGCCTGAGGTAAAAATGATATTGCACGGAGCATCGGCCGCATTCTGAACGGTTTCAAAGCAGCCGTCATTAACCTCAAGCCAGTCTTGAAAAAAGAATACCTCCTCCGAAAAGGCGGGAAGTTCTCCAGCATCGGCAATCAGACAGAAATGCCTGCACGAAGACGTCCTGTGAAAAGCGGCATACCCTTCCGTCAGCATCGGCAACTGCCCCGCCCCATCGTGGCACATGTACAGACAGGCTTCAGCATCCGCAAGATTGCGTGCAATTTCTTCATGCTTCAAAAGAGGATTTAAAGAAACAACAACCCCGCCCGTTTTCATTATCCCGTAATAACTCATGACAAAACACGCATTGGTGAGGCAACTCAGCGCCACCTTATCCCCGGGACAGACACCGGCTTTCTGCAGCCCCTGCGCCACACGATTCGCGAGGTTGTTCAACTCCCGGAAGGTGTAAACATGGTTTCCTTGTATGATTGCGGGTTTATCCGGATATAACCGTGCATTCGTTTCCAGAATAGTTGCCATATTCAGCATGGGATATGCGCCTCCGGTACTTTATAGTAGATTCTGTGCAAAAGTCGCTAAAACGCTTAAGACAAACGTTTGTCTATTATACAACAACCTTGCCGCGAGTGCAAGCAGTTCTTTCCCCCTAAATCCGCACGCAACGAATGGCGAGGATCATAGATGCGGCATCCTGCCTCTTCCATCGTAACTCAGGCCAGCATGGGCTTCTTGATGTAAAGTGGCAGGATGCAAATTCTACAACCCTTATGCTTATTGGCTTCACTTCAACGACTCGGTTTCTTACGCGCGGATTTAGCCGGCCACGGTCCAGTTGCACTTCTACGGGAATACCCTTAAAATAACGACATAAGACAGGTCCTATTCCTAACCGCAGTCGGCCCTCTGAAGAGGACCTTACCAGGACTCGTATCCATGCCAACACTTCGCACCACTCTTTCCCTTTGCCCCCAGTGCGCCTTAGAAGTGCCGGGCCAGGTGACCTTAAAGGATAATCAGGCCTTTTTATATCGAGAATGTCCGCAACATGGCGCCAGCGAATTGCTGCTTTCCCGGCAGGGCCCGCTTTACATCGATTTGGACCGTTTCTATTTTGAAACATTAAAGGGGAAGTCTGCCTGTGGCCGAATCACAAATTACTGGGTATTGATTAAAAATGCCTGTCAGATGAATTGTTCCTACTGCTCCGTGGAAATGCAGGATCCCTTCTTCGAAGAAATGAGCCTGGAAGAATATCGGGCGCTGCTCCCGACTTATAAGAAAGCGAAGCATACCCTTACGGGCGGTGAACCCACCTTACATCCCAATTTTTTTCAGTTTGTGGAGGAAGCCGTCCGGAACCGGGTAACCGTCCAGCTGGCTACAAACGGGGTACTGTTGGCGGATATGGACTATTGTAAGCGCCTCCAGGATGCCGGTATAGATGAAGTCCGGCTGTCTATTGACTCGTTTGACCGCGAACAGGCCGCCTGCCTCGGCCTGGGCCAATTCGTAGAAGCAAAAACTACCGCGTTACATAACCTGGAAGCCCTTGATTTTCCAACAAGCCTGTCCCCCACTATTTTTAAGGGCATCAATGAAGACCAACTCGCGGCCTGTTGCGAATACGCGAAGGACAAGCCCTTTATTCGGTCGCTGTCCGTGAATGGCTTCGCCTATGTTACCACCATCAAGACACTCGGCCCGGAGAATATCATCATGCCGGATGAAATGATGGACCTGCTCTTCGAACGCTACTGTTCAGGACCACGAGAAGACCTGTACACCTTCCAGAAAGCACTCCATGCCCTGCTTCACCTGGTAAATATACGGCTTTGCATGAACGTACAAATCATGTTGTTCGTGCGAAGAAACGGCACCTTGAAATCACTGACCGACTACCTGGCCATGGATAGTATGAAGAAGTCTCTGAGGCGGTGGGAGCGGCATGCCCGCAAAAGCCTGCTTTGGAAACGGTTCCTGTTCCTCCGGATTCTTTTGCTATCCATAAGATGGAAAACCTTTGGTTTGCTCCCCTCTCTCATGAAGTTCTTCATGGTAAATCTGTTTGGTATCAATGTAAAAAAATACCCGAGAATGTTTTTACCCGTGGTGATGAATACCAACTGCAATGTCTACAATGCAGACAAGACCCTGGGCATGCAATGCATGAGCGGCAATCTTTTCATTCAGAATGGTAAAATGCATCATGGATTCAGTACGGAAACCCTGTCAAATAAAGAAAAACAGCATGCCGCGGAAAGGCCATAAAAATGACCCGGCCGTTTTCAAAGCCGGCGAAACCGCTTTGGATACCACAAGCATCCACTCGTGGAGTATGCAGATGTCACCACACGGTATGGGCGCACATTTAACGTGAACAGACAGCCATATCTCTCCCGCAAGTGTATGTGGGCCTGTATGTCCGCGAGTGTTGTGCTGGCAGCCGGACTTCGCCTATACCGCCTGTCCCTGCAATCGCTCTGGTTTGATGAATGGATTATCTATTTCGGGCTTTCCAGCTCCTCATTGATAACGTATCTGCGCAATCTTTTTGTCTACTTGGGGGAAATGGCGGTAACGCCCATATATCTCAGTCTCGCCTATATCGTTTCTGTTATTTTCGGTGAAGACATTGTGGCGTTACGAACACTAAGCATAGTTCCGGGCATATTCTCGGTGATATTGCTGTATTTACTAAGCCGGCGTCTGGGCGGGCGGCGGGCGGGACTGGTCGCAGCCCTGTGCCTTGCCTTGTCCCCTCAGCATATCTGGCACAACCAGGAAATCCGGCCGTACAGCCTTTTGTTTATGGCCTGCCTGCTGGCGCTGTTGGGACTTGTATATTGGCGGGATCAAGGCCGACGGCGCTGGCTGCTTCTAAATTTCCTCGCCAATGGCCTTCTGATCTTTACGCATCTTTTCGGCGTGTTGTTCCTGCTCCCCCAGGGACTTTACCTGCTGGGCAGAAAAGAATACAAAGTATTCATGCGATGGTCCGGGGCCCACCTATTCTTTGTTGCGTTGCTGTTACTTGCCATCCTCGTTAAGCCACACCTGTCCGAGGGATACCATGGGGAAACAGGGTTATCCTTAACTGCCATGATATTTCGGGCCTTCCCTTCGTTGTTGTTGCGTTCCTTTTGTGCCGATGTGCTGCGATGGCATACAGGCATCTGGCCCTGGTTTGAATCCGGCGCCGCCGTGACACCAGGCCCCTGGCTGCAGATACTCTTATGGATTCGGCCCGTTTTGGACTGGGCGTTGACCGTACTGCTGCTGGGCAGCATTTCCGCCTTCTGGTTCATTGGGGGGCGATGCAAAGCGCCGGAAAAGGTTGCAGCACCCCGGGCGGACCGGCTGCTACTCCTTTCCATTATCTTTGTCCCGTCCGTCATTCTGGCAACGCTCACCCTGGCCACCGCGTCGAACTTTTCCGATTACGGACATGATATTTATGCCACCATCGGCATCTATGTAGCCGTCGGGATGGTGTTTTCCCGTTTTTCGAGGCGTGTTTTTATCATGGCCGTGGTACTCCTGATCGCCTTATACGGGTATCAATGCCTGTTATTCCTCCCCGGCGCCACCCGGTCCGACTGGCGTTCCGGCGCCGCCTACATCAGGGAGCATGCCGCCCCGGAGGACCTCGTTCTGGACCTATGGTGGAACGGCCCCATATCGCGCAGGGAACCCTATTTCTCCGACGCTCCCCAGACCTTTCAGCGTGTAAACACGTTATTGGCGGTGGCTGAAAAAGCGGAAGACTTCTTTGACGCGCACGTCAAACTGGAAGAAGAGGAGAATGCGTCCCCGTCTGTGTGGCTGCTGACGGAAACGCGATTCTGGCGGGAATGGTTTCCCGATCATGACTTCATGCCGCTTTTAACGGAAGCGCTGCAGACGAAGGGGTTATCCTTTTCCGTCCGGGAGTTTCCGGGTGGTTTCAATCTCACCGTCGTTAAAATATACCCGTCACCGGACTCCGTCCCCAATCCCCAAAAGGACGGGACGTCTCGTTTTTGGACGTGTGATTATGAACAAGTCTTGTATGATATCGGCATACCCCAGACGGACAGCCAGCGGAAACAGGAACTGCTGCACACCCTGGAACGGACAATCGGGGTCTGGCCGGGTGTCAGCGCCATGGGCCGCGTGACCTATCCGCTGGACCTCCTCATGACGGGCGACCTGGAACTTGCCGAGGCGATGGCAAAGCACATCATCCTGGAAAATCCTTCCTTTGGCCTGGGATACCTCGCGCTGGCTTTTGTGCGGGCGGCACAGGGAGAGCCCGCACACGCCGCCGCCGCATATCAGTCCGCCCGTGCACATCACCTGGGATTGGGATATTTTTTCGACGCTTACTTTGACGCGTTATGCGTTCAAAAGGACCTGGAGACAGCCCGCGCGGCCTTGGAACAGGTGCAACGCCTGAAAATTCCCCTCTTCCACGAAACGGAG
>JAEAMG010001835.1_pt1 | contig 14716 bp, 17 predicted proteins | sample 8958741 | NCBI WGS metagenome assembly JAEAMG01 (sample SAMN16933256, study PRJNA681125) | bioreactor sludge metagenome | isolation source: anaerobic bioreactor treating anionic surfactant - SDBS | place: India: Bengaluru | collected 2019-02-28
GATAAGAGCTGAAAGCATCTAAGCTCGAAGCCTCTCCCGAAAAGAGGCAGCCATTCCAGTTTCACTGGACGAAGGCTCCCATAAAAGATGGGTTTGATGGAGCCGGGGTGTAAATCAGAAGACTTCGGTCGACTGGTTCAGCCTGCGGCCACCAATCGCCTGAGATGTCGAGTCAATGTAGTGTCTGAGCGATATTTGGTTTGAGACGCATTACTTTGATGTTGTGTAGTAGGATGGTATGTTTGGTCTATGCATGGTTAACATGTTTGTTTTGATTTTTTGTTTAGTTTTGTTTGTTTCTCGTGTTCTTCTTGTTTGATTTTTTTGTTCTGTCTCTTTGTGGACGTACACAGCATTATCATTGGATTGGTCAATAATGTAGTAACAGGTAAAGAGGGGTTGAACGGCTCCAAAAACTTCCATCCTAGAGTGCCATAGTATTGCATTTTCTTTTTCTCCTTGAAAGGAGTCATCAGCCCCTCCATACCTGCCCTCGAGCTTTTAGCGAAGTTTGTTATAGTAAAAACATCCTTCTCATGAGCAAAACCTCAAAAAGAATAACAAGCCTTTTAGGTTTAGGTATTGACAGACTACCGAGGACGTATCGTACATGCTGGGTGGTTTGTTCGGGGTAGCCTCAAAAGGCAGCTGTATTAAAGACTTGTTCTTTGGAACCGACTACAATACTCACTTGGGAACTGAAGTCGGTGGATTAGCAGTACTTGACGGTGAAATAGAAACCGTTTCCCATGACATAAGCAATAGCCAGTTCAAGTCACTCTTCGGCAAATACTATGATAAACTAAACGGCGAATTAGGCATAGGCGTAATTAGCGATACAAGAGAAGAACAACCACTCAAGTTTGAGGCAAAAATTGGCACATTTGCTCTGTGTACTGTTGGGTTGATAAAAAATTCTCAGCAATTATTTTCTGACCTGAAAGAAAAGGGCGCAACATTTAAAAACTCCAAGCAGGAAAACGGCGCGAATATACCTAACCAAACAGAATTAGTCGGTGAGCTCATCTGTAAAGGTGAGAGCATTGTAGATGGTATACAGAAGATGTATGCGACTATTGAAGGGACAATTTCGCTACTTTTGCTCTCCGAACGGGATCGTGCCATCTATGCAGCAGGCGATAAATTCCCTCTTGTAGCAGGCTCTAAAGATCAAAGTTGGGCTGTTGCTTCCGAAACAACCGCTTTTCCAAACTTGGGATTCCATGTAGACAAGTTTCTTGACTACCGAGAAATTATTGCTTTTGGGCAAAACGGTTTAGTTACTAGAGTACAAACAACTAGTAAAAAGAAATACTGTCCTTTTCTTCATATTTACTCTGGTTTTCCCGCTTCTGATTTTTATGGTATAAATTCGGAGATTGTTCGTGAACGTTGCGGCGGTTTTTTGGCTGAAAATGACGATGTAAAAGCTGACTTGGTTCTAGGAATTGCTGATTCTGGACTTCCTCATTGTGTTGGGTACGTTAAAAGAAAGATAGAGTTGACTAAAGAAAGTATTACAAAGGCTCTTTCTGAATCAACTGCTGGAAAGATCACTCCAGCTGAATGTGAAAAAAGAGTAAACGATTCATTGGCGCTATTGGCTCCTCTTCGTCGTCCGTTGATAAAATATACTCCGGGTTGGGGTCGAAGCTATATTCCTCCTGTTCAAGAGAAACGTGAACTTGTTGCTCAATACAAGCAGGTTCCGAATCCACAAATTATCCGAGGTAAAAGCATAATTCTGGTTGACGATTCTATTAGGCGAGGTACTCAACTTAGAAATCTGTTAAGTGAGAAAATTGCGCCTTTTGAACCAAAAGAGATCCATGGACGAATTGCCTCTCCGCCTCAGTTTTATCCGTGCATTTATGACTTAGCCACTAAGCCTTGTGATCTCGCAACTTTCCAAAGAGCAAGTGAATCAGGATCTGAGGCTAATGTAGTTGCTCCTCCAGGGAGTGATGATTTTGAAGCTATGGTTGAGCGTATAAGGAAACGTATAGGTTTCTCGACACTGCGTTTCCTCACAATTGAAGAGATGGTTAAGGCAGTAATCGAGGCACCGAATAATAAATATCTTAAAAAAGAAGATCTGTGCCTCTATTGCTGGACAGGTTGCTTCTAACTTCTCTTTTGCTTTTCCTATTTTGTAAATAAACAAGCCATTACAATCAAAAGTGGTCCTTTTTTTATTTGTTGGGTTAAAATATGTTTAAATTTCCTCTTAGCAGATTACAATTGGTTTTCTAATTATGAGGAAGCCCCGTTCGAACGGTGATTTGACTCTAATACCCTATGTCGGGAAGTCAATTGCATCTGACTTTGAAAAAATCGGAATTTCAAAGATCTCCGATTTAAGGGGTAAAAACCCTGAGGATTTATACTATAATATATGTGCTATTCAAGGGTATCAGGTTGATCGTTGTGTTCTGTATGTCTGTAGATCTGCAGTTTACTATGCAGAAAATGAGAATCCAGATCCTGAAAAAGTTAAATGGTGGAATTGGACAGACAAAAAAATCAAAAAGTAACTCGTTAAATTAGCTTACTGATTCTTGCGTAACATAGCGCATAATACCGCAATAATCATAAAGGTTAAACCTGCAATCATGAAGATCCAGCCTTCGATTGTGGCAGGTGCAATGTAACCTGTAGCTGCGTTGGCTTTTGGTATGTAGAATTGGGGAAACAGCATATAGGGCAGAACTAATAGACAAAAAGCGATTATACCTGTAACAAGTGCAACTATGCCCAAGGTTTGACGTGAAGGTTTCAATATAGACAACTCGAATAAGATCCTGTTTTTTTGCCTAAAAAACTGTTTCGTTAAAGCTGTTATTAGATTTTTTCGCCGTTGGCAGTTTTCTTGTCAATTGAAGTTATTCTTACAGTGACGCGTTCTCCTGGCTTAGCTTTTGGCACAACTATGGTGTAGCCACGAATCTCCGATATTCCATCCCCACTTGGGGACTTGCCGATGATGTTCACTTCTAATTCGTCTCCCACTTCGACTGGTGAAGGTGAGGGAGTTTTTTTGACTTTATATTTTCCGCCGCGGACACGTCTATGAACCATGAGTTGTACCTCTATTTAGATGTCTTAACCTCGATTTTTTCTCAGCATGGATACAAATAAACTTCACTAGAAATGCTTCTTCCATTAATAGTTATCAATTTTTTATTTAAAATTGTTGTAGTCTTGTCACTACAGCAAATTCTAATATATTCAATTTTCGAATACAACTAAGTCAAGGGCTCGATTTGCTAAAGTTAATTATCTATTGCCCGATTTGCGACAAAATATTCAAAAATCCTGACGAAATGAGAGTACACCGGATATATTCCCATAAAGGCATCTATCAACCAAGTTACACTAACAGCAAAGTTTTGTTCCTTGCCCAATGGCAATAGTTCTAGCTGGCAAACCCGCCCCTCCTGATTGTGAGGAAGTTAAAAAATATGGGTAGTCAAAGGAGCAAATGCCCAAAGTGCGGTGAAAAAGAACTGCTGTTCGATAAGGCAAAGGGAGAACTTGTTTGCGTAAAGGATGGAACAATTGTGCAAGACAGACTTTTTGAGGGCTCTTCATAGGTTAGAACAGCCTAAAAGTAAGATTGCCTCCCTTATATTTTTAAATCAAAATGCGTTGTTACCTAGTTGAGGCGAAAATTGCGTATAGCAAAAGCTGTATTTTTATGTGCGAAGTAGGAACTTGCTGTCGGCATCAGGTGTGAACTGCTGTTTCTGTTCGAGTTACGGCTGAGATTTTGGTTATAGCTTCACGGATTCGCCTGAGATCTTCAATGTCATTTGCTTCGGCGTACAATATTACGTCGTAGGATCCCATGACAGAATGTACGATTTTTACGCCTGCGATTTTTTGTGCCTCTTGAACAGTGAGAAAAGCTTGCCCTTTCTTGGTTCTGATAAGCATATAGAAAGGAACAACCATTGGGTTTCTCCTCAGATAAACTAGGAATTTACCGAAATGTAAAGTTTGCTATTTGCCTTTTTTTCTTAACCCCTTGACGGAAACAAAGACTGCGCCTGCAATTAGAATGCTTATTCCTAATGCATAAATTCCAATTGAATTTAGGTCGATGGATGGTGAATCGTTTTGAGGTTTTGGAGTGGTTAGTTGCCATGCGGATTCGTTTCCAGCTGGACTTTGAGACGGTATTGTTTGTGTATAAGGAATTAACTCTTTGTCGTTCCAATACTTAATGTTGGCATAACCTATTGATTCAATATTTTGGTTTGCTCTTGGGTAAATAATGTCTAGTTTGGGTCCAATTTTCTGTAAAAGCGAAGCGACGGTCATTCTAATGCATGTGGTAAAGTTCTCTGACCCTTCAGCTTCGTTATAATCTGGGTACCATAAACCCCAGATTGTATCATCTGGACTGCGGAATCCTTCGCCGTAGTCTTCTGGAAGAACATAGACTGTTCGTTCACTAATCGGGATCCCGGTTCTTGGGTTTTTTTGTGTGTATTGCCAAAATTGTTTCATGGCGTCAAAGTGGTCTTGTTGCAAAACGTTTTCAGTCCAGTTTTTGTTGCTGTCAAATATTATGATGTATTTTGCGCCGTTTTCGTAGGCTGATATCATGTCTGTGTAGAGTTCAGGACCTGGTTCCATGTATGGGGGTTGTTGATAGGCCCAAGTAATCATTATTCCCCAGTCTTTATTCATAGCAGTAGCTGCTCCTCTTACAAGTGCAGCGTTCAGCTGACGGCTATAATCTTCCCAACCGCTATTCCAGCCGTACTCTGCGAAGACAGTGTCGTAGCCTGCTAGATAATCAAACCAGTATAGGCCGTAGTCTGAAGTAAACAATTTCAGTTCTGTTTGGTTACCAATATGTTGATTGATTGAGAATGGTGAACTTCGTAACCACCAATTTATGTTGGTCACGTATCTATTCGCTGCATCGCTGAAGTTCTTAGCATAATAGAAGGCAGGGTAGTTTGCTTGATCTAGCTGTTTTCCTCCGGGTTCATCATAGTAGTAGATTCCCAAGAATTTGTCGCCGAAATTAGTTATTGCTCTGTTGAACCATTCTATGGATGGAAAACGTGGATCGTCAGAGTAGACTATGAAACTCAAATGCTTATCATAAACATACTGACTTATGAAATCTAAATTCTCTAAAGATGTTGTTGCCGTGTTTGGACATGTCTTAGGATAAGATATTCAAGAATACTTTTTATCTGGGCAAATGGTACTTTGTCCTTCTATAGTTCCTAATAGGTAACGAGACGATTAACTGTGAGCCGCAGATGTGACGTATTAGTAATAGGTGCGGGCGTAATAGGTTGCGCCATCGCAAGAGAACTAGCAAAATATAAAATCGAAACAGTGCTTTTGGATAAAGAAACCGACGTCGGTTCTGGAGTTAGCAAAGGCAACAGCGGGGTCCTTCATACAGGTCTTTATTATCCGAAGGGAAGCTTGAAGGCTAAACTTTGTGTTGAAGGGCGCCTAATGTTTCCAGAGTTATGCAAGCAGCTTGAGGTGCCCTACGAACTATGTGGGAAACATGTGATTGCGCGAAATGAAGAGGAACGCAAAGACTTGGAACGCTTAAAAGCTGTGGGGGAAGAAAACGGTGTTGACGGCTTAACTATAATCTCTGGGGAAGAACTGAAAAAGCGGGAGCCCAATTTGGATGCTCTCTACGCTTTGCATTCTCCTGTGGCTGGAATTGTTCCTCCTTACCTTTTCACTATTGCATTAGCTGAGAACGCTTTAAGCAATGGTGTCAAAGTCCACGTCAATAGTCATGTTTCAGCAATAAAACAAGTAAACGGCGGTTTCGAAGTCACAACAAATCAGGGTGTCTTCTACGCTGGTATAGTAGTGAATAGTGCGGGTCTTTACGCAGACAAAATCTCCGCTATGGTCGGCATTGACAATTACACGCTTTATCCCTGTCGTGGTGAATATCTTATCCTTGACAAGAATTGCCGCAGCCTGATCAATGCCCCTGCATATCCGGTGCCGCCAAAAATTGCTGGCGTCTTGGGTGTCCATCTTACAACAACCCTTGATGGAAATATCCTGATTGGGCCAAGTGAAGAATTCATCAGTGAGAGAGAAGATACAAGGACAACTCAAGAAAAAGTCAAGCAACTGATTGATGGAGCAAAGAATCTGCTTCCATCTATCCCCCTGAACCAAATTATTCATGGCTTTTCTGCTGTTAGGTCCAAGATTACTCCACCCGAGGAGAAAGGATCTCGTGACTTCATCATTAGAGAAGACATTGAAAATTTTGTTAACATGATTGGAATGGAATCCCCTGGTCTCACGTCCTCTCCTGCTATAGCCCGATTAGTTGTTCAGATGATTAAAGAGAGAATTGATTTGAAAGAAAAAGCTGATTTCAATCCTATCCGCAAAAGAACAACGCCTTTTAGTGAAGCGTCGAGAACAGAGCAGGCTTCTTTGATTAAAGCAAACCCAGCTTACGGTGAAATTGTCTGTAGATGTGAACATGTATCAAAGCATGAAGTCATAAGTGCATTGAACAATCCAATTTCAGAGAAAACAATTTCTGCAGTAAAATATCGTACTCGAGCAGGTATGGGTCGATGTCATGGCGGTTTCTGTTTACCTAAAATTGTAGAAATTCTAAAAGATGAATATGGGTTATCTGCTGAAGAGATCAAGTTGAAGAATCAAGATTCGCCTCTGTTTATAGGTGAAACAAAAGTCCTGAGGAGAGAAAGAAAAAGTGAGTAAGTTGTTGTCTCAAGATGTCGATTTGGTGGTCATAGGTGCTGGTCCAGCAGGACTAGCTGCAGCTATTAGCGCAAAGAAAAATGGTCTTAAAAACTTGGTTGTCATAGAAAGAAACAGCTGGCTAGGTGGTATCCTTCCTCAGTGCATTCATGATGGCTTCGGTCTTGAACTTTTCAAGGAGCAAATGACTGGTCCGGAATACGCTCAAAGATACATCGACCAACTGAAGGAATTAGATATCCCCTGCATGCTTGATAGTATGGTACTTGAAGTCACGCCTGAAAAAAAAGTGTTCGTTGCCGGTCCTGAGGGTCTGTTATGTTTTAACTCCAAAGCTATAGTTCTTGCTATGGGTTGTCGGGAGCGAACTCGCGGACAGATTTGTATTCCAGGATCAAGACCTGCTGGGGTTTATACAGCTGGAGTAGCCCAGAATCTAATCAACTTGAAAAATGTGATGGTTGGCAAAGACGTTGTTATTTTGGGTTCAGGGGACATAGGTTTGATTATGGCTCGTCGGCTTACTCTTGAAGGGGCAAAGGTTCATGCTGTAGTTGAGATTTTGCCTCATACCAATGGGTTGCCGCGTAACATTCAACAGTGCCTAATTGATTTTGATATTCCGCTTCTTCTTTCACACACAATTACAGAGATTCATGGGCAGAATAGGATTGAAGCGGTGACGGTCTCTCCCGTAGATAAGGATTTGAAGCCGATCGAAGGAGAAAGACAAACGATTGCCTGTGATACTCTGCTTCTTTCTATTGGTTTGATTCCGGAAAATGATTTGTCAAAGAATTTTGGTGTCAAACTCAGTCAAATTACTGGAGGAGCAAGTGTCGATGAGACTCTTGAGACTTCTGTGCCTGGAGTTTTTGCATGTGGGAATGCACTCCAAGTTCATGATTTAGTGGATTTTGTTAGTCTCGAAGCTGAGAAGGCGGGGAAAAGCGCGGCAGAATACGTTCTTGGAAAGGTTCAAAAAGCGGACAGGATCCCTGTGGAGGCTGGTAATAAAATTCGATATGTGTTGCCCCAAAATATCCGTCGTGGTACTGACTTGGAGTTCTCGATTAGAGTAACTTGCCCAGCTGAAGATGTGGAAGTCGGATTTTTTGATGGAAAAACGCTGTTGAAGTCCCAAAAATTTCGTAAGGTTCATCCTGCGCAGATGATCAAGATAAAACTGAAAGAAAAAGACACTGTTGCTGTTAACTCACTAAAAGTTGAGGTTTTAGAGAAATGAAGAAGGAAATGATCTGCATCGGTTGCCCTATGGGCTGTTATCTAAATGTTGAGTATGTCGGCACAAAAATAGGGAAGGTTAGCGGGAACCGGTGCAAAGTCGGGTTGGAATACGCCGAAAAAGAGGTTTCAAATCCCCAACGAACTCTGACATCAACTGTGAAAGTAAAGAACGGCAATCTTCCCTTAGTTAGTGTGAGAACTAACAAACCTATATCTAAAAGCAGAATCTTTGACGCTATGAATTTGCTCTCAAAAGTTGAAGTAGAAGCACCCATCAAAATCGGAGAACCGATAATCCAAAACATACTCGATACAGGCGTTAATATCATAGCTACAAAAAATATCTCAAAAACGACAAGCTGATATAACGTTCCGGTGGGCGGCGTGGCAGTATTAAATCAGAATTCTCTTTATTGGAAAAGGGAATGAACGTTCCGTAAGAGTTAGATTCTGGTGAAAAAACTACTCGGTTATCACTTGACTTTCTTGTTCTTCATCAACTTTTGAATTGATCAAAAACTTGACTGATTCCTCAGGTGTTCCATCAGATATGCTATTCGCTTCTGTACTGCTGAGGGCTGAAAGCTTAATGTTCCCATCCTGTTTGAGGAGAGAGAAATCTGTTTTTCTATTTCTGCATTTTAGCCAAGCAATAAGCCCCATATACTCCATACCTATGACCATAGTGGAAACTGCGGCAATCGTCGCAGAACCAAAGAAAATCCCAAATGACAAAGAATCAGGAAATCGAATCGGAGTTGCCCATACCCCTGAGGGGAAACATACTGAGAAAAAAGAAGCTATCCAGACAACAAATGAAGATATGAGTAGCCCATAAACTGCTTTCGTCTTCATTGATGTCATGTCTATTCGCTCTAAGTGCTCTCTGCGGTCACAACAACCGTTGCGGTAGATGCTTGGTCAGTTGATACTGATTTGGCAGTGGTTGTTATTTCGAAGTCAAATATCCAAGTTCCTGCTACATCAAGAGTTACTGGTGCGGGGTCTGGAGCTGCTATGGTCATGGTTGCTGCGGTTTGGCCAACTGATTGGGTTGAACCTACTGGGACTGTTATGTATTTGATTGTTACTGTATAGGTGTTGTAGTTTGTGTTGAGATTTTGGATGTCGCCGTCGAAATGTAGATAGACGTTAGCTTTAGTTGTAGTTACACTGACGGCTGCTCCGAGGTCAGCTACATCAACTTTTGTGTAGGTTTTTGTTTCGCCCTCTTCAATATTGCCTAATGCAGAGTTTTTAAGCGTTAAGGTTGCTACGTTAACGATTGTCTGTCCCACTGTCTGCTGTGATTGTTCATAGACAAAGGCTGATACTGTCATTATCATTGTGCTGAGCAGTATGAGAATCAGTCCTGTGATTTTCTTGTTCATACTCTAACCGAAAACAACGGTGTCAAGTTGTCTAATAAGGCCTATGCACTTTTAATATTGATTCAAAGTTCATGCGCTTAATAACTAAGGAAAGGCGCTTTCATTATTGAATGCATAGAAGAACAGTAATAGTGGTGACTATAGCGGTTGTATTCTTAGTGTTGGTTCCGTCTGTATATGCATTTGTTAACTCTCAAGGAACCCAAGAAGTTGGTCAAGTAATAACAAACAAACCATACTACTACGTGAACCAATTATCTAACGTTGACTCTTCAGCTGACAAAGGAACCCATAGCAACTTCACCGCACAAGAATACGGACCAGATACAATCAACGACCTACTTACAGAAGCAAACAGCGAGTCGGTAGCGGTGAATTTGAATGACTACACTGATAACAATAGTGGCAACGTCGACAGTAGCATAGACAAAGGCACAGAAAGCAATTTCGCAGACATGCAGACTGCTCCAGATTCGACTTACAACACTCTTACTGAGGTTGACCAAGACGCAGGTACGAGCACGCTTGGCAAAACCTATGGAAGCAGCATTAGCTATTCGACAATTGGCGCTAACCAGATGTTTGGGCAGGTTTTCACGGCTGGCAGCACAGGAGAAATATACCAAGCAACCTTCTATGGCAGAAGCAGTTATGTAACTGCATATGTGAAATTCGTCATCGCTGACTCCTCCGGAAATATCATTCCAAACGGCGTATCAAACCCTGTGTCTGTCTCCACAACCGCGGGTTCTAAGACTGCAACATGGAACTCAGGGGCGCGTCCAACTGTGGTTAGCGGAACAACTTATTGGATTATGGTTGTTTCTTCAGCCAACTCAGTCAGGCTCTATTATCAGTCGACTACTGGAGGCACAAGTAGAATTGACACGAGCAATAGCTATTCAACTCCGACAAACCCAACAGATGCCAGCAGGGGAACAATCAACTACCGATTGCTCTACTGCAACATCTACAACCTTGACTATGAACTTGACCAAGAGTACCAATGGACAACGGCAAATTATACTCAATCAAGCGAAGAACTCTGCGTAAAAACAGGAACCCTGAGCAACGAAGCGTTATTGTTGCAAGTTTGGAATGGAAGTTGGCAAACTTTGTCAAGCGGATTAAGTGCAAGTACATGGAACAATTTCACGATAACACCATATTTGTCTTCTGAAACTTTCAGTATTCGTTTCGTCGATGGCACGCAAGGAAATGATGCGATTGAAAGCACGTGGCAAATAGACAGTGTTCTGCTGCGTACGTGGACAGAGGGCGGTAACTATGAGCTTGACCTTGAGGTGCAATGGATCAGCGTAGACTTCGGCGAAGCGAATGAACAACTCTGCATATATGGAGGCACGATGGGTTCAGAGAGCCTGCGTGTTGATGTCTGGACGGGGTCATCATGGCAAACCCTGTTTGCCAATCTCGCCAGCGGATGGAACAATGCTACTGTCTCTGCATACCTTACTGAATCCACCTTCACTATCCGCTTCAAAGGAAATACTGAAATCGCCGACACAGTCCAAGATATGTGGCAAGTAGACACTGCAATCCTTCATAATTACTCCTAAAAGAGGTAGATGGAGAACAATTGATTGATTTAGATACAATTTAGTTGCCAAGAACCTTTTGCATCACTTGATCGTTTCTATCTGCTTCTCTTTCTATGCTTTAGAGTAAGATTTTATGTGCTTCTCAAGGTTGGAACTGATTTACGACAAGCTTAAATTTCCTAAGCATGCTTAAATTAAGACATTGGGATGGGGAATAATAATGAGCTTACTTTATCAAGGAAAAACAAAAGATGTTTTTAAGAGATCTGATGGGAATTTAGAGTTCCGCTTTAAGGATGATGCAACTGGTTATTTGTCGGATGGTAAACCAGTGTTTAATTCTGGCTATGACAAAGTTGTTGGACAGATTCCTGGAAAGGGAAAAATTTCCTGTAAATTTACAGAGTATTTTTTTAGGCTATTTGAAGAGAAAGGTATTCCTACTGATTTTGTGGGAATAGGCACTGCTCCAAATGTTATGATTGTGAGACCCGCTAAATTGCTGGGAGTAGCAAATCAGGCAGGGCAATTCAAAGGCTCTGATGAAATATATGGTCTTGAGACCGTTTTTAGGAATGAAGTTATGGGTAGCTGGTGGAGGCGGTATCCAGCTCAAATCCCCGGAAACCGACTATCCATCGTGGAATATTACGCCAAGGGTAAGGTTGGTGAACCAGATATTTTGATGGTTGACGATGCCTTGGTTCAGTTGGGGCTGATGAGTCAGAAAGAATTGGAAGTCACCAAGAGTAGAACAATTCAGATTGGAAAGATAATGTATGATGAATTCCTTAAGAGAGGCTTCCATTTAGTTGATGGAAAAATGGAGTGGGGCAGAGACCAAACGACAGGGCAGATAGTTCTCATTGACGATCTATCTCCTGATACTTTCCGCGTATGCGAACACTTTGATCTTGACGAAGAGGGAAACTGCAAAGTTAACCGCCAGTGCATAGTGACTGATTACAGGCAAACATCGAAATTTGTGAAATGCTCAAACTGTAGCGATTTTGTGGAGGTTCCAGAAGATTTTAAGAGAACTATAGAAGCAAGAAATATTCTCAGTGCGGATCCTGTGGGGTTAAAGAAGCTTGCTGAGGCGTTCAAGTTAGAGATTTAATTTATCTCCCTCTCGGCTTAAAGGAGTCCGTGGCGAGCGGGGTTTGCTCTGGGCATGCGGTGTCTTAGGGCTCTTGCTTGAACCAGGTTTTCTTTTTGATTTTTTGCATTTTAGTATAGATTAGCTTAAATTTTTATGATTCAATCAATTGTAAGGTAACATGTGTTGGTAAGCAGACTCTCCAAGTATGGTTCAACTGTTCTGTTGTTTTTAGCTAGCCAGAACATTTCGTTGTTTGGTTCATCCTTAGTACAGTATGCCATCACATGGTACATCACGTTAACTACCCAGTCTGGAGTAATGATGACTGTGGCGATTGTCTGCGGTTTTCTGCCAACCTTCATAATATCCCCATTCGCGGGAGTATGGGTCGATCGCTACAATCGAAAATCGCTAATCATTCTATCCGACGCATCTATTGCGTTAGCTACGCTTGTGGTAGCGATCCTGTTCTTTTTAGGACCCACCCCCATTTGGTTGCTTTTTTTTGTCTTAATCATACGTTCAATCGGAGCAGGAATTCAAGCGCCCGCTGTAGGTGCAGTTATTCCCCAACTGGTAACTCAGGATAAGTTGACCAAAGTAAATGCTGCAAATGGGAGTCTTCAATCCATGATGATGTTGATTGCCCCCATGGTTAGCGGTGCGTTACTTATCATAGCAATTGAAGTAGTGTTCATCATAGATGTAATAACCGCAGCCATAGCCATATCGATACTGCTTCTATCCGTTCATATTTCCCCACATGCAAAAGCTTTGGAAAAACAGAAAATCGGGTACTTTCAAGATCTAAAAATTGGGGTAAATTACATACGCAATCAACGCTATCTCAAAGCGCTTTTCGCTTTTGCGGCTATTTTCTTCTTTTTGGCTGCTCCCTCAGCGTTTCTATCCCCTCTACAGGTAACAAGGAGCTTCGGTAATGACATATGGCATCTAACAGCGGTTGAAGTTGCCTTTTCAGTGGGTATGATTCTCGGGGGAATACTAATAGCAGCTTGGGGTGGTTTTAAAAATAAAATCTATTCATTTACACTCTCCGCTCTGGTCATGGGTGCCTTCACGTTCGCGCTTGGAATTACACCCTTCTTTTGGCTCTATCTAGTCTTTATGGCAATAATTGGAGTTGCAATACCAATCTTTAATGTGCCCGCCACCGTTTTTCTCCAAGAAAGAATACACCCCAATTTTATGGGCAGAGTATTTGGTGTTGTAAGTATGATTTCTAGCTTTATGATGCCTTTTGGCATGATCTTTTTTGGGCCAATTGCGGATTTCATAACAATAGAGTGGTTAATGATTGCTTCAGGGCTACTGACTTCTATTATAGGCATTCTAATATTTAGGAATAAGACGTTAATTGAAGCAGGAAAACAAATAATTACGAATCCAACGACAACAGATGGATGCTTGCTTGACTCTTCGGGAATAGAACATGCATATTCAGATTAAGTTGCTGGCTATAAACCAGAATTACGAAAACTTGGAAATTTGGTGGGCGGGGAGGATTTGTTCTTCAATCGACGAGGCGATAGTATCGCCAGACTTCAAGTTTCTTCGCAGCATCTTTCCTTTTTTATTAATTGAAAATTGAGATAGGGACGGGAATTGAACCCATAAATAGCAACCCTGCAGGTTGCCCTTTGTATTCTTAGCTAGTGGTCAATTTGTTGCTTGATAGAGTTTCCACACCCAAAGTTTCTGCAGCTTTAGCAAGTTTCCTGTCATCAGTTACGAGAATTTTGCTATTCTTCTTGGCCATTACAAGATATGCTGAGTCATAAAACGTCAAATTGCACATATGCGCTGTTTGCAGTACTTCCGTTCCTTGTTCATCAGCCTCAGCTACCTCCATACGTGCAAGCATCGCGAACATTAGGTTCAACGATTTCTCGGCTTCCTCAATGCTTATCCTATTAAGCAAATGGGCCTCTCTCCACAAGGCATTGCCAAGCTCATAATACGCTAAACTAATCGTTGCTCCTTCCTTCAATGTATCTAGTGCTTTCTCAGGGCATTCTCTGATAAACCTGTAAATGGCATTGGCGTCAAACAATAACCGCGGCGCTGTCATCTGCTGTCCCTTGAGGCACGGATGGATTGGGCAAATTCTTCAGGTGGGATTTTCTTTAGTATGGCGGATACTTCTTTGGCAAGCTTGTTTAGCCTTTCTTTTTCCAGTCGGTCAACTTCCTCTTGTAAGGATTCACGTATTACCTCGCTTACGTTTACACCTAAGCTGGATAGCTTTTTTTTGAGTTCAGCGGGAACCTTGGCGCATACTGTTTCTGTTGCCATTTGGTATTACCAAAATGGTATTACGGCAACGTATGATAAGAAGATTACTACAATTCAGTTTTAACAAATGGAGCTGGGATAGGAATTAAACCCACACTTGCATGGAGATTTCACACGTTAATCTCTCTTTTTTATGAAATTGGCTTTCATAGCACTTCAATGAAACCTCGTTTTATGAGATTTGAAATGGAAAATAAACCTGCCATAGCAACAATCCTACCGCCTATACAGAATTTTTTTTGATAAGCAGCAATAGCAAAACTGGACCTTGATGTAGGTATAGGCTCTAAAGTAACCCATGTATCAATTAATTTGCTCCCCAGACATTTTTATCGCCAGAACGGGCGGGG
>JAEAMG010001850.1_pt1 | contig 14710 bp, 12 predicted proteins | sample 8958741 | NCBI WGS metagenome assembly JAEAMG01 (sample SAMN16933256, study PRJNA681125) | bioreactor sludge metagenome | isolation source: anaerobic bioreactor treating anionic surfactant - SDBS | place: India: Bengaluru | collected 2019-02-28
GGTCATGCTGACCGATAGGTCAGCGCGGCTGCCAGACTACCCGAGCGGTGCGTCTGTCGCCAAGGCGTTGTCGTGGCGGATCTTGCGTTCGTTGCCGAAGCGGCGGGTGAAGCCGATGCGGTCGAAGTGTTCGAGCAGCTGGATGCTGCGTTTGCGTCCGAGTTGGATCTGGTCGCGGAAGGCGGCGGCGCGGATTACGCCGCTTTGTGCTTCGAGCTGCAAGGCGTGCCCGGCGAGCTGGCGGATGGTGAGCTCGGGGTAGAACAGGTCCTTGACCACCTGTTGCAGCAGGCCCAGGCGGGCGAGCTTGCGCAGCAGCTGGCGCGTCTGCATTTCTTCGGCGCCAAGCGCGCTGGCGAGGTCGCGGACCCAGGGCGGGTCGAACCGGCCGGCTTCCAGCAGCGGCCAGAGTCGCGCCTTCAGCGCTTCTTCCTGTGCCGTCAAGCGGACCTGGTGGTCGGGGCGATGCAGCCAGGGGCCGCTGCTGGCGATCTCGCCAGCGGCCAGGGCCTGCTCGAGCAGGGCGATGAATACCGGTCGCTCCAGCTGCGGCAGCGCGAAACGGCGCAGGCGGTCGCGGTCCGGTCCGAGCTCGTCGGGTTGCTCCTCGTGAAAGCGCTGCAGGGCGGCGAGCAGCTGCGTGCCGAGGGTTTGCCAGCGCTGTTGATCGAACAGTCGCGGCCCCTGGCGCGTGGCGATCTCCACTGCGCTGGCCGGCAGCTGCCAGCCATCGCGCGGGCGGTTGAACTGGCGCTCCAGAGCCTGTGGTTCGAGGCCGTTGTGGGCTTCGGCCAGCAGGCCAGGCAAGCCCTGTTCCAGCGAGGAGGCATCGAGTGCGCGCAGTTGCGCCAGACGTGCCTCGCGCCGGCGGTTGCGTGGCGGCGCGAACGGGTCGAGCACCCGACCGCCGCCGAGGGTGCGCTGGGCGGACTGGTCACGCAGCACGATGCGGTCGCCGTGTACGGCGTGGATCGGTGCATTGAGCAGCAGCTGGGCGAACATCCATGCACCGGGCGCAAGGCTTTCGCCTTCGAGCAGGGCGATGCGTGCGGTGACGTCCTGCGCGCCGAGGTGGGCGTGCACCGGCGTCCAGTGCTTGAGTTCGTGGGTCTCGCCGGGCAGCAGCTGGAACTGGATATCGATGCGCTGGGTCGGCGCATGCAGCAGCGGTTGCAGCAGCCAGTCGCCGCGATGAATCTGTTCGACCGCCAGCCGCTCGCCGGCCAGGTTCAGGGCCACGCGCTGGCCGGCGTGGGCCTGCCCGGCTTCGCGGTTCTGCGCATGCAGGCCGCGCACGCGCACGCTGCGGCCGCTCGGGCTGAGTTGCAGCTCGTCGCCGACCTGCACGCGCCCGGCGAAGGCGGTGCCGGTGACCACCACGCCGGTGCCGCTGACGCTGAAGGCGCGATCGATGGCGAGGCGGAAATGGCCGTCGGTGCCACGCGCTTCGGCGCGCGCGGCCTCTGCGACCAGCGCCTGGCGCAGGGCGTCGACCCCCTCGCCGGTGACGCTGGAAACTGGGAAGACCGGCGCGCCAGCCAGCGGCCCGCTGGCCAGCAGGTCATCGATCTGCCGGCGTACCGTGGCGATGCGTTCGGGCTCGACACGGTCGATCTTGGTCAGCGCGACCAGCGCGCGGCGAATGCCGAGCAGTTCGACGATGGCCAGGTGCTCGCGGGTCTGCGGCATCACGCCGTCATCGGCGGCGACCACCAGCAGCAGGCAGTCGATGCCGCTGGCGCCGGCGAGCATGTTGTGGATGAAGCGCTCGTGGCCGGGTACGTCGATGAAGCCGGTCAGCGTGCCTTCACCGAGGTCGGCATAGGCATAGCCGAGGTCGATGGTGATGCCGCGCTCGCGTTCCTCGCGGCGGCGGTCGCCCTGCTGGCCGGTCAGGGCCTTGAGCAGCGCGGTCTTGCCATGGTCGATATGGCCGGCGGTACCGACGATCAAATCGCCAGCTCCTCTTGCAGGTGCACCAGTTGCTGGAGAAAGGCCGGCTCGTCGTCGAGCTGGCGCAGGTCGAGCCAGAGCGCGTCGTCGTCGATGCGTCCGAGCACCGGAATCGGCAGGCAGCGCAGGGCTTCTTCCAGCTGGCGCAGGCTGCGGCCGCGCAGGCGCTTGGGTTGCTGCGGGCGGATGCACAGCGCGGCGCTGGGCAGGCGTGCCACCGGCTGGGCGCCGCTGCCGATCATGCCGAGCGCGTCGGTTACCGCGACCTGCCAGGTTTCGCCGAGCACGGTGGCCAGCGCCGGGGCGATGCGTTCGGCCTGGACACGGATCTCGGCCTGCGGGCGGCTGAGCAGGCGCAGGCTGGTGAGGCGCTCGGCCAGGCGGTCGGGGTCGCGATAGAGGTTGAGCACCGCTTCCAGTGCGGCGAGGGTCAGTTTGTCGACGCGCAGGGCGCGCTTGAGCGGGTTCTTCTTGATCTTCGCGATCAGCTCGCGACTGCCGACGATGAGCCCGGCCTGTGGGCCGCCGAGCAGCTTGTCGCCGCTGAAGGTGACGATGTCGGCGCCGTCGCGCAGCGCTTCCTGCACGGTGGGCTCCTTCGGCAGGCCCCAGCGCGAAAGGTCGACGAGGCTGCCGCTGCCCAGGTCTTCCAGCAGCGGCAGGTCGTGGGCGTGGGCGATGTCGGCCAGCGCGCGGGTGGCGACGCTGGCGGTGAAGCCCTGCACGCTGTAGTTGCTGGTGTGCACGCGCATCAGCAGGCCCGAGCGCGGGGTGATCGCCGCTTCGTAATCCTTGGCGTGGGTGCGGTTGGTGGTGCCGACTTCGACCAGCTTCACGCCGGCGCGCGCCATGATGTCGGGGATGCGGAAGGCGCCGCCGATCTCGATCAGTTCGCCGCGGGAGATGATGCCTTCCTTGCGTGCGCCGAGACTGTTCAAGGCCAGCAGCACGGCGGCGGCGTTGTTGTTGACCACGGTGACGGCCTCGGCGCCGGTCAGCTCGCGGATCAAGCCTTCGATCAGATCATCGCGATCGCCGCGCTTGCCGGTCGACAGGTCGAATTCCAGGTTGAGCGGATAGCGCGCGGCGAGGGTGATCGCCTCGATGGCCTCGTCCGGTAGCAGCGCGCGGCCGAGGTTGGTGTGCAGCACCGTGCCGGTGAGGTTGAACACGCGGCGCACGCGGCTGCGGTGCTGGTTGGCCAGGCGTTCACCGGCGCGCCCGGCGAGCACTGCCTCGGACAGCTCCAGCGCGGCGAGCTGGCCGTTGCGGGCTGGCTCGCGCAGCTCGTCGAGCAGGTCGCGCAGGGTGTTGAGCAGCGCCTGACGGCCATAGCGCTGCTGCAGCGGCTGGCAGGCCGGAGCGCGCAGCAGCCGGTCAACCGAAGGCAGGTGCGCGCTGCTCATCCTTCGCCGCCTGGTGCCAGCAGCAGGTTGGGCGCCATGCGCTGGAAGCCCTGCTCGGCCAGCAGCATGTCGAGATCCAGCGTGGCGAGATCGGCCGACAGCGTTTCGCCATCCGCCGCCATTTCCAGATAGAGCTGTTTGAGATAGCCGTTGCAGGACGGGCAGACCTCGGCCTTGACGCCGTGCGGCGAGCCCTCGAAATGCAGGTAGTCGAGCTTCTTGGTGCTGCGGCAGTGACTGCACTTCAGGCGCACGTAGTGCCACTCGCTGGAGCACAGCGAGCAGACCAGGTAGCGCAGGCCGTTGAGCTGGCCACGGTGGCGGATCACGCCGGCCATCGGCAGTGCGCCACAGCAGGGGCAATGCGTCTGATCTTCGCGCTCGCGCACGGCGGTCGAATCGAGCGACAGCGCCTGATGAGTCCAGGCGACCTGCAGCGCGGCACCGAGGAACGGCACCAGTGCCGCCGGCAGGCTGTCGTACTGGCCGCTGATCAGCGCCACGGCCCAGGCCTTGCGCTGGCCGGCATCTGCATCGCGAAGCTGTTCCAGGGCGGCGGCAACGGCTGGGTTGTCCGGCGTGCCGAACGCATCGAGCCAGGCGTCGAGCATCGCAAGCCAGGCATCCTCGCGGACCAGCGTGTCGGCTGCCAGCGGCGGCAGGCCGTGCGTCAGGCATTCACGGGTGCGGTGGGCGTCCAGCGCCGGCAGTGTGGGAGGGTTGTCGAGCACCTGCTGCTGCGCGCGGCAGACGTCGGCCAGCAGTCGCAGGTAATCGCCCAGCGGATGGTCGACGGCCAGTTTGTCCAGGCGCTCGGCACGCAGGATGAACAGCTCGCGCGGCGGCAGGTTGAGGAAAGGGGGTTTGCTGGCAGCGGCTTCGATCTGCCCGGGTTCGAGAATGGTGCCTGCCACGCAGGACTCCTTTTCTTATGGCGTTGCGGGACAGCATAGCCCGTGACGGGCTGCTGCATGCGTTAAGCGCACTGCGGCCGCCGACGCTATTCGCCGGCGGCCGCAGCGGTGCGGCGGGGGCCTTACTTGCGCTCGTTGATCTCGCGGTACCAGGCCCGATGGTGCTTGCGCGCCCAGGCACGGCTGACCGTGCCGTAGAGCATGGCGCCCATCGAGCCCTTCAGCCAGATCGCGGCGTAGATGTGCACGATGATGCTGACGATCAGCACGAACGCGGCGGCGGCGTGCAGCAGGCTCGCCCAGCGCAGCGTGACGATGCCGAACGCGCCGGCGAAGTACTCCCGCCAGATGACGATGCCGCTGAGCAGCAGCACCAGCATGCAGACGATCAGCGTCCAGAACAGCAGCTTCTGCCCGGCGTTGTAGCGCCCCACTTCCGGCAGCCGGTCTTCGCGGTTGTTCACCACGTCGCCGATCTGCCGCAGCCACTGGCGATCGCGCGGCTCGATGCGGTTGTGCCCGGCAAAGCGCAGCGCCAGCACCAGGAACAGCACGAACATCGCCACGCCGATGAACGGATGCAGGATGCGCGTCCAGGTGCCGCCGCCGAACAGCCCGGAAAGGCCGAACAGCGCCGGATGGAACAACGCCAGCCCCGACAGTGCGGCGAGCACGAAGAGGATGGCGACGGCCCAGTGATTGGATCGCTGGGACGGTGTGTAGCGTTCGATTTGGTTATTCATAGCTGGCTCCTTGAGCATTCGGCAGCCCCGGGAAAGACGGCCCTGCGTACAGGGCCGCATTCGTCAGGGACGAGGCTCCTTCGGATCGACCACATGCACCGTCGGATCGACCTTGTGCACGACCGGTTCGCTGAGTTCGCCCTCGGAGTCCTCCTCGACGCGCACCGGACCGACACGCGTGTAATGGAAGAATCCGGCCAGCACCGCCGCGCCCATGCCGAGCAAGGCCAGCGGCTTGGTGATGCCTTTCCACAGGCTGACCAGCGGACTGATGGTCGGCTCGTTGGGCAGGGCGCTGTACAACGACGGCTGGTCGGCGTGGTGCAGCACGTACATCACGTGCGTACCGCCCACGCCGTCCGGGTCGTACAGGCCGGCCTGGTCGAAGCCGCGCTCCTTCAGGTCGGCGATGCGCCCGGCGGCATGTTCCTTCATGTCCTCCTTGCTGCCGAAGACGATGGCGCCGGTCGGACAGGTCTTCACGCAGGCCGGCTCCAGCCCGACCGAAACCCGGTCGGAGCACAGCGTGCACTTGTAGGCCTTCTTGTCCTTCTCGGAGATGCGCGGGATGTTGAACGGACAGCCAGTGATGCAGTAGCCGCAGCCGATGCACTTGTCCTGGTTGAAGTCGACGATGCCGTTGGCGTACTGCACGATCGCGCCGGGACTCGGGCATGCCTTGAGGCAGCCCGGCTCGGCACAGTGCATGCAGCCGTCCTTGCGGATCAGCCATTCGAGGTTGCCGCTGTCCGGGTTCTCGTACTCGGCGAACTTCATCACCGTCCAGGATTCGGCGGTGAGGTCGATCGGGTTGTCGTAGGTCCCGGCGCTGGTGCCGACCTCGTCACGCAGGTCGTTCCACTCCGAACAGGCGACCTGGCAGGCCTTGCAGCCGATGCACTTGGAGGTGTCGATCAGCTTCGCCACTTCGCCGATCTCGCGGATCGACGGCCGCTCGGTGGTCGTGGCGGAGCGGGCAATCACGTCTTGAGTAGCCATCATGCCTTCTCCACGTTGACCAGGAACGACTTGAACTCCGGCGTCTGGGTGTTCGCGTCACCGACGAACGGCGTGAGCGTATTGGTCAGGTAGCCGTTGCGCGCCAGCCCGGCGAAGCCCCAGTGCAGCGGGATGCCGATGTGGTGCACGGTCTTGCCGTCCACGGTCAGCGGCTTGATGCGCTTGGTCACCACCGCAACCGCCTTGATGTAGCCGCGGTTGGACGACACCTTGACCCGCTCGCCGGCGGCGATGCCCAGTTCCTTGGCCAGCACTTCGCCAATCTCGACGAACTGCTCGGGCTGGGTGATCGCATTGAGTCGGCAATGCTTGGTCCAGAAGTGGAAGTGCTCGGTCAGACGATAGGTGGTCGCCGCATAGGGGAATTCCTCCGCGGTGCCGAACAGCTCCATGTCGTTCTTGAACACCCGCGCGGCCGGGTTGCTGATGGCCTGCGCATTGTCCGGGTGCATGGGGTTGCGCCCGATCGGTGTTTCGAACGGCTCGTAGTGCTCGGGGAATGGCCCCTCGTTCATCTTGTCCACGGCGAACAGTCGTGCCACGCCTTCCGGGTTCATGATGAACGGGTTCATGCCGGCTTCCGGCGGCGAGTCGACCTTGAAGTCGGGCACGTCGGTGCCGCCCCAGCTCTTGCCGTTCCACCACACCAGGCGCTTCTTCTCCGGATCCCACGGCTTGCCGGAAACGTCGGCCGAGGCGCGGTTGTAGAGGATGCGCCGGTTGGCCGGCCAGGCCCAGGCCCAGCCGAGAGTCTGGCCCATGCCATACGGGTCGGCGTTATCGCGTCGGGCCATCTGGTTACCGGCCTGGGTCCAGGCGCCGCACCAGATCCAGCAGCCGCTGGCGGTCGTGCCGTCGGCGCGCAGCTGACCGAAGCCGGCCAGTTGTTCGCCGGCCTTGGCCAGCACCGCGCCCGTCGCCGGATCGGTCACGTCGGCCAGCGCCTTGCCGCTGAACTCGCGGGCGATTTCCTCGCTGCTCGGCTCGTCGGGGCGCAGATATGGCCAGTCGATGTTGAGCAGCGGCTCGGCGTAGGCGCCGCCTTCCTTGCGATACATCTCGCGCAGACGATGGAACAGGCCGCCCATGATCATCACGTCGGTTCTGGCCTGTGCCGGCGGCTCGGCCGCTTTCCAGTGCCATTGCAGCCAGCGCCCGCTGTTGACCAGCGAGCCGTCTTCCTCGGCGAAGCAGGTGGTCGGCAGACGGAATACCGTGGTCTGGATGCTGGCGGTGTCGACGTCGTTGAACTCGCCGGCATTGCGCCAGAATTCGCTGGTCTCGGTGACCAGCGGGTCCATGATCACGAGGAACTTCAGCTTGGCCAGCGCCGCGCTGACCTTCGCCTTGTTGGGGAACGAGGCGATCGGGTTGAAGCCCTGGCAGAAGTAACCGTTGACCTGGCCCTGGTACATCATGTCGAAGTACTTGAGCACGTCGTAGCCGGGGATATCCAGCTTCGGCAGCCAGTCGTAGCCCCAGTTGTTCTCGGCCGTGGCGTTGTCGCCGTACCAGGACTTCATCAGGCTGACGTGGAACTTCTCGTAGTTCTGCCAGTACGACAGCTGGCCGGGGCGGATCGGCTTGGCGGTGCGCTTGGTGATGTACGCCGCGTAGTCCTGCTCCGCGTCCTGGGGCAGGGTGAGGTAGCCCGGCAGCAGGTTGGACAGCAGGCCGAGGTCGGTCAGGCCCTGGATGTTGGAGTGACCGCGCAGGGCGTTCATGCCGCCGCCCGGCATACCGATGTTGCCCAGCAGCAGCTGCACCATCGCACCGGTACGAATCATCTGCGAGCCGATCGAGTGCTGCGTCCAGCCCAGGGCGTACATGATGGTCATCGCCTTGCCGGGTGCGGATGTCTCGGCAATGGTTTCCCAGACCTTCAGCATCTTGTCCTGCGGCGTGCCGCAGATGTTGCTGACCACGTCCGGCGTGTAGCGGCTGTAGTGCTGCTTGAGCAGCTGGAACACGCAACGCGGGTGCTGCAGCGTCGGATCGACCTTGGCGAAGCCCTGTTCGTCCAGCTCGTAGCCCCAGGACGATTTGTCCGGGTAGCTGCGCTTGTCGGCGTCATAGCCGTTGAACAGACCGTTCTCGAAGCCGAAGCCTTCTTTGACGATGAACGAGACGTCCGTGTAGTTGCGCACGTACTCGTGCTGGATCTTGTCGTTCTCCAGCAGGTAGTTGATCAGGCCGCCGAGGAAGGCGATGTCGGTACCGGTACGGATCGGCGCATAGAGGTCGGCCACCGAGGCCGAACGGGTGAAGCGCGGATCGACCACGACCAGCCGGGCCTTGTTGTGGGCCTTGGCTTCGGTCACCCATTTGAACCCGCACGGATGCGCTTCGGCGGCATTGCCGCCCATGATCAGGACCAGGTCCGCATTCTTGATGTCGGACCAGTGGTTGGTCATGGCGCCACGGCCAAACGTCGGGGCAAGACTTGCCACCGTCGGGCCGTGTCAGACACGTGCTTGGTTGTCGAATGCCAGAATGCCGAGTGAGCGAACTACCTTGTGGGTGATGTAGCCGGCCTCGTTGGACGATGCCGAGGCGGCGAGGAATCCGGTGGTCAGCCAGCGGTTGACGGTCTGGCCTTTGTCGTTGCGTTCGACGAAGTTGGCGTCGCGATCTTCCTTCACCAGCTTGGCGATGCGGTCGAGGGCTTCGTCCCACTCGATGCGCTTCCACTCGTTGCTGCCGGCTTCGCGTACTTCCGGGTATTGCAGGCGGTTCGGGCTGTGGACGAAGTCCAGCAGGCCGGCGCCTTTCGGGCAGAGCGTGCCGCGGTTGACCGGATGGTCCGCGTCGCCCTCGATGTGGATGATGTTCTGGGAGACGTTCTTGCCGCCGCTGCCCTGGCTGTACATGATCAGGCCGCAGCCGACCGAGCAGTAGGGGCAGGTGTTACGGGTTTCCCGAGTGTTGGTCAGCTTGAAATGCCGAATCGACTCGGCATAAGCCGTCGGCGGCGCCATCCCCAACGCCGCCATGCTCGACGCCCCAAGGCCTACACCGCAGACCTTGAAGAACTGTCGACGATTCATATCCATCGTGGTTCTCCTTTTATCAGGCTGGAACGCCGATGCATTGCCAGCGTCTGTTAAGCATCTTAGCCAAACTTACAAAAAATGGGGGTTAATGCAGCGTTTCGTTGCGCGACTTGGGCAACGGGCGCCCCGCTCGTGGTGCTCTCGGCGACGGACGGGCGACCCTCGGGCCTGGCCGTTCAGCTCTCGTCCGCTTCGGCGAGCTGCTTTTTCCACCCCCGCGGCGAGAGCCCGGTTTGCGCTCTGAACGCGCGGGAGAGCGCGGCTTCGCTGCCGTAGCCAACCTCGGTGGCGATCATCTTCAGAGGGCGTCCGCGGCGCAGGGCTTTCTGTGTCAGCCGCACGCGCCAGCCCTGCAGATACTGTCCCGGCGTGACACCGACCGTCTCGCGGAAGGTTGTGGCGAACACGCTGCGCGACATCCCGGCCACGCCGGCAAGCTCTTCAAGCGTCCATTCCTTCGCCGGCGTCTCATGCATCGCCACCAGTGCATTGCGCAGGCGGGGATGCGCCAGCCCGGACAGCAGCCCGCCGTTCACTTCGCCGCTTTCCATCAACTGGCGCAGGACCTGAATCATCACCACCTCGAGCAGGCGCTCGACCAGCGCGACCCGGCCGCAGCGCTGTTCGAAGGCTTCCTCGAACAGCAGCGAAAGCACCGGCTCGGCGCCCCATACCTGGTCCAGTGGCAGGCAGACCAGATCGGGCAGCGCCGATGCGATCGGATTCGCGCTGCCGCCCTCGAACGCCAGGTTCGCGCAGACCATGTCCACCTCACAGCCGGGCGCGGTGATGAAGCGGTGCGTCAGCGGCCGCGGGAACAGCAGCAGGCTCGGTTGCGTGACGTGCAGCGTCTCCCGGCCGTAGCGGACCTCCACCTCGCCACGGCGCACCAGATGCAGCTGGCCGTGTGCGCCATCGCTCTGCAGCGTGTTGATGCCGCACAGCGGCCCGGTGTTGAACACCTGGGCGCGCATCGGGAAGTGCGTCATCAGCGCGGCTAGCCGATCGGCCATCTTCGTACTCCTGATCAAGTTATACGGATTTTACGTCACCAATAGTTTTGCGTGGTCAGCAGAATAGCGCTCACCGGGCAACAACGCCTGGCCAACCCGCAGAACAGGAACCGAAGCCATGTCCATCGAGAAGATCCTCTATACCGCTACTGCCACCGCTACCGGCGGCCGCGAAGGCCGCGCCACTTCGTCCGATCAGGCGCTCGACGTACAGCTGTCAACGCCGCGTGAGCTGGGCGGCGAGGGCGGCCCCGGGACTAACCCGGAGCAGCTGTTCGCCGCCGGTTACTCGGCGTGCTTTCTCGGCGCGCTGAAGTTCGTTGCCGGCAAGCAGAAGGTCAGCCTGCCGGCCGACACCCGCATCACCGGCAAGGTCGGCATCGGCCAGATTCCCACCGGCTTCGGCATCGAGGTCGAGCTGACCATCAGCGCACCCGGCATTGCCCGTGACGTGCTGCAGACCCTGGTCGAGCAGGCTCACGTGGTCTGCCCGTACTCCAATGCCACCCGCGGAAATATCGACGTGACGCTGATCATCGCCGACAGAGCTTGACCGACCACCCTTTCGAACCGGAGACCCATGCCATGAACCTCATCACCCGCACCTTCGCCACCAGCCTGCTGGCACTCGCGCTGCAACCTGCCTTTGCGGCCCAGGCCGCCCAACCGGCGAAGTCCGCCGACATCGCCGTCGCCGCGCAGGCCGCCAGCACCATCACCACCGTCGATGGCGTGCAGCTCTACTACAAGGACTGGGGGCCGAAGGACGGCCCGGTGGTCACCTTCAGCCACGGCTGGCCACTCAGCTCGGATAGCTGGGAGTCGCAGATGCTGTTTCTTGCCTCGCAGGGCTATCGCGTGGTCGCCCATGACCGCCGCGGTCACGGGCGTTCCAGCCAGCCGTGGGAAGGCAACGACATGGACCACTACGCCGACGACCTGGCCGCGGTGATCGAAGCGCTCGACCTGAAGGACGTCACCCTGGTGGGCTTTTCCACCGGTGGCGGCGAGGTGGCGCGCTACATCGGCCGCCACGGCACCGGGCGGGTGAAGAAGGCCGTGCTGGTCAGCGCCGTGCCGCCGATGATGCTGAAGACGGCGGATAACCCGGGTGGGGTGCCGCTGGAAGTCTTCGACGGCATCCGCAAGGCCTCGCTGGAGGATCGTGCGCAGCTGTACCTCGACCTCGCCTCCGGCCCGTTCTACGGCTTCAACCGTCCGGGCGCCAAGGTTTCCCAGGGGCTGATCGACAACTGGCGGGCGCAGGGCATGCAGGCCGGGCACAAGAACACCTACGACTCCATCGCCGCGTTTTCGGCCACCGATTTTCGCGGCGACCTGAAGAAGTTCGATGTGCCGACGCTGGTGATCCACGGCGACGATGACCAGATCGTCCCGCTGGAGAGCTCCGGCAAGGCGTCCGCCGCGCTGATCAAGGACGCGCAGCTGATCGTCTATCCCGGCGCGCCGCATGGCCTGACCGACACTCACAAGGAGCGCTTCAACCAGGACCTGCTGAACTTCCTCCGGAAATGATCGGAATGTGTCGTTGCGCCGGCCGCGGTTCGCTCCGCGGCCGGTTTTTTATGCTGCTGCAAAAGTGGTCGTGCCGATGGCGAGGCAGAAACGAAAAACCCCGCCAGAGGGCGGGGTCGTTCGTGGCCTGTCCGGAGGCAGGCCGGTGTGGATTCCGGAAGGGTGCCGATCAGGCGTTCTGGCGGATACCAGCCACCAGCCAGGGCTGGTTTTCACCCTGGGCACGTTCCATGCGCCAGCTTTCGCTGAACGCTTCGCCCTGGTCGAAACGCGAGGTCTTGGCCACACCGCTGAAGGTCAGGGTCGCGGTGGTCTTCTCGGCATTGTCGTCGACACCGTCGAGCTGGATCTGCAGATCGTCGATGTAGGTCGACTGATAGGCATCACCGATCTCGGCGCGCTCCTGCTTGAGGAAGCCCAGCAGCTGCGGGGTGACGAACTCGGCGATCTTGTCCATCTCGTTGGCATCCCAGTGCTGCTGCAGCGCCAGGAAGTGCTCGCGGGCCGCGGCGACGAAGTTCTGCTCGTTGAACCAGGCCGGCGCGTTGATTACCGGCGCGGCGGCAACCGGAGCCGCACTGCCACCGAAGATCGAGGCCGGCTGCTGCGGCATCTCGCGCTGCATCGGCGCATGACCGGCCATGGCCGGCTGCTGCTGGCGGCGACGGGCGGCGAGGAAGCGGAACAGCAGGAACGCGATCACGCCGAAGATCAGGATATCCATGAACTGGATGCCCTCGAAGCCGTCGCCCATGAACATCGAGGCAAGCAGGCCGCCGGCGGCGAGACCGGCCAGCGGGCCGAGCCAGCGCGAAGCACCGCTGGGTGCCGCGGCGGTCTTGCCGGCCTGGGTCGGCGCCGCCTGGGTCTGCTGGGGCGCCTGGCGCGTCTGGTGGCTGGGCGCCGAGCCGAAGCTCTTGCCGCCGCCGAAGCGCTTGGCCGCCGTGGCGTCGAGCGCGAAGGTCAGGCTGATACACAGCGCCATGAAAATGCTAAGCACACGTTGCATTGAGTGTTCCCGCTATGAAATGAGGAGGTACGCGCGCCATCCTGCCGAGCCGGGCAGGTGTTGGCGAGGGGCAGAATGTTACCGGCTTTTGCGTGCGGCGGTTCGTCGCGCCGTGCCGCGCCGCAGGTGCGGCCGGCCGGCGGGGCTGGCTCAGCGCCAGTCGTAGAGTTCCTTTTCGGAAATCGCGTGCATCGCTTCGGCCTGCGCCTGGAAGGCTTTCATCGAGGCCCAGATGCGGCCGTTCAGCTCGCTCTGCGCCGCCAACTCGCCGAGCACCTGCTCGGACTCGTTGCGCATGGCTTGCAGCACCTCGTCCGGGAAGCGCTTGAGCACCACGCCCTGCTGTTTAAGCTGATCGAGCGCCAGAGCGTTGTGATAGGTGTAGTCGTCGAGCATGTCGCGGCTGGCGGCGCGGGTCGCTTCGGTGAGGATCGCCTGCAGGTCCGCTGGCAGCTCGTCGAAGGCCTTCTGGTTGACCAGCAGCTCCAGCACCGCCTGCGGCTCCTGCCAGCCGGGGTAATAGTAGTAGCGCGCCGCCTTGTGCAGGCCGAAGGCCAGGTCGTTGTAGGGGCTGACCCAGTCGGTGGCGTCGATCGCGCCGGTCTGCAGCGCGGTGAACACCTCGCCGCCGGGCAGGTTGACGCTGGTCGCGCCGAGGCGCGTGAGGACTTCGCCACCGAGGCCCGGCATGCGGATCTTCAGGCCGCGCAGGTCGTCCAGCGCGTTGATTTCCTTGTTGAACCAGCCGCCCATCTGCATGCCGCTGTTGCCAACCACCATCGGCAGCACGCCGAACGGTGCGTAGGCTTCTTCCCAGAGCGCCTGTCCACCACCCTTGCTGAGCCAGGCGTTCATTTCGATGGCGGAAAGGCCGAACGGCACCGAGGTGAAGAACTGCGCCGTCGGCACCTTGCCTTTCCAGTAGTAGGAGGCGCCGTGACCCAGCGCGGCGGTGCCCCGCGAGACGGCGTCGAAGACTTCCAGCGCCGGCACCAGCTCGCCGGCGGCATAGACCTTGATGGTCAGGCGGCCGCCGCTCATGGTGGTGACGCGTTCGGCCAGGCGCTCGGCCGAGGTGCCCAGGCCCGGGTAGTTCTTCGGCCAGGCGGTGACCATCTTCCACTGATAGGTCTTGGCCGGTTCGCTGGCGGACTGGCCCGTGGCCGGCGCCTGCTCGTCCTTGCAGCCGGTAAGGAACAGGCCGGCGAGCAGGGCGGCGGCACCGAACAGATGGCGGCGTTTCATGGGGTGTGGGGGTCCTTGGTTCTGGTGGAAATCTGGGCTCAGAGCGCTTCGAGCTTGGCGTAGCTGAGCATCAGCCACTTGCTGCCTTCATCCTCGAAATTCACCTGCACCCGCGCCTGGGCGCCGGAGCCTTCGAAGTTGAGGATGGTGCCCTCGCCGAACAGTGCATGGCGCACGCGCTGGCCGAGGTTGAACGGGGTGTCCGGCACGCCGGCACCGTCGAACAGCGAGCCGCCGCCCATGCTCTTGCCGCTGAACGAGCGCGTCACGGTGTTGCTCAGCCGCACTTCCTGAATCAGCGCCGGCGGAATTTCGCGGACGAAGCGCGAGATCTTGTTGTAGGTCTCGCTGCCGTACAGCCGACGGGTCTCGGCGTAGGTGATGACCAGCTGCTGCATGGCGCGGGTGATGCCGACATAGGCCAGGCGGCGTTCCTCTTCCAGACGGCCAGCTTCTTCCAGGCTCATCTTGTGCGGGAACAGCCCTTCCTCCATGCCGACCAGGAACACCAGCGGGAACTCCAGCCCCTTGGCGCTGTGCAGCGTCATCAGCTGCACGCTGTCCTCGTGGTCGCCGGCCTGCTGCTCGCCGGCCTCCAGCGAGGCGTGGTCGAGAAAGGCTGCCAGCGGTGACTGGACGTCGTCGTCCTCTTCGCTGTAGTTGTCGAAGGCGCGCGCGGCGGACACCAGTTCCTCGAGGTTCTCCACCCGCGCCTGGGCCTTCTCGCCCTTCTCGTCGCGGTGGTAGGCGAGCAGGCCGGACTGTTCGATGACCAGCTGCGCCATGCTGTGCAGCTGCATGCCCTCGACCTTCAGCGC
>JAEAMG010001853.1_pt1 | contig 14666 bp, 11 predicted proteins | sample 8958741 | NCBI WGS metagenome assembly JAEAMG01 (sample SAMN16933256, study PRJNA681125) | bioreactor sludge metagenome | isolation source: anaerobic bioreactor treating anionic surfactant - SDBS | place: India: Bengaluru | collected 2019-02-28
ATGTTGCGCGCCGAACTTGCAGCCAAAGACGCCGGCCAGCCCGGCCAGCTCGCCATCCATCTCGCCGGCCTCTTGCCCGCGTCGCAGGCGCAAGACCTGTACCGCGCGCTGCAGCGCGGCCCGGCGCTCCGGTTGGGCCTGCCGCACCCAGTCACGGACGGCAGTGAAGCCGGGGTGAGCGGCCAGGCTTTCCATCAGCTCGGGCCAGGAGGCCACCCCATCCGGCGGCAGCACCGCCTCGCTGGTCAGGGTAAGGGGTTGCACGCCTGTCGACCGGCGGACCTCCTCCCAGTACGGGGACGCTTGCCACAGAGCGCCATTGTCGGCCAGGCGCGGCCGGGTGAGCAAAAGCTGCTCGGAGGCGCGCGTGATCGTCTCGTAGAAAAACTCGACCTCGGCACTCTCTGCGGACAGTTGCAGGGGCAGTCCAAATACTTCGCGCATGGCCTGCCGGTCGGTATCGCGCAGGAAGGGGTCTTCGCGCAGGGTCGCCGGAAACTCGCCCTCGGCCAGGCCCAACACCGCCACCGCCCGGAAGGCAAGCCCGCGCGCCTGGACGACGTCGGCGATCAGCAGTTCCTCGCGGTCAGAGTGGACGGGCAGCCGGTACCCGGTGGACTCTACTGCGCCGGCCAGCTCCTCCAGAAACCGGACATAATCTACGGTCGCTGCGCCGGGGAGGGCCTCCTCCGCCCAGACCAGGCCGCGCAGAACGTCCTTGAGCGCCTCCAGCGCCGCCAGGTCGCGCTCTGCCGAGTCCTGGCTCTCGCGCGCACGGGCCACCACCTGCAGTGCCGTGGGCTCATCCGGAAGCGGGAAGCGCGCGGCCTGCAGGTACGGATCGGGCCCGATAAGGTCCTCCAGCCACTGTACCCAGTCGCGGTAGCCGTGTTGCCCGGCAGGCGGTGTGAGACGCTGTACGAAGCGTTCGAACTTGCTCCAGAGCGCTCTGGCGGTCGAACCGGCGGGAACACCAGCCGGCATGCCCCGCTCCTCATCATCGCCCGAGTCGCCGGAGCCCTCCGGTCGCGCGGCCAGCTGGCTCAAGACCTCGTCCCATTGTGACCTGCCCTCGATTACTTTGCCCCAGCGGGCCGCGACATCCAGCGCGTCGGCGTCGCCTGGTGTGATGCCGACCGGCTCTGTAGCTCCCGCGACGGGCAGGGCCGACCAGTCAAAGTACGGCGAACGCCACGCTTCCACCACTTGCCGGCGCGGCAGGACCGGCTCGAGGTGGTCCGCACTGCAAGGTAGCATCAGCGACAGCAGGTCAAGAAGCGCAGAGATGGCGGGATTGCTGCGCAGGGGCAAACCATCCACCAGGCGCACCGGCAGGCCGAACTCGTCCGCCGTTTGTACGATACTGGCGTAGTAGGGGGTGATGCTGCGAGCCAGCAGGGCCACCGAGGTGAGCGGCATCTGTTCTTGCACCAGGCGCGCCTTCAGCCAGCGCAGAGCAGCACGCACTTCGCTGGCCCGGTCAGGGGCCTCGACCAGTGTGATGGCACCGCCGGCCTCCGCGGCTGAGTGTGGCTCATCCGCTGCCGGCTGCCCGATGCGGAACAGGCGGCTCTCAAGATGGGCTAATGACGGGGCGCGCCCTGCCTCCCGGAGGGGGAGGGGCTGCGCGGTAACGCCCAGGGCGTCCTCCAATGCCTGACGCGTGCGGAAAAAGCGGGTGTGCACCAGTGGGCGCTGTGACCCCGGCGTGGTCCCGGTAAGGGTGATGTCCATCCGCTCCACCCGGTCCGCCAGCACCTTGAGCAGGGCCACCTGAATCGGGGTAAAGTTGTCAAAGCCGTCGACCACCAGCAGCGGCCAGTCACAACCCACCGCCGGAGCGCGCTGCCCGAGCGCTTCCACGGCCAGCCAGCCCATACCCGCCCGGTCGGCCCAGCCCTGCTCCTGCAGGCGCTGCTGGTAGGCGGCATACACCTGCGCCAGCTCGCTCAGGCGCGCCTCGCCACCGAGGCCCCGCACCGCCCGGGTAAAGGCCTCCGGGTGGACGCGGGCCGCCTTGAGCTCGGCGAACAGCTCTTGCAGGCTCTGGACAAAGCCGGGATACGAGACAAGAGGCCGGTAGTGCTCCAGCGCCACCTGATCCAGAATCGAGCGGATGAGGCGGTACTGCACGGGCTCACTCAGCTCGGTGTAGGCCTCGCCCGCCGCGTTGAGGCACTCGGCATACAGGCGGTCGAACGTCATCACCCGCACGCCGATGGCCCCGCCTGCCGCGGCCAGCCGGCGGCGCCAGGCGCGGACCTGGAGCTGCGTGGGCACGACCACGCGCGGGATCGCCTGCATGCCCTGCACCCTGTCGCGGACGAGGTTCAGCACAAAGGCCGTTTTGCCGGCCGCTGCCGGAGCGAGCCATAACTGTACTGCCATAGGCGTCCCTTCCTCCCGGGCGGGGGAGCACCGTCTTGAATGACCGGGAGTATTGTACGATTTGTGATTGAAAACGACAAGAGGCACGGTAACTGTTCAGATTCGCAGGTCAAGTTGTTGTAGCATAAGGCCTTGCCGTTCGCCCCCGGAGGTCTCGCCGCAGGCGATGGCGCGTCTGTTCGACGGGGTGCCCGTCTTTGACGCCCACAAGGGGCTATGCTACGGTAACGCAACCTGCGAATCTGAACAATTTCGAGGTATCAGGCTGCGCCTCTGGTGGAGCGCCAGACGGACGGCGAATCAATTCGCCGTCCGAACCTGAAAAGCCCCCTCAGGGGCCGGAAAACCATTCATGAGCGAGTGCCTGAGGGCACTTTTCAGCTTCAGACAGGGATTTCAATCCCTGGCATTGCGCTTGCCCGAAAGTGAAATGCACTACCTACGGGGGGCGCACTGACCCCGAAGAGCCATCGCCTTCGGCGAGGTGCAGTCCCGCGGCATACGCGGGATGCAGTAGCGATAGCGAGGGGTGCACCTTCGGGCGACGTGCGCACTACGAACCCGTATTCGTTTATTCGTGCCCCATTCGTTGACGGCCGCCGTCATTCGCGCTATAATGGGCGCAAGAGCCCAGACGAAGAGGACATCCATGCCGAAGAAAAAGACGGCCGAGGCCCCTGTCCACGACCGGGCCCGGTTGGTGGAGGAGCTGACCGAGCTCATCGCCCGCCATCCCGGCGACGCCGGCGCCTACAAGGCGCGCGGCCTGGCCTACTACAGTGTGGAAAACAACCCCGCGGCCGCGGTGAAGGACCTGGACCGGGCCATTGCCCTGCAGCCCGATGACGCCGACGCCTACGCGCACCGGGCTATGGCTCAGCTCCTGAACGGCGACCCGGCCCGGGCCACTGCCGACATTGAGCGCGCGTTGGACCTGGACCCGCGGCTGGCCCCGGCCCACCTGTACCGGGGCGTCATCTACAGCCGGCAGGGCGACCCCGAGCGTGCCCTGGCCAGCCTGAACCGTGCGCTGGCCCTGGATCCTCAGCTCGCACCGGCCTACGCCCAGCGGGGCCTCCTGTACACGCGCCAGGGCGCTCCCGACCTGGCCATTGCCGATCTGGACCGCGCTCTGACCCTCCAGCCGGGCAATGCGGATGCCTTTGCCTATCGCGGGCTGGCCTACAGCGCCAGGGGCGATCTCGACCGTGCCGTACCCGACCTCGACCGCGCCATTGTCCTCGGTACGCGCGTGGGGTCGGTCTACTACCTTCGTGGCCTCAAACACGCGATGGATGGGGAACGGGAGAATGCCATCGCCGCCCTGCAGTGTGCGCTGCGTCTGCCGCTGGCGCCGGAGGCCAGGCAGAACACGGAGCAGGTGCTGGCCGAGCTGCAGCAGGAGCCCGGATGAATCCGACCCTCAACGGATTCCTGCCCTGCGGGACGCGCGGGGCATAGACGGGGATCACACCAGGGTGGAGCATGCCGACCAACCTGCCGCCCGAAGCTGAAGAAGCCGAAAAGCGTTACCGCGCCGCTACTTCCCTGGCCGACAGGATCGCGCGCCTCGAGGAGTATATCGGCGCCATCCCCAAGCACAAGGGCACCGATCACCTGCGCGCCGACCTGCGCCGCCGCCTGTCGGAGATGAAGGCCGAGTCACAGGAGCACAGGGGAGCCGGCCGGCGCGAATCGGCCTACCGCATCCCGCGCGAGGGTGCCGGCCAGGTGGTGGTGCTGGGCCCGCCGAACGTGGGCAAGTCCGCCCTGGTCGCCGCGCTGACCCGTGCCACCCCCGAAGTGGCCGACTATCCCTACACCACCTGGGAGCCCACCCCGGGGATGATGAAGTACGAGGACGTGCCCATCCAGCTCATCGATACCCCGCCGCTCGACCGCGAGCACGTCGATGGCGAGCTGCTGGACCTCGTCCGCCGGGCCGATCTGATTCTGCTGGTGGTGGACCTGCAGACCGACCCGGACCACCAGGTGATGGACACGCTGGCCATCCTGCGCGAGAATGGCCTCCGGCCCTGCCGCCCTGACGTGGAGCCGGAGCAGGGCGGGCCGGGGTTGTGCAAGCGTGTGCTTGTGGCGGCCAACAAGGCGGACGATGAGGCTACCGAGGCTCTGGTGGAGCTCTTCCACGCCATGTGTGCGGAGCGCTGGGTGTGTGTCCCCATCTCGGTGGTCGCGGGCCGCAACCTGGAGCGGCTCAAGAGGGCCGTGTTTGAGGGCCTGGGCGTGATTCGCGTCTACGCCAAGCCGCAGGGTAAGCCGGCCGACATGTCCGCGCCGTTCATCCTGAAGCGAGGCAGCACCGTGGAAGAGCTGGCGGCCAAGGTGCACCGCGATTTCGTCAGGGGCCTCGTCGCGGCTCGCGTGTGGGGTAGCGCCGAGTTCGACGGGCAGATGGTGCAGCGCGACCATGTGCTGCAGGATAGGGATGTGGTGGAGCTGCGAATATAAAATCACTGAGCCGGATGAAGACACTGAAAAACGCACGGTAGGAGGTCAACCAATGGAACAGAGCAGTTTCAAGGTCTACAGCTATCGTTGGATCGTGCTTCTGGTGTACATGTTCGCCGTAGCGGTCAACCAGCTCCTGTGGATTACCTTCGCCCCGATCACCAGCGACGCGGCGCGCTACTTTGGCGTCTCGGATCTCAGTATCGGACTGCTATCGCTGGTCTTTATGGTCGTGTACATCGTGGTGTCTATCCCGGCCTCGTGGGCGATTGACACCTATGGCATTCGTGTGGCGGTGGGCATTGGGGCGGTGCTGACGGGCGTCTTTGGCCTGCTGCGCGGACTGGTGGCATCGAACTATACCTGGGTGCTCCTGGCGCAAATCGGCATCGCGGTCGGGCAGCCGTTCATCCTGAACGCGACCACCACCGTGGCCGCCTGCTGGTTTCCCATGCAGGAACGGGCCACCGCCGCCGGCCTGGGCTCGCTGGCGATGTACCTGGGCATCCTACTGGGGATGGCGCTCACCCCGACGCTGACTTTTGCGTTGGGCATGGGCGGCATGTTGCTGGCCTACGGTGCTGTCGCCGTGCTCGCGGCTGTCCTCTTCTTTGTGCTTGGCAAAGAGCGTCCGCCCACTCCGCCCTGCCCGCCCGGTCAGGAGGCGCGTTCCCTGGTCTGGGACGGCCTGAAGCAGGTCCTGCGCCAGGGCCAGTTCCTGCTGCTCATGATCATCTTTTTCGTCGGTCTGGGCGCATTCAACGCGGTGACCACCTGGATTGAGAATATCGTGCGGCCGCGGGGATTCTCCACCACCCAGGCCGGAGTGGCCGGCGCGGTGATGATCGTCGGCGGCATTGTCGGCGCGCTGGTCCTGCCGGCGCTGTCCGACCGCGCGCGCAAGCGCACGCCTTACCTGGCGCTGGCCGTGGTGGGCGCTACGCTGGGGCTGGCCGGGTTCACCTTTGCCACCAGCTACTGGTTACTGCTCCTGTCCGGCCTGGTCTTTGGCTTTTTCCTGCTGGCCGCGGGTCCCATCGGCTTCCAGTACGGTGCCGAGATCACCTATCCCGCGCCCGAGGGCACGTCCAACGGCCTCTTGCTGTGGATGGGGCAGATCTCCGGAATCCTGTTCATCCTGGGCATGGACAGCTTCAAGTCGGCGCAGACGGGGGCCATGACCATGCCGCTGGTGGTGCTGATCGCGCTGATGGTCCTGGGCCTGGTGCTCAGCCTGCGGCTCAAAGAAGCAAAGAGAGTCTAGGAGGAGAATACGATGAGCGCACTGACCATCCTTTCGGGCGTATTCAGCCTGGTCTTCACGGGCATCGCCGGGTTCCTGTTTCCCGACCGCCCGGCGAGGGCTCGCACGAAATCCGGAGTCGCCGTTCTCGTCGTGTTCCTGGTCATCGCCCTCATCCTGGGGACGATTGTGCTGGCCAGCAACTGGAAGCAGCTGCTCGCGGCCCGTGACACGGTGCTCGGGGCAGCCGTGCTGATGGTGGCCATGATCGGCGGCATGTTCGCCCGGGTCATCGCCCGGAACTATGAGCTGGGGCACGACCCGTTCGATCTGAAGGCGTCGCAGTTGCTCTATCCTCTGGTGTTCTCGATCATCGTGTTCTATCCGATCTGGGTGCAGTCCGGGGCGATCGCCCCGAGCTTTTTCGCCGTCCATGCGGCGTTTCTCAACGGCTACTTCTGGGAGAGTGTGGTGAGCGCGGCGCAGACACCGGTCTAGCCGGCGATTGTGCCCGGAGGGGGCGGCGCGAGTCTGCCGTCCGCGACCGCAAGGCGGGAACCGGCCACAAACAGAAACCGGGTTTCGTGAAGAAGAAACCCGGTTTCGTTATGGCTGGAGGCGCCTAGTGCCCCAGCGTCTCGTGGCGCCGGGAGGTGTTAAAGATGCCCGAAGGCGTGACCACGTCCCCGATCTCGGCAACCTTCTTGAGCGTCAGCGCATCGTAGACGCGCACCATGTTCCCCTGCCAGTCGGCGACATAGACGAACTTGCCGTCGGTGGTGAACTCGGGGTGCACGGTTTGCTTGCCCTCCTCGATGTAGCCGACCAGCTCGAAGGTGGCTTTGTCGAACACGTAGGTGCGGTTGGGCGGGTTGCCAAACACCGTATCCGCCCAGACGTAAGGGCTCTCCTCGTGGCTGCGCAGGAACAGCCCCGGCCCGGAGGTCTCGATCCGGGCGACGATCTCGTTCGTTGCCAGGTCCCACACGGTGATCTTGCCCTCGCCCGCGTGCACCGTAGCGCCATAGGTCTTGCCGTTGGCTTCCCATGCGGCGCCGGAACCCGGGTGCGGCGTGTCGCCCGTCTTGATCTGGGCGACAAGCTCCCACTTTGCTACGTCGATGACCGCCATCCAGTCGCTGGTCTGTGAAGCGATGTAGAAGAAGCGGTTGTCCGGGCTGAGGAAACCGTCGTGCAGGATGTTGCCGACGTTCTCCACCTTCGCGATCGGAAAGTCGGGCTGGGAGTAGTCGATGCGCCACATCTGCCCGGCTTCTTTCAGGGCCAGGATAAAGTACGGTCCGACCTTTTCCGGCGACACGTCCGAAGTGATGCAGACCCGGGAGGCCACGAACTTGCCCTGCGGATCGTTGCCTTCGGTGGTGATCACCTTGAGCGGATCCAGGGTCTTGGCGTCCAGGATGACGGCGGTGTTGGGGATAAAGTTGCCGACAATCAGGTAGCGCCCGTCGTCCGAGATGGCCAGGCCGCGTGCATCCAGCCCCACCCGGACCTGGGCCACGGCCTGCAGGGTGTAGAGGTCGATCTTGAACAACCAGCCATCGCGGCCCACGTTGTACGCCCAGCGATCGGAGGTAGGATCGAAGGCATAGCCGTGCGCGCGGTAACTGGCATCGATATGGCCGAGCAGGCGATGCGTGTCCCCATCCAGGACAGCGATGGAGCGCGCTTCGCGCTCGGTGACCAGCAGCAGGTTGTCCAGATTTCCGTCATGGGTGGGCTTGCCGGGCAGAGTGGCTTCGTTGACGAGGGTCTGGCGGCTCGCGGCGATCTCTTCCATGCCCCAGCGGATGGCCTCCGCCGATGGCTCGGCGCGGATCAGGCCGACGAGCGCCCAGATTTCCTCGTCACTCATGCCCAGGTCTTTCCAGCCCATCATGACCGTGCCCAGCCGGCCGTTCTTGATCACGTCAAAGTAGAACTCGTCGTCAGCGGTCAGCCGGCCGGGTACCAGTGCCGGGCCGGTAGCGCCCTGGCGCTGCGGCCCGTGGCAGCCGCCGCAACTGTCCGTGTAAACCTGGTTGACGTCCGCGCCTCCAAAGAGGGCCGGTGCCACCGCCCCTCCCGGAAGCACCACGACGACCCCTTCCATAGCCGGGTGATTCGTGCAGGCATAGCGGAACGTGCCCGGCTTGTCGAACTGGTAGGCAAAGCTGTCGCCAATGGCAATCTGCTCCGACTTGAACCAGCCTTCGCTGCTGACAACCGTGTGCGCCACGTTGTCCCCGTTCTCCCAGGTGACGGTAGCGCCGGTGGCTACGACCAGCGTATGCGGGACAAAGGCCATGTTGTCGATGGCCACCGTAGCCTGTGTGACGCCCGCTACTCCGGCGGGAGCCGCTGTCGGTACGGCGGTGGGCGGAATGGCTGTGGGTGGTACGGCGGTGGGCGGAACGGCTGTAGGTGGTACGGCGGTGGGTGGAACGGGTGTTGCCGTCGGCTGTGGTGCGCCGCAGGCAACCACGAACACGAGCAATCCAAGCAACAGGAACAGGGTGATTCTTCTGCTCATCTTGGTTCTTCCTTGTCTTGTCTATGCATGTCCCGTACCCTCGTGCTCCCGCGCCTCTGGCGGGAGCACGAGGGTAAGGTGTTTACTTGCCCGCGGCAATCGCCGCGACGTCCGCCTCAACGGTGGTGGTCGGCTTGATGTCGAAATTCTTGACCAGCACGTTGAGCACGTTCGGTGATACAAACGCCGGCAGCGTCGGGCCCAGGCGGATGTTCTTGACGCCCAGGCTGAGCAGCGCCAGCAGCACGATGACCGCCTTCTGCTCGTACCAGCCGATGTCGTAGGAGATGGGCAGGTCGTTGGGGTGCTTGACGCCAAAGGCCTCGGCCAGCTTGAGCGCCACCACAACCAGCGAGTACGAGTCGTTGCACTGGCCCGCATCCAGCACGCGCGGGATGCCGCCGATGTCGCCCAGGTTCAGCTTGTTGTAGCGGTACTTGGCGCAGCCCGCGGTCAGGATGATGGTGTCCTGCGGCAGGGCGCTGGCCACGTCGGTAAAGTACTGGCGCTCCTTGTGCCGCCCGTCGCAGCCGGCCATGACCACAAAGCGCTTGACCGCGCCGGCCTTGATCGCGGCGATGACCTTGTCGGCCACGCTGAGCACGGTGTTGTGGGCAAAGCCGATCGGCATCGTGCCCGATTCGAGTTCTTGCGGGCTGCCCGATTTGAGGGCCGTGGCGATGACGGCCGAGAAATCCTTCTGCTTGCCCGGTTCGCGGTCCGCGATGTGGGGGATTCCCGGCCAGCCCGTCGCGCCGGTGGTGAAGAGCCGCCCCTTGTAGCTATCGCGCGGCTTGACCAGACAGTTGGTCGTCAACAGGACGGCCCCGCCGAACTTGTCAAACTCCTCTTGCTGGTGCCACCACGATCCGCCGTAGTTGCCGACCAGGTGCGGGTACTTCTTCAGCGCCGGGTAGGCGTTGGCGGGCAGCATCTCGCCGTGGGTGTAGATGTTGACGCCCTTGCCCTGCGTCTGCTGCAAGAGCTCGTCCAGGTCGCGCAGGTCGTGGCCGCTGACCAGGATGGCCGGGCCCGGCTTGACGCCGATGTTGACCTGCGTGGGCTCGGGGTTGCCGAATGTGGCGGTGTTGGCTCCGTCCAGCAGGGCCATCCCCTTTACGCCGATCTCACCGCACTTGAGCACCTTGCCGACCAGTTCGTCTACTGAGGCCTGGTCGTTGGTGGTGAAGAGCAGGCCTTCCTGCAGGAACTGCAGCGCGGCGTCGCATTTATGGTCCAGCATATACGCGTGGTGCAGGTAAGCGGCAAGCCCCTTCAAGCCATAGGTGAGCAGCTCGCGCAGCGAGCGCACGTCCTCGTTCAGCTTCGGGTCGGCCATCACGCCAACGGTCATGCCCTTGGCTACCAGCTCGTCCAGATCCCACTTCCTGGGCGCCCAGGTGGCCGCCTCGAGCGTGGGCTTGGCTGACTTGGTGCCGAGTTTGGCCTTGAGCCCGTCGCGGAAGGCCACGGCCTGCTTGGCCAGCTCGACGAAACGCTGCGGGTCAAAATTGGCGTTGGTGATGGTGGTGAACAGCGCCTTGGCCACGAACTCGTCGGCCGCGGCGTCCGTGATGCCTTGCTCGTGCGCCTGCACGCCGTAGAAGGACAGGCCCTGCAGCGCCGCTACTTCCGGCTCTTTGCCGCATACGCCGCGGATGGTGCAGCCCTGATTCTTACTGGTCTCCTGACACTGAAAACAGAACATATCCATGATCCTCGTCTCCTCTCCTATTTTGTCGATCTGCCCCAAGCGGGGTGCCCCACCCCGCGTTGAACACTATCTACAGATTGGCTATTGACGCTCTCAGGGGGTATGTCACCCCCGTCCTTCTGCGGTCCAGGACGCGGGCTACAAACCTGCTGCGAGCGCCATTCGTGTATTCGTGACCCATTCGTGGATGGCCCCTATCCCTTGCGCGCCGTCAGCACCAGGTTCCCGCTACTGGCGGCGTCGAATGGCGTGCCCTGCAAGTCGCCATACGACTCGACCTGCACAAAGCCGGCCTCTGCCAGCGCGGCCACCAGCTCTGCCTGCCGCTGTGGCCACAGGCGTGACGACATCTGGTGCTGTGTCCAGTTCCCCTCCGCCTGGCGCTGCAGCGCGATCACGTTGAATCCCAGCAGACCCCCGGCTCGAAATCGTACAAGCGCAGAAAGAGCCACTCGCGGTCGCCCTCCCGGTGCGCTTGAGGCTCCATCCAGCGCTCGCGGCGGTCCAGCACCCGGTCAAAGTTGCGGTTCTGGATCAGCAGCAGCCCGCCGGGTCGCAGGCATAAAGCGAAATCCGCCAGCGCGGCGGCCAGCTCCGGCCCGCTGAGCAGGTGTGGTAACGAGTTGCCCAGGCACAGCACGGCGTCGAATCCGCCGCCCACGCGCTCGTTCAGCTCACCAAAGCCGGCGACGACGAACTCGGCCGCCACGTTCTGCGCGCGGGCGTTGGCCATGGCTTGCTCGATCATCCCGGCGCTAAGGTCCGCGCCCACCACTGAGTAGCCGCTCCCGGCCAGCGCGAGCGCATGCTGCCCCGTGCCGCAGGCGGCGTCCAGTACTCGCTGCGCTCCGGCGGCCCGCAGTTGTGCCTCGATAAAGGGCAGCTCTACCGCCAGCCGCCCGGGCCAGTTGACAAAGCGGTCATAATCCGTGCTGAACTCGTCGTACATCGCTTGCTCCCGAAGGTCACGGCCTGACCGCCGAGGGCGCAGAGGACGCTGAGGTTCTCTTCTTGATCTCTGCGCTCTCTGCGGTGGAAAGTGGATGCTGCTTGCCCGGGGCCCACGTGACCACGTACGTACAGGCGATGGCGCCCTGGGGACAGACGCCCTCACACGTGGCGCAATACGTGCAATTGAAGGGTTGTACAAAGGAGGGGCCGTCCGCGGTCATCGCCACGGCGTGGCCGGGGCATTGCTCCACGCAGGCCCCGCACCGGGTGCATAACTCCAGGTTGATGTGAGGTAACGCCCATTCGGCCATAAAGAAACCGCCCGTCCTTTGAGCACAGTATAGCGGAGAGGCGGGCGTTTGTATACGACTTTAGTCGCAATGGGTTGGCGTTTCCGGTTGGATTGTAGTATAGGGCCTTGTGCCCGCAAGACGCCCACGAGGGGCTATGCTACGGATACTCGGGCTAGTTCTCGGCTTCGCCTTCGAGGCCGGCGCGGTCGAGGAGCACGATGTGGTCGCGCTCCATGCGCAACAGGCCGGCATCGGCAAAGGCGCGCAGGGTGCGGCCGACCATGTCGCGCACGGTCCCCAGGCGGGCGGCGATCTCGTCCTGCGTCCAGCGACGACTCACCGTGGTCTCTTCGGCGTGATCCAGCAGGAAGCGTGCCAGCCGGCCGCGCACGGTGCGGAGGGACAGGCTCTCTACCAGGTCGGTCAGGTGGTCGAGTCGCCGGGCGAGGTCGTGCAGCAGCTCCAGGGCGAGCTCGGGGCTCTCGCGCACCAGTTGCTGCAGGTCGTCGCGGGAGATCACCTCCAGGCTCACGGGCGTGATGGCCTGCACCGAGGCGTGGTTGAGACCCTCGGTGTTGAACAGCGGCACCAGGTTAAAGGCCTGGCCGGCACCCAGTTGCATCAACACCTGCTCGCGACCGGACGGGGAGTTGCGGTAGGCGCGCGCCTGGCCGGCAGTGATAAAGTAGGCCGCACGGCAGGGCTCGCCCTCCAGGATGATCATCGCGCCGGGGGCGCAGGAGCGCGGCACGGCCACCCGGGCGATGCGCTGTAGCGTCTCGTCTGAGAGGGTCGCGAACAGGGTGATCTGGCGCAGGGCTGCGGGCTTGGTCTCCATGTCGCATGATTTTAGCGCGAAGTGGCCTGGCGGTCAACGTCCGTGTGGGTCCTCGCGCCGCGATGCTTGACTAATCCCGCCCCCTGCGGTAAACTTGGCCACTGAGCAACGTACGGCGGGCTGTCAGCCCGCCCCGAGCTGAGACCGAGAGAGGACAGCCCTTGAAACTGCGAACCACGCTCCTTCTTGTCATGTGTCTGGCGGCCCTGCTGACGGCCTGCGGCCAGAAACCTCTGCTTTATGGCGTTCTGATCGACCCGAACGTTATCTCTCCGAATGCCGATGGCGTCGCGGACGTGGCCGGCATTGCCTACGCTCTGGGACGCCATGCGCTGGTGACCCTGTCCTTCGTGGATGGTGCGGGTGCCGAGCACGTGCTGCGTACCAACGTGGATCGTCCACCGGGCGAATACCAGGCCCTGTTCAGCGGTGTGATTGGAAACCGGCTGCTGCCCGATGGGCGCTACACCTGCGTCGTGCAGGCTGTGGCGGACGATGGCGAACGAGCCCGGGCCGAAGTGCCGCTGACCTTGCAGGGGGGAGAGGGAACCCAGCTCGGGATTGCGAACCTGAACATCTACCCCACCACGTTCACTCCCAACCGCGATGGTATCAACGACCGGGTGACCATCGCCTACTATCTGACCAAAGAGGCGCAGAGGGTCGAGGTCTATTTGATCGGCCCCGATGGCACCAAGTACCCCATCCCCGAGGACAAGATCCGTCCCGTCGGCCAGGCCGGCAACCATGAGCACGACTATGAGGGCGGCGTGGACCTGGGCGCTACTCCGCCCGCCAACGGTACCTACACCGTGGTGGTCGAGGCCGAGGATGCGGTGGGCACGCGCGACACCGTCCGCGGAGAGCTGACGATCGAGAACGGCGGGGTGCCCCAGGTGGAGGTGGTCAACCGCGCCGCCGTATGGTCGGCGCGCACGCTGCCTCTGGGCGGTACGCTCACCTTTACCTGCACGGTGCGCAACATCGGCAAGGTCGGCGTGCGCACCAAAGGGCCCGAGCCCGGCACGACCTACACCACCAGCGAGAATTTCAACTCGAAAGAGATGTACGAGGAGCCGGGCATCTTTCGCCTGGGCCTGGACTATGAGGGCAACAGCTCCGGCCGCACCTATCCCTTCCGCTGGCAACTGGGCCGCGACGACGAGCTGACCATCGTGGATGGGGAAAAGTACCTCATGCCCGGCCAGGCGGTCGAGATCGTGGGCCATCTCCACATTGTGGACAAGCCGGTGGTGGTTGCCCCGTACCACTGGCTGGGCCTCATCCATGAGCAGGTGTGGATCGTCGAGGATCGTGTCGAACCGGTGCCGGTCACCATCGGGTTCTAGATGGACCTGTCGGCTGTCGTTGTCAGCTGGAACGTCAGGGATTTGCTCGCGGGCTGCCTGGCCTCGCTCTATGCTTCACTGGAAGGCAGCGGCATCTCCTTTGAAGTGATCGTCGTTGACAACGCCTCGGCCGATGATAGCGCTAACATGGTGCGCGAGCGCTTCCAGCAGGCGCGCCTGCTGGCCAATGCCGAAAACCGCGGCTATGCCGGGGGCAGCAATCAGGGCTTCGCTCTCAGCCAGGGCCGCTGTGTGGCGGTGCTGAACCCGGACACGCTGGTGCACGGCAACGCGCTGGTCACCTTGCTGCGCTTTATGGACGAGACTCCGCCGGCGGGCATGGCCGGGCCGCGGCTGGTGTATCCGGATGGCCAGTTCCAGCATTCGGCTTTTGCTTTTCCCACCCTGGCTCAGGTCTTCCTGGACTTTTTCCCACTGCATGGCCGCCTGCTGGAATCGCGGCTCAATGGCCGTTACCCGCGCTCGTGGTATGCCGCCGGTCGCCCGTTTGCTGTGGGCCACCCGCTGGGCGCGTGTATGATGGTCCGGCGTGAGGTACTCGACCAGGTGGGCGGCATGGACGAAGGGTTCTTCATGTACTGTGAGGAGCTGGACTGGGCGATGCGCATCCACCGTGCCGGCCGGGAGGTGTACTGCGTACCGGCGGCCGAGCTGGTGCACTATGCCGGGCAGAGCACGCGCCAGGCGCGCAGCGAGATGTATGTCGCCCTGTGGCGCAGCCGCTTTCGCTTCTTCGGCAAGCACTATAGCGCCCTTTTCAATCGAGTCGTGCCGTGGGTGGTGCGGCTGGGACTGGGAGCGGAGGAGCGCCGGGCGCGCGCCGCGGGGCTGCCGGAAGCGGAGCTGGCGGCGCGGCTGGGCGCG
>JAEAMG010001855.1_pt1 | contig 14649 bp, 10 predicted proteins | sample 8958741 | NCBI WGS metagenome assembly JAEAMG01 (sample SAMN16933256, study PRJNA681125) | bioreactor sludge metagenome | isolation source: anaerobic bioreactor treating anionic surfactant - SDBS | place: India: Bengaluru | collected 2019-02-28
GGGCGAAAGAAGCGAAGGTGAGAGAGAAAAATCGGATGACGGCGTTTTTGATGAGCGCGAATTCCTCGTAACCGAACAAGCGCAGGCGGATCATCAAGACGACCATCGTTATGGCGGTGATCCAAGCAAGGGCGTCGCGGCGGAAGATCGTGGCGGCCGTGGCGGCGGCGCCCGTGGTCAGGCAGACGGCGCCGATCAAGCACAAGACTTGCCAAGGCGTCCACCCTCGGTCGAGCAGGCGGTGGTGGATATGGAGCCGGTCGGGCGTGTCGAAACGCCGCCCGGTCAGTTTGCGACGCACCATGGCCGCGACGATGTCGAACATCGGCAACGTCATCACGACGGCGGGGGCGGTGATGGCCAGCGTGGCGGATGTTTTGAGAGTGCCTTGGATGCCGAGCAAGCCGACGCTCAGGCCGATGACCATGCTGCCGGAGTCGCCGAGGAAAACGCTGGCGGGCGGCAGATTATAGATGAGAAAACCAGCCAGCGAAGCAGCCAGGATGGTGGCGATGACGGCCACATGGTCGTGGCCTTGACTGGCGGCGATCACGCCGGTCATGACGGCGGTCGAGAGCCCGACGATCGAGGCCAGGCCGTCCATGCCGTCGATGAGATTAAGGGCATTGATGCAACCGACCAGCCACAAGACCGTTAGCGGGACACCGAGCCAGCCAAGTTCGATGGGATGTCCAAACGCCACGATGCGATCGATCGAGTAGCCGAACAGAACGATGGGCAGGACGGAGACGATTTGAAGAATCAGCTTGAGACGCGAGGGGAGATCGTAGCGGTCGTCGATGGCACCGACGACGCAAACGCAACCCGCGGCGATCATCCAGGTGGAGGCCAGTGCGGTGAACTGGGGGCTGACGTCGTCGAGTCCGAAGCGGATCACCAACAAGCCGATCGCGGTGGCGCCGTAGACGGCCACGCCGCCCCAGAGGGGAGTCGGGCGGCGATGGAGTTTTCGCCGTCCGTCAGGCTGATCGACGATCCCCCAACGTTCGGCGACGGCCCGGACAATGACCGTCAACGCGAGCGCTGAAGCCCAAGTCACCAGGGATATCAGCACTAAGGGGCCCATGTTTCATCCGTTTGAAAGTGATAGGTATTTGCTCTACCGCAGACGGCTACGCCGCTTGACGCACGGTTTTGGTTGCTTTGGATTGTTCGGAATATGCCTCGATGACGCTTGCGGCCGGACCGAGCAGGTGCATCTTTCCATGATCGAGCCAGAGGACGCGGTCGCACATCAACTTGAGCGTGGGTAAATCGTGGCTGACGACGATCACGGCTCGGGCGGACGACATCAGCGATTGCATACGTTCGCGGGCCTTGGATTGGAAGGCCATATCGCCGGCGGACAGTACTTCGTCGATGATTAGAATTTCCGGTTCAATCGCGGTCGCGATCGAGAAAGCGAGTCGGACTTTCATGCCGGAGGAGTAATAGCGGACGGGCATGTCGAGGAACTCGCCCAACTCGCTGAAGTCGGCGATGGGCTGAACCTTGGAGCGGATGGTTCGCGGCGTTTCGCCTTGCAGATAGCCGCGGTAAAAAATGTTGTCCCAGCCGCTGGCGTCCTGTTCGAAACCAAGGGAAATATCGAACAGGGAGCAGATGTGGCCTTTAACTTGGCGGCGGCCGGCTGTGGGAGGATAAACGCCGGCCAGCAGTCTCAACAGGGAGCTTTTGCCGGCGCCGTTGTGTCCGATGATGCCGAGCCGGTCGCCTTCATTCACGGTGAGGTTGATGCCATCGAGAGCTTGCACCTCGATGGTGTTTTTTTTCGTGCCGCGGAAAAAGCCGTCAAGAAGATATTCCTTCAGGCTGATTCGGTCGAAGCACCGAACGTGGAAACGCAGGCCGACATTATCGAGTTGGATTAGACACATGGATGCATCACAGATAGAAAATGAGTCGTTTTTCGAACCGCATCAATGTGAGCGAAGCGATGGAGACCGCGGCGAGTCCCACGAAGGCGCCGAGACAAGCCATTTCGGGCGATGGGAATTTGCCCGCGATCAGCGGTTCGCGGAGCAATTCGACGAGAACGGTGAACGGATTCAAGTTGAGCAGCCAAGCGGCGTGGAATTTTTCCAGTTTGTCGGAAAGCATCTTGGCTGGATACATGATCGGCGTCAGATAAAAAACAATTTGCAGGAAGACTTCGATCAGGTGTTCGGTGTCTTGGAACATCACGTTGGCCACGCCCATGCAAATGGCCAGCGACCAGCCGATGACGAAGAGTAAGACGAAGATGGGAATGAGACTGAGCATGGCCGGCAGGTTGTCGAACCCTTTGACGCACCATACAAAGACGGCGGCCACGGCGAAACCCAGAAGGAAATGAAACCCCGCGCCCAAGACGGTTCTAAGAGGATAGATTGCCAGTGGGGCGGGATGTTGGCGGATGTAGGATTCGCCTTGGAAGAAACATTGGCAGCCTTGGTTGATCACTGCGGTGATGAAGTTCCAGAAAGTAAGGCCGCACAGCAGCATGGGGGCGTATTCGCGGATGCTTTGGCCGAGCAATTGGCTAAAGACGACGCACAGGACCGCCGTCATAGCGATGGGGCGCAAGAGCGACCAGCCCATGCCGATAACGGAACCGCGATAGCGCGTCCGCAGATCGCTGCGGACCAGGGCCATCCAGAAATAGCGTAATCGCCAAATTGACGATAGATACCCGCTCACACAGAGCCTCCTTGCTCAAGTGTCGGCGATCCTTGCCAAGTAGCGGCCAAATGACCAGCCAAATAAAAGGTTTTCCCGCGAAAGGGGTCTGAAGTATACCGGGATATCCGCAGATGGATCAATCCCAAAAATGAAAGGGATTTTTCGGGCTTGCTTCGATGGGCACGAAAGTCCTATACTGCCGCACTCGCCAATGGATAAAACCGCGAGATTCTAGGAATTCCGCACCTTTCGAGCGCTACACACGCCCGGAAGCCTGTTCCTGGGATCCGTTCGACGCCCTTGGAGAAGGGCGGGGGTAAGTTCAGGTTGCATAACGGTTTAAGGAGGAGCCGCAATGACCCAATCAAGTTCTGAGCGTTCGTTCATTTCTCGTTTCCTTGGAAGCCGACGAGTACATTTCTTTTTCGGCAGCGTGTTTTTGCTGGCAGTTTGCATTGCCGCTCGTTATTACAGCGGAACGCAATTAGCAGTTGCCGACACGTCGGAAAAAGCACCGGTTCGCCGGAGCACGGCGGCCGTTCGGCCGGCCCCGGTCGAATCCGAGGCATCGGAACAGCCGGCAGCCAATACGAAGACCGCGAAGAAACGTCCCGCGCAGACGGAGAACATCGAGGGCTCCACGGTTCCTCCGATTGTGGCGACCGTGAACACACGGCGCATCTTGAGCGAGGATCTTGCTCTGGAATGCCGCAAGCGTTATGGCAAGGAAATCCTCGAAAGCATCGTCAACAAGCGACTGATTATCGTCGAGTGCGAGCAGCAGGGAGTGAAGGTCACCAAGGGCGAGATCCAGGCCGAGGTCGAGCGGATGGCGAAACGGTTCAACATTCCGGTCGATCAATGGATGAAGATGCTCAAACAAGAGCGGAATATCACGCCGGAACAATACTCGAACGATATTATATGGCCCACGCTGGCATTGCGAAAGTTGGCGGGCGAGCGGCTTGCCGTGACGCCGCAAGAGTTGCAGATCGAATACGACGTGCAATATGGCGACGCGGTTCGCGCCAGGCTGATTGCGGTAAGCGACTTGCAGAAGGCCAAGAAGTTGCAGGCCAAGGCAACGGCTAAGCCGGAGGATTTCGGCAATTTGGCAAAGGATTATTCCGAGGATGCCCCCAGCGCCAGCGCGAAGGGCGTAATCAATCCGATTCGCAAGCACGGCAGCTATAAAGAGATTGAAGATGCCGTATTCAATATGGCCGACGGCGACGTCTCGCCGGTAATTCATGCCGGCGGACAATATGTGATTCTGAAGCGCGAGGGATTGGTGCCTGCCCGGAAAGTGAATTTCGAGCAAGTTGCGCCGCGGTTGGAGGAAGTGATTCGCGACCGGAAGATGCGCACCGTCTCGCAAGATGTTTTCCGCCAGCTCCAGGAGAACGCCAAGGTTGAGAATGTGTGGAATGACCCTGAAAAACGCGAGAAAATGCCGGGCGTGGCGGCCACGTTGAACGGTTCGCCCATCACCATTCGTGAATTGGACGAGGAGTGCATTGCACGGCACGGCCTAGAGACGCTTGATGGGATGATCAACCGCAAAATTTTGGAAGAAGCCATTCAGCGGCGTGAGATCAAAATCACGAAGGAAGACATCAATCAAGAAATCGCGCGTGCGGCATTGGCGGGCGTGAAACCGAAACGCGATGGCTCGGCCGACGTGGAATCGTGGCTGAAGCTGGTTACGCAAAAGCAAGGAATTCCGCTCGATGCGTATCGAAACGACGTCGTGTGGCCGACGGTAGCGCTGAAAAAGCTTGTGGGCGACAACGTCAAGGTTACCGATGAGGATCTGCGCAAGGGTTACGAGTCGAACTACGGTCCGCGTGTGCGATGTTTGGCCATCGTGCTCGACAACCAGCGTCGTGCCCAGCAGGTGTTCGAGATGGCGCGGAAGAACAATACGGCCAAGAATTTCGGCGATTTGGCCGAGCAATACTCAGTGGATGCCGCGAGCCGTTCGATGCGCGGCGAGATTCCGCCGATTCGGAAGTATCAAGGGCGTCCGGTTCTGGAAGACGAAGCGTTTGCCTTGCAAGCCAGCGAGGTGTCGGGCGTGATTCAGGTGGAAGACCGCTTTGTCATCCTACGTTGCGAAGGACAGACCAAGCCGGCGAAAGTCGATTTCGAGAGCGTTCGGAACGACATCTACGAAGACATTCATGAAAAGAAACTCCGGTTGGCGATGGCCAGCAAGTTCGAGGAGTTGCAAGAAGCTGCATTGGTGGATAACTATCTGGCCGGCACCAGCCATGCTCCGAAACGAGACGGCGATGGAGCGTCGACAGGCGGTAAGAAGCTGCCTTCCTTGCGTCAAGTGCCCGGGGGGAAATAAAGCTCGAACGAGCACCTGATTTGCAATCATAGCCGCTCACGGCTTCACAGCACGATTTTTGTGAAGCCGTGAGCGTTTTTTTGCGCACTAGGAGAGTTGCATTTCGTTGACTTACCGGCGATAGAGCGTTAGGATAAAGACGTTTCCTACACGCCCTACAACGTCGCCTACCTGAAAAATCCGCACGCCCCACCGAGAAAGGTATTTTCAATGCGAAAAACAATGCTGTTTTTAGTGTTTTCGTTTGCCGTTCAAGCCGTTTATGCCGCCGACACGCCGAAACCGGCTTCCGAACCGGAAAAACGCCCGACCAAGATTTGGCATCGCAAGGGCCCTCTTGGCGATACGCCCAAGCACACGACCGACGCCTTTCCGCTCTCCGACCAGCAGAACCAAGGCGGCTGGGTCAAGTTTGATCCGATGAGCGATGAATTTGAAGGCAAATCCTTGGATACTAAGATGTGGACGATCGGCGGCGAAGTATGGCGAGGCCGTCCGCCCGCGTTGTTCAGCGACAAAAACGTTACCGTCTCCGACGGCAAACTGCATCTCACGATGCGCAAGGAAAAACTTCCGCCCGAGGAAGAGAAGAACGGATTTCACGATTACACCTCCGCCTCGCTTTACACGAAAGAACGTACCGGCTACGGCTATTACGAAGTGAAAGCCAAGCCGATGAACTCCGGCGGATCGAGCGCCTTCTGGTTCCAACGCGAGGAAAAGCCCGGCTTGCTGACCGAGATTGATGTGTTCGAGATTTGTGGAAAAAAGAAGGATTTCGAGCGTAAATATTTTATGACGCTCCACGTAACGCCCGCAGGCGGCGAGCATTGGCAGGTGGGCGATTTCTGGCTTGCTCCCTGGCGGCTGGCCGACGCCTACCACGTCTACGGCCTGGATTGGAACAAGGACGACTTAAAATTCTATGTCGATGGCGTATTGGTCCGCTCGGTCGAAAACACCCACTGGCATCAGCCGCTGCGCATGATCTTCGACAGCGAAACCATGCCCGAGTGGTTCGGCATGCCCGATGACAAGGACCTGCCCTCCACATTCAGCGTCGAATACGTGCGAGCATGGAAGAAGAAATAGCCGGTTCCATCGCTTGCTACATTGCTAATGAACCGTTTCGCGGCAATTAGGCAACAAACTCGGCTGAAACAGCCGCGTTTGCGGTTGGGGCTGGAGCATCGGCAATGTCGGCATCAACAAAATCCGAGTAGTCGTAGGGTGCGTCCGCGACGCACCATCAAAATCACTTGCCACGCGCAGCATTTTTCCTGCGCGCACCGCACGGCACCCGCAGGCGACGGTCCATACGATCTGGACCCCGGGCTCGCCTGAAAATCCTAAACAGAAACGGCTTTTGTTATACGGATTCGAGCGAACAGAGGCAGGATGGCATTGCTTCTCGGAATGGGAGGGCAATCGAGAAGGCAGAGTATACAAAGCCTAATATTCGGCGTGTGGCCAATCTCGGATTGTCATGGAAAAAGCAGACTATTTCTTTATCCCATTTGGCTACGCGTTGTTGTTTGTAGAAATCGCCTTTACCAATTCGCGGGTGTCGTCGCAGCAGTCCCACAGACATTCGTCAATCAATTCCTGGCGTATAGTCTTTGTTTCCACCATATATCGCACTGCATTCTCACGGCACGATGAACATGGGCTGTGTTCGTACAGCCATCTCATGCAACCGGCAAGCTCTGGAGTTTTGTTCTCGCTGACAACACTCAGTAGGTTATGCCCGATCCAATGCAGCACATCGGCATCGCCTTCTATCGGCAACACGGATTCCAGAAGTGTGAAATCTCCCGGCTCATAGTTCTTGCCAAAAAGTCTAATGACATCCAAACGCGCGGGGATCTCCTGCAATATGCGCAATCCGAGATTCCTTACTTCGTTGTTCTTGAAGACGGAAAGGGCGTCGATTGTGGCACCCAACAGTTTTCCTTCCGCCCTAATCGCCAGTTCGAGTATTTGCGGTGCCAATCGCGGCATTTCCCGTAGGGCAAAAACGCATAGATAGCGACGAAGTTGCTCCGGACGAGTTTCTGTCAACATGCGGTCGAAAACAGCCGCTACGTCGCTTTCGCTGGCATCTCGCCCCCAATACCTTAGGCGGTGAGGATACTTGTCCTGGGCAGCCTCTATGGTTGCAAGCACGGTTTCAACGGATTCCAGTGGGCGTGGCCCTTGGTCCTTTCGGTCGGCTTCTTGTTGTTCCTCCTTCTGGATATAGTTCAAAAACTTCTGTGTGCCTTCGCAAGTCTCCGCTTGCGTAGCCAGAGCGTTACGGACCATCTCGCCGCCAAAACGCTCGTAAGCCTCCGAAAGAAGATAGGTATCCTCCCAGTAGCCAGGCTCGTTATAGAGTCTATTGCCCACAACCTTGGCAATGTGCAGAAATCCTTGCAGCCCGTCTACATTCATAATGGGAATGCCGCAGAGCCAAGACTCCAAGAACTCTTGACGGTCGAACTTGTCATACAAAGCATTGCGAGAATCCTTGTGTCCATCTTGAGCGAACATCGAAGCCAAAACGCACAACTGGCCAACATCCCAAAACTCTTCGGGGGTTGAGGAACGGCGCAACTTGTCAACGACCAATGGCGCTACCATTTCGACCAATCCTGCCGATTTCACAATCTCATGGAGCCATTCGCCTCGCGTGCCCTCCAATTGTGCATCGTATACCAGGCTCGTTGTGCAGGCGTGTGCAATATCGTCCTCCAGTCCCGTGGCTCCGAATTCGCGCACATGGAGCACCGCCCTGCCAAACCCCTTGCGAAGTGCGTCACGGAATTGATCTTGAGTAAGACGTTTCATTTGTTGCCATTTCTATAGCAGTATAGTTCCGAAAGACAACGGAAAGATTCCACTTTTTGCCCTCTTGCTTGTACAAAAACGCCTCCCAAAATATTGAGAACCAGAGTGTTTGGAGGATTGGCGTTCCGAAGCTGGAGCTTCGGAACAAGAAGCAAATAGGACCATGCGGGCCGCAAGCGGCCATGCTTCACAATCCCTAGCCCCTAGCCCCTAGTCTCTAGTCTCTAGTCTCTGTCCCCTCTCAAAACACCGGGCCGATCTGCTTCATGCGGCGCTCGGTTTCGGCCATCAGTGCGTCTTCGGCGTCTTCGTCGGGGGCTTCATAGGTGACGGAGAACCGGAGATACGAGCCGGCGTCGTCCCAGGGCACCGTGCAAATCGAGTGCTCGGTGATGAGATACTGGCTGAACGATTCGGCCGTGGGGAAAGCGGTGCCGTCGGCCATGCCTTTCGGACTGCGGGCGTAGAGGAAATACGTTCCACCCGGCATGTGGCAATCAAACCCGCATCGACGGAGCGCGGCCACGAGTTTTTCGAGCCGGCGGCGATACTTGGCGCGGGTCTGACGCGGAATTTCGGGATCGTCGAGCGCGGCGGCCGCCGCCTTTTGGATGGCGATGAACTGGCCCGAGTCGCTATTGTCTTTGATATCGGCGAAGGCGCGGACGATCAGCGGATTGCCGCAGACCCAGCCCATGCGCCAGCCGATCATGTTCCAGCCCTTCGAGAGCGAGTGGATCTCGACGCCAACGTCGCGCGCGCCGGGCACTTCAAGGAAGCTTAGCGGCGGGGCATCGTAGCTGAACATCACGTGGGCGGCGTCTTGGATGACGACGATCTCGTTCTCGCGGGCGAAGTCGATCACCTTGGCGAAAAAGTCGCGAGTGGCAGCCTTGCCCGTGGGACTGTTCGGGTAGTTGATCACCAATAGCTTCGCACGGCGGCGCACGTCGCCGGGGATGGCGTCTAGGTCGGGCAGGAAATCGTTCTCGGCCAACAACGGCAAGCGATGCACTTCGCCGCCGTAATACTTCGTGTGCGTGCCGGCCACCGGATAGCCCGGCACCGTCATGAGCGTCACGTCGCCCGGATTGATGAACGCGGCCGGCAGCATGGCCAAGGCCGTCTTCGTGCCGATGCAATGGTTGATCTCGGTCACCGGATCCAGCTCGACGCCGAACTCACGCTTCATCAGCCGGGCGGCTGCTTCCTTGAAGGCCGCAATGCCGTTGTCCGAGTAGCCGCGGTTTTCGGGCTTATTGATTTCGTCGGCCATGAGGCGACGGACGGCCGGATCGGCCATTTCATCGTTTTCGCCGATGCCGAAATCGACCAACTTCCGTTCGGGGTGTTCGGCCAATGCTTTCCGCTTGGCACGCTTAATCTTCTCGAACTTGTAAATGTCCGTGCTCTTGCCGTAGTTAATACCGCCGATGCGTTGGGCGAACAATTTTTGGAAGTAGGGATCGCTCATGGGACGTTAGTGGGGTTTGGTAATGTCTGCATTGCTCCTGATCGGTTGATCAAGAATTATCGGCCATTTTGGGCGGCATTCCGCCGACCAATCGTGCTTAGGCCGCCGTGACTTGACGACACAAGGCATAACAATGCGGTAGAAACCCCCATTTTAACGTGTAGGGGTTTTTGCGACAAGGCAGTACTCTTTGCTTCCATACCCATTCGGTGGTATGCTTGAGAGCTATCTTTTTTGTGGGTAGCAACTTGCCGATGTCGAACGACGTTCCAACGACTGCCGAAGAGCTGACGCCGCCCGAGGGGCGACATATCGCGTTGCCGGCCATACTGTTTGCAGCCACCTGCGTTTCAACGTTTTGGGTGGGGGCGGTCGATTGGAAGCCGATCATCCATCTCGAAGCCCTTTGGCGCGGGATCGGGGTGGTCGCCGACAATCTATCGCAAGGCCTTGCGACGCCCGACCTTTGGCGGCGGGCAATGACAGTTGCCCAGATGGATTGGCAGCAGGGCCTGCTCTACATGGGGGTGGTGCTTGCGATCTTGCTCACGCACGAGATGGGGCATTTTTTGATGGCCTTGCGGCATAAGATCCCGGCCAGCTTGCCCTACTTTATCCCATTGCCGATCATCCCGTTCGGCACGATGGGCGCGGTAATCGGCATGGAAGGATCGCGGGCGAATCGGCGCGAGATGTTCGACATGGGCATCACCGGCCCCCTGGCAGGTTTGGCCGTGGCGCTGCCGATTACGTTGTTAGGCATTTACGAACTGCCGGTTCAGCCGGCCCCGGGCGATAGCCTTTGTTTCCACAATCCGCTGATATTTCAATGGTTGATCGCTTGGCTGCGACCGGAATATCCGACGCCGGGCGTTTTATATCTGAACCAATTCAACGCTTATCTGATGGCCGGTTGGATGGGGATGCTGGTAACAGGTTTGAACATGCTGCCGGTCAGTCAACTCGACGGTGGCCACGTGACCTATGCGTTGATGGGCACTCGCGCCCATACGTTGGCACGCGGTCTGCTGGTGCTGACGATTCTTTATATTCTCGCCACGGAATCCTATTTCTGGGTCACGATGTTGGTTTTAGTGATCCTGTTGGGAACCGACCATCCGCCGACGGCCGACGACACATGCCGTCTCGGTTGGTTCCGCAAGATTTTGGGCTGGGCCTCGCTTTTGATTCCAATCCTGTGCTTCCCGCCGCAGGGCATCACGCCCGTGGGGCAGTAGAAGGGCCAGCGGCCTCGCTTATGCCGGGCGGCAACGAAGCGAGGACGACCTGGATGAGCAGCGACACCAACATCCCGATGGCGTAGACGGCGTACATGCCGCTATCCTTGCCCAGAAACTTTTCGCCGTACTCCACGGCAAACATTCCCGCAAACGAGCCCATGCCGACCAGGCATTCATTGATGCCGATGTTGAGGGAACGGCGTCCGGAGTTGCTGGCATAATACACGGCGGCAAAGTAGGCATAGCCCATGTAGAGCCCCAATACGACGATCACCGCGGCGGCGACCGGGAAAATGGGGTTCAGCCAAGCAAAGCCGAGCAGAACCGCGCCGGCAAGGTGCAAAACCACCAGCGGCGTGCGACGATATCGCCATCTGGTGAAAAACGCGACACAATAGCCCCAGATGCCCTGCACCAGCATGTGCAGCGCCAACACCAGCCCGGGCAGAAAGGGCATAATGTCCATTCGAGCGCAGGCGGCCGGCCACATACTCTGTAAAGGCCGCTGGACAAACATCGCCGTAAAGATCAAACACCACCCCACGAGCACATAGCGAGGATTTACTGCCCGGGAACCAATCGCTGCCTCTTCAATATGGTCGTCGGCGCTGGTCATCGAGTGTGGACGCGGCCGGTGTCGAAGCAGCGTAACCAGGACCGTGGCCCCGACAAGCAAAGTCGTCGCGCACAAAGCCAGGCTGCCAAGCTCGTAGAGACTGCCGGAACTTAGGAAACCTGCCCCACTGCCGACGCTCCAAGCCAGGGTGTAGCGTCCCACGGTGAGCGCCAGTCCGCCCGGCGCGGTCTCGCCGCGCATAAAAGTCTGAAACGAGTTGAAGAAGAATGCTAGAAAGATAAACAGCAACACTTGGCATACGATCTGCGGTGCAAAGGATGTTACCAGCAGGCAAACGATCCCCATCACGATGCTGCCCGTGGTGCTGGTGAGCAGAAAACCACGTGCGTTGCGCCGGGTCAGCACCATGCCGATAAGTAAGCTCGTCACCATGTAAGCCAGTTGACCAATGCCGCCGATCCAGGCGCATTGCAAACTGGTGAACCCGCGCTCTCCGGCGCCGTAAAGTACGGCAAAGAGCACGAGAAACACGGTCCAATCGATCAGCGCTGGGCACAGTTGTATAAACACTAAAAACGCTCCAAGACAAAAATCAAATTTTGGCCAAGATCAAAAAGAGAGAACTTCTCTGCTCGATCAATAATACGCGCATAGCTCGAGCAAGTTCCCCTCGGGATCATGGAAATAGACCAAGTGTTTCTTCTGGTCTCCATATTCGACCTGGGCATCCGGCACCTGCTGAACCGCGCCGAGCATTTTGACTCCGGCAGCCTTAATCGATTCGACCAGTTGGTCGATCTCTGTAACCCGGAATGCAATATGTCGGAAACCTTGGACGTTGGGACGTTCTAAACCTTGGAGGCGGGAATTGCCTTCCGGCTTGCGATAGTGAATCAATTCAATCGTTGTTTTGCCGGCGGTTTCCAGGAAAACGACTTCCGCCTCAACCGACGACAGGCCCGTTACGTCTTGGATCCAGGGGCCGGCGATCACCGCTTGCTTGGTCGCCCGCATCCCGAGCACCTTGGTATAAAAGTCAACCATGCGCTGCATGTCGTCGACAACGATATTGAGATGGTCGATACGTTCTATCATTTATTCACGGATACTTCTTGTTTTTACGATTGCCTTGCCAATGCCTATTGTACAGAACTGGATTGTGTGCAACCAGTAATAGCCTAGGAGGCCATGTTCAATCCCTTGTTCCCCAGTTCATGCCCCACGTTGGTGCAAGAAAGCACAACGGCCCGGTGAGAAATACTTCCCGCCGGGCCGTTTTTGTTTTTTTAATGCGTCAGACTACTTCTTGAGCATCTTCCGCACGTCTTCCAACTGACCGGCCGAACCGAGCATCGTGTTCTTATGAACGATGTAGTCGGCATAGGCGGCCATGAAGGTCTTTCCTGGCGGACGAAGGTCGAAACCGGCTGGATCGTCGCGGAAAGCCTCGCGATGAATCGCACACCACACCAACCGACCGTCGGTGTCGATGTTGATCTTGCAGACGCCCATCTTGGCGGCGGGCAGATATTGGTTCTCGTCCACGCCGCTAGTGCTCTTCATCGCACCGCCGGCGTTGTTGATCCGGTCGACCCACTCCTTCGGCACGCTGCTCGAACCGTGCATGACCAGCGGGAAGTTCTTCGGAACCGCCTTTTGGATCTCCTCAAGCACGTCGAAGTGCAGGCCTTGTTTGCCGGCGAATTTGAAAGCGCCGTGCGAAGTGCCGATGGCTACGGCCAGCGAATCGCAGCCGCTTTTCTCGATAAATTCAGCGGCCTGTGCGGGATCCGTCAGCCGAACGCTGCCGACCACGTCTTCCTCGACGCCGCCCAATTGGCCCAACTCGGCCTCGACCACGATGCCCTTGGCATGGGCGCGATCGACCACCTTGCGGGTGATTTCGATGTTCTTTTTGAACTCCTCGTGCGATGCGTCGATCATCACCGAGCTATAGAATCCGCTGTCGATGCAATCGTAGCAAACCTCTTCGGTGCCGTGATCGAGATGGACCGCGAAAATCACCTCGGGAAAAACGGCATCCGCCGTGCGGATCATCGCTTCGAGAAACCGTTTGTCGGAATAACCGCGGGCGCCGCGCGAAATCTGCAAAATAAACGGGGCGCTCTTGGCGGCGTTGCACGGGTCGTCGTTCGACTTCGACTTGCCCAAATTACCGCGGAACAGACCGACCGTCTGCTCAAGGTTGTTGATGTTGTACGCGCCAACGGCGTATTTGCCGTAGGCGTGCTCAAACAGTTGTTTGGTGGTAACAATCATTGAAAAACTCCCAGGACAGTTATGTAAGCTCTCTATTTTACAGAAATGCGGCCGGACCTACCAGGGGCGTTTTTACTCATGGGTACCCCTGACGGAGGGGCTTTGGGCACTTCAAGTTTACATTGCTCCAAATCGCCCTGCGGGGTACAATCCCCGGGTCTGTTTCTCTTTTTTGCGGTCTCAGTCAAGGATTGACGAGTCGATGAGCATGGAAGCCGCTGTTAGCACGAGCTTATGGAGCGCTTTTGAACAACTCCGTTTCGCTCGACAAGTGATTTTGACCGAAAGCCGCGCGCTAAGCCAAGTGGCTAACCGGTTGGGCCCGGAATTCTGCCGCGCCGTCGAATTAGTCTACCAATGCCAAGGCAGCATTATCGTCTGCGGCATGGGCAAGGCGGGCCTCGTGGGCCAAAAGATCATGGCCACCTTGGCCTCGACCGGCGCGCCCAGCCATTGCTTGCATCCGGCCGAAGCCATCCACGGTGACCTTGGCCGCGTGCGCCGCGGCGACGTGATGTTGATGCTTTCGCAAAGCGGCGAGACGGAAGAAATCGTCCGGTTGCTGCCGTCGCTCGTTGACATTGGTTTGCCGATCATCGCGATTACGGCCAGCGCTGCCAGCAGCCTGGGCCGCGCGGCGATGGTTACGATTGAACTCGGGCCCTTAGAGGAAGCGTGTGCGCTGGGGTTGGCCCCCAGCACCAGTACGACGGCCATGCTGGCCGTCGGTGATGCCTTGGCGCTGGTCGTGAGCCAGATGCGGCATTTTAGCCGCGAGGATTTCGCCCGTTTTCATCCCGGCGGCAGCCTGGGCTACAAACTGAGCCGTGTCGAGCAATACATGCGTCCGTTGGAACAGTGCCGCGTGGCCGACGACCGTCAATCCGTGCGCGATGTGCTGATTAGCGCCCGGATGCCCGGCCGACGCACCGGCGCCACGATGTTGGTTGATGCCGACGGCAAGCTTTCGGGCATTTTCACCGACAGCGATCTTGCCCGGCTGTTCGAACTGCGCCGCGACGGCGAATTGGACGGCCCCATCAGCCAAGTAATGACCGGCAAGCCGTTGCGCGTCGAGGTAGGATCGATGATGGTCGATGCCGTGGCGATTATCGCAGGGCGGAAAATCAGCGAGTTGCCGGTCGTCGATGCCGACGGTCGTCCCGTCGGGCTGATCGACATTACCGACGTAGTGGCCCTGCTGCCGAAG
>JAEAMG010001845.1_pt1 | contig 14641 bp, 5 predicted proteins | sample 8958741 | NCBI WGS metagenome assembly JAEAMG01 (sample SAMN16933256, study PRJNA681125) | bioreactor sludge metagenome | isolation source: anaerobic bioreactor treating anionic surfactant - SDBS | place: India: Bengaluru | collected 2019-02-28
TCGCCTACCCCTTCGCCATCGCCATCCCCGTCGCCAACTCCAGTCTCAGGGCACAGGCAAAAGGCCAGATCATTTCCTTCAGTAGGCTCCGCCTCGCCGAAGATGAGATACATGTTGTCACCATTCATTGTATGCATCCAGCCGAAGGAACATCCGAGTGTTCCGCTCGAGAGGCCGACAACCGAAATGAAGTGTAATCCCGGGCCAAGAACACAACAAGGCTCGAGTTTGTCTATATGGTACCGATAAATGGACACTTCCTGACCTTTCATCGTGGCACGACCCACGGCGGTCTTCGCCATGGTAATATTTTGAGAGTATTCAGGATTTTCGAAAAGGCCTTCCAAGTTGATTATGCTGACCGTGAATTCTTTTTCTGTGGTGGTGCAGTCAATCCCTTCAGCGTCCACCTCTACGCCCCACCACGTCATGGAGCAGATTGTTGTCTCTTCTGTCAGGGTGAAATTATCTAACACCAGAGTCGCCTGACCAGCGTCCAACAGGTCAAGTTCAATCAATGTGTAATCCGGGGTGTATTCGCCCGTTCCCGGAGCAGTGCCCGGCTGAAAAATGATTGCATTTTCGGGGCATGCAAAACCATCCGTTTCGCCTTCAACGGCATACCCTGTCCCGAATGTGCAAAGCGCTGCCACCATAAACCACATAGTCATTCTAATTCCACCGCGTTGAAAACTCGTATTCATGCGCACGTTCCTTTCTGAAATCACTTTCATTGATAACGCTCTCTTTCTGTTAATTTTATCCTCACATTAACAACAATCCTTGACACAAAAATCCTTCAGCACCCAACTTTAAACAGATAGTCTCCACGCAACAGTAATGATAACACAGGCGTATTATAACTGTCAACGAAATCCTCAAGAAATCCTCAAGAAAGAAATCCTTAAGAAATCAGAAATTCCATTCTCAGAGGGCAGGATTAACCTAGTCCTGTGAGCAATGCCATGCCCAGCGGAGCGGTTTCGACGGTGTATTTCTGTCCTTTAAATGTTACCGTAAATTGTTGGGGTTGTTCCAAGAGGTTCCATAACGCCGCCACGCCTGCCGTGGGATACCAGGCGCATACCACGGGCAGGTCTTCGATGACATGGGGAACATCCCGTAGTTGAGGCAGAATTTCATGTTTGAGTGCGAACAAGGCCTCAAGGGATTCCGACAGGGGGCGCGCGCCTTCCATCTTCAGGTTCGCGTTGTCTCGATGGACCAATGTACCGCCCCGCAACTTGAGAGCTCCTTCCGACAACGCCCGGGCATCGGCATCGGCCAGGAAAGTATAGCCGTCTGAGGGAAGTTCTTCTGTCACTTCAAAAGGCACACCTGTTGCCAGGAACAGGCTGAACGGATTCGAGTCGCCCGCCCAGCGGCTGTGTTCACCCCAATAATGCTTGAACGGCCCGCGCGGCACATGCCCCGCCAGGTGTTCGTGCATCGGCGCGTGCACCTTCATAGCGGGGCCCAGCGTATCCCAATAGGCGAGGGGATACGGCGTAATGCCGCTCATCAGCATGGTATTGCGCACGTCGGCGAGGGTGGAAACGGCGAATTTCGCCGCGAGGTTCGTGGCGGACAACCCGTCCGGCGGCCATGCCGTGGACTCGCTGTACGCGTTTTCCGGACGCGCATAGCGGCGATGGAACAGGGCGCTGAACAATTCATCCGTTTTGCCCTTGACCGGCTTGAAAACATCATCGCTGAACATGAATTCCCCGACGCGCATGGGCACTTCCGTGTAGTCCGCCAGGCGAATCCCGGCTTTCTCCGAGCCGAAATACATGACCATGATCCCGAGGGTGCCCACAGGCAACACGTTTTGCTGCGCGCGGAAACAGGCCGTCAGTTCATCACAGGCGTTTTCCAGCCACGCCCGTAGCAGGGGCGTCAGTGCCCGGCGGTTTACCGCGTCAATCAGTTCGGCCCAGTGCGTATCCGTATAGCCATGTTTTTGAAGAAAGGCGGCGCGGTGCTTCTCGCAAAAACAGCCGCCGATGTCATGGGGCGACGGGGCAAGCCGGAAATCATCATCAAGGAAAATAATCCCGGGCGCGGCGGCATGGAGTTTGGCGACCGCTTCCGCGTTCACCTCGGCCGCGGGCGGATGCACGCACACGCCGTGATAGCGCGTGCCGTCGGGGCGCACGCCCGCCTGCCAGGGCAAATAACTGGTTCCCTGCATATAATCCGGCGCAGCCTCCGTAAACGAGGGATGTCCCAGCGGCACGGTGATGTGATGCATTTCCACGCCGGCCGCCTCGATGCGTTGTTTCCATGCCGCCACTTTTTCGGGCGGATAATGCCATGTGCCCTGGAGAAACGCAGCGACCCACACCGCGTCAATGCCCGCGCGCACCACCGTGGGCAGCAGTTCAGGATTTTCCTCGAGCGCCTGAATGGACAGGCTCGCATGGAACCGGCGCTTGCGCGTTTCCGCCGCTGCCGCGCTGTGAAACGGCCATTCCGCGTACATGCCCGTGCTCAATGCCGCACTCCACTTCAAAAAGTCACGGCGATTCATGCAGGTCCTCCTATTCTTTTTAGTCATATCTTTCTCCTGTGGTTTTCAGAGGGATGGTTCCTATTAAGTACAACTTCATTTAAACAACAAAGTTCTGAACAAATCGTCCTCTCATAGAGTAAAGTTCACACTCCATCCGGCAAAGTACACGCGCCCCGGCCAAGACGAACCGCGTAACGTGCATAAAGGCGCATTCTAGCGCACTCTAAATAGAGACAGGACATGCACATCATCTTAACATAATACAGTCGTTTTAATCCCCGGTCAGTCCTTTTAAAATGTGGATATGTACTCGTGTTACGTTCCCTTGAATCATATCAAGGATATTGGAAACAAGATAGTTAATGAAAAATTTATCTAATCTACTTTGAATGAGATATTTGTAGATAAAATATATTATAATAGGACAAATAAATTATTGACATCGCCTCCTTGATTATTATTTAGTATTAATTATTCTCTTGATTTTTTCAAAGGGTTGTGTTTTAATAATACACAGGAATTAATAAAATAGCGGCATGGACTTAAGATCTCCAAGCAAGACGCTGTTAAATTGTTATTTTGTCTTAACGGTGGAGAAGCGTTTTATTTTTAAAAAATATTTAGATAACCTCATGTCCTTGAGAAACTTTAGCAGGGGATGGATCCCAGAGAGCAAAAATTTTGTAGTCATTGTGTAAGGGCAAACATAAATGAAAGGAGCAGGTAATGAAGATTCAAAGAAAGGATTCAAGTAAAAACGTTGCGGTTGCTTTTAGTCTGGTGGTTCTCTTTCTGGTCTGGGGAGCAAGCTCAACATTCGCCGATGTTTATGAAAGTGATGGGACGTTGGGGGATTTGATTGTCAGCGGGAGTGGTACGCTCTTAATTGACACGGGGGGGGCCGCCCCGACACTTTTTACCAGCGAGGGTTCCACGTATAATGGACGTGTGGAGGAAGGTGTAGCCGTTTTTGATTTTCGCAGGGTTGTGATACCTGCGGGACGAACAGTACAAATCACAGGAAGTCGGCCTCTTTCCTTGACGTCAAGCGAGGACATGTTTGTTGGAGCCTCGTTTGATGTTTCCGCAAGTGTGCCAGGCCGCGCCGGTGGTGGCGTTGGTGGCGGCGGAGGCGCAGGTGCTTCGCCCGGCGGCGGTGGTAGCGGCGGTGCTCCCGGCAGTGGCGGTGGCGGGGGCGGTGGGGGCGGCGGGGGAACGGCCATACCGTTGTCAAACGGTTATAGCGGCGGCAACGGCGGCGGCGGTAACGGTGGTGCGAACGGCGGTGGCGGTGGTGCCGGTAATACGGGCTCCATCGGTGGGGCTGGAACACTTGGTTTTGGCCAATCCTCGGGCGCCGGTACTGCGGGCAGCGGCGGCGGCGGCGGGAGTGGCGGCGGCAGGGGCAGCGGCGGCAGCGCAGGATGGGTTGGCAATGCCGGCGGCGGTGGTGGCGCGGGAGCGTATGCTGACGGAAGCCCGGGCGGTGCTGGCGGTACGGGCGCGACCGCCAGCATGGGCGGCGGAGGACTTAGCGGCGGCAGTGGTGCAACGGGCATTAGCGGCGGCCATTCGGCTTTCTCCGTGGGCGCGGATACCCTGTATGTTGCCGCCGGTAGCGGCGGTGGCGGTGGTGGCGGTGGTGGTGGTGCTGGCGGCGGTGGCGGCGCTGGCGGTGGCGCGGGGGCTCAGGGCGGTGGCGGCGGTGGCGGCGGCGGCGGAGCATTGGGTTATTTATGGTGGCTGCCCTGGCAATGGTTTGGCGGAAATGGCGGCGCAGGTGGCACTGGTTGCTACGTTCAGACCGGTGGCTGGGGCGGTGGCGGCGGTAGCGGCGGTGCGGGTGGTTCCGGTGGCTCGGGCGGTCATGGTGGCGGCACCGTTGTGTTGTCTTCACGCGGTCTCCTGCGCATTGAGCCGGGCGCGACTGTAAATATATCCTCATCAGCGCCCTCAGGGGGCGGCGGTGGCGTCAATGGCGTGTCAGGCTCGGGCGGCGGCGCCGCCAGCGGCAACACGGGCAGCGGTCGCACAAACGGCGCGGGCGGAGGGTGTCTCCTGTGGTGCGGCGGCACGGGCGGCAATGGCGGCTACGGCGGTACAGGCGGAGCCGGCGGCACGGGTGGTGCCGGCGGCAAGGGCGGCGGTGGCGGCGGCGGCGGACGGGCAACCCCCGGCATGGTGAAACTGCATGGTTCCATCATCGAGGCTAACGGCGCTACGGTGGTCTGCAACAACCACACCACGGATGCAAATGCCAATTATCAGGGTCGTTTAACCTTGATTTCCAATATGACAGACACGAAAATGGCGGCGGGCATGCCAACAGCCAGCGATGACCTCCTGGTCGGAGCGACCTACAACGACCCGGTGCTGACGGAACCGAGCCTTTATGACTCCAGCCTGTATACCCCGCTGGTTCCGACCCTTGTCGGTGGCCCCGCTACAGGCGGGTATGCCCTCCCGAATTACTGGAACCAGGATCGCGTGAATGATGAACTGGCTTCCCTCATGGACCCGGCGTTGGTGGAACTGGTGATCCTTTCGGGGGATTTCGAGGGCTTTGACCAAGTGTTTCTCGTAAACACAAGCCTGGTGGACACCGCAGCCATGGTCACCCTGAACATTGGGGAATATGCCCCGATAGTCATTGGGTTCCTGGCGGCAGGCCAGGTCTGGACCACATTGGTTCCGAGCGGCGTGCCTGTCAACCTGTCCTTTGTGCTGGATGTGGGCCCCCAGATTTCCGTCACGGGCGGACCGTTGAATTTCGGCATGAACGAAACAAGCGGCGGGCTTACCGCGAGTCAGTCTATAACGTTGGAAAACACTGGTACCCGTGATCTTACCTTCTCAACAGTCGCCGTTACGGGTGCGGACGCGGCCTGTTTCGTCATCACAAATGCCACATGGACAAATCCGATGGCGCCGGGACAGATCGCCGTGGTTGAGATTGCCTTTTTACCGACACCTTCCGGCGAGAAATTTGCCGATCTGTATATCGCGTCAAATGCGCTCAACGCACCTGAAGTGCTGGTGGGGCTGACCGGCATCGCCGACGTCAAACCCACCATTACCACGGAAATGCAGACGATAACGGTGGAATGCGATAATCCCGCCGGTTCGGAAATTACACTTGCCGTTAGTGTCGAAGATTTGGACGGCGACCCACTCACCGTGACGTGGGAAATCAACGGTGAAATCATCAGGACAGACGAAGTTGCGGCGGCAGGTCCCCCAACCACGGCGGATCTCTCCCTGACGGCCAATTATTTGTCGGGAATAAGCGAGGTGCGCGTGACTGTTTTCGACCAGTACATCGGCCAGCAAAACGAGACCCTTATTACAGTAGCCGTTGAAGACACTATTGCGCCCATCATTACCATGCTTGGCTCCCCGGCGCTTACCTTGGAGGTGCATTCGCCGTATACGGACGCCGGCGCAACGGCTTTAGATGCATGCGAAGGCAACCTTACCAACCAAATCCAGGTCATTAACAGTGTCTACACAAGTATTCTCGGTGAATACACGGTGACCTACAATGTTGCGGATGGCAGCGGCAATGCCGCTGCGGAAGTGGTACGCCTGGTCAGCATCGTAGACACCACACCGCCTGAAATTGAATTACAAGGCACGAACCCGCTCTATCACGAAGTCAACACGCCCTTTATAGACCCGGGCGCGTCAGCAATGGACAATTACGACGGTGATATCAGTCACCTGATTGTCTCCTCGGGCGACGTCAATCCCAGCGAGTTGGGTGCGTATAACATTTCCTATAATGTAACGGATTCTTCGGGTAATGCGGCCGAGCAGATTATACGCACCGTTATTGTCAATGACACGACCCCTCCTGACGCCCTGTGTAAAGATGTTACCGCGTACCTGGACGAAACCGGAAATGCCCTGATTAGCGCGGACGCCGTGGATGGCGGCAGTACGGATAATTATGCCATCGGATCCATGACGGTGGAGCCGAAATCGTTTACCTGTGAAAGCATAGGAGACAATAGCATCACCCTTGTGGTTACGGATACCAGCGGCAACTCCAGTGCCTGCACGGGAACGGTAACCGTGTTGGATGTACTGCCGCCTGTGGTGCTGGCACAGGACATCACTGTGGAATTGGACGCTTCGGGCAATGCAGCAATAACGGCCGCACAAGTGGATAACGGCAGTACTGATAACTGCGGCCTTGCCTCGATGTCGGTATCGCCGGAAATCTTCACCTGCGCGAATGTCGGTCCCAACGATGTAACCCTGACGGTAAATGACGTTAATGGCAACGTGGCCACCGCCAATGCTGTCGTGACCGTGGAAGATAAAGAGGCCCCGGTTGCCCTGGCGCAAGACATCACAGGCGCGAATGTCGGTCCCAATACTGTAACGTTGACGGTAAACGACGTTAATGGCAATGCGGCCATCGCCAATGCGGTCGTGACCGTGGAAGATAAAGAGGCCCCGGTTGCCCTGGCGCAAGACATCACAGTTCAGTTGGACGCCTCGGGCACTATATCCATAACAGCCGGGCAAGTGGACAACGGCAGTAGCGACGCCTGCGGCATCGCTTCGATGTTAGTGGCGCCCGATTCGTTCACGTGCGCGAATGTCGGTCCCAATACTGTAACGTTGACGGTAAACGACGTTAATGGCAACACGGCAACCGCCAATGCAGTCGTGATCGTGGTGGATAGCGTGCCGCCCATGGCGATTGCCCAAGACATTACGGTGCAGCTGGATGCCTCGGGCAATGCAGGGATTACAGCCGGGCAAGTGGACAACGGCAGTAATGACGCCTGCGGTATCGCCTCAATGTTGGTCGCGCCTGACCTTTTCACCTGCGCAAATGTCGGTCCAAACGCTGTGACCCTGACCGTGACCGATGTGAACGGCAATATTTCGACAGCCAACGCGGTTGTGATCGTGGTGGATAGCGTGCCGCCCATAGCGATAGCCCAAGACATTACGGTACAGTTGGACGCATCAGGCAATGCAGCGATAACGGCCGGGCAGGTGGACAACGGCAGCAATGACGCCTGCGGCATTGCCTCTATATCGGTGGCGCCCGACTTGTTTATTTGCGCGAATGTCGGCACGAATACGGTCCTTTTGACGGTAACAGACATGAACGGCAATGTATCCGCGACCCCGGCGGTGGTGACGGTGGAGGACAATGTCGCCCCGGTGGTGGTGACAAAGGATGCTATTGTCCAACTGAGCGCCGACGGTGTTGCTTCCATTACCACGGCCGACATTGACAATGGTTCTTCCGACGCCTGCGGGATTGCTTCAATGACGCTGAACCAGACCCAATTCAGCTGTGCCGACTTCCCGTCGGTGATGGTAACGCTGACCGTGACCGATGTAAACGGAAACGCTGCGAGCGGCGAAGCCACGGTGACTGTGCAGGATGTGACAGCGCCCGTAACGACGGGTACGGCAGCCACGCCCAATCCGGTCGCCATCAACGTTCCCGTAGTTATTTCCGCGGTGGTGACCGACCTCTGCACCAACATTGTGTCCGCGGAGTACAGCATTGACGGCGGGTTGACCTGGCAACCAATGGACCCGGTGAGCACGCCTGCGTTGTCTGTGAACGTATCCGTGACCCTTCCCGGTTTTGTCGCTTCGGAAATTCTGAGCGTGTGCGTACGCGGCACGGATGAAGGCGGCAATACCAGCATCGAGGAATGCATTTTCCTGCCGGTGTATGATCCCCAGGGCGGCTTTGTCACGGGCGGCGGTTGGATTATGTCGCCCGAGGGCGCTTACGCGGCCGACCCCACTCTGACAGGAAAGGCGAACTTCGGATTTGTCTCGAAATACAAGAAGGGTTCCACGACGCCCACCGGCGAGACGGAATTCCACTTCCAGGCGGGAGACCTCAATTTCCATTCATCCTCGTATGAATGGCTGGTCATCGCGGGCGCCAAGGCCACCTACAAAGGTGTCGGGACGATAAATGGAACGGGAAGCCACAAGTTCTTCCTGAGCGCCATTGACGGTAAATTGAGAAACAACGCGCCGGACACGTTCCGCATCCGCATCTTCGACATTGTGGATGGCGTCGAAGAAATGATCTATGATAATCTGCTTGGCGCGCCCGTTGACGGCGATCCCACGACTGTCCTGGGTGGCGGCTCGATTGTAATTCACAATAAGTAGCAGTGAAGTTATTTCACGGTTTTTAGCAGCCTTGAACATCTTCGATGAGAGGGTGATAAATCACCCTCTCATCGGATTGTTTTTAGGAAACACGCCGGCGAGTTGGAATTACTTCCAGGATGAGAAGAACATGGTAAAGGAGGCTGTGGAATGCTTTTAAGGCCAGGTAGAGCCATAAGCGTCATACTTTGCGTGGTCCTGTGTACATGGGGAACGGGGTGTGGCAGGGGCTGCTTTGGCGGGGAAAAATCCCTGGCCGACATGCCTCCCCCCGAGGTGAATCCTGGGGCCGCCTCCGAAGCCCTGTCACAAACGGTGCATTCGGAGGAACCGGGGGAAACGAAGGGTTCTCCCCTGGATCTGGAATTAGAACGGGTAATGGAGTCCATTCGGGAACGTTGGGCACGGATAAACACGCTCAGGGCTAAAATTAAACTCACGGCAAACGCCCCTTCCGCCGCGGGATCGGCGGAAGAAATGCAGGGGATGGGTGTTTATGAATTCCAGAGGGACTCCGGAACCGTTCGCACCCGGATGGAAATCAACTGGCGCCTGGCACAACCACCAGAATCCCTTTCCCCGGCCAATCCCGTGTCAAACGGATCCCCGTCGGCGGCGGGTTCCGTTGTTGCGAAAGTACTGGAGGTCTTTGACGGGGAAAATGCCTATACACAGACGACCATCCCGCAATCACCTTTTCAGGAGGGGGAAAATAGTATGCCCCCCATGGTCGTGCGCGGAACGTCCGCGCAACTGGATGCGCGAGCCATTCCGGGACGCTTGGGTAACGACCTTTTCGACCCTTACCTGGAGAAAGGATGGAACATCGAGCTTCTCCCGGAAACCGTGCTGAACGACAAGCCGGTGTATTCGATGAAGGCCTCTTTTTCTTTCCCCGAGGGAGAAAAGGAGGAAAGAAAAACACAAACCTTATACTTTGATAAGGAGACGGGCGTTCCGGTTAAAATTGAATATGTTGCCGCACCGTTCACACCCGCAGCCGGCATTGAAATGAACAGCATCGAAATAAACCCCGTGATACGTTCCGAACGTTTTGTATACGAACCGCCGCCGGGAGCGCAGGTCTATTCCGCCGAGGAATTACAGGAAATGCTGTCTGCGATGGGAACGGCCGGAGTTGCGGGCGTTATACCACCACCACTTTCTTCCGGTGCTTCCCCCCGTTAAACATCCTGAATATCATGAAGACCACATGCCGGGGGATACGCGAAAATTAACCTTCTTGCTGTGCAGTTCAAGGTGTTTTTTATCCGGCCAATCTTTCGCCCTATGATATACTCTCTCCAATCAAAACACCCGATGCGGAAGGAATAAAATCATGAACATCACTCGCACTCTTTTCCTGCTTCTCTCCTTTACCTTTCTTGTTTCTCTATGCGCCAAAGCTGTTTCGCCCAATGCCGATGAACTCGCCACCGCCCGCCAATGGGCACAGGCACGGCTGCTGGGGATGCAAGTTGAAGCGGTATCCCCTGGTCTGGAAGTCATCGCCAATCATGACCCGGTACAGAAGAACGGACGTTTTGAAAAGCCGCTCAGGCTTGGCGACACGGAATATGGGCGCGGCCTGTACTGTCATGCCGACAGCAAGGTAATCGTGCGCCTTCCGGGGCCGGGCAAGACCTTCAGCGCGGTGGTTGGCGTGGACAACAACGAGAATACCTCTTCCGGAAACGGGTCGGTCCTATTTAGCGTTTCCGCCGGGGGTGCTGTACTGTTTCGTTCGGACGTTCTTCACGGCGCCGAACCCGGTGTGCCGGTCAGTGTGGACCTCGCCGGCGCCACGGAGTTTATGTTAGAAGTGGGTGATGCCGGCGATGGTATTGCCGCCGACCAGGCAGACTGGGCGGATGCGAAGGTGACCCTTGCGGACGGCGGAGAACTCTGGCTGGCGGACCTGCCGATGGCGGGCGGCCCGGCGCTGATGGAACCGGGTCTGCCGTTCTCATTCCTCTATGAGGGGCGTTCTTTTATGGACCTGGTCCCAACATGGATGGCGGCGCGTGAAGAACAGGTGATGGATGAGTACCGTACCCGATACACCTTATCCTGGACCGACCCTGCGTCGGGGCTGGTTGTGCGGATGGAAGCGGTCACGTATGACAACTTCCCGACGGTGGAATGGACGGTTTATCTGAAAAATACCGGCGCTGTGGATACCCCCATCATCGAAGAAGTGCAAGCCCTGGATATCGGCATGGAACGGGGCGATCGGGGTGAGTTCCTGCTGCATCACTTTGTGGGAAGTCCCTGCCAAATCAATGATTATGAGCCCCTTGAAACACCGCTGACCGGAGGAATGGCCAAGACCATCAGCGGCGCGCAAGGACGCGCCACCAGCAGCGACCTGTGCTTTTTTAACGTGGAATCCACCTGCGCCGACGGGCTGATTGTCGCCATTGGTTGGCCCGGCCAGTGGGCGGCGACATTTACCCGCGACGACGCTAAAAAACTGCATATCCGGGCAGGCCAGGAATTAACGCACTTCATTCTCCACCCCGGTGAGGAAATCCGCACCCCCCTGGTCGCCCTTCAATTCTGGAAGGGCGACTGGATACGCGCGCAAAACCTCTGGCGCCGGTGGATGATCGCCTATAACCTGCCGCGCCCGGGCGGCAAGGAGGTCAGGCCCTTTGTTACGGCGGACACCTCCGCGCAATATGGCGAAATGATTAACGCCGACGAGGGAAAGCAGCTATATTTCATTGACCGCTATCTCGAGGAAAAGCTGCACATTGACTACTGGTGGATGGACGCCGGGTGGTACCCCTGTGACGGTTCCTGGCCCAAGACAGGCACGTGGGAAGTGGACAAGACGCGTTTCCCCCGTGGATTGCGCGCGGTCAGCGACTATGCCCATGAGCGGGATATTGATATTATCGTGTGGTTTGAACCCGAACGGGTCGCCGCGGATACGTGGCTTTCCAATACACATCCCGAATGGATTCTCGGCGGCAATGCGGGCGGCCTGCTCAATCTCGGCAACCCGGAAGCCCTGCACTGGCTCATTGACCATGTTGACAAGATACTGACCGAAGAGGGCATTGACCTCTATCGCCAGGATTTCAACATGGACCCGCTGGACGCCTGGCGCGCCAATGACGCTCCGGACCGGCAGGGGATCACCGAAAACAAGCATATTGTCGGCTTGTTCCAGTACTGGGACGCGTTGCGCCGCCGCCACCCCGACCTGCTCATTGATACCTGCGCTTCCGGCGGCCGCCGTAACGACCTGGAAACCCTGCGCCGGGCGGTGCCGCTGTGGCGCACGGATTTTCCTTTTAATCCCATCGCCACCCAGTGCCACACTTACGGCATCAGTTTCTGGATTCCCATTTCCGGTACGGGCGTCAAGGTTATAGACAACTACGATTTCCGAAGCAACGCCGCTCCGGAATTCACCTGCCACTGGGACATGCGCGACAAGAATCTCGATTATGACTTGATGCGCCGTCAACTGTCGGACTGGCAGCGCTATGCGCCGAACTTCATGGGCGACTACTATCCCCTGACCCCGTACAGCACGGACAGCGGCGTTTGGATGGCCTGGCAGTTTGATCGTCCGGAAGCGGGTGAAGGTATGGTTCAGGTATTCCGGCGCGAGGGCAGCATTTACGACTCCGCGCGCCTCCCGCTTCAAGGACTGGACCCGGACGCCGTCTACAGCGTTCAGAACATTGACGAAGAGACTTCCGTCACCGTCCCGGGACGCGACCTGATGGAACCGGGATTGTCTATCATGCCGCCCATACGGCCCTGCGCCCTGGTATATCTTTACAGGAAAGCGGGAGCATGAGGCCGAAACGGAGAGCCTGGCCGCCAGACGGGCGGCACCCGTATGGCGGGATCTTACTTGCCTTCATTGTCCTCCTGCTTGCTCTGCCGTGCGGCGCTGAAATGACCTTGGAGAAGACAGCGTCTTCAGTCAGGATTATAGGGAGTCATTTCCGTCTGGCAATAGACGCACATTATGGCGGCACCGTCTCAGGACTCCAACTTTACGACGGAAATCTGTGGCACGAACTATTTTCGGGGCCGGACCGGGGTTTTCCGGCCTTGTCCGTGCAGGACAACGGGAAAGAATATCGCCTTGCCCTGGACACGGGTGCGATTCTCAGCGGATTGCGGGAAACCGGGAAAGATATCCAGTGTTCGGCGGAGGCTGCGCTTCGTGCCGAAGACGGCGCGGTTTCTCCCTGGCGGGTCCGGCTTGACTATCTCATTTGTCCGGAGGGCGCCGTCTTTGTGGAGGCCATATTAGCCCTTGCCGCCGGGGCGGAGGCATCGGGCGAGGTCACCATTCGTTTCGATGTGAACGATACTCTGAGGCGTTTTGTCCGGTTTCGTGATGAAAATGTTGCCAAGCAGGGGAACGGGTTTCCTTCCGCCAGGGTCGCTTTCGGCGCCAACCCGGATAAGAGTTTCACCAATGAGGTGGAAGTCTTTGTGGAACACAAACGGCCTATTTCAGGTGAGGCCGTGTTTCAACGGGAGGGCGACGGGCGGTTTTGCTGGCGGCTGGGCCAGAATGGCGCCACACTCAAAGGCCCTCTTGAATACAGGAATGCTTTCGCCCTCGGGTGCGGCGCGGCCGTTAACGGGCCTCCTAAAAGTAACGTGGTGGGACAGCGGGTCTTCCATTGGGTGAACTGGCTGGACCTGGAACACTGGTATCCGACAGATGCACAGATAGACAAAATGGTCGCGACAAACGCCTCCATGCTTATTCTGCACATGGAATGGATGCGTCAGCGGGGCAGCAACGGCAACCCCCACGCCGACTACCGGGAAGCCCGAAACCATGCGGAGATGGTAAGAGCCCTGGAATATGCCCACCAAAAAGGGCTGCGGGTGGGACTTTACATGCGCGGTATCGAGCCCTACGCGCTTGAGACGGGGTTCTTCGAGAAATATTGCACGCGGGATGGGGACGGCCTGTATGTGGACTGGCACGGTCCCACGGCCGTCTCGTGGCATGAAAGCCAGTGCGGGCCGGATAACCTCCTTGGCGATGCCCATTACACCCCGGACGGCACGCATGTTCCGGCGAAAGCGTACTTTCTGTTTACCCGGCGTCTGCGGGATTTGGTCGGCGAGAAGGGATTTCTCATTGGCCATCAAGGCTCCTTCAATTCCGGTATTCTGGCCAACCTCTGTTTCGATGCCTATCTTCCCGGTGAAACCGGCAGCGACCGGCTGATGTTTTCCGACATCGCCGAAGCCGGTTACAAAGGTATGACGGGCGGCTGCGTGTGCATGCCCTGGACGCTGGATCTGCCCGCCTATAGAAACGCGGAAGGCGCGGCCAAAATGGCTGCCTGGGGCGTTTACCCGCACCTGGTGATGGGCATGAAGGCGGAACACGGCGAAGGATTTACCTTCTCCCTGGAAGCCGATGGGCCCGAGTACGCGTTTATAATGCCGTACTGGCGGTTGCTGTCCCTTATGGATGTTGAAAAAGCGGCCGTCTTTAATCTTCCCGGTCAGAACCGGGTTGTGCTGAAGGCTTCCGACCCAAATGTGCAGGGTACCGTCTACCGTGCCGAGGACACCTGGCTGATTCTTGTCGCCAATCTGGGTACGTTTCCCGTGACCGCAACGCTCACCCTGGACCCGGAGGCGCTCGGCATGTTCGGGGAATATCAATTGACCCGCATCAACTCGGAAACAGGGGCCGAACACGCGGAAGGAACCATTCGGAACTGTGTGTCAACCAGTATACTGCCGCCCTGGGGATTGGAAGGAGTTAGAATCACGCGTAGCGAGAAAGATTCCCCGACAGGTAGGATAGGGGAGCAGTAAGAAATAGACAACCGTCGGAACGAAAACGGGGACGGGTACCGGTACGCCCGTATCGGCACCCGCCATGAAATTTTTTCTTTACTGAGCCTCTTGCAAAACCTCTTGCATTAAACCCAACGCGACGCAGTCTACCGCATA
>JAEAMG010001846.1_pt1 | contig 14639 bp, 15 predicted proteins | sample 8958741 | NCBI WGS metagenome assembly JAEAMG01 (sample SAMN16933256, study PRJNA681125) | bioreactor sludge metagenome | isolation source: anaerobic bioreactor treating anionic surfactant - SDBS | place: India: Bengaluru | collected 2019-02-28
GTTTAATGGCTGTGATTATCTGTGATATCCTCTCGCTAGCATCGCTGGATTCTGTGATATTTCCTGTAACGATTATGTCTGCGCCTGCGGACACTGCAGCCACTGCTAATTCTTTGGTTCTTATACCTCCTCCAACGATTAAGGGGACATCGATCGCTTGTTTAACAGCGTGAATCATCTCGGGAGGCACAGGAGTAGCTACACCTGAGCCTCCTTCAAGATAAATGAATCGCATTCCAAGATATTGTCCTGCCAAGGCATGTGCAACTGCAAGGTCAGGTTTGCTATAGGGAACAGGGATTGCTTTGCCAACTCTGCCTGCCATCCCGCCGTTTCCAACTATTACATACCCCATAGAAATAGGCTCAATGCAGAATTTCTTTATGTATGGCGCTCCAAGAATTTGAGCACCCATCAGGAAGTAGGGGTCAGCAGAGTTGAGCATCGACATAAACCAGATGGCGTCAGCATGGCGGCTTATCCCTGTGACGTTTCCTGGAAAAAGAATCGTGGGAATATCTATTTTGGATTTTATAGCTTTAACTACATCATCGAGGTGCGTTTGAGAAGCGACCGTTGAGCCACCTATCATAACAGCTGCTGTGCCACTGTTTCTAGAACTCTCTGCAACCTTAGCCGCGACCTCAGTAGTGACCTTCTCAGGGTCAATGAGGGTCATATGAATTGAGTGATCAGCTTGAATTTTATCTAGCAAGTACCGTTCAATAGGCCCGGGCATGCAGTAATCCTTCAGGTTACTCTTGTTTATTTATTGATGCGCGTCTCTGGTTTCCATACACACGGTCGGTTAACATGCAGTAAACGTCAACCTCTCCCTGTGCAGATTTTACAGTGAATTCTTCTTTTAATCCACAACTACTACATTGTGAAACCGCGCGACCACCTTCATCACGGAAAATTTCTACGCGCACGGTTTCTTTTCCACATTTAGGGCAAGAGAAGAATTTTGGTAACTTCTTCTTTGGAATATGAACAACTTTTTTCCTTCTTCGCCCCATACAAATGCCTTCTACATGGATTGATATTGTTCACTAATTATTTATGCTTGCCCTTAAATACTTGCCTACTAACCATGACTATGAGGCTACAGGGAACCTTGAAGTTAACACCTTCTGTATTGGACATTGATTTTGCTGAAACTCAAATGAGGATTTGCCGGTTCATCAAAGAATATGTTGAGAATGCAGGCGCAAAAGGCATTGTCCTTGGGTTATCCGGCGGCATCGACAGTGCAGTCACAGCGGCCTTATCCAGCTTAGCCATCGGAGGCGACCGTGTTTTATGCCTGCTATTGCCTGAGAAGGAAACTATTAAACAACAAGACCTCGATGATGCCCAAACCATAGCGGATATGTTCCACCTGCAAACCCAAACTGCAGACATGACAGCTATTCTCGACAGCTTTTACGGAAGGATACCCTCCTTCGACAAAACCGACAAACTTTGCAAAGGAAACATTAAAGCACGTACACGTATGATTATCCTTTACTATTACGCCAACAACCAAAAACGCATAGTCGCCGGCACATCAGATAAATCCGAGACTCTAATGGGCTACTTTACCAAGTGGGGAGACGCAGCTGCCGACATAACACCGATTATCGACTTGTATAAGACTCAGGTGCGACGGCTAGCCTTGCATTTGGGAATCCCTAAAGAACTCGCAATGAAACCGTCGACACCAGCACTTTGGCCAAATCAATTAGCTGAGTCGGAACTCGAAATCAAATATGAAACTCTCGATCTCATCCTTTATGGGCTCGAACGCTTTATGAAGCCAAAGGAAATCTCTGAAGCCCTTAGTATCAACAAGGCCAGCGTCGACCGAGTCCAAGATAGAATACTCACAACCGAGCATAAACGCCGAATGCCCATATCCCCAAAATTAGGATTTCGTACCCCGGGAAACGATTTTAGGCTCCCCAGACACACATACTAAAAGGGAAAGTAATGAAAGAGAGAATCAAGCTTGCACTCTGCCAGATAAGCTGCAAAAGAGAAAACAAAGAGGCAAACCTCAACAAGATAGAAGAGCTAACATGGAAGGCGAAACAACAAGGGGCGGACTTGGCGATTTTTCCTGAAATGTCCCTTACTGGCTATGTACTTTTAGACCAAGTTTATGGGCTAGCCGAACCAATCCCTGGAACCTCAAGCCAACGGATTGAAGAGTTAGCTAAAAAGACAGGCCTTTTTGTCATTTTTGGTATGCCAGAATTAAGCGAGAAGACACAAGCAACAGTCTACAACACAGCAGTACTCGTCGGTCCAAAGGGTTTAATCGGCAAATACCGCAAAATGTACTTGCCCACCCACAGTGTCTTTGAAGAGAAGAGATATTTCCGCCCAGGCTATGAGCCAGGAGCGTTTCAGACAGATTTGGGGAACATAGGATTAACCATTTGTTATGACGTTTTCTTTCCAGAAGTATTCAGGTTACCTCGGCTCAAGGGTGCACAGTTAATTGTTTGTATTTCTGCTTCTCCGGCTGTACGAAAAGGATATTTTGAAATCTTGACTGCTGCACGAGCATTGGAAAACACGGCTTATCTGGCTTACGTGAATCTTTCTGGTGTGGAGGATGGCTTGCAGTTTTGGGGTGGAAGTCGCCTTGTTAGCCCAACAGGGGATGTTATAGCTAAAGCAAAATACGATGAGGAGGATTTTGTGTTATGCGAAGTAAATTTTGGTGATTTGAGGATAGCTGAAACGTTTATTCCTACTCTGAGGGATCTTCGTCCAGAACTTTTTGATAAATTAAGGCAGTATTCTGAAGATATTTAACTCATCAACCATAAGCCAGAACCTTGACGTTAGATCACAAACAAATCACAGAGGTGTGATATCAAGTGATTTAACGATAAATCACGATAGTTTAAGTGATATCACATTGATTATTGGATGTCGTCATTAGTAAAATATGGGCATACAATATGTGTAATTATGTGAGATTTCGTTTGAAAAACTGTGTTTTGCTTTGTCAAGAGTGTCTAAAAGGACAGAGTTTCGGTTAAGAAGATTTACAAAAGTGCATTTTTTGTGTAAAGTAAAGGCAATTCACAGGATGAGAGGATCAAGAATTTAGTCGTTTTCATGTTAAATGTATCAAATCAAGTACTAAATTCATAAAAGAGCACATAATAGCCATTTTTTTACAAATTGACTTTAATTTAAACGTTTTAGAATGCATTAATAGTCGCTTTGTGTTCAATTAAAGGTTAAAAACTCGAGTCAGTATACAAAAGCGTATCCATTAGAACTATGGAGGATTGTGGCGATTTGAAGTTAAAAGATGGAGTAACAGCCTGGCTAAATGGGGCATTAGGTGACCCTATTGTTCAAACATTGGCGAAAAATAGCCAATTAACAAAAACACAGCTTGAAACACTGCTTATTGACGTTTTATCTGAAAATATATCAGGTAAACAGCTAAATTACGATGAAAAAGCCGCCTTAAGGCTAACAAGGGCTAAAATAAGCCGAGGAAGCTTTAATAGGACATTAAAACAGTCCCGGGAAAATGTTATTAAATCCATCTACACGGTCCTGTTACTAGGATATTTGGGTGTTTTTGAGACCACAACTCTTGACCCGTACCTTGAAATAGCCAATAAACTGCACGATTATGTGGAGGCGCACCAAGAAATACCTAACAGGGAAGAGGAGCTTAAAGATCATCTAAAAGTCATAGAAATCATCAGAAATGAGCTCGAAACAAGCCTAAAACGGCTTTCTAACCCATCAGAAGAGGTCTTGTGACGTCACAAATCACACATTTTTAACTCATTCTTAATAGATTTCAAGGAAGCGATCCCATGAGACAGAAAACTAATAATCATTGGCTATTTAACAAAAGAAGACTAAATTGCAAAGATTTTTTTTATGCATAATGACATGACAAAATAAATTCAAGGTAATGTGATGTGTGACATCATATGCTGGTGTGACGAGATCACCAATAAGCTTAAATTTCCATGGAGAATAATGTGATGTGTGATGTAACCGATAAAATCACGACTAATAACAGGGAATCACGGTTGCGTCACGACTAAATCACAGGAGGTAAAAAATCACGGTTGATCTCACAGTAGTAACCTTTGGCGTATTATTAGCTGTAACAGCCGTCGCTGCATATGAATACTACAATCAAATACGCAAAGCTCACAAAGAATATGAAAAATCATTTAAAGAATACGAGAAAGCCAAAGAGTTCATTGAAGATATTGTACTAAGTTTCGACCGTGAATTAAAGCGTGAATCTAATAAATTTGATACAATGGTTTTAAAAGTAGAAGGTAGCTACAGTACAGCGGAAACGAGCTACCGAAAAGCAGAAAGGCTTGAAAATAAAATTGATCCCTTAGAAACCCAACTTAGCACTCTTAGCAAATTACAACAAACCATGTCCCAGACTGTCGCAGCTAACTTTACAGAAAATATGCAAAACAACACCAATGCCATGTCAGGGCTTTCCAATTTATCCAACAAGTTTGAAGAAATGGTAGCTACACAAGAATTTCTTAAAAATAGAATGGCAGGGTTTGAGGAGCAGATCCAGAAGCTCGCCAATGCGCCATTATCACAGGAAAATAGACCAGAAGTTGTGCTTCCACCTGTCCCCATTAAACGCGACAAGGCCTTAGCAGCTCTTACAGATACAGAAATTGTAGTACTGGAAATGCTGTCAAAAGAGGGCGCCAAGACCGCGCCGGAAATCAAGGAGAGAGTCCATCTTAGCCGAGAACATACTGCCCGGTTGATGAAGAAAATTTATGAAGAAGGATACGTTGACAGGGAAGCAGGAAAGATTCCGTTCCGCTATACAATCAAAAAAGAAATGGAAGCGCTACTTCAGAAAGCTGAACCGTCCCTTGCTGGTTAGAAGGGATTGATTCTATATTCGCAAGTATTTGATTTGAAATTCTCAACTATTGTCAGCACTTGTGATGCTACTTTACTATATGTTGCTTAATTGATTGAGGGATACTTGGTGCAGTTTTATACTTCAGGCTATTTGATCCGCCAGTCCTCATTAGAATACCTTTTGTAGTCATTCTTGATAAATATGTAGATATTGTGCTAAGGGTAACAGGTTCTTTGAGTTCCTGTTCATAGGCAGATTGAATATCTTTTGAGGAGAACCAAATTAAAGGAAAATTCTTCTGAATAACTAACTGAACTTTCTCAAAACGTGATAAAGATCTGGTAGGCATTATTGGGTTATTGCTGAAAGTTGGACCTTCACCTGGTGTACCACCTAACAATTCCACAAGATCTAGCAGGCGAAGAGCTTTATCGCGGGTCACTTGTCCCTCAAACGCAACGGTATATCGATTACCATCGCTATCGAACAGCTCAACGCGCATTTTACGAGCCGGCACTTAGTGTACACCTTAAGGTTGTTCACAACTCTACAACTTCACAACATATAACTGTGATGGTGAAACAAGAGAGATTTAAAAGCTTGAATTTAGCTTAATTTAACTAATTAGTCATTATTTGAATTGATTATTACATTACCACTTTCACAATAAAGTGAACTGTTAAAAACAGGATCTTTCCAGCTTAGTTTCGATTCTCCAGTAGAAGTGAAGGGGTGCCTTATTCACTGTTAACAGACAGAATTGAAGTAAATTTTAGAAAAAGAAGCTTATTAAAGGTACAGATTTAATACTATTTTACATGTATTCACAATTTTGTGAACGTAGAAGTGGGTAAGAACTTCGTCAGAAATAACGCTTGGGAACTTTCGATAAAAAATAAACAGGTTACTACTATTTTAGGAGGATAAAACGTAATTTCAAGAGATTTTTCCTTGATTTTCTGGTTTAAGGGACACCCCTATGTTTCCTTTGGAGGATTCTTGGGCAAAAAAGAATTAAGAAGAGCCTGAAAAAATATTTTCAAAAGGTCTGTTTAATTTCTTGGATAATAATCATTAATATACAATTTTACAAATTACCACTCAGAGTATAGTTATATTATATATTATTAATATTATTTTTATTTGAACGATTTTTTTCCAGTAGAAGCTTTGGGGTGTGTGTTTTCTCTGTTTTACCGAGATTCTATCATTTTTTAATAGCTTTTTTAGGAATATTGGGCTTCAAAACCATTTTTTTGTACTATATCCTTTATCTGTTCCACTCGAAATAACGGTTGAGCCTCTGAAAACATGGGGAGAAGGTACATGCGGGATACTAACGTATTGGATGACGTCTTCGATAGCTTCATTAAAGGAGTAATGCTCTTTAGAGATAGAGAAGTACTCAGACATGATTATATTCCAGATAGACTACCCCATAGAGAAGATCAAATTCGTCTTCTTGGCGCAACTGTAGCTCCCGTCCTGAGAGCTGCTAGGTGCTCAAATATTTTTATATATGGCAAAACTGGAACAGGAAAAACGGCAGTTACAAAGTATGTTTTAAGTCATTTAGAGTCAAAAGCCAAAGAACATGGCGCTCAAGTAAAATTTTGTTACATCAACTGCCGCATGACTGGATCTGAATATCGCGTCTTTGCAAGCTTGAGTCAAAGTGTTGGTTTATCAATACCATTCACAGGGTTATCTGTGGGCGAAGTTTTCGATAGATTCCGCACAGGCTTAGATCAATCTAAAATAATATTCATCATAGTTTTAGATGAAGTTGACGCTTTGATCAAGGATCGCGGCGACGCATTCATGTATGAACTCACCAGAATAAATGAAACTTTGAGCAAAAGCAAAGTATCTATAATTGGCATATCAAACGATCTACGTCTCAAGGAATTCTTAGACCCAAGAGTCTTTAGTTCCCTTAGCGAAGAAGAGTTAGTTTTTAGACCATACGATGCAGGTGAGCTCCGGAATATTTTGCTGGAACGCTCTAAATTGGCATTCCAAGATGGTGTTCTATCCGATTCTGCATTAAGTATCTCTGCAGCATTAGCCGCGGCAGAACATGGAGATGCAAGAAGAGCTTTGGATCTATTACGCGTTGCCGGAGAAGTAGCCGAGCGGCAAGGCGCAAAAGGTATAACTGAAGAACATGTACGCCAAGCCGAAAAACACATCGAACACAACCGGGTAATCGATGCACTGAAGAATTTAACATTACATTCAAAATTAGTGCTACTGAGCGTTTATCATCTAAACAAGTCAAGTGCCACAACAGGCGAAATATACGACATATACAACGAGCTATGCAGTGAAATGGGGGCAACGCTCCTTACCCAACGCCGACTGGGTACACTTGTCAATGAGCTTGATTCTATGGGTCTTGTTAATGCAAAAGTTGTGAGTATGGGGCGATATGGAAGAACGAAAAAAATCCGCCTCGAAATTTCTCGTGGCTTAATAAGGGATGTCTTCGGGAGTGATAATCGCTTCAGCCAATTATTAACATACTCTTCAAAGGGCTCTCAAAAAGGTACTGGCAACTGATACTATATAAAAGAAAGAATAGTTGTTTCAAGAGTTTGTAAGTTTACAACAGGCACCTTGCCTGGCGTGGGGACAAGCCCTAACTTTTCCATATAATCGGTTTGTTCTTGCCAGCCTCCAGAATTAACTATTAACACACCCCGATAATTACAATATCCCAAAACATGGATGTGCCCTGCATGGAAAATATCGGGAACTTTGTCTATTACTAGATAGTCTCGGTTTTCAGGAGAAAGCATCGTTTTCCCACCATAAACCGGTGCTAGGTGACGGCTTTGCATAAGTAAACGCATGGATTTCTCCGGATGATCGTGATCCATTCCAGGAATGACTGCGACGATATCATCTAAGCTACGACCATGGTACATAAGGACTTCTACACCATGAACGCTTAGTAGGCATGGGCTGCCAACAGAGTGGATGTTGTTTTTCCCTTGGATTGCTGTTAGATATCCTTCCGGAATGGCTGGTTGGGGTAAGGATTTGCGAGCTGCATCATGGTTTCCAGGCGAGAGGACTATTTCTATGTAGCTGGGAATTTTTTCAAGGTATTTTGCTGCAAAGTTATATTGTTTATGAACATCTCGTATTGTTAGCTCAGTTTGTTGCCCTGGATAGATTCCTACGCCATCCACGATATCGCCTGCAATAAGCAGATACTTGACATGACCCGCGATTTCTCTCATCTCGGGTGTGCCGTATTTGCCTTTAAGCCAGAGGATAAAACGTTTGAACGCTTCTTTCGTGAACTTGGTGCTACCGATGTGGATGTCTGAAGTGAGTACGGCATAGATAGGTTCCTGGGCTCGTTGCGGTGGTTTTCTGCCCACTTCAGGAAATATGATGTCCTCTGCCATCAACAAATTTGTCCGTGTCTTGATCACAGCTAGACACACTACAGTATCAGGGAGTAGCATCAGCGCTTTTCTTTTAACTTCTTCAGGTGCCTTTTGCGGGACAAGCACTGTTGCACTTGCTTGAAGGTCTTCAACTGACAGTATAGTGTTGTTTTTTGAATCTCTCTTCTCAGTTAACATGCAGATAATTTTGAGTTTAGTTTTCGGCGGTGATTTTAGAGCTTCTGCGATAGGCGTCGCTGCTTTAACGTCCATTCTTTGTCTTAGTAGCCGTTCGATACGTTTGAAGCGGTCTTGGAAGTAGAGTAACTGGGTCGTTGCTTTCAGCGTTCTGAAAGAGAAAGTCAAATGCTTCGCTGTTGAGTTGATATCCTGCAGCGATTGTTGTTTCGATTGCCTGTTGGAGTTTTTCTTGCGCGCTCATTCCTATTTCTGTCCAAGTTTACTGGCTGTTTTATGTTTAAGCCTTAGTGCTTTTGAGTTATTTACTGTTTTTTGTTTGCAGGGGTAATTTCTTGAAGCAGAATTTGGGCGCTGTTTTTTTAACATACCTTTCTCTTCAATTTAAATTGGTTAGTTAGCCCTAGGTTGTTTTTACTTTTTGGTTTGTAAATCGGAATAAAGGTCAGATAATCTATATATGCCGTATATTGTTTAGACTGGTTATAACCCGGTGGTTTCTCATGAGTGATATACGGAAAGTTCAGCAAACGCCAACAGGGACCTTCTTTGTTTGTTTGCCGCGCGATTGGGCAAGAGAACATGGATTACACAAAGGGTCTCAAGTAAATCTAGACGTGACAAGTGATGGTAAACTCTTTGTCGATACCCAATTTGACGTTGAACCTGAGCCAAAGATAGCCTCACTCATTGTTGGTCCTTACTTGAATCGTGAAATTGTTGGGCGTTACCTTCTCGGCTACGATATAATTCGTATAGAAGCAAAAGATCGCATTGATTCTAATGTCCGTAACTTGGTTAAATCAACAGTCAACTCTTTGGCTGGGCTGATGATTGTTGAAGAAACTCCTTCAATGATGGTCCTTCAATGTTTGATGCAGCAACCTTTTACTTCTCCTGAGAAGATTCTGCAACGAAATAATGCAAGCGCGGCTAGAATGATTCGAGACGCGGCTAGTTCTTTTGTTAATTTAGATATGGATTTAGCTAAAAACGTTGTTGAACGTGATGTGGAGAATAATAAATTCTATTTTTTGCTCGTGAGAATCCTTCGTACAATTATTCAAAATCCCCGTTTGAGTGAGAAGTTTGCGATTGCTCCGATCGAATGTTTGAATTACCGCTTGGCTTCAAGCCTAATTGAAGAAATCGGCGATGCCTGTGTGCAGTTGGCCTTAAACACATTGGAATTAGATGGTGCCAGAGTCTCAGATGAACTTCGTAAACTTATTCTTGAGTTACAATCTGCTTGTTGTGAAGCCAATGAACAAGCCTTCAAATCTTTTCTAAGTAAAGATATTTCTCAAGCAGAAAATGTACGACTTTTCAAGGAAAAGATCGAAGATACCTGCTCAAGGGTCGAATCTGCCGCTAAAGATTCATCGGTTGATTTGATGCCGCAGATTTTATCTGCCGTATCTTTCCTTAGACAAATATACGAGCGTAGTGTTGATATTGCAGATTTAGTAGCATGAAAGCAAAGATACCCCCAAATTTTGGCTCCTTTGAATAGCTGTTGGTAAAGGGTTAAATCTCAAGATACCCATTCACAAGCGGGGAAACACTATGTCCTCAACAACCGATAAAGTCGCAAACGCACTTTACCTATCCGGATGCCTCAAATTCGGTAGCTTCAAAATCAAATCAGGCGCCATAAGCCCCTACTACATCGATATGGCCCGAGTCCTTGCCGCACCAAAACAACTAGATGTTCTCGCTGAAGTCGCGGCAGAAGAAATAAAAAAAATCAAAGATCCTATTAACAAACTCGCTTCCATAGAACTAAAAGGTGCACTCATCGTGCCCAGTATCGGCATCAAACTCGATCTGCCCTGTATCATTGTACGTAAGGAAGAGAAAGCCTATGGAGTCATAGGGCGCATCGCTGGCGCAGAAGTAGTCAAAGGCGACAACGTACTCTTCTTCGACGACGTCATCAGCGAAGGCCTCTCCAAAATCGAGGGCATAAAACCCTTAGCCGAAGCCGGCGCAAACGTCAAACACATGCTTGTCGTCGTCAACCGTGAACACGGCGGCAAAGAAAACCTTGAAAATCTCGGCTACAGCGTACATGCACTAGCAAAAATCACCGATATAGTAACTTCGCTCAATCAAAACAAGCATATCTCAGAGGAACAGGCTAATTCAGTACTTGATTACGTTAAACACTTCAAGTCTACTTGAGTGTAAATATCGATAATATTTTTAGCTGTTGTACTAGAGTAACCGCTCTCAGTCAAAGCTTTCTTTAGAACTTGTAACTCAACGGCTTGCATCAAATCAGACGCCTCTGCTGAGAAATATAAACTCAACCAGACTCCAGTGTTAACGCTAATGTGCTCAACAGTTAAAAAGCCCTATCTTTATTGGCTGCCACACTATAAGAGTATACTCTCATAAGGAGAATTAAAAATGCAAGCTGAAAACGCACTCGTTGAAGCTATGCTTAAACCAGAAACATACCCCGAAGTTACAAGGAAAATTGACCTAATTCAAACTCACATCTCTTTTGTATTTCTTACAGAAAAATACGTATACAAAGTCAAGAAACCAGTCAACTTCGGCTTCTTAGACTTCTCCAGCTTGGAAAAAAGACGCTTGAATTGTGAAAAAGAACTTTTGCTAAACAGGCGACTGTGTCCAGACATATACCTCGAGGTAGTTACAATCAACAAAACAAGTACTATCAAGATTAACGGCAACGGTGAAACCGTCGAATACGCCCTAAAGATGAAACGCCTACCCCAAGACCAACTTATGACCCATCTCCTCCAAGAAGGCAAAGTAGGCAAAAAAACAATCAACGGCATTGCCAAAATAGTTGCTAAATTCCACTCAGAAGCCCAAACGAACTCTGAAATCAGCGAATTTGGGGAGCTTAAGATTGTGAAAACTAATTGGGATGAAAATTTCACTCAAACCACAAAATACATCAATCAAACATTGCCAAAAGCAGACTTTGATTTCATTCAAGCTAAAATCAACGATTTTATGGCGAAAAAAACACGCCTCTTTAAAAGCAGAATTGACAGCGACCATATCAGAGATTGCCATGGCGACTTGCACTCGGGGAACATATTTGTAACCGATCACATTTGCATTTTCGACGCAATCGAATTCAACGACCGCTTCCGATACTCAGATGTCGCATCAGATGTAGCCTTCCTTGCAATGGATCTCGACTATCAGAACAGAAGTGACCTATCCGAGTATTTTATTACACAATACCTTACTTATTCCAAAGACGCAGCATTGAAAGCGTTATTACCGTTCTATAAGTGCTATCGTGCATATGTACGAGGAAAAGTTATCAGCTTCAGATTAGACGACGCTAATATTAACTCTGAAGAGAAAAACGGCGCAATCAAAGAGGCGCAAGCATACTTCCGACTATCGTTAGAATATGCAAAAGCACTTTGAGGTTATTTCTTGAACTGGTTTGCTACCCAATCAGGGACTAGCACGTTTCCCATTATTATTGGTTTTTGATGACAATCGCTACCGCCAGTCATAATTAAATGGTGCTCTTTAGCAAAGGTAGCATAATGGTTGGTGGTTTCACCGGTATGTCGACTGTGCCAGCACTCTAAACCGTCGATGTAGTTTAACATGGTTTCCTTGATTAATTCTGTTTGTTCAGTTAGGTCTTTGGTTAATGCTGCTAATGAGGTTCCATGTGGATCATTACCGTGAGCCAGAACCAGTTTGCCTCCCGCATCCCTGATCAGTTTTGAGGCCTCTTCTATATAGAGAGGATACTTGGGCACATCACATTTTACGAGGTATTTGTCGAAAGCCTCTTGACGACTAGCAACAATGCCCTTCTTGACAAGGTAATCGGCGATGTGCGGTCTACCCAATGTGCCGTCCACAGCTTCTTCTATCTTGTGGAAGTCCTCCTTCGTAAGTGTCTTGATGTTTTCTTTTTTGAATTCGAAGTTTAGGTTGTCGAAGATTTTAGCCGCCCGTTCCTCGCGATAATGAGCTATCAACATAAGCTTGCTTTTGAGTGCCTCGTTGGTAGAATCGTACTGGTATCCTAAAAAGTCAAGCGCGACTGGTTTGCCCTCTTTAAATTTAGCATCGGAAAAGGTGACGTTAAGCTCCACGCTAGTTATGTATCGAATGCCTGCTTTCTTTGCCTCTTCTGTGGCTTCTTCTTGGGCTTGGATAGAGTCATGATCGCTTATTGCCAAAAAAGTAATTCCTCTCTTCTTTGCTTCCCTCAAGATTTCTGGGGGGGTATATTTGCCATCGGAGGCAATGGAGTGGATGTGCAAATCAATGGTCATGGCGAAGTTGTCTACCTTTTTTCTTCTCCGATTATGACCCATTTGTCCATTTCGTCGTGGCAGGTATCGACTGTAAGATGGATGATTTTGAGGTTGGGGTGCTTTTTCTTGGTAGCGTCTATGTTTATTGTTTCAAACTTGTTTTTATTAGCTATATAGGCATCTGGTGTGAGGGCATTGGACTCGTACTTTTCCTTTGTGCGTTTTGAAATTCTGGCTAGCGATACTTCCTGCGGACAACTGGTTTGCATGATTACAAACGTCATGTCGTTCTTAGCTGCGATCTCAGCCGCTCTTTCCCGCAACTCCTGAGTCACAAAAGTAGCATCAAGTATCATTCCACTTTTCTTATCCTTTTTAGCTAAGTCGTCTGCTCGTCTAAATACTTCGTCGTAAACAGAGAGACGTTTATTCATGTTTCCAGCGACTTTGGCATCAAAAACATCTTCGTTTTTGAGTACTTCTAGGCGGATTAAGTCGCTACGTAAAATTGTGTAACCTTTAATTTTGGCGATTTCCTCGGAAGTCTCAGTTTTGTAGCTTGCAGGCAACCCACAGGTTATCAGTAAAGTTCTGGATTGAAGTTTTGCTTTAATAAAAGAGGCAAAAGGTTCCTTCATCATTGATGCACCGTAGTACATTAGCTTGCAGCACGGTGTACTTTAACTTTTTCCAGCCAAAGAGGTTCTGCCATACCTTACACCTGATGAAATGTAGGTAAATTCTAAATAAGGACGATCGTACACACTCTCGTAAAAGAAGGAATATTCATGGAAAAATTCCAAGTAAAAGACAAAAGCATCGCGCCCCAAGGTCACTTACAGATTGAGTGGGCAGCAAAACATATGCCCGTTTTAAATATCATAAAAAAGCGTTTTGAAAGTGAAAAACCCCTAAAAGGGCAAACAATAGCTGCATGCCTTCATGTAACCAAAGAAACCGCAGTGCTCATCAAAGTACTCATAGCTGGAGGCGCCAAAGTTGCATTATGTGGCTCAAATCCTCTCTCAACCCAGGATGATGTAGCCGCAGCATTAGCAGACAGTGGCGTGCATGTCTATGCTTGGAGAGGACAAAACACCGAAGACTACTACAAGTGCATCGAGAAGGTCCTCGAATTTAAACCGACAATCACCATGGATGATGGTGCAGACGTCGTCGGCATGATCCACAGCAAACGCAAAGACCTAATCAAAAACATCAAAGGCGGAACCGAAGAGACTACCACCGGAGTTGTTCGCCTAAAGGCTATGGAGCAAGACGGCAGCCTAAAATATCCCATTGTAGCAGTCAACGAAGCCCTTACCAAGTATCTCTTTGACAACCGGTATGGTACAGGACAGAGTACCATCGATGGTGTTCTCCGTGCAACATCAGTATTGCTTGCTGGCAAAAACTTTGTGGTCGGCGGATATGGCTGGTGTAGTAGAGGTATCGCTATGCGCGCACAGGGCTTAGGTGCAAACGTAATAGTTACTGAAGTTCAGCCAACTCGCGCCTTAGAAGCAGTCATGAACGGACTCCGTGTTATGCCAATGTCTGAAGCGGCTCCAATCGGCGACATATTCGTTACCGCCACAGGCGACATAAATGTCATACGCAAAGAGCACATGCAAAAGATGAAAGACGGTGCAATTATTTGCAACAGTGGTCACTTCAACGTAGAAATCAGCATTCCTGACCTCGAATCCATCTCAAAAGCGAAACGTACAATGCGCCCAAACATGGAAGAATACACTACCAAAGACGGCAGACACCTCTACCTGCTTGGCGAAGGTAGACTAGTTAACTTGGCCGCAGCAGAAGGTCACCCCTCTGAAGTCATGGATATGTCCTTTGCCAACCAAGCATTATGCAGTGAAT
>JAEAMG010001857.1_pt1 | contig 14636 bp, 10 predicted proteins | sample 8958741 | NCBI WGS metagenome assembly JAEAMG01 (sample SAMN16933256, study PRJNA681125) | bioreactor sludge metagenome | isolation source: anaerobic bioreactor treating anionic surfactant - SDBS | place: India: Bengaluru | collected 2019-02-28
GCAGCGCGCTGGAATCAACAGTGTGGTGGCTAGGTGTAGTCGCGAAGGAGGCCCATCCATGAGCCGCACCAAGTCTTGTCGTGCTCTTCTGATTGTCTGCCTGTTGCTGGGACTGTGCGGCCTGGGCGCGCCCGTAGGCCGTGCCGACTGCCCCCTATATCGCCTGCCTACCAGTCGCTTTGGGGTGGACGTAGTCGGTGCTGGAGCCATCACCAACTATGATGTGTCTGCGTTGCATATTGGCTGGTACTCCGACTGGGTTGCCGACGTCGAGCCGCGGCGGCCGGGCGGGATCGAGTATTTCCAGCTCATCTCCGTTATCGGGGGCCAGTGGTCTCCGGGGCCGTTGGATGTGCTGGAGGATTATGTGGATGCTAATCCGGGCGCGATATGGATTATCGGCAACGAGCCCGAGTGTCCCGTTGCCCCGGGTGGCGGGAGCATGACGCCGGAACAGTATGGAGATGTGTACCACCTCCTGTACGGAGCCATCAAAGGCTTTGACCCCACGGCAAAGATAGCCATCGGTGGCGTGGTGCAGCCGACGCCGCTGCGGCTGGAGTGGCTGGACCGGCTTCTGACATGGTATGCAGCGCAGCCCGGCTGGGGCCCCATGCCGGTAGACGTGTGGACTACCCACGTCCAAATCCTGCAGGAGAGTAGAACCGGCTGGGGTTGTGGCATCCCGGTAGGCTTGGACGCGAACGAGGGTCGCCTGTACTCACCCGAGGAGAACTATAGCATTCCCATTTTCCAGGAGCTCGTTCGCGACTTTCGTGTCTGGATGAACAGTCACGGTCAGCGTGACAAGCCACTGATAATCACCGAGTACGGAGTATTGATGCCGGACTTTTGGGGTGCTACTATCGAGGTTGTGAACGCCTACATGAACGCCAGCTTCGATTTCCTGCTGAATACGACCGACGCTACCCTGGGCTATCCCGCGGACTCGAACCATCTGGTGCAGCGCTGGGGGTGGATGAGCCTGAATGACCAGCCCTACAACAACGGTCAGGGCTACAACGGCAGTCTCTTTGATTACATGGATAGTACGTTCCCGGGTACGCCAACCGCCTATGGCCTGAATTTTATGAGCTACACCAATTCCCTGCTGGCGGGGCTCACGGGGACGGTGTGCGTCAACGGGACTGTGCAGCTGCAAGCCAGTTCCAATCATTCCACCACGGCGGCTCTTACCCTGCTGCCTGTTGACTGTCCGCAACCGGACATTCGTAGTGTCACGACCAACGCCTCGGGCGGTTTCACCGTGTGCCATGTGTTGCCGGGTACCTACGATGTCGTGATCAAGGGCTACAACACCCTGGCCAGCCGCGTGAACGGACGGAGCCTGGGGTCAGGCAGCAGCGTTAATCTGGGTGTGCTGGCGCCTGGCGACGCCAACAACGACAACAAGGTCACGCTCGTCGACTTTTCTCTGCTGACTGCGGCCTACCGCACTGCGGCGGGCGACACCGCATACGACCACCGTGCTGATTTTAACGCAGATGGCCAGGTGAATATTCTCGACTTTTCACTGCTGGCTACCCACTATACGGAAGTGGGAGCGCAGGCTTGGTGAGGAACCCGTGGGCCAAACCCCTCGGCAACCCGGACTTGTGATCGGGGCGGCCTGGGCTTTCGTCTTCGTCACCCTGCTTGCGGCAGGTGCGGCGGGGCGTGCCTGGGCGTTGCCGGGACGTGTGCCGCTGGGACAGACCATTCCACCGCGGCCGACTGCCACGCCTGTCAGCACGGTCTCCATGCAGCCGACCGTCACATGGACGCCGCGCCCCACGTGGACGCGGCCTGCGCCTGAACCGTCCGTGCCTCCCACTGCCACGCCCGCGGTGGGCAGGCCCACAGCCACTGAGGCCGTGCCCGCGCCGGGGGCGACCGCTACGGCGGCTGTCCCGACATCGGTCTCCACACCCACGACTGTGGTCCTTCGGCCCTCTGTGGAGGTTTCTGGCACTCCGCCTACTCCATTGCCAACCGCAGGGGGCCTCTCCCCTACCTTGTCCCCCGTCACGCCGCCTGTTGGGCCCATTCCTCTGGCTTTTGAGGTTGCCGTGGTCCCGCAGGTGGCTGGACCACGAGATGAAGTACAGCTCGTGCTGCAGCTGGCCAATGTGGGCTACGACCCGATGGACAGTGTGCAGGTTGATGTGGTCTTTGCTGATGGCCTCTTGATGCGGTTTGTGGAATGCCCGCGCTGCCAGATTGGTTGCACGCAGTGTCAGGGTGGGGCCGGTCCCGCAAAGCTCTCCCTGTTCATTGGGTTACTGTCGTCGGGTGACCAGATCGTCGCCCCTGTACATGTCCAGGTGGCCGACGATGCCTGGCCGGGCCAATCCCTGCGCACGGACTGGACACTGACGGCGACTGGCCTCCCTGCACAGACCGTGCAGGCCGACGTGGTGCTGCCCTGGGCGCAGCTGCCGGCGACGGGCGGCTTGTTATCGCTTGAGGCGCTGTGACTGACGGTAAGGTAGGTCAAACCCTGCAACCAACCACTGCTTCTCGGCGGGCGGTGCGCTGGCGAGCGGTGCTGCTCATCGCGGTGCTGGCGATGGTGGCCATCGTCAGCTTCAAGGCTATCCGCATCTGGCCGCACGCATCCGCGCTGGTGACGCGCGCGCAGGAGCTGCGCACGCTGGCCCGCATGGACCCGGGCAGCCTGCTCCACCCGCAGCGCCTGCCGTGGCTGCGCGAACAGCTGGGCGCTACGCGCTCCGACCTGCAGGCCATCCGCGACGAAACCGGCTTCCTGCTCCGCTTGCTGGAACGGCTGGACTGGATGCCACGCTTCGGGGGTGACATCGCTGCAGCGCCCGCGCTGCTGGACCTGGGCATTGAGCTGTGCGATGCCGGCTGGTGGGGTCTGCTGGGCGTGGAGCCGGTGTGGGATGCCTTGTCCAGCCCCAGCCAGGTTACGGGCCAGAGCGCGTTCGAAGCGGCTGTGCCTGCCCTCTCGGCATCTCAGTCACGGTTTTCCCAGGCGGCACGGGCCATGGCCCGCGCCCGCCCGGCGATGGATCGGCTGCAGCAGCATGACCTGTCGCCACGTGTGTCCGGTTATGTGGCGCGCATCGACGGGTACTGGCCAGCGCTGGAAGGGGCGGTCCTGCTCGCTCAAGACCTGCCGGTTCTGCTGGGCCAGTCGCGCCCGATGCGTTACCTTCTTCTGGCGCAGAACAATCACGAGCTGCGCCCAACCGGTGGTTTTGTCAGTGGCGTGGGCTTGATCCAGCTTGCCGCCGGCAAGATCATCAGCACCACTTTCCAGGACAGCTACGCCGTGGACGCGCTATGCGATATCGGCGCCCATCCCGGGGCACCGCAGCCCCTGCGCGACTATATGTGGGCATCGGCGCTTGTTTTGCGGGATGCCAACTGGTCTCCTGACTTTCCGTCCTCGGCGGCGACGGCGAGCAGTCTCTATCGCCTGTGCAGCGGCGTGGATGTCGACGGCGTGGTGGCGATAGACCTGGAGGCCGTGGCTCTGCTGTTGCGGGCGATGGGGCCGCTGCAGCCGGAGGGCTACCCCAATCCAATCACGGGTGACACTCTGCTGCAGGTCGTCTACGAGTACTGGGTTGACCCCCTGCGCTCGGTGAACATGGCCGACAGCGAGCAGGGCGAGTGGTGGTCGCACCGCAAGGATTTTATGGGCGACCTGCTACAGGCGGCGCTGCAGAGGCTCACGGAAGCACCCCAGTCTCTGGAGCTGACCCAGTTGGGCATGTCCGTGCTGCAGGCGCTGCAGACGCGGCATCTCCTCGTTGCCTTGGACGATCCTCTCGTGGGGCGCGGCCTGTCGGCGGCGGGCTGGGATGGCGCGCTGCGTCCAGTGACGGGCGACTATCTGATGGTGGTGGACGCCAATATTGGCTTCCGCAAGGTCAACCCGCAGGTGCAGCAGAGCGTGGATTATGCAGTCGACTGGAGCCTCGCAGGCACGGAGGGTGGACAGACTGGAGGGCAGCCACAGGCCACGGTCACGTTGCGTTACACTAACGGGAGCCAGGGCTCTACGGAGTGTGTTGCCGGGTCATACTGGGACGACTGGTATACCGAGATGAGGCAGGGCTGCTACTGGGACTATGTGCGGGTGTACGTTCCGTTGGGGAGCCGATTGCTGGCCATGCAGGGAGGGGATGCTGTCGCGCAGGTTTCTGTTGAGGCAGGCAAGACGGTCTTCTCCACCCTGCTGGTCGTCGCCCCCGGGCAGACGCGTGAGCTGGTGCTGCGCTATGATTTGCCATCGTCGCTGGGGGCGGCGCCGAGTGGCGGTCCTATCGGGACGGCCAAACCCGCCGAGTTGGCGACACCATACTCGTTGCTTGTGCAGAAGCAGGCGGGAACCGCCGCCGTCCCATATCGAGTGACGGTCTCTGGCGAGGGCTGGCAGTTTCGCCCCGTCGGCTCTTCGCCGGTGGAGCACTACGATGGGCGGGAGGTGACCTTCAGGCTGGCGACGGACGCCAGCCTGGGCTGGGTGGAGACGGAGGGCAGAGCCGGGCGGGCAACTGTGCCCATTCTGGTTCTGTCGGGGCTGGGATTGATGCTGGTGGGGTGGGGGATATGGCTACTCCGGCGGACCCGCGTCTGACCCGCAGAGCGGCCCGGCGGCCACGCCGCTCGCGGCCGGCCACGCCCGGGCCCAGAGGGCAGGGGGCGCCGGCGGAGCGCGTACCTGAGGCACCTGTGGCCAGGGTCACAAGCGACAGAGCGCCACTGGCGGGAGCGCTGGCCAGCGCGGGGTTGGCGCTGGCGGTCTACCTGCAGACGATGGCCCCAACGATCACTTTCCGCCACAGTGGCGCCGACAGCGGCGACCTGGTGACGGCGGCGATCAACCTGGGCGTACCTCACCCGACCGGCTATCCCCTGTACACGCTGCTGGCTCATCTCTTCACACGGCTGCCCGGCGAACCGGCGCGCAATGTGAATCTGTTTTCGGCGCTGTGCGGAGCAGTGGCGGTGGGTTTGGTGTTCTGGGCCGCCTGCCAGCTGATTGCCAGGCGGGAGGAAGATGGGCCGCTGGCGCTGGTGGCCGCCTTCTCCGCCGCAGGCGTGTTTGCCTTCGGTCAGTTGTTGTGGTCGCAGGCCACCATCGCCGAGGTGTACAGCCTGAATGCGCTGTGGGCCGCGGCGGTGCTGGTGGTGCTTTTGTCACCGGGACCGGCCCGGCCGTACATGGTAGCCTTTCTCTACGGGCTCGGGCTGGCGCACCACCTCACGGCCGTTTGGGTGCTGCCCGCCCTGTGGCCGTATGCGGATCGCGTGCGCGGCTGGCTCACCCCGCGGCGGGCTTTGCGGCTTATCCTCTGTTTCCTTCCCGGGCTGCTGGCCTACCTGTACTTCCCGCTGCGCGCGCGCGTGCACCCCATGCCCAACTGGGGTCTGGCCAGGGACCTGCCGGGCCTGCTGTGGCTCGTGTCGGCCGAGGCCTACCACCGCTACTTCGGGGGCGTGGTGCCGGCGCAGATCCTGCAGAGGATCGCCGCATGGGCCGGGATCTGGGTGCGCGACCTGGGCGTGGTCGGTCTGGCCCTGGCCCTGTTAGGCCTGTGGCGTGCCTGGGAGAAGGACCGGCGCTTTGCCCTCTCTGGACTGAGCTATGTGCTATTCGTAAGTGTGTACTCGATGCTCTACACCACGGGAGACTCTTACCTGTACTTACTCCCGGCGGCCGCGGTGGTGGCTCTGTGGATGGCCTGGGGTGCCTACGCCATCCTGCACGAACTGAGTGGTCAAAACAGCACCCCGCAGCGCCTGGGACGGCTGTTCGTGGTGCTGGCACTGCTGGCATTGCCTGTGTTCTCTGTGGTTTCCCGCTTCCGGGAGCTCGACCTCAGCGCGGATCGCGAGGCGTATGTCTGGGCGGAGAGCCTGCTGAAGACCGCTGCTCCCAACAGCCTTGTGGTCACTCGCGGTGACGCGCAGACTTTCTCGCTGTGGTACGTGCGCTACGGCCTGGGCCAGCGCCCCGACGTGCTCATCGTTGACCGCTGGTTGCTGGCTTCTCCGTGGTACCGCACGGACATGGCCGAGCGCTACCCGGAGCTGGCACCCTTGCGACAGGCGCAGAATGACCAGGAGGCCGCGCTGGCGCTCCTTTCCGTTTCCGGTCGACCACTGCAGCTCGCGTACCAGGATGACCCGCTGTTGGCGCAGGGAGAGTGGACGAAGGAGGCTGAGCTCTACACGCGGGTGGAGTAGGGGATAGGGAGTCCGGGAGTTTGTGAGTCAGCGCGATTCCCGCGCGAAGAAGGCCAGCTTGCGCTGCGGGGTGTAGGTCTTGATGCGCTTTTCCAGCCGGGCTGCCTCGGCGTGGCTGGCTACAGCCAGACTGGCCAGCAGCCGCACGGGCAGTCTGGTACGCGTGTAGCGTGCGCCGCGGCCGGCGTTGTGGCACTTCAAACGGCGCTCCGGGTCGACGGTGATGCCGGTGTACAGCGTCCCGTCGGCGCAGCGCAACAGGTAGATGTGCCAGGTGCGGTCGGTATGGACCATGGTGCGACGATTATACGCTGGGCGGGGATAATTGCCAACAGGGCTGGTGCGGCAGTGTGGCGGACGGTGGGAGGTTTGCTTGCCGGTATCGGCGCGGATTCTGCTGAGGATGGTGCGCGTGGCGTTGACCCCCAGGAGCTGGCTACTCAAGGCCAGACTGGCCAATGGTGTGGTCATCTACGGCCAGAACCGCGCCGGATTCGGCGGGCGAGGGGTGTACATCTATCGCGATGAGGTCGAGCCCGAAGTGCGGTGTCTCGACCGGTTCCTGGACCCTGGAAGCGTCCTGGTGGACGTTGGCGCCAGCACCGGCGTCTACACCCTTAAAGCGGCGCAACTGGTCGGTGCCGCGGGCGTCGTCCTGGCGCTAGAGCCCTTTCTCGAGATCGCGGCGATGCTGCGCCGCAGCATCCAGGCCAACGGCTTTGCCAACGTGCGCCTGCACGAGTGCGCGGCCGGCGACCGTGCCGGCACCGGCCTGCTGTGGACCAACCTAGGCCGGCCGAATTCGTACAGCCTGGTCCGGAGGGACCCGAACGCGTCGTCCCTCCCCGTGCCCACCGTGACGCTGGATGATCTATGCCGGGCGGAGGGCCTGGATCGCCTGGACTATCTCAAGATCGACGTGGAGGGCGCCGAAGACCGGGTGCTGGCGGGTGCCAGAGAGCTTGTCGCCAGGTATCGCCCGGTTATCCAGGTAGAAGTCTCCATTGCCGTGCCCGAGCTCAGCCAGCTAGGCGACTATGCGCTCTTCCATGCGCCGGGGAGCCACAACCGGGTCTGTATTCCGCAAGAGCACGCCAGGATTGGCGTGCCGCAGCGGTTGGGTTGGAGACAGGTGGACCACTGATGTGGCAAAGGGCCAACCCGTGAGCCTCCCCTCGAAGCGCAGGCTGCCAACAGAAGGCTGGCCGTTTGCCGCCGGCCTGCTCATCACCCTGCTGGTGGCCTGGTTTGCCGGGCGCGAGTTCGACTGGCATACCTTGCAGGCCCGGCTGGCGGGGGCGGACCTGCGCTATGTGGCGCTCGCCGCCGCGGCCGTGCTGCTCAACATCCTGTTGAAGGCAGAGCGCTGGCGGTGGCTCTTTTACCCCCAATCCGGTGCGGTATCCCCCGGGTCGAGCGGGGATGCGCGCCCGCGGCGCAGGGATCTGCTCTCGGCGCTGCTGATCGGCCAGCTCGGCAACGCACTGTTGCCGGCGCGTCTGGGGGACCTGGCCCGCGTGACCGCGGTGCACCGCAGGGCCGGGGTAGCCCTGGGCTGGTGCCTGCTGACTCTGGTGGCCGAGAAGGCTCTGGACAGCGTGATGCTGCTCGCTCTGCTGGGGGCATTGCTGCCTTCGATTGCGTGGCGAACCTGGCTGAGCACAACCAAGTTGGTCTCCGGGCTCCTGCTGGCGGCCGGGCTGCTGGCTCTAGTAGGGGTGGCAACGCAGCAGAGGGTCCGGCAACAGGTGGTAGAGGCCTTGCGGCGGTGGCTGCCCGGGCCCATTGCGGGCCGGGTCGACCGCACACTCGAGCTGTTGAGCGGGTGGCGCGTTATGCAGGACCGGCCGGTCCAGTTCCGCCTATGGGTGTCTTCCGCGGCCCTCTGGCTGCTGGCAGGGCTGGTCAATCACTTTAGTTTCCGCGCGGTTGGACTGCAATTGCCGTTGACCTCCGGGCTGCTGCTCGCCGCCACTGAAATCGCCGGGACGCGGTTGGCCTACGCGCCAGCAGCCATCGGAACCTTTCATTCCATCGCCATCCTGACGCTGGCGTCCTTTGGCGTCGGGCCCACGGAGGCACTCAGCGCGGCTCTCCTGCTGCATGTGATCGTTTATGTCCCGATTCTCATCGGCGGCGGCGCCGCAGTGTGGTGGGAAGGGCTGGCTCGCATTCCGTGAGGCAGGCCAGCCGGCAACTGGTGGCCGTGGTGTGAATCGCAGGCCCAGCTTGTGGTATAGGGCATCCTTCAGCTATCGCGGGGCGAGTGCGTGCAGGTGTCTACGGATTCAAGTAGTAGCTTGTTTTGGATGGAGGCGGGCATGATTCAGTACGGTTCTCGACTCGAGGAAAACAGGCAATCTGCGCCACGCAGCCCGCACTTCTCGTTGTCATCCATGACGATTGTCGTGGCCATCAGCGCGCTCGCTCTTGGCCTGCGTCTGGCCGCCATCAAACTCATCGGTCCCAACCCGGATATCACGGGCTACTCCGAAAGTGGCCTTGTCGCCAGGAATCTGGCGGCCGGCAAGGGCTATACCTACGATTTCTATGGCCTGCGGCCGGACCAGCCCCTGCGCTCGTTCATGCCGCCGCTCTTTGTCGGCCTGGTCTATGCCTGCCTGCGTTGGGCCAACGATCCGCCCCTGGCCCTGGCGCTGACGTACGCCGTCTCGTCGAGTCTCACCTGTGGCGCCATCTACCTCATTGCCCTGACTCTGTCCAGGAAAAGGAGCGCGGCGACTCTCGCTGCCCTGGCCGCTGCTTGCTATCCTGTCCTTATCCTCATGGTCAACGTGCCGGAATCGCTGCTCCTTCATGCGCCACTTCTGCTCTGGGCACTGGCGACGGCCCTTCAGTTGCCGGGCCGGCTGCGCTGGGGATGGACCGTGCTGTCCGGCCTCCTGTGGGGAATCCTCGCTCTGGGCCGGCCGGCACTGCTGGGCTTTATGCCCCTGGTGGTATTTTGGCTGTGGTTGAACCGTACGGACCGGAACGGCTGGCTCAAGACCAGCGTGGTGCTGGCCACGGTTGTGATCCTGGTCCTGCTCCCCTGGATCGTCCGCAACTACCAGATTCACGGACAGGTCGTGATCGCAACCAACGGCGGCGCCACTTTTTGGAACGGCAACAATCCTTTCACCACCGGCAGTGGCCACGACGTGTATACCGAGCGGGTGGATCAATTCCTGGGCCGGCCGCATGACCCGCAGCAGCCGGCCATCATGCAGATCTTCCCATACCCGTTGCCTGCCGATATCCAGGCCGGTGTGGCAACCATCGGGGAGCTGGCGTTGGACCGGCAACTGTATCAGGCAGGGTTCGAGTTCATCCGCCAAAAGCCGCGGGAGTGGCTCACCCTTGTCGGTCAGAAGCTGATCAGTTTCTGGTGGTTCCGGCCCCGGCTGGGTGCGGCCTACGAGACCTCCTGGACTCCCTATTACCGGGTGATGTACGCGTTGCTGATGGTCGTTTTCATTGGCGGCCTGGCCATCTCCCTCCAGCGCCGCCGGCAATTCAGTCTCTTGTACTTGCTGTTCGCCTTTTACACGGTCACCAACGTCGGTTTTCAGGTGCTCACCCGCTACCGGTGGGAAATCGAGCCCCTGTTCCTGGTTTTTGCGGCGTTGTGTGTGCAGGGTGCGGCCGAATGGCTGTTCATCGGTCGGACATCCGGCGGCACTGGCCGTCGCGACCCTGCGGCCTGAGCGGCGAGAATCCTCGTGCGTTGGACGGGGGATTTGACCGCACTGTGGACCCATGTTAGACTTGAGGGGTAGGGGTAGCTTTGCACGACCTGCAGTTCTCAGTTATCATCCCGGCTTACCAGGCAGAGGCCACTATCGGCCGTTGCCTGGATGCTCTCTCCCGGCAGACCGTCCCGCAGGCGGCGTACGAAGTGATCGTGGTGGATGATGCATCCACCGATCGCACGTCTGAGCGAGTGCGGGCGTTCCCAGGCGTCCATCTCTTGACCCAGCCCCATGCGGGCCCGGCAGCCGCACGCAACTTGGGCCTGCGGCAGGCCGGCGGACACATCGTTCTGTTCACCGATTCCGATTGTGAGCCGGCACTCGACTGGATTCAACAAATGGTTGCCCCGCTTCGCGACCCCGTTGTTGCCGGAAGCAAAGGAGTCTACCGGACCCGGCAGCGGGAGCTGGTGGCACGTTTTGTGCAGATTGAATACGAGGACAAATACGACCGCATGCTGGGCCAGGCGGCAATCGACTTTGTCGACACGTACTCTGCCTGCTACCGGCGAGAGTTGCTCCTCGCCGAGGGAGGATTTGATACCGCCTTTCCGCAGGCATCGGTTGAGGATCAGGAGCTTTCTTTTCGCCTGGCCAGACACGGCCACAGACTGGTCTTTGCACCGGCTGCTTGTGTGTACCACTGGGGACACCCGCGCAACGTGAGCGCCTATGCCCGCCGCAAGTTCGGCGTGGGCTACTGGAAGACGCTGGTTCTGCAACGCCACCCGCAGAAAGCGGTGCGCGATTCGCACACCCCGCAAGTGATGAAGGTGCAGATGCTCCTGGCGGCGCTGGGGGGCCTGAGCCTGGCCGGCAGTGTGTTCCGGCCGTGGCTGGTCCGGGGCTGGGCGCTGGCGACAGGGCTGTTTCTGCTATCTACCGTGCCCTTTGTAGTCAAAGCCTGGCGCAAGGATCCGCCGGTGGCGGTGGCTGCTCCGCTTCTGCTTCTTGTCCGGGCGGTCAGTCTGGGATGCGGTCTGGTCAGCGGGTTTGTCAGTCAGAGCCGGCTTCATCGCCGGGCGCTCCCCGGAAGGGATGGGTAAAGGCTGCATGCGCGGACGAGATGCCAGCACGAGCGCCGCATTCAACGCGGTCTTTGGCATAGGCGGACTGCTCAAGCGCACGATCGACATAGTGGGAGCTTGCCTGTGCCTCACCATCGCCGTGCCGTTGATGGCCCTCGTGGCGACCCTGATCCGGCTCGACTCGAAGGGGCCGGTCCTTTTTGCGCAGGACCGCGTGGGGCTCAACGGTCGCGTCTTCAGGATCCTCAAGTTCCGCTCCATGGTGTACAATGCCGAGTTGATGCTCGATGAGCTGGTAGACATCAATACACTGGGCGAGCCCGTCTTCAAGTTCAGGGAGGATCCTCGGACTACACGCGTTGGGCGTTACCTGCGCCGCTGGAGCATCGATGAGTTGCCCCAGTTCTTCAACGTCCTGCGCGGAGACATGAGCCTGGTAGGCCCTCGTCCGGAAGAGGTGCGGATCGTTCAACGCTACGATGACTGGCAGCGCCTGCGCCTGCGGGCAAAACCAGGCATGACCGGTCCGGCGCAGGTAAGTGGGCGTGCCGACCTTACTCTGGCCGACAGGGTGCGGCTGGAGATCGATTACATAGAGGACTATTCATTGCGGAAGGATGTCCTGATCCTGCTCAAGACGGTTCCATCCGTCATACGGGGGGATGGAGCGTACTGACCGGCATCCGGTCATCGCCGCGTGGCGCAAAAAAGGCGGTCTCAACCTGGTTGGGTTGAGACCGCTTTTTTGTCTTGGGCGGGTTCGGGCTACGTTGTGAGCAGAGTGCATCGGTGTGCGATGACGGCTTAACGTTGCTGCAATGTGCAATTGAACCCGCACAAGGACAGGATAGTAGCACGCGATAGTAACGTTTCGGTTACAGCAAGGTAGCTTTTTGGTAGATATTCAGAGAAATTGGGCTACCAATCCCCTTTCCCTCCCCATTTTCTCTCTCACTTGTCGCGCCGTACACCCAACGTCAGTGACTCCCCGTCCAGGTCATGGGTCTCTACGTAGGCATCGGCGGGCGGGGCGCCGGCCACCAGACGTGTGCTGAGCGTCTCTTGCCGGATGTAATCACCCCAGGACTCCAGGACCGCGGCCACGCTCTCGCTGGCCTGATAGTACGTGGTGATCGTATCCTCGATACGAAAGTCGGCGTCCTTGCGCATGGTCTGGATGCGGCGCACAATCTCGCGTGCCACTCCCTCCCGGCGCAGCTCGGGACTGATCTCGGTGCAGACCGCCACGCAATAGCCGCCTTCCTCGGCCAGGGCGTAGCCGGCGCGCGGCGCCGTCGAGACCTGGATGTCGGCGGGCTCCAGCGTGACTTCCTGCCCCTCCACCGTCAGGCGCAGGGGCTGGCCCTCGCGCAGCCTGGCCGCCACTTCCGCGGGATCCAGGCTGGCCAGCGTGGCTTTGATCGCCGGGAAGAGGGCTTTGTACTTCTTGCCCACCTGGCTCGGGATGGCGCTGACGCTATAGTCTACAAAATCGGACTGGTCGGCGACCACCTTGATCTCTTTGACGTTCAGCTCGTCGCGGATCTGCTCCGCGAGCCGCAGCAGGCCCTCGGCCTCGGCCGCGGAGCGCGGCTTGACCACCGCCAGGGGCAGGGGCTGGCGTACCTTGACCGCCGCCTGGTTGCGGGCCGCGTGTCCGATGGCCGCGGTGCGCATGACCAGCCGGGTCTCGGCCATCAACTGCTCGTCGATGAGCGCGGCATCGGCCTGCGGGTAGTCGCAAAAGTGCACGCTCTCCGGCGCGGTCGCGTCCCAGGAGCGCACCAGGTTCTGGTACAGCTCCTCGCAGGTGAAGGGCTGGAACGGGGCCAGCAGTTTGCACAGGGTCACCAGACACTCGTAGAGCGTGTGGTGCGCCGCCGCTTTGTCCTGGTCGGCCTCGCTCTTCCAGAAACGCCGCCGGGACCGGCGCACGTACCAGTTGCTCAGGTCCTCGACAAAGGACTGGATGGCCCGTGCCGTGCTGGTCATGTCATAGTGGGCGAGCCCATCGTCCACCAGCCGCACCAGGTTGTGCAGCTCGGACAGCACCCAGCGGTCCAGCGCTGCGCGCCCGGCGACCGGCGGCGCCGGGCTGCGCGGGTCGAACCCGTCGATGTTGGCGTAGGTCACAAAGAACGAGTAGGTGTTCCACAGGGTCAGGCCGAACTTGCGCACGCTTTCGGCGACGGCTTCGGTCGAAAAGCGCCGCGGATAGTCCGGCGGTGACGACGTGTACAGGTTCCAGCGCAGCGCGTCCGCCCCGTGGGCGTTGATGACCTCCCACGGATCCACGACGTTGCCCTTACTCTTGCTCATCTTTTGCCCTTCGGCATCCAGGATATGGCCGAAGCAGATGCAGTTGTGGAAGCACGGCTGGTCGAACAGCAGCGTCGAGATGGCGTGCAGGGAGTAGAACCAGCCGCGGGTCTGGTCGATGGCCTCGGAGATAAAGTCGGCCGGGAATTGCTCGGCGAACTTGTCCTTGTTCTCAAACGGGTAGTGCCACTGGGCAACGGGCATCGAGCCCGAGTCGAACCAGCAGTCAATGACCTCCGGGGTGCGGCGCATCGTGCCCCCGCACTGGCAGTCAAAGGTCACTTCATCGATGTACGGCCGGTGCAGGTCCAGCTCCGCCAGGTCAAAGCTGGAGCGGCCCAGGCTGGCGCGCTTGCTGCTTCTGGCTCGCTCACGCAGGTCCTCCACGCTGCCAATGCACTCGGTCTGGCCGCACTGGTCGCAGATCCACACCGGCAGGGGAGTGCCCCAGTAGCGGTCGCGCCCCAGCGCCCAGTCGACATTGTTCTCCAGCCAGTTGCCAAAGCGCCCGTCGCGGATGTGCGCCGGGTACCAGTTGATCCGCTGGTTGTTGGCCACCAGGCGGTCTTTCACCTGGCGCGTGCCCACGAACCAGGTCGGCTTTCCATAATAAAGCAGCGGCGTCTTGCAGCGCCAGCAGAACGGGTAGACGTGCTTGTACTGGGTCACGCGGTACATCAGGCCACGGTCCTGCAAGTCGCGGATGATCAGCGGATCGGCATCCTTGACGAACATGTTGCGCCACGGGGTGACCGCGTCGATCAGATTGCCGTGCACGTCCACCGTCTGCAGGATGGGCAGGTCGTACTCGCGTCCTACCTCGAGGTCCTCCGAGCCGAACGCGGGCGCGATGTGCACGATGCCGGAGCCTTCCTCGGTGTTGACAAAGCCGGCGGAGATGACGTAGCAGTAGTCCTGGTCGACCGGCAGGAACTTGTATAGCGGCTGGTAGTGTTTGCCGACCAGCTCCCTGCCTTCCACGCTGCGTACGACCCGGTATTCGCCCTGCAGGGCTGCTTCCAGTAGCTTTTTGGCCAGGATCAGCTTTTCGCCGTTCTGCTCGACCAGCACGTACTCGGTTTCCGGGTGGATGGCCAGGGCCACGTTGCCGGGCAGCGTCCACGGTGTGGTCGTCCAGGCCAGGAGGTAGACGCCCGGCTCGTCGCGCAGCGGGAACTTGACAAAGATCGAAGGATCTTCGACTTCCTCATAGCCCTGGGCCACCTCGTGGTCCGACAGCGGTGTCTCGCAGCGCGGACAGTAGGGCACGCTCTTGAAGCCACGGTAGAGCAGGCCCTTGTCCCAGATCTGC
>JAEAMG010001858.1_pt1 | contig 14625 bp, 10 predicted proteins | sample 8958741 | NCBI WGS metagenome assembly JAEAMG01 (sample SAMN16933256, study PRJNA681125) | bioreactor sludge metagenome | isolation source: anaerobic bioreactor treating anionic surfactant - SDBS | place: India: Bengaluru | collected 2019-02-28
GTGGCGGCATCGGAAGGAATGGCGTTCATGCGGCTGTTTTCAATTGCGTATTACCGTTCGGGTAAGCCTCGTTTTGGATCCGTTTGCGTTCCGTTGATCTGAGCAGAGGGAGGCAGGTCCGGCGATTTTGGGAGATTTCCCTGAAAACCCCGGAGCATGGTTTGTTCCACCGCAGCGCGCTGCGCCTCAAATTCCGCCTCATCCTCAGTAGCCGCCAGCCGAATCATCTTATCGAAACGCAGACGGACCCGCGTGAAGGGTTTGGGCAGCATGAAACGGTCCCAGCTTTTGAAATACCAGGCCCGGTCCGCGGAAACGTAAAACGGAACGATCACCGCATCGGCGGCGTGCGCGGTCCGGATCAGCCCGTTTTTGACGACACCCGCGGGTCCCCGCGGCCCGTCGACGATATGGCCGGCCAGCCGGGTCCGCCGGAGGATCTCAATCAGCTTTCTCATGGCCTCTATGCCCCCGCGCGAGGAGGAGCCCCGAACCGGTTCCCAGCCGGTGCGTTCGGCGACGGAGGCGATGATTTCGCCGTCCTTGCTGCGCGAGATCATCAGTCCCGGCCGATGGGCGCGATAGTTTTGAAAATGGCGGATGGCGGCGAAAAACTGCTGGTGCCAGGTGCAAAGAATCACCCGGCCGCCGTTTTGAAGATGCGCCATCCAGGGGGCTTCGTTCTCCACTTCCAGTCGGAATGTCCATGCGTAGGCCCGGATGAACCGGTAGAGGAAGGCGAGAAACGGTTTCGACAGGATCACAATATCGGTTTTTCTGGACATGGAAGCTCTTTTCCGGGTTTCACGGCGGTGAAAGGCCGTTTCTATTTCTATATTTATAGAGGGAATGTCTTGCGATGTACCGGCGAACCTCATCCGGCACCAGGTAACGGATGTCTCTTCCGTTCCTTACCCGTTTGCGGATGTTGCTCGAGGAGATGTCCAGAAAGGTGACTTCGCAAAAGGAGATCCTCCGGCCCGTCGGTCCGCAAAAACTGCCGGTTTCCGCGTCATGGGTGAAACGGGAAGCGAATTCCGCGCCGAGGATCTCGTCGAGTTTCCGGCAGCCGTAACCGGGGCGGGTCATGACGGCGAAGTGGCACATCAGCAGGAGCCTTTCCCAATCCTTCCAGGTCCGAATCTCGTGGAAGGCGTCCTGGCCGCAGATGAAGTGCAACTCGAATCCTTTCGAACGTCGCCTGTGCAGGATGTGCTCCACCGTGTCGATGGAGTAGGAACTGTTTTCCCTGCGGTTTTCGACGTCCGAGAAGGAGAAGGCGGGATTCCCCTCGATGGCCAGACGGATCATCCGTTCACGGTGGCGGAAAGGGGTGATTTCGGCGTTTGGCTTGTGCGGCGGACGCGCCGCCGGGACGAAAAGGATCCGGCTCAGGCCGCAGATCTCCAGCATCTCTGAAGCGCATCGCAAATGGCCGATGTGGATCGGATCGAACGTGCCTCCGAACAAGCCCCATTTCATGTTCTGATCTGCCCGTTTCCGTAGATGATGAACTTGGTGGTGGTCAGCTCTTCGAGTCCCATCGGCCCGAAGGCATGGAGTTTGGTCGTGCTGATGCCGATCTCCGCCCCCAGCCCCAGTTCGAATCCGTCGCTGAAGCGTGTGGAGGCGTTGACGAGAACCGTGGACGAGTTGACCTCCTGCAGGAAGCGCTGCGCCCTGCCGTAGTTCTCCGTCACGATCGCCTCGGTGTGGAGGGAGCCGTACTTCCCGATGTGGGCGATCGCCTCGTCGAGATCGCGGACCACGCGGATAGCGAGGACGAGGTCGAGGTATTCCCGGTACCAGTCCTCTTCAACCGCGGGTTCCGCCTCCGGCAGGATTGCCCGTGTCTTCTCGCAGCCGCGGATCGAGACCCCGGCCTCGCGGAGTTTTCCCGCCGCGGACGGCAGAAAGGCGCCGGCGACCGCTTCGTGGACGAGGAGCGTCTCCAGGGCGTTGCACACGCCGGGCCGCTGCGTCTTGGCATTTATGCAGATCCGGACGGCCATCTCGAGGTCGGCGCTCTCGTCGACAAAAAGGTGGCAGACCCCCTTGTAATGCTTGATCACCGGAATCTTGGAGTCCCGGACCACGGCGCGGATCAGCTCCTCCCCGCCGCGCGGGATGATGACGTCGATGAACTCCTCCAACTGGAGCAGTTCGTGGACGGCTTCCCGGTCGGTGAACGGAACGATCTGGATCGCCGTCTCCGGCAGGGCGAGATTCCGGAGTTGCTGCTGAAGGATCCGGGCGATGGCGAGGTTGGAGTGGATCGCCTCCGATCCGCCGCGGAGGATGACCGCATTCCCCGACTTCAGGCAAAGGGCGGCCGCGTCGGCCGTGACGTTCGGCCGCGATTCGTAAATGATGCCGATCACCCCGAGCGGGATGCGCATCCGGCCGACCAGCAGCCCGTTCGGCCGCCGCCACATCGAAAGGACCTTGCCTACGGGATCGGGCAGGGCCGCGACCTCGGCAAGGCCGTTGGCGATCCCCGCGATGGACGCCTCGGTGAGCGTCAGCCGGTCGATCATCGCCGGGGAGAGGCCAAGGTCCCGCGCGCGGGCCAGATCTTTTTCGTTTTCCCGGATCAGCGGCCCTCCGTCCCGGATCAGCGCGTCCGCCATCGCGGTGAGCGCCCGGTTCTTGAGGCCGGTCGGGGTGCGGGCGAGAACGGCGGCGGCCTGCCGGGCGTTCCGGCCCAGCTCCGTCATCTGCATGGCGATATCGGTCATGATGCAGGCTCCCCCATACAGACGGAATTTCGAGCGTCGGCAGGCCTCGGCATGAAGCCGACATTATGCGTTGACAATTCCGTCTCGATTCGTATAAAACCGCCCAACTGAAGCGGGCGGCGTCAATCTACAGGACGCCTCCGGCCGTGTCAAGGTCATTCGCCGAAGCTCCATCGGAACGGTTGAAGGGTCGTCCGACCCGGGGCGGCGTTGACGGACCGGACGGATACGCGGCGGGAGATCAGGCCCGGAGGGAAAATGAGCGGCGGAAATATCCGTGTCAAGGCGGGGAAAGCGGCCTATGAGCTCATCCGTGCGGGCAGGTTCAGCCTGGACCGGATTGCGACCTACTTCGGTCCGGCGGGCGGTCCCCGCTGGCTGGTTGCGAGCGGTTTTGACCTGACGCTGATCCGGGAGGGCTCCCTGGGCAAACGTCAGCCGGTCTGGCTCGTAGGCGCGTCCGCGGGGGCCTGGCGCTTCGCGGCCTGGCTGCAGCCGGAGGCGGAGAAGAGCTACCGAACGCTGATGGAGGCGTACATTGCCGCGACGTACGGGCGGAACGACACGCCGGAGACCATCCGCCGATCCCTGACGGAGATCATCGACAGCTATATCGACGACGACGCCCTTCCCTTTGCCCTCGCCTGCAAACCCTATCGCCTGGCGGTCCTGACCTGCCGGGCGAAACATTTGACTGCCTCCGAAACGCCGTGGGTGCAGAAAACGGGTTTCCTTCTCGGTCTGCTGGCCAATTTCCTGCACCCGGCCCTGATCCATCTCTTTTCCGAACGGATCGTTTTCTATTGCGGACCGCAGCCGCCGGATTTCTGTTTGCGGAAGGGTTTTCGTGGCCGCTTTTTCCCGCTGGGCGAGGTCAATTTCAAGCCTGCCGTGACCTCCTCGGGCGCAATTCCCCTTGTCGTCGCGGGCATCAGGGACATTTTCGATGCCCCGAACGGCGTCTATCGCGACGGCGGTCTGATCGACTACCACATCAACCAGGATTATCGGACGCGAAACGGCGGGTTGACGCTTTTTTTCCACCATCAGGAACGGATCATTCCCGGCTGGATGGACAAGAGGATCGGAAGCCGCCGCCCGCGGGACGGTTTTCTCGACTCCGTCATCATGGTCTATCCGTCCGAGGATTTTGTAGCGGGCCTTCCGGGCGGCCGGATTCCGGACCGCGGCGATTTCGAAACCTTCGTCGACGATCCGGCGTTGCGGATCGCAAACTGGCGGAAGGTGGTCGAATTGTCCGCCCCGCTGGGCGAGGAGTTTCTGGAGCTGATCGCCGGCGGTCGGCTGCAGCAGGTCGTTGAACCGTTTTCCAATGGAGATCCTTGAGAAAATCCTCAAGCGGTGCGTTCTCTGCCCGCGGATGTGCCGGGTGGACCGGTCGATCGGGGAGCGGGGTTTCTGCCGCCTCGATGCCGGGATGGTGATCCATTCCGCGCTTCCCCACCATGGCGAGGAACCGCCGCTTTCCGGAAGCCGCGGCGCGGGGACGATCTTCTTTTCCTCCTGCAACCTGGGGTGCGTCTACTGCCAGAATGATCAGATCAGCCGCTCCACGGCGGGCAGGCCGGTCACGGTCGAGGCGCTGGCCGGAATCATGCTGGATCTCGAGGCGCAGGGGTGCCATAACGTCGAGCCGGTGACGCCGACGCCTCACCTGGCGGGGATCATGGCGGCGCTTTTGATTGCCCGGGAGAGGGGGCTTCAAGTTCCGCTCGTCTTCAACTGCGGAGGGTATGAGCGCGAAAAGATCGTCCGTCTGCTGGCGGGGATGGTCGATATCTACCTGCCCGATTTCAAATATGGCTTACCGGAGACGGGGGCTCGATTTTCCGGAGTTCCCGACTACCCGCGTCATGCGCTGTCCTCCTTGCGGGAGATGGTCCGCCAGGTCGGCGACGACCTCGAGACCGAAAACGGCATCGCCCGCCGCGGCGTGCTGGTCCGCCACCTCGTGTTGCCGGGGAATGTGGACAACAGCCTGGCGGTCCTCCGCGCCATTCGGGAGCAAATCTCCCCGATGGTTCCGCTGAGCCTGATGGCCCAATACACGCCGGTTCCGGCGGTTGCCGGCGACCCGCTTCTCGGCCGGCGGGTGACGAAGGCGGAGTATGAACAGGTCGTGAACGAGGCGCTCGATCTGGGGTTCGAACAGATCCATGTGCAGGAGGTCGACGACCGGGCGCTCAAACCGGATTTCGATCTGGAAAAACCTTTTGCCTGGGAATCCATGGGAGGCGGGGACAATGCTTGACTTGTCCGGGATCGGTCGAATTCTGCTGGTGATCGGCCTCGTGATCGCGGGAATCGGTCTGGTCCTGGTTTTCGCCGGAAAGATCCCCTGGTTCGGGAGGCTTCCCGGGGATTTCTTCTGGCGGGGGAAAAACGCCTCCTTCTACTTTCCGCTCACGACGAGCATCCTGGTCAGCCTCATTTTGACGCTGATCCTCTGGTTCATCCACCGGCGGTAGCGGCACGCCGTCACGCGAACGTCCGTCTCTTCGGGAACCGGGCGGCCTCGGGTGACGTTCGGATCCAATCCTGCCGCTGCACGCCTGGGGGGGAAACGGGGTCGGCTTACCCCCAGTAGATCAGCCCCGTTTCCTGCTTGGTTGCCAGATGCGAATGGAACGGAAGAACCCGTATGCCGTATGCGTATGCGCCGCTGTGTCGGATCGTGTGGGAGACGGAGAAGGTCAGGACGCCGTCCGCATCCCGTCCGGCCGGCACGAGCGGAATATATTCCGGCGGTTCGACGAAGCCGCTGCCGTCCTTCCGGCCGATCACGAGCTCGGTGAGGATTTCCTCCGGCTCCAGCTTTCCCGGATCGATCCGGACACTGACGTCGAAAGGCTGTTCCACGAGGATCGTGTCCCCGTGGATTCCCTCGATGATGACCTCGATCAGCCGCAGGGAGGAGAATCTCATCGGGATCTTCCTTTTCCAGTCGGCCAGCTCCCGCGCCATGCGATAGGAGTTCTCGTGGAGCTGATGCTCCCGCCGCGACGTGGGGAGATAGAGATCGCGGAAATATTCGATGAGCATCCGATCCGTGTTGAAGCGGGGGACGAGCGTCTGCATCGACCGTTTGATCATGGCGATCCACTTATCGGGGATGCCCGACATTTCCCGGTCATAGAACAGCGGGATCACGCTGTTTTCCAGAAGCGCGTAAAGGGACTGGGCATCCTCCTCGTCGGCGTTCCCCGTCTCTTCGCGGAGCCCCTTCACGACGGGTCCGATGGTCCAGCCGTTTGTCCCGTCGTATCCTTCGACCCACCAGCCGTCGGAGACGCTGAGGTTGAGGACGCCGTTGGCCACCACCTTTTCGCCGCTCGTGCCGCTCGCTTCCAGCGGCCGCCGCGGGTTGTTCAGCCAGACATCCACCCCCTGGACGAGATGGCGGGCGATGCGGATGTCGTATCCCTCGACGAAGAAGATCTTTCCCCGGAACCGGTCGTCCCGGCAGGCATCGGTCACCTTTTTGAGCAGGTCTTTCCCCATCTCGTCATTCGGATGGGCCTTGCCGGCAAAGACAATGTGGACGGGCCGGGTCGGGTGATTCAGGATGCGGTCCAGCCGGTCCAGGTCGGACAGAATCATGTTCGCCCGCTTGTAGGGGGCGAAGCGCCGGGCAAAGCCGATGATCAGCCCCGCCGGGTTGAACCTCGCGAAGAGCTCCTCCTGCCAGGTTTTCGAATAGCCGTACTTGCCCCAGTTCCGGGAGAGGTCCTCCCGCAGGAAGTCGATCAGCTTCTGCTTGAGTTCATACCGGGTCCGCCAGAGGGCGGTGTCGGGGATGTCCTGGATGCGCGCCCAGCGTTCGGGATCGGTGATGTGCCGGTCCCAGTCCAGCCCGAGGTAGATGTCCAGCAGCGTTTTCATCCGGGGGGCGATGTAGGAGAGCACATGGGCGCCGTTGGTGATGTGGCCGATCGGGATGTCCGATTCGTCGAACCCCTTCCAGACCTCGCGCCACATCCGGCGGGAAACCTGCCCGTGAACGCGGCTGACGGCGTTGCTTTTGTGGGACATCTTCAGGGCGAGGATCGTCATGAAAAAGGACTTCCCCTCGTCGCTCTCCTTCCTCCCCAGCTCCCAGAACTGGGACCAGGAGATTCCCGTCCACTTCACGAAATTCGAGAAATAGTATTCCATCAGCTCCCGGCTGAACCGCTCGTTTCCGGCCTCCACCGGGGTGTGGGTCGTAAAGACGGTGCTCCCGCGGACGACTTCCGCGGCCTCGTCGAGGGAGAGCCCCTCCTCCTTCATCAGCGAACCGATCCGCTCGAAGAGCATGAAGGCGGAGTGCCCCTCGTTGATGTGATAGACATGGGGGCGGATTCCCAGCTTTTTGAGAAGCCGGACGCCTCCCATTCCGAGCAGAATCTCCTGCTCGATCCTCGTCCTCGGTTCGGCGCAGTAGAGGCGTTCCGTGATCCTCCGGTCCTGAGGCGTGTTTCGCGAGGTGTCGGTGTCCAGCAGGTAGAGGGAGACGCGCCCCACGTGGATCTCCCAGATGTTCGCAAAGAGCGTCCTCCCGGGCAGGTCCAGGGAGATCTGCACCGCGTTTCCGCGGTCATCCCGCACGATTTCCAGCGGCATGCTGGAGAAATCGTTTTCCGCATACTCCGCGATCTGCCGCCCGTTCCGGTCGATCGTCTGTTTGAAAAAACCGCTCTTGTAGAGAAGCCCGATGCCGACGAGGGGGATGTTCAGATCGCTCGCCGTTTTCAGGTGGTCGCCCGAGAGGGTGCCGAGACCGCCGGAGTATATGGGGAGACAATCGTGAAGGCCGTATTCGGTGGAGAAGTAGGCGACCGGCTGCGGCCATTTCAGGCCATTGATGGGTCCGATCAGCGGCGACGGATTCCGGTCCCCCATGTAGCGGTCGAACTGATCCAGGATCTGCCGGTAGAGGTTCAGGTAGCTGGCATTCTCCGAGGCCTCCAGGAGGCGCTTGCGGGAGACGGTTTCCAGCATCCGGACGGGATTGTTGCCGATCCCCGCCCACAGCTTGGGGTCCAATGCGGAAAAGAGTTCGCGCGCAAGCGGATTCCACGCCCACCAGAGGTTGTGGGCCAGCTCGCGGAGACGTTCGATTTGCGGCGGGAGGTTGGCGACCGCCGTAAAGGTCCGGAAATGGGGGGAGACGGAAACCGCCCCGGCAAAGGTGTACTTGAGCTCGGCCTTCAGTTCCTCCCCGGCGAACTTCTCCGTGCGCTCTTTGGAGGCCGACAGCGCGTGGCTGTATGCTTTCCGGTAGCTCTGAAAGAAATCCTTCCAGTTGGCCCGGCCGGCGACGGTGCGGGCGTTGACGCGCATGCATTGCAGTTCGTCCTGGTTCCGGCCGAGGAAATCCTGAAAGATGCCGCGCATGTTTTCCGTGATCGCCCCCGGGGGCTGTCCCCTGCGCCTGAGCAGGATGATCCCGTTGCAGTCGCCCGCCACCTTCTGCGCCCAGAGACCGAAACCGGCCTGATCCGTCGTGAGTGTCGGAACGGCGTAGGCCGCGCTCTCCAGGGGGGTATACCCCCAGGGTTCGTAATAGGAGGGGAAAACCCCCAGATCGCAGCCGGCAAGGGCCTCATAGTAGGGGATGTTCAGCAGGCCGTCGTATCCGTTCAGGTAGGCCGGAATGAAGACGACCTGGACCCGGTTCTGGGGAAGATTTCGAAGGCCCAGACGCTCGCAGGTTTGCAGGATGGGATCGAACGCCTCGTTGTGCAACCGGTGCGTGGAGATGGGCGGATTCGTCGGGTCGGGCGGGACCTTGTCGCTTTTGAGGGAGGGGATCAGGTCCGTGTATCCGCTCAGGACGAACAGATAGGCAAGGATGGTCTGATCCGGCTGCATTTCCCCGTTCAGGCGGCCGAGGGCTTCCAGGAAAAGATCGACCCCCTTGTTGTGGAATTCGCCCCGCCCGGAGATCATCATGATCGTGGCGTCGGCGGGAACCTCCCTGCCCAGGAAACGGGCCGCCGCGGCAAGCAGTTTTTCCCGCGACTTCAGGGCCTCGGTGCGGTCGGCCGCAAGATCGGGGATGTATTCCATGTCGAGGCCGTTCGGGGTGATCAGGTCCGGCGCGCGCCCGAGGAAGCTTTTGGCCTCGGTGGCGGTGATCTCGCTGACCGTGGTGAAACAGTCCGCTTCGCGGGCCGCGGCCGTTTCCATCGAACATTTTGCCGTGATGTTGTGGGCGCTGGCCTCCCGCTGCGGCGAGATGTTCTCCATCGCCGTGTAGATGTCCATTCCCGATGATGCGAGCGTTCTGCCGAGCATCGTGGCGTGTGTGGTGAAGACGGTGCCGATCTCCGGGACCCGCTTTTTGAGGCCCAGCAGACCCGCCCCCGACATCCACTCGTGGAACTGGGCGACGGCGTGCCGCCCCTGGGGACGGACGACAATATTGTAGATCGTCTCGATCACCTCGCCGGCCGCATAGCTGAACATGACCGGCTCCACGTAATCCCATCCCCCGGCGACGGAGTCGACGCCGTAGTCCTCCCAGATCTGGAAAAGGAGCTGGTCCTGGTTGTACTTTTTGCCGAAGCCGACGAGAATCGCCTTGGGCCTGCCGGGAACCTTCCAGCGGCCGAACCGGCAGGGGATCTCCTTGATGGCCACCCCTTCCCGCACATCGTTCCAGCACGCCTCGTCCGTCTCCTCGAAATCGGGGTTGGTCTTGAGGTCCGGGCCGAGGGCGAAGTACCGCTCGCCGAAGGCCTTTGTCGCTTCAGGCAGTTTGCTGGTAATGACGGTGTAGATCCCGCCGACCTTGTTGCAGATCTCCCAACTCACCTCAAACAGGTAGTGTCCCTTTGCTTCCTTCATGTTTGCGCTCCTTCTCATATTTTACGGATCGGGAAAAATCATCGAGGATGTTCATGTAATTGATGTACGCCTCATAAGGGGATTCGTATGGGCTGAAATAACGGTGCACATCGCCGTCGGAAAACCACTTTGTGCAGATGTAGTAAAAATGGTCGGATGTCTGCAGCATCCGCCAGTTCCGGAGGGTTCTTGGGTCCTTCCGCCTGCGGACCGCCGGCTCCAGATCGTAGAGCTTGCGGGCGGCGTCCTGCTGCATGGCGTTGCCGAGCCAGGCCGTCGTGTCCCGCTCGTCATCCGCCCAGGAGATGAAGGACGGGGAACGGATTTCGCCCGCGGCGTCCTGGGAGGCCGCCGCCTCCGCGGGGGTCCGGAAGCGAAAATCCTCATGGCGCAGGATTTCACCGGGCAGCGCCCGGAAAAAGTCGAAGATCCCGGTCTCCCGCCACTGGTGCTCGCCGATCGTTTCGTAGTCCATGAACAGGTTGACGACCGCCTCTTCCCGGCGGATCCGGTGGATCCAATGGGCGTATTTGGCCGCCGTCAGCGGATACTCGGCCCAATTCCGGTCGGTGAAACGAAAGGCCACATCGTCCGACAGACGATAGTTCCTCAGCAGAAGCTTCAGTTTCTTGCAGCAGGCCGGACGGTAGACTACGTTGGGGCTGCGCCGGCCGAGGATTTTTTCGGTTCCCTCGGCGAGCATCGCCCGATAGCCCATCCCTTCCACTGCCGCCGCCAGCGCGTCGCTGTAGATCAGTTCCGTGTGGCGGAAGGTTGTCCCTGCCTGCCCGAAGAGGGAGCGGATCCGCTCCCGGTGTCGGAGGACCTGTGCCTCAAACTCGCGCGGCGAAAAAAGGAAGGCGAGGGAGTGGCTGTCGGTTTCGTTGAGGAACTCGACACAACCCGTCTCGGCAAGGCGCTGGAAACCCTCCAGCACATCCGGCCGGCGCCGCTCGATCTGGTCGAGGAAAAGCCCCGAAATGGAAAAGGCACACCGGAAGGCCCCCCCGTATTGCCCGATCAGCTCGAGCAGCAGCTTTCCGGCGGGGAGATAGCATTTTTCGGCGACGCGATTCAGGATCCGCCGGTTTTCCGCTTCATCGTCGTAGTCGTGGATACGGCCGATGTCGAAGAAGGAGTATCTCCTCAGACGAAGGGGCTGGTGAACCTGAAAATAAAGGCAGACTTCCGGCATGGATCGCTTTCACTCTCTTCGGGTATCGTATCGTAAAATCGGGACGGTTGGATTATCCGTCCCGGCATTTATTCGGGGGCCAACCCCCGGTACACGGACTCGATCCTCTCCGCGACGTTTTCCCAGCGGATCCTCCGGATCTCGTCGAGGGCCTTTGTCGTCATCACGCGGGCCAGGGCGGGGTGTCGCAGCACGGCGATGATCTTGTCGGCCGTCTCCCGGACGTTCCAGAAATCGACCTTCAACGCATGCCTGAGGATCTCGGAAACGCCGGATTGACGGGAGATGATCACCGGAACGTCATACAGCATCGCCTCGAGCGGAGAAATGCCGAACGGCTCGGATACGCTCGGCATGACGTAAAGATCGCTCAAGGAGAAGATCCGTTCGATCTCCTCGCCCTGAAGGAAGCCGGTGAAATGGAAGCGGTCCCCGATCCCCAGCTCCGCCACCCGCTCGATCATCTGCTTCATCATGTCCCCCTCGCCGGCCATGACAAACGTCACGTCGGGCAGGGTCTTGAGGACCAGAGAGGCCGCCTCGACGAAATAGTCGGGTCCCTTCTGAAACGTCACCCGGCCGAGAAAGAGGACCGTTTTCCGTTCCCGGTCCCCTTTGCCGCGGCGGGCCCCTTTGGCCTCCGCCTGCGAGACGGCGTTGTGGATGACGGAGATTTTCCGCGGGTCGGCGCCATAGCGTTCGGCGATCATCCGCTTTGTCCGGTGGCTTACGGCGATGATCCGGTCGGCCCTCTGCAGCCCCGCCCGTTCGATCGCGCAGATCTCTTCGTTGACGGCCTCGCCGCTTCGGTCGTATTCGAGGGAGTGGATGTGGAGCACCAGCGGCCGCCCGCTGATCCGGCGGGCCAGCAGAGCGGCGGGTATGGTCATCCAGTCGTGGGCGTGGATGATGTCGAAGGAGAGCACGCGCGCGAGGACGCCGCCGGCCCGGCTGTAGCGGAGCACCTCCGCGATCAGGTCCGGGCCGTAAACGCCGGCCGCTTCGGAAGACCGCTTCCGATACAGGGCGTGATAGTGGCTCGGACGCAGGTAGGGGCGAAGCAGGGAGGGAAGGGGACGAAACGTCAGACGACGCAGAAGCGTCTCTATGGCCGGGTCCCGGTCCGCTTCGGACACGGGAATGTCGGAGGCGGAGCGGAGGTCCAGAAACGGGGCCGCGCTCCTCTCTCCGTCCCGGGGCAGAACGAACGTGATCCGATGACCGAAGCCGGTCAACGCTTTTGTCAGACCGTAACAGGCCGTTCCCAGACCACCGCTCATCCGGGGCGGAAATTCCCAGCCGAACATCAGGATGTGCAGGGTCATGGCCTCCCTCCTATGTCCTGAGAAGCGAATAAAGTCGGATCAGTTCGGCAACGCTCCAGGCCTGGTCAATGCATCCGCCCGGACGTTGCGGTTCGTCCCCGTCGAACACCTCGGAAACACTGCCGATCCCCGCCTCGGTCAGATGTCGGCGGAGAAATGTCCGGAGGTATTGCCGGAGGTTTTCCTTCTCACGCTCCCGGTCATCGGCAACGCGGAGCGCCGCCTCGCCGAAGGCGCCCAGGAGCCACGGCCAGACCGTTCCCTGGTGGTAGGCGCCGTCCCGCTCCGCCGGCCCCCCCCGGTAACGGCCGCGGTAGGCCTCGTCTTTGGGAGAGAGCGTCCGAAGGCCAAACGGGGTGAGGAGCTTCTCCCGGACCTTCCCGACGACGGCGGCCTGTTCCGCCGGGCCGAGCGGAGAGAAGGGGAGGGAGACGGCAAAAATCTGGTTCGGCCGCACCGCCGTATCCAGAAGCCCCTCCTGCAAAAGATCGCCAAGACAGGCTTTCCGAGGGTTCCAGAAGGCTTCCCGGAACGAACGGCGCAGGCGGGGCAGCAGATCGCAGTCGAAAAACAGGGGTTCGCCGAATTCCGCCGACCGGTCGCGGGCAAAGCAAAGGGCGTTGTACCAGAGCGCATTGATTTCAACCGGGGAGCCGTTCCGCGGCGTGACGGGGACGCCTGCCACCCGGGCATCCATCCAGGTCAGCGCGGTCCGGTCGTTTCCGGCGCGCAGGAGCCCCTGGGCGTCCACACCGATCCCGAAGTCCGTTCCCTCCAGGAACGACCGGATGATCCGCCGCATGACAGGCCAGAAACGCTCATGGATCAGGGACTTGTCCGCCGTGGTCCGCAGAAGTTCCTGAACGGCCCAGAAATACCAGAGCGAGGCGTCCACGCTGTTGTATGCCTGGGGTGTGCCGTCCGCGGAGAAGAAATTGGGCAGCAGACCGTCCTTTTCATGCCGGCCGATCTCCGTCAGGATCTCGATCCCCTCTTCGATGCGGCCGGTGCAGAAGCAGAGGCCGGGCAGCGCAATCAGCGTGTCCCGTCCCCAGCTACCGAACCAGGGATATCCGGCGATGATGGCCGGTTTTCCCGACGGAGTGGTGATGAGAAACGACCGGGCGGCCCGGAGGAGGGCGAGCATATGGACTTGATCTTCTTCCCCGTATCCTTTGGTCTGTCTTTTGTCGGCGTTCCGGTCGCGGCCCCGCCGGACAACCTCGGTCTTCCAGACCGCGGGCGGATTCTTGCGGGGGATATCGCAGCCGACCGAGAGGATCACCGTGCATTTCCTCTCGAGCGGGACCTCCAGAATCCCGGGGAGAAAAAGGTCCTCCTCGCAGTCGAAGCCCCGCTTGGCCTCTTCAGTGTATTGGAAACGGTTGTACCACGCGGGCGAGGGCGTGAAGTGCGAAAACCGGGAGGTCTGAAGGAAGAGCGGCGGCATGCCGTCGTAAGGTTCGATTCGGAAACCGTTTTCAATGCCTTCCGCACGGTCGCGCAGGAACGGATTTTCGCGGGCCAGATCGTGGTAGCCCCGGAAGGCGAGAAACGGTTTCAGCCGGAGCACACCGCCCTGACACCTCTCGACGTCGTAACGGACCAGGACAATTCCCTTCCCGCGGGGCATCAGGATCGATTTTTTAACCATCGCCCTTCCTGCCCGATAGACAAAGCCGGGATACAGGTCCAGCGAGAATTCCTGCAGAACCGGCGGACCGGGGGGAAAGAGAACGCCGGGATAGCGGTGGGAGCTGAAGAAAAACTCCTCCCCGTCCGCGGCAAGGGAGTCTTCCAGTTTGGATAACAGAACATGCCTGCCTTCCGGCCGTTTGAGGTTCGGGACGAACAGACCGTGGTAACGTCGCGTGTGGCGGTTCTCCAGCGTGCTGGAGGCGTACCCCCCCTCTCCGTCCGTTTCCAGCCATTCCCGGCCGTCATCCGGGGACTCGTTTTTTTCGAAGCCGATTCGGATCATGAGGGGGTCTCCATTTTGCGGTTCGGTCCCGGTTACTGGGACATGCGGACCACTTCGACGCCGGCGGGCGGTTTGAACGTGAAGAACTGATCGGAAACGCCTGTGTTGATTTGGATATCGCTGAACCTCAGGCGCGTGGTGTTGCCATACTCGTCGCTGAAACGGCATTCCAGAATCTGAAAGGATTTTCCGTCCACAGTGAGACGCAACCGGTCGATTCCGTTCCCTTTTTCCTTCGCCGTCAGGTCGAGGAGGTAGTTTCCCTCCTCATCCTGAGGGCTTTCCTTTTCGAAGCGGAGATGAAAATCATCGGAAAGCTTGCCGATGCCCGAGAGGAACTTGACGGCCGTCCGCGACTGGTAGATGTCGTCCGCTTTCTGGACATAGACGATCCGGTCTTCGGCGACATACAGCCAGGCCGTCCGGGCGTTTATGACCAGCTTCTTCTCCTTTGGTTTTGCATAATCCCAGAACATCATCTTCGGATTCTTGATCCAGACCGTTCCCTCCTCCCGGTCGGTTTTCTTCATCGAC
>JAEAMG010001862.1_pt1 | contig 14595 bp, 10 predicted proteins | sample 8958741 | NCBI WGS metagenome assembly JAEAMG01 (sample SAMN16933256, study PRJNA681125) | bioreactor sludge metagenome | isolation source: anaerobic bioreactor treating anionic surfactant - SDBS | place: India: Bengaluru | collected 2019-02-28
AACCCGTATAAAACCCTGAGAATCTTTTCCGGGAATACAATGATCAGCAGTACAGATTGTTGGCGCGGAAGCATTCCAGAGTATTTCTTGATGAAGATCCTCGCCGGCAAACTTGATGGCAGCCCATTCGTAAAGCCTCGCGGCATCTTCGTCATACCTCGCCATCGCCGGGCGGTCGAGCAGCATTTGATGGACTTGCCGTTCACCGTGTTGCAAGGCAGTGGGCGTTAGCGACTTCCCAGCCACTTTGCAAAAATCTGTTGCAGAATCTTTGGGATTCAATCGGAGCATGGTCTGCAAGTCTGCAAAACCGCGTTCAACGTCTCCACGTTCAATCCACAGTGCAGCGCGCACTTCGTGATACCACGGCGAATTCGGATTGCGTTTGATTGCTTCATTCAGGTCATCCGTCGCCTTTTCCAGATCGCCTGCGTGCGCACGTACAGCCCCCCGATTGCAATAACTGTTTGCGCTGCCAGGACCGGAATGGATAGACGTATTCAAGTCGTCGAGGGCTTTGTCATATTTGCCAAGCGCAGCGTAAACCGCGCCCCGAATTTCATACACCTCCATATCCTTGGGATTAAGGCGAGCCGCTTCGTTGAGATCGACGAGGGCTTTATCATATTCGCCTCTTTTACCGTAGACGCCGCCACGGTTTACATAGGCGCAGACATATTTTGGGTCAAGACGGATCGCCTCATTCAAATCGCTAAGAGCCTTGTCATACTCACCCTTATGCGCATACGCCCAACCTCGGATTCGGAATGCATAAGAACTTGTCGGATCGAGTTTGATTGCCTCAATGAAATCGGCTATCGCCTTGTCATACTCAGCTTTTTGGCTATAAGAAGATCCTCGGTATGTATATGCTTCCGCATTCTTGGGATCGAGTCGAATGACCTCAGTATAATCTACAATCGCATGATCATAATCATTCTTTTTCCAGTAAATATTGGCGCGATTAAAGTATACCCAATCAAGGGGCGGCCCTAGTTGAATAGCCTTGTCATAGTCTGCTATCGCTTTGTCGAGTTTGTTTTCTTTGCCGTAAATGGATCCTCTCGTGCCATAGGCGTATCCAGACTTCGAATCAAGACAAATCGCTTCTGTCGATTCGGCAATTGCTTTTTCGCGATCGTTCTTCTTATCATAGACCATTCCCAGAGTTGCATGGGCAATGGCATCCTTCGGAGCAAGGCGAATGGCTTCCTGAAGGTCAGAAATTGCCTCGGCTATTTTATTATTTGTGCCATAAACTCTGCCACGACGGTGATAAGCCTTGGCACATTTTGGATCAAGTTTGATTGCCTCACTGTAGGCTGCAACTGCTCCCTCCCAATCAACCTTCTGGCAGAGTGAATCGCCGAGAGCAACTGCCTCGTCCGCCGACTTCGGCTCTTCAGCTACCGTTTGACCCGCAAATGCCAACCCAGAGACAATGAAAATGATGCAGCAGCATATTCTCACAGCATAACTCCTTACCGACTTCATACAGGTCGATAAGCAGTATACACCACCGCCCCATTTTCAAGGTATGTCAGTTAGAAGAGAAGAAGCAAATCTCTAGATAACCCATTAGAACACTGGCTTGTTCACGTTATTCTTTATCCTCATTGCCCCGTTTTTCGCCGAACGACGCCTGGGAATACGTCCAAGTCAAGCGATTCGAAGAGGCCGGCTTTTATACGCTCGACGGCGATGGCGCCCATCACCGCGTTGTCGGTGCAAAACTTGAGCGGGGCAATTTGCAGATCGAATTTCAACCGGTCGGCTTCTTCTTGCAGACGCTGCCGCAGCCGAGCATTTGCACCGACGCCGCCGCCGACGCATAAGGCCTTCATGCCGGTCTGTTTCAGGGCGGCCGTCGCCTTGCCCGCAAGGCTATCCACTACAGCCTCTTGAAAACTAGCGGCCAGATCGGCCACGATTTGAGGAGCGAGGGGCGGGAGATTGGGGATTGGGGATTTCGGGATTTCGGGATTGGAATTAGAGACTAGGGTCTGGGGGCTAGGGGCTAGAGATTTATGATTTCTGATTTCTGATTTATGATTTGCTGCTTCTGTATCCTGACCTCTGACCCCTGCCCCCTGACCTCTGACCTCTGACCCCTGACCTCTGCCCCCTGACCCCTGACCCCTGACCTCTGACCCCTGACCCCTGACCCCCAACTCCTTCTCAATCGCATAGCGCACCGCTGTCTTCAGACCGCTGAAACTGAAATCAAGCCGGTCTTCATTGCGAAAGGCCCGAGGGAAGGCGTAGGCGCGGGGATTGCCTTTTTCGGCGGCTTTCTGAACCGACGGCCCACCAGGATACGGCAACCCAAGCATGGCGGCCACTTTGTCGAAGGCTTCGCCGGCCGCATCGTCGATCGTGCCGCCGAGATATTCGAATTCCAAAGGGCTGCCGCATCGGTAGAGATTGCTATGGCCTCCACTGACGATCAATCCAATGCAAGGGAAAACATCGCGGCCGGCGGCCAAGCGGCAGGCATAGATATGCGCCTGCAGATGATTCACCGCAACCAACGGAATTTGTCGGGCAACGCAAAGCGTTTTGGCGGCCACGAGCCCGACGAGCAACGATCCGGCAAGTCCCGGCGTGTTAGCCACGGCCACGGCATCGATCTTGTCCAACTTCATGTCGGCCTTGCGCAGCGTTTCGTCGATGACCGGCAGAATTCGTTCTAGATGAGCGCGCGAAGCGATTTCCGGCACCACGCCGCCGAAGCGTTGATGCAGATGATCTTGCGAAGCAACCACCGAGGAGATCACTTCGAGCCGGTCGGTCACAATGGCGGCGGCCGTTTCGTCACAGGAGGTTTCGAGCGTGAGAATGTGCATAAAGCTTGTGCCGCCTTTGAAGAACGTTTTCGTCAGGCATCAGCGGCTTGGTTTTCCTATTTCTTTTTGATTTGCTTCAGCAGGATGGCATGGCCGGGGACGTTCATGTCGCCGTGATCGAAGCCTTGGAATTCGTAGAGTATGGTGTTTTTGTGGCCGGCCACCTTCATCATCCTGGCCATGTAGGCATTTTCTTCGTAGCGACCAAGCATCTCCAACTCGCGGTCACCTGTTAAAAGCACGAGCGGCGGAGCATCGGGCCGGACGTGGAACAGCGGTGCATACTCGTCGATGATCGGCTGCTTGTCCGAGATGCCGCGTTCCTTGCGGATCGTGAAATGCGTAACCATGTGGCCACTGAACGGAATCAGCCCGGCGATACGATTGGCGTCGATGTTGTATTTAGCAAGCCAACGCTTGTCGAGCCCGACCATCGCGGTCAAATATCCGCCGGCCGAATGGCCTGACACATAGATGCGATCCGCGTTGCCGCCGAATTGGGCAATGTTCTTAAAAACCCAAGCCACGGCCGCGGCGGCGTCTTCGATATACGCCGGGCATTTCACGGCCGGATGCAAACGATAACTGACCGCAACCACAGCGATGCCTTGTTCCTTCAATTGCGGCGGCACAAAGCGGCTCCCAGCGCTCAGCCCTCCGCCGTGAAACCAAACCACCGTCGTGTAGCCCGTCTGCTGTGCGGGATGGTAAAGATCGAGGCGGCATTGGGTTTTCATGTAGTCGGTTAGCTGCTCCGAAGCGGCATCTCGATAAAGGATGTTTTCTTCGGTTTTGTAGGCCGCCGGTTTGGCCGCATCTTCGGCCTTGACCGAAGAAACCGTCAAACCGACGATCGCCGCACATAGCAAGATGATTCGATAGTATCTCACAATACATGTCCTCAATAATGCAATTACGCATTCAATTCCAAGAAACCATGCAGGCCGAAAATATTCTCACTCGTGGACAGGCTAGTGTAGTGTTTCATAATTTTGTTTGTGACGTTACTTCAGAGACGCATCACTAGGTAAGCAACGCATGAAACCCCGCCTGAGTAAAATGTCGATCTGCCGTCAAGGCATCACGAATCTGATGCTCAGCCATTACCTCGAAGCTGATACAATCCGTCAGCGACCAAGATTTATCGGGGCGGCTCCCGTATAGCTCCAAACCCCGAGCATACCAATAGGAGTTTGCTTTAACGATCCGCGTCGACGAGTCTTTCTCGATACGTTGCAGAAAACGATGCGTAAGCTGCCGTATTTCGGGCGAAGATAGCGCATCGGCCACTTCCGCAAGAACCCATGTGGTCGTCACAAGCGGACGGTTTAACGTCGCAGTAGTCTCAACGGCTCTGCGATGAAAATGATCCGATGGATTCAGTACGGCAATAAAGTAGAAAGCGTCCGCAAACACTTCATTCATGGCAACGGTGTTCCGTGGGCATAGTGGTCGTGATGCTCGGCCATGTCGGACGGCAAATCGGGCGACAACCGTTCAGCCTCGGATGCATACTCCAGTAGCCAAGAATGAACCACAACCGACTGTTGAGAATCAACAGCAGTCGAGACGGGCAATGACCTGACGGTAACTTCAATGGCTCCTTCAGGCAAAGCAACGCCCGTGGGAGGATGAATTACCCCGTCAGCACCCAAAACAGTCTCGAATTGAATCGGTTTCATGGGATTGATGCCTCTGTGTCTTCATTTTACACCACGGAAACTGGCATTGAAACGGCATGAAAATGCCTCACGGCGCCTTCGCCAGCTCCGTATTGAGATACTTCAGGGCCGCTTGAAGCTGCCGATCTTCGGAAGGCGAATCTTTCGGCGGATTGTCTTTTACCGCGGCATCGGGCTTCGCGGCCGGAGCGTCTTTCGACGAGGTCAGTATGTCGCGCGTGCGGCGGTCTTGCATCAACTTGAGCATCTCGGCGTCAGCAAGCTTGATCTCGTAATTCGGATCGGGATGCACGCCCCATTCGTCGGTGTCTTTGGCATCGGGGAAACGATGGATGTTTTTGCCGCTAGGACGGCGGTAGCTCGCCGTCGTCAGTTTCAATGCACTCCGGCCGTCTTCCATCTCAATAACATTCTGCACGCTTCCCTTGCCCCAGGTGCGCTCGCCGATGATGACCGCCCGCTTGTGATCCTGCAAACATGCGGCCACGATCTCGCTGGCGCTGGCGCTGTAACGATTCACTAAAACAACCATCGGAAAACCTTCGAAGGTGCCTTCCTTCCGGGCGTCCCACGTGCGTTCGGGCGTGATGCGGCCCTTCGTGCTGACGATCCGACCTTCGGCGACGAACATATCGCTCACCTCGATGGCCGCGCTGAGCAATCCGCCGGGATCGAAACGCAAATCCAAAATCAGCCCGCGTATCTTCTCGCTTTGAAGCTGCGACAGCACCTTCTGTAGCTCGGCGGCGGTGTCGCGGCTGAAAGCCGTCAGACGCACGTAGGCAATGTGCTGTTTTGTATCGAGCATAAACTCCCAGGTTCCATCCGGCTTGCGACGATCGCCCAAGACCGTGTCGATGTGGATCTTTTCGCGTGTAAGCGACACCTTTTCTTTTGCTTCTTTGCCGGGATGAATAATGCTCAAGGAAACCGACGTGCCAATTTCGCCCTTGAGCCGATCGACAACCTCGTCGAGCGTCAGGCCGTCGGTGCTTTTGTCGTTAATTTCAACAATGCGGTCGCCGGCCAACAAGCCTGCGCGATAGGCGGGCGTGCCGTACATCGGACTGAGAACTTGGATCTGTCCGTCGTCGGCCGAGATTTGAATCCCGATGCCGCCGAACTCGCTCTCGACGCTGGATCGAAATCGCCCCAAATCTTCCGGACCGATATAACTCGAATAAGGATCGAGTTTGCTCAACACGCCGCGGACGGCCGACTCGATCAACTCGCGACGATTCACCTCGGTCACATAGTTCCGCTCGACCTGGTCGAGCGTGTCCACGAGCGTTTTGTAAAGCTCGTAGTCGTTCTCCTTGGGTTTTTTGGACGTTTCGGCAGGCGCGCCGACGGCCGTTAAAACCGAGCAAAACACGAACGCCAACCCTAGTGCACAAGAATGCAATCGAGACATGCCAGAGTGACCCCAAAGCAAGAACGAAGAAGTGCCCACTGAAGTATAGTCAATTTGGAGGGGACAGGGCAAGTGAAAACGACTTTACCGGACTGCAATTATGCAGATTTTCAGATTTCGGGGCAAACAGCCATCCGCAACTTTGGTTATTCCTGCCGCACGTGATGCACCCAGGCGGGCGGTACGTTGAGCCAAACGGCGTCTCGCCGGATCTCACGACCGTCTAACACCGCCTGCATCGCGCGGCCGATGCCCTCGAGCCGTTCTCGCTCGGCACGATTGCTCACGAGCCCGCGAAACTTGCGCACGGCAATGTATTCAAAGAAGGATAGTGTGCCGCCGGATGCCAAAAGCTCCATCAGAGTGGCTAGAATCCGCTCGACGATTTCGGGCGTGAAATTATTCAGCGGAAGGCCCGAAACGATCAAATCATAACGATCCACCCGCGGTAGATCCTCGACGGCACAATGCAGCACCCGGGCACGATCGGCTACCGCTTTGAACGCCGGTTCCTCGTCGAAACGCTGATTCAGTCTTTCGACAAACGAATCGTTGAGTTCCACGAGATCCAGATGGTCGGTAGGGCCCAAGGCGGCAATAATGCTGCCCGTAACTGCGCCTGTGCCTGGACCGACTTCGAGAATTTTTCGAGGGCGAGGCGATTTTTCGGCGACAAATCGAGCCAGGGCGGCTGCTAACCACGGTCCGCTGGGCAAAATCGCGCCGGTCGTGTGGAAGTTCCGCAAGAACTCCCGAAAAAACAGTGCATGTTCGGTGAATCGTTGTGACATTCGGACGATTCTACCGCGAATCGCCGGCCAATGCCACATCTTTCCAATTCAAACTTGCGTTTCAAATTTACATTGGAAACCGAATCAGTCCGAAACAAATACCTCGCCGGCATCCACGCTAACATCCGCCGGCGTAAGCGTTTTTTCAGCCAAGGGCCGAGACATTTGCGAGAACTGCTGCTGCGTCGGCATCGGCTTTGCCTGGGCCAGGCGAGCCGCCTGCTGGGCCTTCATCGAACGCTTGGCAACCGCGGGCGGTGCCGGAGTATAGCGATCTAAAGCCTGTTTGAAACCGGCAAATTCCTCGGCACTCAAGACCGCCTGGGCGTCCGAAAGGATCTGGAAACGTTCGGCCCGACTCATCTGGCCGTCCGACATGGCAATGCAAACCTCATCTCGCAGGTCTTGCCGGGCGGTGAAACTAGCCATGCTGCCTTGCTTCCAGCCCATGACGTTGCAAATCGTGCCGCGGAATTGCTGCCTCGTGGAAATGGACATGACATCCAGACGCAAGCTATCCCACCCTTTAGCGTCATTCCAACTTGCGGCAAGAACCGTAATCAACAACGCGGCAATACGAACCAGCCATCGGCATCGCATAAGAATCCCCCCGGAGCGAGACCGTAATGATCGGAAAATCTAGTAGGTTCATCGGAACCGGAATTGCCGGAACTTAACGCACAAGATCCCTAGACAGAACAGTTTAGCAATAGGGGGACAAAACAATCGGAATAAACGAGAAGATCTCCCGAAACAGCCCATCTTAACATGCGTCGCTAGTCCGCAGTTCTCACCAAAAAGTAGGGTGGGTCAAGCAAACCGATGCTCTAGCGGAAGCTTCGATCTCGGCAAGTTAGTTTGCTTTTTTCGGGGTGTAGAACAACGGTTGATCGGTTTGCGCAGCCCCACCAAGAGTATATGCGACCTTGCCACACCTTACATTAAGAAATGCAGGCTAGTAATCATACCAAAGCCCAAGGCCGATCTGCTCCTCGAACTTGTTATAAAACTGCGCCTGCTCGCTCATGCCGTTAAAGTACTCCATACCTATTCGCCAGAGATGGCCTGTACGGCCGCGCCACTGCCAACCGGTTTGCACGGTCATGCTGCCGCTGAAGTTGTATTCCTCGCGTAGATGGCCATTGATGGCAAAGAAAGGTGCTCCCCCGGGGCCGGTTGGTTCCGGACTAGAGAAATCAAGACCGAACTGGAATGCCCAGGGTTCGGCCCCGCCATCGGTCTGAAACGCCCAGCCTGCTTCGCCGTAAAGCCGCAAACTGGGATTCAGATAAAACGCCAGCCCGGCCAATAATTCATTACGCACATAATTGATGCGGGGAAATGTCCGATCATGGGATATTAGGTATTCGTCCGCGATATGGGAACAATAATGATAGTAGCCGAGTTTCGCTTCCCAAGGGCCTTGCCGCGTGGTCAGCGGAGCGCCAATCCGGTAATCATGGGAAATCATATCGCCGCTGTTGGTGAACAACCGGGGAAAGCACGCTCCTTCGACGTCGAATTGCCAGCCTTGCGGTATGAGTTCATTATCGGTGCCAAAGCGAATCAAGCCCGCACGACCCCCGATGACCGGCTGCCAAAGCCAGCCATCATTGCGATCGTGCATCCAGGTCGAAGCAATGCGAGATTCGCGGATGCCCGCTAAATTCGCTCTGTACATAAAGCCTGACGGCAAAAGCTGCCATGACCAGGGCTCGTTAACCGATAGCATCTGTTCACTGAATGTATTCGAGCTTAACGGTTGTGCATCGGCAGGCCCTACTGGTGGGGCGGCCGGGGCCTGAAAGGCAGCGAAATCGTTGGTCGGAGCGGGGGCTGGCATAACGCTTGGATTGGCGGGAACCTGCGCCAGTCGCGGATAATCAGCAGCACTTTCTTCATAAGGCGATGGTGATGAAGGGTTTGCCGACATCGACGAACCATACGGGGTTGTTGCAGGGTAATTGTAATTATTGGCTGCGGAAGGATCGGTCGAAGGATACGAGCCCGGCGCGCCATACGGCACCATCTGCGCGGGGGCGGCCGTTGCCGGCAGCGTCTGCGCCTGCACCGTTTCGGCCAAACATGCAATTAAACTGCCTAACGCAACAAAAACAAAAAAGCGATAAGCGGGCATCATGCTAACCTCCGGCCCAAAAACGCTTGGATGATATAGACCAAGACGGAAAAGGGGCGGTAGTGTAGCGATTTCTCTCGTTTGTGGGCATAGCGATTTCTTGCAACCGTAAGTCTTTTTCAGACAACTACTTACGAATTCATTGCAGCGAAACAACCAATCGGAATGATCCTTTTCCTTGGATGGCCCAGAGATCCAAGATTGCGAGTTTTTCGCAATCCCTTCTCAACCAAGCACCCCTCCTTATAGGGAAAGCCATCAACCAACAGACCTTCCAAGCCCCCCCATTGGTACACATTGCGGCAAAAAACCCGGCGCGGTACGCTATGGGATTCTACACGACCCGAAATGGTCGGTTTTTCAAAATCAAAATATTCACAACCGGTTCATCCTTTTTTGATGCTAGGAGACTGCCCGTGGAAAAGAGACGCTTCGTGACCATCGACGGCAATGAAGCAACGGCCAATATCGCCCATCTTTGTAATGAAGTGATGGCGATTTACCCTATTACCCCATCGTCGGGATTGGGAGAGCTGCCCGACGCCTGGGCAGCCGCCGGACGCAAGAACATTTTCGGAACGATCCCCGACGTGGTTGAAATGCAAAGCGAGGCGGGCGCCGCCGGTGCGGTGCACGGCTCGTTGCAAGCAGGCGCGTTAACGACGACGTTTACAGCCTCGCAAGGCTTGTTGTTGATGATCCCCAACATGTTCAAGATCGCCGGGGAATTGACCTCGACGGTGTTCCATGTGACGGCCCGCACCGTGGCCACCCATGCTTTGTCGATTTTCGGCGACCACGGCGACGTGATGGCCTGCCGTTCGACCGGCTGGGCAATGCTATCGTCGGCCTCGGTCCAAGAGTCGCAAGACATGGCCTTGATCGCCCACAGCGCCACGCTGGAAGCCCGCGTGCCTTTCGTTCACTTCTTCGACGGTTTCCGCATTTCGCACGAAGTAAACAAGATCGAGCAGCTTACGGAAGACGACTGCAAGGCAATGATCGATATGGACTTGGTCGCCGCCCACCGTGAGCGGGCCCTTTCGCCCGAGCGGCCGAAGCTGCGCGGCACGGCCCAAAATCCCGATGTTTTCTTCCAAGCCCGCGAAGCCTGCAACCCGTTCTACGCCAAGTGCGCCGGCATCGTGCAGAAGCACATGGATAAGTTCGCCAAGCTGGTCGGACGGCAATACCATCTGTTCGACTACACGGGCGCTCCGGATGCCGATCGCGTGATCGTCATCATGGGCTCCGGCATCGGCGTGGTCGAGGAAACGGTCGAGAAACTGGTTGCCGAAGGGCAAAAGGTCGGCGTGTTGAAGGTGCGTTTGTTCCGCCCCTGGGATTCCGCCGCCATGGTCGCCGCGTTGCCGAAGTCAGTCAAAATGATCGCCGTTCTGGACCGCACGAAGGAACCCGGCGCCGCCGGCGAGCCGCTCTATCAAGACGTCGTCACCTCGTTGGCCGAATGCTGGACGGGCACAATGCCGAAGATGATCAGCGGCCGCTACGGTTTGTCGTCCAAGGAATTCACGCCGGCCATGGTCGCCGCCGTGTATGCCGAACTGACCAAGGCACAGCCGAAGCGTCAATTCACCGTCGGCATTCTCGACGACGTGGGCAATCTGAGCCTGGACTACGATCCGCACTTCACAACCGAGAAGGACGACGTTGTCCGCGCAATGTTCTTCGGATTGGGCAGCGACGGCACGGTCAGCGCCAACCGCAACTCGGTGAAGATCGTCGGCGAGAACACGCCGCTGCACGCCCAGGGCTATTTCGTCTACGATTCGCGCAAGGCCGGCTCGGTCACCACGTCGCACGTGCGATTCAGCCCGCGGCCGATCAAGGGTTCGTACCTTGTTCATCGCGCCAGCTTCGTGGCCTGCCACCAATCGCAATTCCTGGAACGCATCGACATGCTTTCGCAGGCCGATCCGGGCGCGACCTTCCTGTTGAACACCACGTTCGGCCCCAACGAGATTTGGGACAATTTGCCGGCCGAGGTGCAGAAGCAGATCGTCGATAAGAAGCTGAAATTCTACGTGGTCGATGCCTACGACGTTGCCCGAAAGACCGACATGGGTGTTCGCATCAACACGATCATGCAGACGTGCTTCTTCAAGTTGGCCAACGTGATTCCGGCCGACGAGGCGATCGTGCAGATCAAGGAAGCCATCAAGAAGACTTACGGCAAGAAGGGCGGCGCCAAGGTTATCGAAAAGAACAACGCCGCGGTCGATGCCGCCTTGGCTTCGTTGTTCGAAGTGAAGTACCCGGCGCAGGTCACCTCGAAGCTGCACATGGTTCCGCCGGTCCCGGCCAATGCTCCCGCGTTCGTCAAGGACGTGTTGGGCGTCATGATCGCCAATCGCGGCGACGATTTGCCGGTCAGCGCCATGCCGGTCGATGGCACGTTCCCGACGGGCACCACCCAGTACGAAAAACGCAGCATCGCCCAGGACATCCCGACTTGGGATTCCAAGATTTGCATCCAATGCGGCCAATGCTCGTTGAATTGCCCCCACGCGGCCATCCGCCTCAAGGCTTTCGATCCGGCCAAGCTGTCCGGCGCTCCCGCCGGCTTCAAGTCGGTCGATTACAAGGGCAAGGAATTCCCCGGCTGGAAGTTTGTCGTGCAAGTCGCACCCGACGATTGCACCGGCTGCGGCCTGTGCGTTGCAACTTGCCCCGCGAAGGACAAGGAGCGGGCCAATCACAAGGCCATCAACATGGAGTTGAAGACGCCTCAACTGGAACAAGAGCGGGCCAACTTCGACTTCTTCCTCGCCTTGCCCGAGGTAGATCGCTCCAAGGTCAAGCCCGACACGATCAAGGGCTCGCAATTCTTGCAGCCGTTGTTCGAGTTCTCGGGCGCGTGCGCCGGCTGCGGCGAAACGCCCTACGTCAAACTGTTGACGCAGTACTTCGGCGACCGGATGCTGATTGCCAACGCCACGGGCTGCTCGTCGATCTACGGCGGCAACCTGCCCTGCACGCCTTATGCCTTCAATGGCGAAAGCCGCGGCCCCGCGTGGTCAAACTCGTTGTTCGAGGATTGTGCCGAGTTCGGTTTGGGATTCCGGCTGGCCGTTGATAATCAACTGAAGTTCGCTGAGGAACTGCTCCGCCGGTTGTCGTCCCAATTGGGCGACGAACTCGTCGGCCTGCTGTTGAACAACAAGCAGGAGACCGAAGAGGAGATCGTCGCGCAACGGGCTCGCGTGGCCGAGTTGAACAAGAAGCTCAAGGCTATCGGCTCCAGCGATGCCAAGGCCCTCTTGGCTTCGTCCGACTACCTGATCCGCAAGAGCATCTGGAGCTTCGGCGGCGACGGTTGGGCCTACGACATCGGGTTCGGCGGCTTAGACCACGTCTTCGCCTCGGGCCGCGACGTGAACATCCTCGTGCTCGATACCGAAGTGTACTCGAACACGGGCGGACAAGCCTCGAAGTCCACCTTCCGCGGCGCCGTGGCCAAGTTTGCCGCCGGCGGAAAAGCCGGCTGCAAGAAGGATCTCGGCATGATCGCCATGGCCTACGGCAACGTGTTCGTCGGCCAGATCTCGCTGGGCGCCAATCCGATGCACGCCATCCGCACCATCCGTGCGGCCGAGTCGTATCGCGGCACCTCGCTGCTGATCGCCTTCTCGCACTGCATCAACTGGGGCATCAACATGGTCCAGGGCATGGAGATCCAGAAGGACGCCGTGGCCTGCGGTTACTGGCCGCTCTACAGCTTCGACCCGCGCGACGACGCTCACCCGTTCCAACTGGCGAGCAAGAAGCCGGTCGGCGCGTTCAAGGACTTCGCTTTGAAGGAAGCCCGTTTCGGCATCCTCTCGCGGTCGAAGCCCGAAGAATCGTCACGGCTCTTGGAGCTGGGTCAGCACGACATCGACAAGCGGTTCCACCTTTACGAGCAATTGGCCGGCGTCGATCGCACCGTTGCCGTCGAAGCAGCCGCGGAAGAAGCGAAAAAAGCCTAGTCGGCGAAAAATTCGCAATGTCTTGATTTTATCGGGGCGGCATCCTAAATGCCGCCCCGATTTTTTTGCGCCCTATCCGACTTTCTCGCCCCGATGGGGCAACATTTCTTTCTGTCCGGCAAAATATAGCGAATCGAGCAAATAGGAACGGCTGCACGACCAAGCACTCTGTTGCTGTTTTTCGCCGTTGGGTAAGAAATACGCCCAAACACAGCCGCGGGAGCCCATAATCCGGAACCGGCCAATCCTGATGCAAAACACCTCCCTGATTCTCAGGGCTTGACCGCGCGGTATAATTCTGGCGAGGAGCGGGTGTCCTACATCAAGACTACGGACCTTAAGGAGATGGAACTATGTCTGTCGATCTGAGCACGACCTATCTCGGTTTGAAGTTGAAGAACCCCCTGGTGATTTCCGCCTGCCCCCTGACGGGCGACATCGACCAGCTTCGCCGTTTGGAGGAAGCCGGGGCGGCCGCGGCCGTTTTGCCTTCGCTGTTCGAGGAGCAAATCGAACACGACGCCGAGGAAATGGCCAAAGTTCATGAATTCGGCACCGAAAGCTTCGCCGAAGCGCTGACCTACTTCCCCGAACCGGACGAATATCGTGCCGAGCCGGATGAATATCTGGAAACGATCGGCCGGGCGAAAAAAGCAGTTAAAATCCCCCTGATCGCCAGTATTAACGGATCGAGCAAGGGCGGCTGGGTTCGCTATGCCAAGTTGATGCAGGACGCCGGGGCCGACGCCCTCGAATTGAACGTCTATTTCGTCGCCGCCAACCTGGAAATGACCGGCCGAGACGTCGAAGCCCGCTATTTGGACCTTGTGTCCGAGGTGAGGCAATCGATTTCGATCCCCTTGGCGGTCAAAATTGGCCCCTATTTCAGCGCCATGGGCAACATGGGCGTCCAATTGGCCAAGGCCGGCGCCGACGGCCTGGTGCTGTTCAACCGCTTCCTCCAGCCCGATATCGACTTGGAACGCATGGAAACGACGCCCAAGCTCCAGCTAAGCGCCCCGGCCGAATTGCTGGCGCCGCTGCGTTGGATCGCCATCCTGCACGGCCGCATCCAGGCGTCGCTGGCCGCCACGGGCGGCATTCACAACGCAACCGGATTGCTCAAGGCTCTGTTGGCAGGCGCCGACGTCGGCATGATCGCCTCCGTGCTCTACCAGAAAGGCTTCGGGCAAGTGAGCGAAATCCTTACGGGAGTGCGTCAATGGATGGAAGAGCATGAATACGACTCGGTCGAGCAACTCAAAGGCAGCATGAGCCTTGAGAATTGCCCCACGCCGGCCGCCTTCCAACGCGGCAATTACATGAAAACACTGACTTCCTACGTCGGCAAAGCCATTTAGTTAGAGGCAAGAGCAGGGATTAGGGATTAGGGATTAGAATTTTACTCTCGTGCCCAAGCTCCGGCCCTTTCCTCGTGCCCAAGCTCCGGCCCTTTCCTCGTGCCCAAGCTCCGGCTTGGGCATGCACATTTCAGGAAGCTCGGCTTCCTTTCTTCTGGCAAACTGCATTCCGTAGCAAAGATCAAAAACAAAAGCATGGCGTTTCAACGGGCACAGAGCGTGACCCAAAAAGTCTTTGCCACCACCAGAGAAGCCGCTTGCGGCTTCGCAATGGCATCACCGCACAATTTGGAATTGAAATCAGGATGAGAAACCGACCAATCTCGTCCACCGCGCAACAACAGGGGCGACAGCATGAACTGTCGCCCCTGGATG
>JAEAMG010001863.1_pt1 | contig 14586 bp, 9 predicted proteins | sample 8958741 | NCBI WGS metagenome assembly JAEAMG01 (sample SAMN16933256, study PRJNA681125) | bioreactor sludge metagenome | isolation source: anaerobic bioreactor treating anionic surfactant - SDBS | place: India: Bengaluru | collected 2019-02-28
ACCACCTCGGGCACGCGTAGCCCGATCTTCCGCTCGTCGTCGACGAAGCGGGTGCCCAACATGAAGAAAATAATCAGCAAAAACATGACGTCGAGCATCGCCGTCAGGTTCAAGGTCGGTTCTTCGTCGAGATGGGTTTTCAGGGGCATGGCTAGGAGTCAGGGGTCAGGGGTCAGGGGTCAGAGATCAGGGATTAGCAGAAAATACTAACCGCGTTTTGTTTTCCATTACGAGGCGACGGTTGCCGTGGTACGGTGGGATTTGGCGGGACTGGTTTTTTTGTCGTGCAAATCCTCGGCCGAGATCACGTTGACTACTTCCTGTGCGAGTTTATCGATTTCGATCACCAGCCGATCCACGCGGCTGACGAAAAACACATAAAGAATCGAAGCGGGAATCGCAACGCCCAATCCGCCGGCGGTGTTCAGCAGTGCCTTGGCGATGCCGCCGGCCAGAAGCTCGGCGCGGCCCAAGGCATCGGAAGCGGCGATGACGTTGAACGTTTGGATCATGCCCAAGACGGTGCCCATCAAGCCCAACAAGGGGCCGACGGTGGCCACGCCGTAAAAAACGCGCAGGTATTGCCGCAGTCCATTGGTTGCTCGTTCGCCGGCGTCGATCACGCCTTGCTCCACTTCGACGCCCGGCCGGCCCCATTTGCGAATCGCGCCGGCAAACACTTGCGCGACGGGGCTCCCGTTTTCTTCACACAGTTCGAGCGCCTGCTCGCGGTCGATTTCGCCGGTCCGCAATTGTTGCAAAAACCGCGTAACAAACGGCCTGGGAATCACACGGCTCCGCCGCAAGCTGATCGCTCGTTCCAAGGTAAACGCCACCAGCAGGAACGAGCATAGCAAGATCGCGTACATCAACGGGCCGGCATCGTGGACGATCTTTTGCAAGTCGGTCGTTGGAATATACGCCCGCTGCTCGGCGGCGGCTTCGCCTCCTTCGGTCGGCTTGACGGCCACAGCCGAGGGCCCGGCCGCGCCTTGAGCGTAGGTTTGCATTTGCCCAAAGATGCACCATGCGTATGCTGCCAATGCTAGCAACATCGCCCGGAATAGAAACATTGTTTTATGCGTTTTCATCTTCAGCGGTTCCTAAGTGGCCGTGTTATTTTGTCGCCGGGGGATTTTCCAGTTTTTTAAGGCGCTGGGCGGCCTCGTTGACAAACGTGGTTTGGGGATAGTTTTTCAAAATTCGTTTGTAGCGCAGCATAGCTTCTCGGCTTTCGCCCAACAATTCGTGGCATTTGCCGGCTTGCAGCAAGGCACCGGCTTGCCACGTGGGATAGGCGTATAAAATCTCCAAGGCCGAGTATTCCCGCAAGGCGGATTCGTAGTTTTTCTGGTGAAAATAGGATTCGCCGATCATCCATTGGGCCATGGCGGCGGTTTCGGTTTTTGCTCCGGCGGCCGAGCGGATCACGCGCTTGTAGGCTTGCCGAGCGCCCTCGAAATCGGCCTGATCGGCTAGGCATCGCCCTAATAGATAATCGACTTCGTATTGCTGCTCGAAGTTGGGAAAATTGCCGGCAATCTTCGATACGATGCCATAAGCGTCGCGCCATTGGCTTTGCTGGGCCAGCAATTGGGCTCGCCGCAGCAGAATCATCGCCATCCAGGGCTCGTGTTGATCCTTGACCTGCTCGGCCAGACGTTCTACACGAGGCCCGGCCGCCGCATAATCCGCTTGGCGATAGCAGGCCTCGGCGATCCAAAATTCGGCGATCAGCTTTCGCTGGGTATTCGGGAACTCCTTCAGGAAGGCCTCGAAAGCCTCGCGCACTTTGGGCCAATCCGACTTGGCTGCCTGGACTTGTCCCTTGAGAAACAGGGCAAATTCACGCACTTTCGCGGCATCCTGCGGTGTAACGCCCGGCACGGCGTCTTTGCGGTTCAGCACTTCGTCGGCCAACTTGGTCGCATTGTCGAGGTCTTTGGCATCCAGAGCCTTTTGGGCCAGCCGGCAGGTGGCGTCGGCCCAGAAACGGCTTTGCGGAAAATCCTTGCGCAACCGTTCGAACAACCGGTTGGCATCGTCCGCCTTGTTCAGCTCCAGGAGCGACCACGCCCATTCGTAACAAACGGCGTCGAGCTTGGGAAACTGCGGATAGTCTTTCGCAAGCCGCTCATAAAGTACGGCTGCCTGCTGCGGCTGTTTCAATTTTTCACGAAGCCGAGCGGCGGCCAACAACGCATCAGCGTGCTGCTTGCTCTTCGGGTATTTGTCGATCACCTGTTGGTACATCGACAAGGCGGGCTCGCTTTGGCCAAGCTGATCGAGGATCTGGCCACGCGCCAAAGCGGCTTCGGCTGCGATGGCCTCGGGCGGATTTTTTTGGAGCACCTCGTCGAACAACGCGGCAGCCTCGGCCAGTTTGCCGGTCTTGAATTGGCTCCAGGCGAGGCCCAACTTTCCGGTCAATTGCTGCTCGGCCGAGTTGCCGGTCGTCGCCAATCGGCCTGATAATTCGTTCGACCATGCCACGTCATTGGCGTCATAGGCAGCCTCGGCCAGCAGAGCGGTTGCCGGAGCGGCCAGCGGATGCTGCGGTTGTTTGGCGATGAAATCGGCATAGAGTTTTTTGGCCTTATCGAGTTGCCCCGTGCGCGCATAGCAGACGGCCAAGGCGCCGGCGCCTTTCAAAGCGGCTTCACCTGCTGGATTACCCTGGAAAAAGGCTTCCAAGGGGGCAATGCCCTCGGCGTATTTCTTGACGGCCAGAAGCAGCGAACCGTTGGTCAACAAGGCGTCGGCCTTGAGTTGGCCCGAGGCATCTTTTACCACCGGCTGCAAGGCGGCCAAGGCATCTTCATAACGCTTGAGCCCCTCATAGCTGACGGCCAAAAGGTAGCGGTTTTCAAGATCCTGGGGACCGCCGTTTTTGGCCGCCGCCAGCGGTTCCAAGATGGATGCCGCCTTGGCGAAATCTTTTCGCTCGACCAGCGATCGGGCAACGAGCCTTCGCACATCCGCAAGCACGGGACTTTTGGCAAAACGCTTCTCGAACTCGGCCGATAGGCCGTCAACGCTTGCATAATCTTTTTTCTGGAGCGCCGCTTGAATTTTGCCTCGCAGGGCCTGGGCAAAAAGTTCATCGCCGGAAGAAGGGGCGGCCAGCACGGCATCGAACTGCTTGACGGCCTCGTCGGGCTTCTGAAGTTTCAACAGACAAAGTCCTCGCCCGAGCCGGGCGTTGGGTTGCCATGAGCTGGAGGCCAATCGGGTCTCGAATGCCGAAAAACTTTCGATGGCCGCATCGTACCGCCCGGTTGTATATTGCAAAGCACCGAGATGGAACTGCGCGGCGTCGGCCAAGGCGCTGCCCGGCTTGGCGGCCACAGCGAGATAGAGCCGCTCGGCTTCTTCGGCCTGGTTTTGCTTCTCCAAGGCTCGCCCTAACCCAAAGCGGCAATCGTCTTGCATTCGCCCTTCAGGAAATTGCGTAAGTCCTTTGCGGAAATACCCGGCAGCGGCTGGGAGATCATTATTCGTTAGTGCGATATCGCCCAGGTAGGGCAAAACAAAGGCACCAAGCCGGTCGTCGGGATATTTCGCCAGAAAACTTTCCAAGCCCGGCTTGGCGGTGGCATAGTCGCTGGCGAGATAGGCGGCCTCGGACGACCTAAACAGCGCAGCCCGCGCATACTTTCCATTCGGTTCAAGGGACGCATACTTCTTAAATTGTTCCTGGGCCTCTTTCAACTTGCCTAGTTGAAGCTGAACTTCGCCCAGGAAGAAAATGCACTGGTTTGCCCGGCGGTCGTTGGGATATTTTTGCAGAAAGGCTTGGAACTCGACATCGGCCAGTTTCCATTGTTGCCGGTCGTAATTGCCGGCGGCCACGGCAAACTGATCGTCGGCCTCGTCGGCTCGCAGCGCAGCGGCCGATCCGGCAAATATCTCCAGGGCAATAATGCCGGCCAAGGCGCGGCAAATACAGGTGTGCATGATTCCCCTGATTTTAGCCGCGGAGGCAAGGGAGATACAAGGTCTAGGGGGGGCTAAAACCGGAATTACCCGCAATCGGGGGGAAGTTGTTGATGCTCAATTTGTTGTCGGGTAATGCTGGGCCGAAAATGCTGTTTACCGGGCTTCCCGTTGGTCGCCCTCCCGACATTGCTTATCTGAGACCCATTAGTCGCGGTTGTTGCTTTCGAACTTGGTTGTGCCGTGCTTGCGGCGATATTCGCCCGGCGTGCAACCGATTCGACGGTGAAATACTTCGCAAAAATAACCGGGCGAGCGAAAGCCTGCCTTTTCGGCCACCAGGGCTGTTGATAGCCCTGTCCGCGTGAGCAGTTCCTGCGACTTGGCCAATTGCACGCGAAGAATTTCTTGCTTGGGAGTGCGTCCCAAGAGTTTCACGAATCGGCGTTCCAGAGTGCTGCGAGAAATATCGAGGGCATCGGCCACATTCACTACGCCTAACGATTCGCCGACATGCTCGCGAATCAGCCGAATCGCGGCCGCTACTTGTCGATCCGCAATGCCGATTGCGTCGCTCGACTGCCGCACCACCAGCCCTCGCGGCGGAAGCTCGCGGATTTTTTTCGGAGGTTTGCCGCCGGCCATCAAACGATCCAACAATGCGGCGGCTTGGTAGCCGATTTGTTCGGGATTTACGTCGATACTACTTAACGGCGGATTCGACAGCCCGCAAAGATGCTCGTCGTTGTTCACTCCGATCACCGCGACTTCGTCGGGCACGAGGATTTTTGCTCGCAGACAAGCATCCAGCACTTGCAAGCCTCGATCATCGTCGCAGGCCATGATGCCGACGGGCTTGGGCAGCTTGGCCAACCATCGGGCGAGTCGTTCTTGTTCTTGCTCCCATGCCAAGTCGCCGCGGCCTGTGGGACGAGGTTGATAAACCTCGCAACGATAGCCCGCCTCATCGACTAATTCGCGGAAATAATCGCAGCGGGCGTCGAGAAAACGATTCTGACCGCGCGATGCGGCACAGAACCCGAATCGCTCGAGCCCCGAGGCGAGAAACTGTTGAAAAGCCAACTGGGCGACGGCGCGGTTGTCGGGACCGATGCCGGGCAGGCCGAGATCCGCCAATGCATTGCGAACGTCAACGACCGGCAACCGCGGACGCAGCACCGCTTTGGCCATCCAGCGATTATCGATTCGAGCCAGGATGCCATCGCCCTGCCAATGAGCCAGCCACGGCGGCGGAGGAGCATCGAGCCCTTGCGGTCGAAAATATACCGACCAGGGCCCATGCTCGCGCGCGTATTGAGCGATGCCGCGCAACAGACCTCGTCCGTAGGCAAGCGATGTTTCGATCAATAATGCGACATGCGGCGGTTTAGGCATTCTTACAGTATAATACCGCGAGGATTGCTCGGAAACCCTTTGTGACGAAAAAACGGAATGAGATTCCGCAAAATAGGATTGTGCCCTGCGGGGACCGCCCTGTAACCTTAATGATATTCCAAACGAATCTTATTGATGTTCGCGGAAGTAGTCAGACGGCAATTCAACCATGATCCCCACGAAACCGGCCTCCCGTTGGTCGGCCTAAGTTGACTACTAATGCGAACCGCAATAACAATAGCCGACAAAGGTGAACGATGAGCGACGTAAACCGGCGACACTTCATCGAAACCGGCCTAGGCGTAGGCATGGGCCTTGCCGCCGGCACGTTCGCCGCTGCAAGCCAAGCAGACGCCTCCGCTGGCCGATTGCGCGCTGGAACGGCCAAAAGCGATATTACCTATCGCGCCGAGGGAATACGCATCAAGGATCCGCTCTTTGCGAAAGCTTTGGTATTGGAGGACGGTGCGACGCGGTTGGCTATCATCACGATGGATACCACGGCCATTGGAGGCCGCAAAATTGCCCCGGGGCTGAACGATGTGGCGGAAGATTTCCTGCCGAAGCTTCGAAATCGGATACAGAAAGAGTTGGGGATTCCCGGTTGCAATGTTCTGGTCAATGCTTCGCACACCCATCCGCCGGGCCGGCAGCTTTGTGATGACTCCGAGCAAATCGAGCGAACCTTGGATGCCGTTCGTCGGGCTGCAAAGAATTTAACGCCCGTGAAAGTAGGCGCGGGCTCAGGGCGTGAAGACCGGATCTCGATGAACCGGACGCTTCGACTGAAGAATGGGCAGCATTGGACGATCCGTCATACGAACCCCAGCCCTCCGGACGATGAAGTTGCTGAGGTAGGACCAAACGATCCCGAGATTGGAATACTGCGCATTGATCGAACAGATGGTCGGCCATTGGCCGTGGTTTACAATTTTGCGTGCCATCCGCTTTTTGGCGATGCCCGGGGATCGTTGACCGCCAATTTTCCCGGCGTCGCTTCGCAAGTTATTGAAGACCGTCTGGGCAATGACGCCATGGCCCTGTTTCTACAGGGGGCGGGCGGCGACGTGATCGACGTATGGTTTAAGGATTTCAATCGTCCTCGCGACGTTGCGCCGTTGGGTACGATGCTTGGTCTAAGCACATTGAAAGCCTACAAGAGCATCCCAGTTCAAGATGCACGTCTCGGTGTTGTTTCCGAGGTTGTAGATCTTCCACGAAGGACCGATATCCCCGCAAAGTTAATTGCTCTACGGCAGGAGCAGGCCGCGCTGCTTGAATCTTTGAGATCACTGACTTTGAATTTCAAGTCGTTCTTGCCGTTATACCAAAAAACCATTCAGGATCCCAAACACCCGGCGGAAGCTTCGTATAGGTATTTGCAAGACAATCAACTAGGCAGCGGTGATTTTGCCGCGATGGATTCGCTCAATCGGGCGAATGTTGACAAGTATTTACAGAACATTCGAGCGATGGAGAAATTGGCTCGCATCCAAGACAAAATCTCTACGCTCGAAAAACATCAAGCGATTAACCAAGCCGCCGGCTCACCGACCATACCGGCCGAAGTACAGGGGATCAAGATCGGTGATTGCGTGCTGATCACCGCTCCGATCGAGTTGCTGGTCGAAGTCGGCCTGAATGTAAAGAAAGCCTCGCCCCATCAACACACCTTTGTGGCGGCCTTCTCGAACGGCTACATGCATTACGGCCCTCCGGCATCCTACTACGACAAGGGTGGATACGAAGTGACCGAGTGTCTGTTGTCGCCCGAGTGGCAGTCGATATACGAAAAGAAGGCCGACGAAGTGATTCGCAGGCTGGGATGACTGAAATCGTCGCACGTTAGCGGTAAGATTTCAACGTAAGAAAACAAATTAGCCCACCTACAGGCAGTCCATTACCGGTGATTGCCATCCTTTTTCCATAAGAAGAAAAGACCATGAAAACACTGAATCGACGCGAATTTATGGATCGTTCCAAGACGTTAGGGTTAGGACTGGCCGCTGGAACAACGATTTTGGCGAATGCCGGCTCGGTTTGGGCCGCGCCGGCCAACAACAAAATCACACTGGGCTTGATTGGTGCAGGCGGTCGCGGCAGCAATTTGCTCGGCGATTTCATTCGACGCAACGATTGCCAAATCGCCTGGGTGGCCGACGTGGATATTCATCGAGCGGAAGCCGCGGCGGCGTTTGCAACCAAGGAATCGCCGGAGCAGAAGCCGAAGGCCATTCAAGATTTCCGCAAGATACTTGACGACAAGTCGGTGGATGCCGTGGTGATTGCAACGCCCGATCATTGGCATGCCTTGGCCACGATTTGGGCATGTCAGGCGGGTAAAGATGTTTATGTCGAGAAACCGCCCACACACAGTTGCTGGGAAGGCCGGAAAATGGTCGAAGCCGCGCGGAAATATAAGCGGATCGTGCAGGTGGGCACACAAAACCGCAGCGCGCCCTACAATATGGCGGCCAAAAAGTACATCCAGGAAGGCAAACTCGGCAAGATTCACTTCTGCCGGGTGTTCGATCAGAAGGAGTGGGGCAATTTCCCGGCAGTGCCCGACAGCAATCCGCCCGAGGGACTGAACTGGGATATGCTCAACGGCCCCGCGCCCGAGGCCAAATACAATGCCAATCTGCGTTTTGGTTGGCACCATTATTGGCGCTACTCGGGCGGTGATATCGAAAACGACTCGATCCATCAGATTGACTTGGCCCGGTGGCTTTTGGGCGTTGATTATCCGAAATCCGTCTACTCGACCGGTGGGCGATTTTATCAAGAAGGTGCTGCGGAGACGCCTGACACGCAGATGGCCGTCTTCGACTTCGAACGATTGGTGATGAGTTTCGAGATGACGCTTTACACGCCTTACATGCTGAAAATTTCACCGATCATTCGTCAAAGCGACACGGAATATCCTTACTGGCCGCAATGCGCTACGCGGATAGAAATTTACGGCAGCGCGGGCTTGATGATCGTCGGTCGCCATGGCGGAGGCTGGCAGGTGTTCACACGCCCGAAACTTCATGAAGGCGTTATTAAAGACCAACTTAAGGGCCGTTTCCCCGACCCGGAGCACAAACAGAACTTTTTCGATTGTATTCGCTCGCGCAACACGCCGAACGCCGACATCGAAGAAGGCCATCGCAGCATCTTGTTGGGACATCTGGCTAATATCAGCTATCGCTTGGGCGGACAAAAATTGGCTTTCGACGCCAAAGCGGAGAAAATCATAGGCAATGACGATGCGATGAAGCTCTGTCGGCGAGAATACCGGAAGCCGTGGGTGATTGAAGACCAAGTATAAGCCCTGGTGTACGAATGTGCGAGGATGATGAAGCGTTTGGATCATAAAGGACTGCCATCGTGATGAAGCCAATATTCTTAGCAGCATATTTCGTGCCGGCAATGCTGGGGCAACTTGCATTGCAGACGGCTTCGGCCGCTCCCAAGGAGCAGCCGGGGCGGCAAGTGAAAGTAGCTGCAATTGCCATTGGCTGCGGGGGGCAACATGATGCGAAGTTGAAACTGGCGATCGAGCACTTGCATGTCGCAGGCAAACAAGGCGTTGATATTGCTTGTTTGCCCGAGGAATTTGCCGGTTCGACGGGAGAACCGATTCCAGGACCAACAACAAATGCAATTGCGGAAATGGCAAAAAAGTATCGAATGTACATTGTCTGTCCGATCCGTGAATTGACCGAGGATGGTCGACATTATAATACGGCTGTTCTCCTTGATCGTCAGGGTAACGTAGCGGGGCGTTATCGGAAGATATTTGTTTTTTGGAGCGAAGAGGGCGTCAGCCTTGGCAAAGAGAGCGTGCCCGTATTCGATACCGATTTTGGACGAATCGCCATGTTAATTTGCTTCGATGCAAATTACGATGAGCTGTGGCGTGAGGCTAAAGATAAAGGCGCAGAGATTGTGCTGTGGCCAAGTGCATACGGCGGCGGCTTGCCTTTGAATGGATATGCCATGATCCACAACTACTATATTGTAGCCGTCGGCCAAGGCAACATCATCGACGTCATGGGAAAGAGCATCGAGCCCGTTGAAAAGCCGATGCCAAACCAGTTTATCGCTACACTGGATTTGGATTTGACCATTGTTCACAAGGATTTTAATGATAAGAAGATTGCCAAACTATTGAATGAGCATCGAGGCAAGGTCGAGTTGCTGTCTTCCCCGGGCGACATGGAAGGTTGGTATGTTTTACGCGCTATTACCCCAGGAGTGCGAGTACGCGAGCTATGCAAAAAATATGACATCGAAACGCTGCAAGAGTACCGTCATCGAAGCCGTATGCAACTCAATGAACTGCGGATGGCCGATAAACCGATTGGCAAACTCCCGTAATAGGAGGAGATAGCACTGTGAGAATCCCGAATATCTTTGTGGCAATCGTTGTTTTAGTCGTGGGCTCGTCGGTCCTTGGAGAGGACGGTTTTCGTTCTGCAAAAGAGGTTCGGATTTGTGCCGTTTCCCAGTCGTTCGAAGCAAAGGATCGCAACCTTGGCTATGTGCTGAAGATGCTCGAACGCGCGGCCGCCGATCGGGCTGAAGTGGTGTGCTTGCCCGAGGATTGCGTGCCGACCGACGGCGGCGCGGATGCGCAGGCAGCTCTCGCGGCGATTGCGAAAGTCGCGGCAGCGCGTTCGATGATCGTTGCCGTCAACCTTAAAGAACGGGAAGGTGAGAAACTTTTTTCGACCAGCTACTTAATCGGGGCCGACGGCAAACAGATCGGCAAGTATCGAAAATCGCACAAGCTGCCGGACGAACCCGTGGCACTGGGTAACGAATTGCCGGTCTTTGATACGCCTCGTGGCAAGATCGGCCTTATGATCGGCTCGGATCATTATTGGCCGGAGGTGCCGCTGGTCTTGGCTCTTCAAGGGGCCGAGATGATTCTCTGGTCGCACGGCGTCGAGCCCGTGCCGCAAAGCTATCCGTTGGATGTTATCATGCGTGTGAGGGCATTCGACAACCACGTCGTCTTGGCCGTAGCAAATTATGCCGGCGAGTTGCCCTATCTTTGCAGCAATTGGCCTTCCTACACCGGCCAACCGCTGGGACGTGCTTGCGTGGTCGATCGCTCGGGAATCATCGAGGCCGACACCGGCATCAAACCCGGCGTGGCAGTAGCGCCGATCGACTTCGCCCGCAATTCCGATGTCTACCGCCTCACGTTCAAGGAAGATCGCAGCTTGTTCCGCTACCTGGTTGATCCGAACGTGAAGCCTATCGTTCATCGGGGAACGAAACGCAACATCCGCGTGACCCTTGCCCAGGTCGGCTTCGATCATGGGCCAAATCCTGATCCCAAGGCCGAGTTCTATAAGGTCTTGAACGATGCCGGCAGTAGGCATCCCGATGTGATTCTGATGGCTGAGTTTGGTTTTCCAACTGATACGCCGGAAGCCGTGAAGACCTTTGCCCAAGTAGCCGAAATCGCGAAGAAATACAACAGCTACATCATTATCGGGGGTCTGCGCGATCCGGAAATGCCCTATAAAAACGGAGAGACGTTTTCAAACCAACGGGCCTCTTGGGCCTACATTTGGGACCGAATGGGCAATATCGTCGGCAAATATCGAATCTCGCAATACGGTAGTAGTAAAGAGTTGCCGGTATTCAAAACGGATTTCGGGGTGATGGGCTTGATGCTTTGCGGCGATATCTATTCGCCCGAGATCGCAAGGGCCTTGGCCCTGCAAGGGGCCGAAATTATTCTGTGCGGTTCACAGTCGTGGGGTGCATCGGGCCAGTTCAACCTATGGATGCAACAGGCTAGAGCGATTGATAACGCCGTTTACATGGCGACAACGCATTTTCCCATGTCCGACGTGAGCCAGCGTAGCTACGTGATTGATCCGTATGGGTATCCTCTGGTTGCATCGCATTATTGGCGCGATTCGGTGGTCTCGGCCGATGTGGATTTAGATGCCGGCAACGTATGGTTTGCTCGCTCGAAGACGCCCGGCACGGCGGGCCGCAAAGGTTATCTGGCAGGTTATTACCCTCTAACAATTCCCGAAAAGCGGACCGACTTTAGGGCAGTGCTCTTTGCCGGGCGGCGTCCGGAACTCTATCGTCCGATCGTCGAAAAAACGCTCGCCGGCCGGGATTTCTCGAAAGAAACCGACAAGAGGATGTCGGAACCGCGATGATGCTTAGGGATAAGTATCCAAGTCGCAGTCCGATGCAACTGGGCGAATAATCTCTCTATTCGCCGCTCCTTCATTGCTCAACCATTCGAATTAGCTGGCCGGTCTTCCCGGGGCGGCTGTCTATCACTCTTTGGCCGGAAAGATAATAGGAAAAAACGGCCTCCGTAGTGGATATATCCGCCCAGTGGTAGAAATTATCTCCCAAAAGATGGCAAACTTTGCGGATTATAGCGGTCGAATGGTTTAATGATGGACTACCCGTGACGGGCAACAGCATCTAACAAGTCTCTAATTTAATTCCTTGGGTTCTAACCCCGAGTTTTATTCTAAGGATGCTTTTCGTATACGATGCACCGATTTTCCGGGAATCGCGGGATAATCGGTTTGCAGGGGACAGACGTGTACTTTAGCAACATTGTGCCAAGCACCTTATTATTACCTGCAAGGGGGGAATTTCAATGCGTATATGTATCCCGCATTGGCTAGCTTCGACGCTGGCCATTATGGTTGCCTGCGGCTCGGCCGCGGCAGCACGGGGGCAAGAGGGCGCGGCGTCAACCGTGCCGACGAATCAAACCTACATGGTTTCGGAAAATGCCGGAGCCGGTAACGCCGACTTGGCCGCTCGCGTAACGGAATTAGAGAAGGCCTTGAAGAAGGCTGACGACAAGGCGCAAGAGGAGAAGAAAAAAGCGGCAGGCAAGATGACCGTCAACGCCGGTGGCCGCATTCATTTGGACGCTGCGAACTTCAGCCAGGATGCCGTCGATAAAGCTCGTTACAACGAGAAAAACGGCGTCGAGTTCCGCGCCGCCCGTCTGGCTCTTTACGGCGAAGGCTTCAACGTCATCAAGTATCAGATTGAATACGATTTTGCGACTGCCACCAGCTCAACGTCGCAAACCGACACAGGCTACAGCACCTCGACCCGTTTACACTGCAAAGATACGTATTTCGCAATTACTGATTTGCCGTTGGTGCAGAATATCCAAATCGGCCATTTCAAAGAGCCGTATAGCTTGGATGAATTGACCAGCGACAATTACATCACGTTCATGGAGCGCAACGTCGCGAGCTTGGCGATGGCTCCGGCCCGTCACTTTGGCGTGATGGGATTCGGCAACACGGAAAGCCAAAACGCCACGTATGCCATCGGTATTTTCAACGAGTTCGACGATGATGGCAACTTGGTCCAAGCGGACAATCTCGGCATGTCGACGACCATGCGCGCCACATGGCTGCCTTGGTACGACGAAGCCACGGACGGTCGCGGTTTGTTGCATACCGGCCTCGCATATAGCTATCGCGATCCTTACAAAGACCAGTTCGCGCTCAAGTATCGCCCTGAATCGCACTTGGCGAAAAGCAACAGCACCACGTTGACCGACGTTTCGGCCCGCAACGAGATCGGCGCGGAATTAGCATCGGTCTACGGTCCGTTGTCGTTCCAGTCGGAATACTATGTCAACTACATCGACCGCACGGAACATGACGACTGCAAGACGCAAGGCGCTTATGCTTATGTGAGCTATTTCCTGACGGGCGAGCATCGTGCCTACGACCGCAAACGCGGTTACTTTACCCGCGTCAAGCCGAACGAGAACTTTTTCCGCGTTCGCGACGAGAATGGCAACGTCGAGATGGGTATGGGAGCGTGGGAACTGAAATACCGTTATTCGTGGCTGGATTGCTACGACAATGGTGCATTGGGATTCCAGACATGCAACGACCACACGGTCGGTTTGAACTGGTATCTGAATCCTTACACAAGAATGATGTTCGAGTACGTCCATTCGAACATCAATCGAAACCTAGGCGCCGGTCCTGGCAGCTTGGAGATTTTCCAAACCCGAGCCCAGATCGATTTCTAACCCATTCCACAACAAATATGTCGTATCACGTCGTCGTGATGCGAGACATAAGGAGACATAGGTATGAGGACCATCGCGTTATCCCTGGCCGTCGGCTGGTTGATCGCCAATATGGCGATTGCCGGCGAGGCGTGCAAGACGCCTGCCGCTTGTCAGGAAGTGCAAACCTGCGGCAGTCCCGATCATTGCGGGCGTTGCGGCCGCTCCGGCTGCTGCGACAAATACTGCAAGGTCGTTTGCGAGACGAAAGAGATCAAAAAATACGTATGGGTCGTGAAGTGTGAGGAGTATTGCACATCACTGCCTGGATGCAAACACGGTTGTCATTGCGGCCAGTGCGAAAACTGCAATGCGGCCGGTGAATGCACGATTGAATCGCCCAAGTGCGAGGGGTGCGGTAAAGGCAAGTGCGATCCTTGTGCGGTCGAGCGGAACAAGTGTATCGTACCGCCGAAATGCGGCAAGGTGCGAGAAAAGAAAACGCTGGAGAAAAAAGAAATCACTTGTAAGGTTCCCAGCTATAAGTGCGTCGTGGTCTATGCCTGCCAGAATTGCGCGGGCCAAGATTGCGGCACCAAGCAAGCGGCGCCCGAGGCCGCTAAGCCGGCAGCACCTACGCCTGCTCCGGCTCCGGTAGCGCCGGTGCCCGGCAAGACGACCCAAGAAGAATCGGAAATGCCGCCCTTGGCGGACGCCTCGATTTCGTTTTGACGGCATTTCACGACCGAGAGTGATTTCTCCGACAACCGGAGATAAATACTCTCGGAATGTTGGAATAAAAGAGCTTTAGCACAAAGAGGGGCGGCAGTCGTAAAAAACTGCCGCCCCAATTTTATTCTTGATGCTTGAGGCTTTATCCCCACAAGTCTTTTGTCTTCCGGCGAACCGTTTCACTTGTGAGTCGAGACGGCTCTTCAGCCGGTTCAGACGGATCGTCGTCGCTCAAATCCGTCGTACACTGATGGAATAAGCCGAGCAATTCTCGGGGCAGGAATCGCGTGCGTTGCGAGAAGCTGTGGTGATCGCTTCGGCCGGTCCAGTAGTAGCGCAACGGATGGCATACATAGAGCCAATTTTTCGCCCGAGTCAATGCGACGTAGAACAAACGCCGCTCTTCCTCGATCTCCTCGGGATTTTTTACGGCCATGTCGGAAGGAATGTTGCCGTCGGCTGCATGGATCACATAGACGGCGTCCCATTCCAAT
>JAEAMG010001865.1_pt1 | contig 14568 bp, 19 predicted proteins | sample 8958741 | NCBI WGS metagenome assembly JAEAMG01 (sample SAMN16933256, study PRJNA681125) | bioreactor sludge metagenome | isolation source: anaerobic bioreactor treating anionic surfactant - SDBS | place: India: Bengaluru | collected 2019-02-28
GCAAGAGTTTAACCCCAAAGAACTGGGCTATAATAATTGGTTTCGACAATATATCATCCCCGATATCACTGTAGTTACATCGGTAACAAATGGCCGTATGCAGGTGGATTATCCTGTCGAGCAAGTGGCCGAAGAAATGATAGCGCTGGCGAATTACTCGCGTCTGGCAATTATTAATCGAGATGATGTCGAGGGGCGATTTGCGGGCTTCTTGACGAATCCGAACATCACAACGTACGGTACGACTCTGGTGGCGGAATACTATTTTGATCAACATGATTTTTCTTTAGTCGATGGCTATCGGGGGAATATCATGTCGCCGGAAAATATCGACGGGGTCGAGGCGACGATCCATTTGCTGGGTGAACATAATATGCGTCCGGCAATTGCCGCCGCCGCAGTTGGCTATAAGCTAGGCGTGACCGAGCATAACATTGTCGCAGGTATTGCAAGTCTGCACTCATTGCCGGGTCGAATGAACGTGCTAGAGGGCGCCGACAAAACGTGGCTCATCGACGATAGCTATAGCTCGACGCCAGCAACGGCGCTATCCGCGCTGCAGACGCTCTATAGCCTGAATGTTCCCCAGCGAATTGCAGTATTTGGCAATATGAACGGGCTTAAGGGCGTATTTGAAGAGGCACACCGGGAATTGGGGTCTCATTGTACCGTAGACATGCTTGACTGGGTGGTTACGGTCGGCGAAAAAGCAAATACATATCTTGCTCCGGCTGCCCGCCAGAAGGGCTGCCAGGTCAAGGAATGCATAGACGCAATTGAAGCGGGCGCGTTTGTCCGCGAAAAACTCACAGAGGATGGGGTTGCGTTGTTCAAGGGTTCAAGCGGAGGCGTATGGCTTGAGGAGGCGGTCAAGATAAATCTTCTTTCGGCGCAAGATGAATTACAGCTTGTCCGCCAGGAGCCAAAATGGCTTGAACGAAAACAAGCATTTTTTACAGAAAATCGCACAAGAATGATACAATAAGAGAAATAACTAGGGTAGGTAGGGGAGGATATATGGATCAACAACCACAAAATATAGGACAGCCGGGCGTGCAGCCGTCGCCACAACCGACGCCGCAGCCAGTACCACAGCCATCGATGCAACCTCCCGTGCCGCCGCAGCCAGTTGCGCAGCCCGTATTCACACCTCCACCAAAGCCAGGAAAAAAGAAAAAGATTATAGGGATTATTCTTGGTGTTGTTGGACTGCTTATAATTGTTAGCGCAGTGCTCCTTTATTTTGTATGGTGGCAGAGTCCAAATAAGATGGTGACGGACGCTTTGCTTAGCGTCGTGACGGCAGAAAAGATGAATAACACGGGGACTCTCGTCATTGAGGCTCCTTCGTCTGACGTCAAGATGACAATTACCACAAAGGGGACAACGAATAATGGTGCTTTGAGCGGCGATGCTACCGTGAAGCTTGAGGTTGAAGCTCTAGACGAAGACGTTGTCTTCGATGTGCACGGGGTCGCATCGGATGATGGCGTTTTGTATGTAAAGATAGACAAGCTGCGGGAAACGGTTGATACGGTTATCGATGCGATCATTAAGCAGCAAACCCAGCAGTATCGGGACCAAGGGATGACGGAGTCGGATATTGCTCAGGTGGAAGATGAAGATATGGCAAAGCAACAGGTGTCTTCGATGTTTAGCCTGGACACGCTCATTCCAAAGGTGGACGGTCAGTGGATCAGGATTGCTTCGGATGATCTGGAGGACAATGAAGAGGCGCAGTGTACAGCCGATGTCATGAAGGACATACAAAAAGACAAGGAAGTTACCCGTGAAGTAATGGCCATTTATGACGCGAATAGGTTTATTCAGGTAAAAGACAAAGTTGATGCAAAAGACGGCGCTCCAGGCTTTAGGCTGACAGGCGATCGGGACAAGGCTCAGGCCTTTATGAGCGAATTTAAAAAGACCGAGACGGCGGGACGTCTTCTGAAATGCGACTCGACTATTTTTGACTCTGTCGACGATGCGCTGAAAGAGACGGATTCATCCTCAAATGCCGACATTGATTTTGTTATTTGGGTCGATAGATTCTCTCATAAATTAAAGAGCTTACAGTTGGACGTTACGTCAAAAGAAGATGAAACGAAGGTGTCCGCGACGTATGATTTTGAAATTGGCCAGGCCAACGAAGTGGTGGTTCCGTCAGATGCCCGAGACTTTAAAGATGTATACGATGATATTACCTCGTCAATCCAAGATTCATATGGTGTAAATGCCAGCACCGATGAATACTACTACGATGACTATGATTTTGGAGTTGACAGTAACACGTCCACTCTACAGGGCGTATAGGGCAGCGGCAAAGCACGAGAAGATGTGCTATACTATCAGAGATATGAAGCGCTATAATCCAACCGAAATCGAACAGAAATGGCAACAGACTTGGGAGACCGAAGGCACGTACGTCGTCGACCTGCACGATACGTCTCGACCGAAATATCTTGGCATGAGTATGCTACCCGGTATTACGGGTGCGGGCATTCATATTGGACATGGTCGTACATTCCAGTTCTCGGATATTAAAGTACGAGCCAAACGCCAACAGGGTTACAATGCGTATAACCCAATTGGCTGGGATAGTTTCGGATTGCCGGTAGAAAATTACGCCATTAAGGTCGGCAAAAATCCCCGCGAAGCCCATGATGTCGCAAAGAAGAACTTTATTAGTCAGCTCAAACGTTTGGGTTATAGCTATGACTGGTCAAAAGAAATCTCAACTGCCGACCCCGAGTATTACAAATGGACGCAGTGGATTTTCACGCAGCTTTATAAGCACGACTTGGCGTATCAAAAAGAGCAGCCGCAGTGGTGGTGCGAGACAGACAATACCGTCCTAGCTAATGAGCAGGTTGAGGGCGGCAAGTGTTGGCGTTGCGGCAATCCCGTCACGAAACGTAACCTCAAGCAGTGGTTTTTCCGTATTACCGCATATGCCGATGAGATTCTTGAGGCGACCGACCAGCTTGATTGGACCGAGATGGTCAAAACCATGCAGAAAAATTGGATTGGACGGTCGGTTGGCGCTGAGGTCGAGTTCTCCGTGGTTGACAGCGACCAGACTATTACGGTATTCACGACGCGTCCCGATACCCTATTTGGCGCGACCTACGTTGCACTAGCCCCGGAACATCCTCTCGCTAAGAGCTTAGCGAGCGCAGACATGCGCGGAGCGGTTGAGGCATACATAGAGGCAGCATCTCGCAAGTCTGATATCGAGCGGCAGGAGAACAAGGAAAAAACAGGGGTATTCACAGGAAGCTACGTGACAAATCCTGTCAATGGCAAAAAAATACCTGTTTGGATTGCCGACTATGTCTTAGGTGGATATGGCACCGGCGCGGTCATGGCGGTTCCGGCGCATGACGAGCGTGATTTCGAGTTTGCCACGGACTTTGATTTGCCTATTATTCAGGTTATCGACAAGCCCGAGGGCTCGTCCGATGCCGGGTGTTACGCAGGTGAGGGCGAACTTATTAATTCAGGGCGGTTTAATGGTGTTCGATCCGAAGATGCGAGAGAACAAATCGTCGCATGGCTTGAAGAGCAGCAAACTGGGCATGCGCAAACCACATACAAAATGCGCGACTGGTTAATTTCCCGCCAGCGCTATTGGGGTGCGCCGATTCCGATGGTTCACGTCGAGGGTTATCAGCCTATCGCTGTTGCTGATAGCTGTTTGCCGGTTATTTTGCCGGAAGTCGAGGACTTCAAGCCAACGGGCGGCAATACATCCGTTTTGGCGCAGGTTGACGAATGGGTGCGCGTTTGGGTACATGTCGAAACGGGCGAGACAGTCGAGATTACCAAGCCAAAGCCGGAGGGGGAGCATTGGGTTGAAGGCCGCCGCGAAACTGATACGCTAGACGGCTATGCATGTTCAAGCTGGTACTATATTCGCTATATTGACCCCTTCAATACGGAGCAGGCATGGGATCCTGAGCTTGCCAAGAAATGGATGCCGGTCGACTATTATAACGGAGCCGACCACGCGGTAGCGCACTTGCTCTATAGCCGCTTCTGGATGAGATTTTTCTACAAACTTGGGCTCGTACCAACGCCCGAGCCGTTCAAACGAATGATGTACAATGCATATATCATGGCGCCGGATGGACAAAAAATGTCCAAATCTAAAGGTAATGTCATTGACCCGATGGAAATTATGGATTCAGGCTACGGCGCGGACGCGCTGCGCGTGTACGAGATGTTCATCGCGCCATACGACATGGATGCGCCGTGGGACACTCGTGGCGTGCCAGGCACGTATCGCTTCCTTAATCGTATCTGGAACTTAACTCAAGAGTACATTGAAACTGGCGATGCTGTCCTGGAAAACTCCAAGAGCGGTCCAGATGTCCTAAAAATTACACACGCCACAATCAAAAAGGTTACTCGCGATATCGAGGATGAAAAGTTCAACACCGCTGTTGCCGCAATGATGGAAATGGTAAACGCGCTCTACAAAATAAAAGAATCTGATGGCATGGGCCATAGTGACGCATGGCAGTTTGCTCTTGAAAGCTTGTTGCAAATCCTAGCGCCATTCGCGCCGCATATTACTGAGGAATTGTGGCATGAGCTCGGCCACGAAGATACTATCCACCGCGATCATTGGCCAAGGTGGGATGACGCGCTTATTCAGAGTGACACGATGACGATAATTGTCCAGGTAAATGGCAAACTTCGTGCCAAACTGGAACTCCCCGCCGATTCCGACAGGGAGTTAGTCGAGCAATCCGCGCTCGCTGATGAAAATGTCGCCAAATTTACCGCCGGACAGACACCGAAGAAGGTGATTTATGTGCCAGGTAAGATAGTAAACGTTGTCATTTAGTGAAGCTCAGAACTACTTAGGCTGATTTGCGTCAGTGCTGTTCTGGCCCTGCGTGAACTCCGGGCTGCTACGTTGCTCATTGATCCACACGATGTTAGGACCGCCCTTAATACTACTATCGGTAAGTTCATTTGCAATAGTATCTTCCGTAACCCCAAACCAGCTGCCGTCTGGATCCTCTGACCAGTATACCTCGCTGGCAGGTACAGTGACGCATGTCCCTTCCGGGGCATTTCCAAAATCGATGGTATCTTTTATCTCACCACCATTCTTATCAGGTGTCCACACCCAAGGATCGTCGCGTATCTTTGCGCCGTCACAGACGCTTAAGGCATTAGCGTGAGGGATAACTCCATATTTCTCAGCTTCAGCCGTCTTTGAACAGCCGGTCAATGTCATAGCGGCAACACCTAGCAATGCTATTATCTTTTTCGGTAGCTTAGCCAATTCTATGTTTTTTAATCGATTACCCATAATAAATACAGTTTCCTTTCGGGGCGGTTACTATAATCGCCCTCATACCTATATATTACCACAAGCAGTATAAAAAGTCAATAGTTTTGCTATAAACTATGCTAAAATCGCCGCTACACCTTGAGAAATAGACCGAAAACCGCTATAATACCTATCAAGTGTTATTATAAACTGAAAAAAGGAGATACGTAGATATGGCACAACCAAAAAAGCAGAGTAGCCCGCGTAAGACGGGTCTACGCCGCAGCCATTTGAAGCTGAAGCTGGCTCGCCGCGTTAATGCGACGTCGCCCGTTAAAGTCAAAACAACCAAGCGCGAAACAGGGAAAAGCGCGTAATTAATTTTAAGAAGAAACGAACTTTTCGCTTATGGCATCAAACCGTCACTTGGGTCGCATGTTGGCACTGCAAACTCTGTACGAATACGAGTTTCGTGTTCAGCTAGAGGATAAATGGGCCGATGCTGGTGAGATTTTAAAACGAAATCTCGAGAGGTATAAATCATCCGTTGATGATACGCGCTTTGTTGAGCGATTGATTGCGGGTGTTCTGAAGTATCAGGAACAACTAGATGAATCGCTGAGACCGCTCGCTCCGGAATGGCCCCTAGAACAGATATCCCGTATTGACCGCACTGTTTTGCGGCTGGGACTGTATGAACTCCTTTTTTCGGAGGATAAAGTACCGTATAAAGTGGTAATTAACGAAGCGGTAGAGCTGGCAAAAGCGTTTGGTTCGGATAATTCAGGGAAGTTCGTCAATGGCGTGCTCGGCACGGCATATCGGACGCTCGTGGAGGAATCCGATGGCAAAGACACCAAATCTACAGACATTTAAGCAATATTTTGGGCGCAAAAAACCCTCAATTCAAGAAATCGTGCGTGAACCGACCGCCGGGGGAATTGTCTTTCGGCGCAATACGAAAGGCGAGGTGGAGTTCTTGCTGTACCAAGATGCACGAGAGCGCTGGACGATACCAAAGGGTCATATTGAACCAGGCGAAACCGCGCAGGCTGCCGCAATTCGCGAGGTTGGCGAGGAAGCCGGACTGCACAATATTGAACCAATTTGTTGGCTCGGTAAGGTGAATTTTCGCTATCGTCGAGTGGATAAGCTTGTGCTGATTTCGCAACAAAATTACCTCATCCGGGTGCGCACGAGCGGTGATGAAATTAAGAAAGAAGAATGGATGACGGATATTCAGTGGTTCAGCGTGCAAGACGCGCTGGATAAGGTTGAATACGAAGACATCGGCAAATTAATTTTGCTAGGAATGAAAAAAATTAGACAGGAGAAGTTATAATGTCAGGAATGGATTTGACGCCATACCGAGAGTTTGCTCGAGATGTGTTGGGATTAGAATTCGAAAATATTGACACGCTTGTGACGGCTCTGACACATCGAAGCTATGTCAATGAACATAAAAAGTCGGCTCACGAGCACAATGAGCGGCTTGAGTTTTTGGGCGATGCAGTGCTAGAGCTTGTTACGACGGATTACCTATATAAAAACTACAAGGAGCCGGAGGGGATTTTAACGAGTTGGCGTGCGGCATTGGTGAGAACCGAGAGCATTGGTGCGGCGGGCGAACAGATTGGCTATGGACCGCTGATTCGGATGAGTAGGGGCGAGAAGAACGGCACAGAGCGGGCGCATTTGCAGATATTGGCCAATGCGTTTGAGGCTGTAACAGGGGCGATTTACCTTGAGCACGGTTTTGAGGCGGCAAGCGCGTTTATTCATAAATATATCATCGTAAAATTAGATGATATCCTGAAAGAGGGTAGCTGGCGCGATCCAAAATCACACCTTCAGGAGGTTTCTCAGCGGGTGGATGGGCATACACCGGTTTATAAAGTGCTGCACGAAGAGGGGCCTGATCATGACAAGGTATTTACTCTTGGCGTGTTTGTCGGTGAGAACCTCATGGGCGAGGGCAGCGGTCCAAGCAAGCAAGTTGCGCAGCAGGAGGCAGCACGGGCAGCACTCCTGAAATACAATGCTCGTTAATTCGGATATACATATCATTGTTCTATTGTGTGCTATACTAGAAATACAGAATAACTTCACGAGGAGGGCAGTATGTCAACAATTGATCAGCAGTTTGTAGAATATGTGGTGAAATCACTAGTGGAGCATCCTGATGATGTAGCCGTTGAGCGGATGATTGACGAGAAGGGCGTTCTTCTAACTTTGACGGTAAACCCTGAGGATCTCGGCCGGGTAATTGGCAAACGTGGTGGCACGGCCCAAAGCCTAAGGACGCTACTTCGCGCGCTTGGCACGAAGAACGATGCGAGATATAATCTAAAAATCGTAAATAATGATGGCTTTACGGGCTCGCACACCAGTTCTTCATCTTCGGACGACGCTGTGGATAACGGTGCGGACGAGGTTGTGGAAAACCGCTCGAGTTTCGCGGAAAATGCCCGAAAAGAGCTGGAAGACTTGGATGATTTAGATATCTAACCTCTGTTAGTAAGCATTGAAAAGCCTCGTTTCTTTGACGAGGTTTTTCAATAAAATAGCCCTTGTTCATGCTTATGGCACTATGCTATACTAAGTGTAGTTCTGAATAAATGCGAGAACTAAAGCTCTATGCGAGCAACGGATTACAAAATATAATTCGTTGAGAGTCTTATTTGTGCTAAAAAACCACCCCTTCGGGTGGTTTTTTGGTGGTAGGCATTTTGATCGGGACATGAAAATAGCCCACCGAAAGGACTCGAGCTGAATTGGGCTTTTGACGACCCGAGAGAATAAATAATTCTCAATCAGATCGAGCCAATTCGGCGAGGTATTTTCGGTGGGCGTGGACTGGAGCTAGTAGGGCATATAGCCATCATCGCTATGTGGCGCATCATAGGACTGTTTCTGGAGTAATATACACTCTACTAGCCCTCTCACTGCTACTGCTGTCGCCCAGATACTGACGAAGACTGCTAGCAGACTCACCAGAGTGGCTGTCGTTTTGCCCGTTACCAGGCTTGCAATGAGCAAGCCTAAGTTGAGGACAAACATCAGGACGTCGGCGGCCGCCAGAGTGGCCCAATTGCGAATTTGCACCCGATAGTTCATTTTTTCTCCTAATACTCGACCTCCATAGAATCTCCACAGAGGCATACTTTCATTATACTGTACATGGACAAAAAAGTCAATACTTGCTAAACTATAACAGATGAGAAAGTTTCAAGTTATTACGCTTTTCCCTGAGATGTTCACGGGGGTTTTTGGTAATTCTATGATGTGGAAGGCGCAAAAAGACAAGATTGTTAGTCTGGAGACGGTTGATTTGCGTGAATTTGGACTTGGTCCGCGAAAGCAGGTGGATGATACTCCATATGGTGGCGGTGATGGCATGCTTTTGATGATTGAGCCGCTCTGGAATGCTGTACGGAAGGCGAAAGACAATGATCCTGACGCAAAAATCGTGCTTATGACCCCGCGTGGGGCTCGCTGGAGGCAAGCGCTGGCGCAGGAGTATGCTGAGGCGGATGATGGCTATGTCTTCATCTGTGGGCGTTATGAGGGCGTAGACGAGCGGATTTTGGAGCTAGTTGATGCGGAGCTAAGCGTCGGAGATTATGTTTTGACAGGTGGGGAGCTGCCAGCTATGACGATTATTGACTCGATCGTCCGTCTGCTCCCAGGGGTTCTAGGGGGTGAAACATCGGCCGAAATAGAGAGCTTTTCTGATGGTGAAACACTTGAGTTCCCACAATATACTCGCCCAGAGGAATTCAACGGCATGAAAGTGCCCGAAGTGCTTTTAAGCGGACACCATGGCAATATTGCCAAGTGGCGCGACCAACACTCACAAAAAGCAGAATAATCAAACGATATGAGTAAGAGGTGCGCCTTGTATATTTGCTTATTTTGACACGGAAATACCGCTCCCATAAGGAAGCGGCACTCCAGTTGTGGTGGATGTCGTAAAGCGAAAAATACTGTTTGGTGTTTTTGTTTTTGTATGTTCGCTTATGTTTAGAGTACGCCTATTCTGAGAGGAAATCAATAGATTATGTAAAAAATACAACGCTTTAGCTTGAGCGAAATGACTGAGAGAGGTACAATAGGACTAGATGACACAAGCCCAGGAATTTACCAATGCGCGTGCAGCTAGACTACTTCTCGCTGGATATATTATCATATTGCTTTTGCTCCAGCTTTTCTCCTTCGACGCCTTCCCGGCGATGCTAGCAGGCATTGGGCTTGATGGCGTATGGAGCTACATCGCCGCAATTGCGTTAGTAGTGGTAGAACTGCTAGCCTTGCCGTTCTTGCTACAGATGAAATTATCGAAAAAGTTTTTGAATGTCAGTATGATATCTGGGGGTGTAGCGCTCCTTATATTGTCAATCCTAGAGGTTTGGGCGTTCACTGCGGGTCAATCCGTGCTGTTTGGCGCAACGTTCGATCTACCGGGCGGGTCGTGGTCTATTCTTCTACTACTCGCACTATGGCTGTTGTTTGCCTGGGGCGCATGGAATGAAATAGCGTCGTTGTTAGGCAAAGACAAACCTCGTGATAAAAACTCTTCGGACTGCTTGTGAGCTATTGTGTAGATAGATAAACTAGGCAAAACCTAAGTTTGGACTTTCGTTATCTTTGCAGTGGACTACTCCTAGTAATTCTCGGACTTGGCTTAATGATGGTCTTATCGTCATTTTCGTAAATCCAGATTTCTCCGTTCTCTATTACACCTTCGTTGGCGCAACCTTCAACCATTAGTTGAAATGCTTTCATAAAACCACCATGAGTAGAAATAAGGTATCGTTTATCTCGTGCGTCTTCGATGCTTTCTAAAAACTTTTTCTGACGCACCCAAACATCGGTAATACTCTCGCCACCAGGCGGACGCGTGTGGTAATAATCACGCTTTAATTGTGCAGTCACTTCTGGATATTGCACGTTCCTTAACTTTGGAGCCAAAGCACCGTATTCTCCCCAGTTGCGTTCTGATAAATTCCCATCGATAGACCAGTACGTTTCAGGACTTAGTATCTGACCAGTTTGCCTTGCGCGTATGTATGGAGACGTCAAAAACATATCGTAGAAAGTCGCGATGCCTCCGAGTTTTTTAAATAAAAGGTCACGGCTCATCTCTATTGTTTCGATACCCTTGGCTGATAATGGTAAAGTGTGATTGGGAATGGAGAAATCGTCAATATTTTCTCCGTGGCGTATCAAGGTTAAATTCCGTGGCATTGATAATCGAGAAAATTTAGGTTGACTGATCTTCATAGTATTCCCGTGCTTTCAGAATCAAAGCATCGACATATTTCGCCTTCATATATTTGTATCTTTTGCGTGAGCCTGAGGATTTTACCTGACAAGCTCTTTTGTACGTAAAGTATTTGTTTGCCTCATTCTTATCTGCGCGCAAGAAGTTTCTTAGTAAAATGAAATCTTTATATCTTTGACACCCTTTTATTGAGAGGTGGATATGAAAGTCACCTGCTCTAGTCTCTTCCTCTCTTGAGGCCAAAAAGCGGTATTCATTAGTTGCCGATTTTTCGCTAAAGAAATATCCGCTATTAGTTAGAGTCTCGCAAACTTTTTTCATCTCGCTTAAACTCTTTACGCCAATTAAAATATCCACTATGTTTTTCCCGCAGACACCGGGAACGGCTGTACTGCCAACATGCTCAATTGTAACCCCGTTGCCCAAGATACTGACTAAACGGCTAAACTCACTTTTGAATTTAGCAACCAAGGTTTCATCATACTCTTCTACGTTTATCATTGCTTATTGTCTATATCTAATCTTATCACTTCTCCGTTTTTTTGGCATAGGGATACTATAGCCTTGTATTGGGTCTCGTAGTCCTAAGGCGTTTGCCTTGATCATCTGGTATATTCCACCGTGAGCTATTAATAAGACCAGGTCATAATCCTTAGATGATTTTATTATATTCATTATTGCAAGTTGCGCACGTGCATATAACATTTCAGCATCTTCCGCTCCATGTCTTTTTAACTCTTGTTCGGGTACCTCGTACCAATGTTTATATGGCAGTTTTTCTAAATCACCCCCGCCCCCTGCGCGTAAAGTATCTATTTCAACGATTCGAATTGCGTTGCGCCCCACTAACTCTGCTGTTTGTTTTGCGCGTTTTAACGGCGAGGTTAAAATTAAGCCTGGAATACTCCTAGGATCGCGCAACCATAGGTTGTCTGCGAGTGTTTTGGCCTGTTCTATTCCATTATTGTCCTTTAAAACATATACATTCGGTGCTGTTTCGGCTAATATTTTATCACTCACAGTTAGTTTGGTTCGGTAAACTTGTTTATAGTATGATCATATTATGCAACTTGGTAGATATCCTAATACATTTTGCAGAGTCTCAATAAAGGCGCTGATTAAGAACGATAAGGGTGAAATTCCGGTCGTTAAGGCATCAGAATTGTGGGATACCGGCCAGATATGACGAGCCCACCCATTGGCGAGTTTACTTGAGCTGAATTGGTCAGCGAGTAGACTCGTCGTTGGGTGGGGTACGGATGTTGTTAGTCTGGATCTGCCTCAATGCAGGCTCGCGAGGGTGTTTCCCCATGGCGGTTGGTACCGATGCCTAGTGCGCATAATTCTATTGTGCGCACTTCCCCCTTGTCCATAATTACATCACAGACAAGGGCTGCTTCATCGTCGGCCCAATACAGTTCCGACGTGAATTGTCCCCTGAGTACGGAGGCTGCATCTCCAGGGATGTAGCTTACAAAGCTCATCCCCTTTTGGATTTGCTCCGGCTTTAGGGCTAACACTGGCCGGCCTAGTTTTTGAACTAGCTTCACCTTTTCTCCTATCCGAGTGGGGTCTTGGGCTGAAGCTCAAGACTGACAGTAGATTAGCACATTACGCTTGTAATTGCAAGGGTCATATCGCTCAAGATAAAGCACTAATTGTTAAAGCTTTACGTGAGCTATTATTTAGCAAGGTTCTGAAGCGCTCTCAGCAGAGCATGGTTAATTTGAGTTTGGCGGGGGAGCTCGCCATTGGTCAGCGAGCTATGAGGGTCCTGCCCGTTTTCAACAAGCTTTCGTTCCAATAACACAGAGCCGACGGTCGTAGTTGCAAAACCTCCGGGACGCGCAAATGTCTCGTGGACTATCTCCGGCGGGAATCTTACGGCCTCTTCATCTGGAGATATGCTAATTGCTCGAGCCGGGATGCCGGAAATATCTACCACGACAACAGCCCGATCATAATAAGAAGCGTTGGAATCATAAATAGTCGTAAGATCAATTGCCGGGTTATCGTCATTACCTCTAAATAAGCCGTTTTCAATCGAAAAGAAAGCCATGTTAGCCATATGAACACCCCTTTGCCGACACTCAATTTTAGCGGCGTTTAAGCGATTGAGGGCGCCTTGCACGGTTTCTTGGCCGAGTGGTTGCTCGGACACGCCAGATGGGACTTTCACTCCCTGGACGTCAAAGTCTCTGTCTGGCCATACATCACCAAGAACATTGCGAACGGCTCCAAGCTTGAAGTTGCTCTGCGAGGTGACGACCACTTGCGATGGGATAGCGAGTGAGCGTATGTCGTCATAATTAGCATGGTTTTTGACTGTGCGAGATGGTTCGCTGCTATTAGGCTGGGTCATGGATATAATAATAACACACCTCCAAATGCCCTATCCATCCTCACTACCTCATAGACATGCCCACTCGGGGATTTAATCCATCCTAGAGATAAAAAATGACCCATCAGAAGATGAGTTACTTTTTATGGCTGGGACGGAGGGTGAGGTTGCGAATACCCCCACCCCTGTATTTGTTATAACCGACAAGACTTTGCAGGCTATCGAGAGGTTGGTCGATAGCTTGAAAAAACTTGGTATCAAGTATGTCGATGGCGAGCTCGTCTACGACGAAGAGGAGGCTGGCTATGAGTATCTTCAATAGTTCCAGTGATATCAAGATGTTTGACGAACAATCCTTTTACCGTGCATTCGAGAAAGACCTTCACCTTGCCCGAAGAAGCGTCATCATCGAAAGCCCATTTATCACCCTACGACGGATAGACGAACTGCTCCCAGTATTCACTAAACTAAGACGTAAAGGAGTAGCCGTTACTATAAATACAAGAAACCCGATTGAACACGATGCAGAATATGAAACACAAGCACTGGTCGCGATTGAACAGCTTCAAGGTCTAGGTGTGAAAGTCCTGTACACCGTTAAGCACCACCGCAAGCTGGCAATTATCGATGGTAGCATTGCCTGGAATGGTGGCTTGAACATTCTTTCACAACACGGTAGCTGTGAAATTATGTGGCGTGTGGCGTCAGAAGATATAGCAGACCAGCTTTTAGGATTCATTGGTCTTATCGCATCGCAAGGACGCACAGGAGCACTGGAAAGACGAGATGATATTATTGTCTAGATTCTTGCAGCCCCCATCGCTTCACAGGTCATTGCTAGTAGCCTCTACATAAAAAGTATTGACACAATCAAGTAGTATGCTTAACATAGAACTATGACAGGACAAACATCTTCTGTGCCCAGCGATGAATATGCAAAACAAATTGCCACGCAAATGCGTAAGGGTTTTCTTGCGTATTGTGTGCTTAAGATTTGCAGCGAAGCAGTATATACGAGTGACGTCATAGAACGACTTCGCAAAGCAGAGCTCGTTGTCGTCGAAGGGACAATTTATCCATTACTAAGCAAGCTCCAAAAAGATGGGTTGCTTGAACATGAATGGCGAGAGAGCAAACACGGCGCTCCGCGTAAGTACTATAAAACTACCAATTATGGCAAGGATGTACTAAATAAAGTTACTGGCAATATCGCCGCATTAAATAACACGTTAAATAAACTCTAAGAGGAGTAATTGTATGAAAGAAATAACCAGAATCCATATAGCTAAAACACCCTATGACATAGAAGTTACGGCCAAGAAGGAACTTGAGAAATATACCACTAAACTTGAGCTCTATGCCGATGATCCGAACTTGCTAGAGGACATTGAAATTCGACTGACGGAGATTCTCTCCTCTCGCGGCACTGAGAAAGATGGCGTAATCACCGAAGATGACGTCAAGTCCATTCGTGAACAGCTTGGTGATCCAAAAGACTTTATCGGAGATGGTGATCTGGCGGTTGGTCCTAATACGTTCGAAGATGACAATAAACCACCACATCGTTTGTACCGCGATAAAGACTCGGCAGTCTTAGGCGGTGTACTCAGCGGTATTGCTAAGTACTTTGATGTCAACCCAACGTGGACACGCTTG
>JAEAMG010001866.1_pt1 | contig 14559 bp, 11 predicted proteins | sample 8958741 | NCBI WGS metagenome assembly JAEAMG01 (sample SAMN16933256, study PRJNA681125) | bioreactor sludge metagenome | isolation source: anaerobic bioreactor treating anionic surfactant - SDBS | place: India: Bengaluru | collected 2019-02-28
AAGTAAGTGCTTCAAAACCGCCACTTAGCCAAGCTGCGAAACGTTATAACCAACTAAAGAAAAGTTGTAAGAGCTGAAGTGTGTGCCGATTATCTGATTTTTGCTTTAAGAGAGTGTATTTAAGTGTAGGAGTCTCTTTTCTATTTTCAATAATATTACCGCGCCTTTGTCACAGGTTTTGCGATCCACTCCGGATCTGATTTAACCCTTAGTGTAAATATTGGGTTTGTTCGTTGATTTTTAGGATAATCTGTGTTCAACTAAATAAATAAAGTTTTTATCTTTATAAGGCAAAACCATGAGCCAAAGGCGATTTGAACTTGTACTGAAATCGGAGCTGGTTATAACACCAGGTATAGTTCAGCCACCGGAGGCATAAGGTAAGCAGAAGAGAGGGTGGCCGTACTATACCCGCGGTCCGTTACAAGCAAGCCTGAGAAAAAAGACAGCGACATGAAAATGGACAAGACGACATACAAAGACAAAGAAGAAAATCATATCGGAATGACTGCCGACCACACCAGTCGACCCAATAAAGTTTTATTTTTTGCCGACCCACATTTTTTGTTTTTTAAAAGCCTACCCACATTGCACACATTGGCAAGTCGCACAAGCCGACACACAGACCAAAACTTGCCAAAGAGTGCAATTCAACCTACACACAAACAAAATAGTAACTATTTAAATCTAAATATTAAGTATATGAATAAAGTAATTCAAACTCTGTATGTGTTTGCAGTAATCATATTACTTGCATCATGTGGAAACAGTGGTAAAAAGACAAATGAAAAAACTCCGAGAAAAGACTCCATTGAAGTTGAAACAATAAAACCAACTGTTAATGTTTATATTGAGAATTCTGGCAGCATGGATGGTTATGTAAAAGGTGTAACTGAATTTGAGCAAACAGTTTATAACTATTTGACGGATATAAAAATCTCCCAATTTGCAGATAGTTTGAATTTGTTTTATATCAATAGTGACATAATTCCACAAGGTTCAGATATAAGCGATTTTATTGAAAAACTTGAGCCGACAACCTTTAAAAATCGAGGAGGTAAGCGAGGAACAACAGATATTTCAAATTTACTAAAATCTGTATTAGATGAAACTAAACCTAATGAAATAGCCATAATAGTAACTGATGGCATATTTTCACCAGGCAAAGGGAAAGATGCAGAACAATACCTTGTTAATCAACAAATAGGAATAAAAACAAACATGGCTGAATATCTACAAAGATATCCAAATGGATCTGTTATCATTTATCAACTTTCATCAAATTTTACTTCTGAAAAAGGGAAGAATCCAAAAGAAGATATTTGTTACTATAATAAGGAGGATAAAAAGTACTTCATTAATGAGCAGCGACCTTACTATATATGGGTTATTGGAGAAAATAAACTTTTAAATGGTTTATTACAAAAAGTTCCTGAAAGTAAGTTCAAAGGAAATGGAGTACAAAATGTCTTTTCAATAACTGGAGGACCAAAGACAGTTGATTATGCTGTAAAAATGGGTTCTGGGAAATTTGATTTAGATAAAAAAGAGCCAAAATCTACTATTGAAAATCTAAAAAAAGAAAGCAAAGGAAAACAAAATACAGCAAGATTTTCAGTAAATGCTAATCTTTCTGGCTTTTTATTATCAGACAACTATATAAGTGATGGATCAAATTATGAGTTGAATAATAAGGATTACTCTTTGACAATAAGCAAATCAGTATCAAAAAATTTTGGATATACACATCAGTTGAATTTTGAATCAGGTAGCGTACATAAAGGTCTTATTTCTGTTAAACTTAAAACTCAAATTCCACCATGGGTTGAGGATGTCAATGATGACGATGGATCTACTCCTGTAAGTGGTAAAACGTATGGCATTAAATACCAAATACATGGTATTTACGAAGCTTTTACAATAACAAATAATTATTACACTGAAATAAAAATTAAAATCAACTAACATGGACGAAATTTTAGGAAAAATCTATTGCTGGTTCGAATCAATATTCGGGCAGAACTTCGGTGAGTACCTTTGGGGGTACAATTGCGAAACACAAGATTATAGTGGCCAAAATGTTTTTAATTCGATAGGGTTAATTGCCATAGGTATATCACTTGTGTTTGTAATAGCATATTACTATTTGCCAATTTGGGGTTTTAATCATCCTCGCACTAACAAATGGTGGAACTGGGTAATAATTCTACTATTAACTGGTGTCATAAATCTATTTATCGGATATAGTTGGACGATTAATGACTTTTTGAATGGAAACATTGGGGATTGCTTAATGTACACGAGAGACTCTGATGGTAATATTATTTCACAATTGATTTTTCAAAAAGATTGTTGGCTTTTTGGTCTTAGCAATTTTTTTGTTTCTGCAATTTTTTTCATCGCTTTTACTTACATGTTTAAATGGTGGAGTCCCAATTGCAAACATTCACATATCTTATCATTAATTTACAAATTTTAAACCTTAATAATAATGAGCAAATTATATATTTTCGGGATAGGTGGCACAGGCGCAAGAGTGCTGAAATCCCTTACAATGCTTTTAGCATCAGGTGTAGAGTGTGGAGTTGACACTATTGTTCCAATAATAATTGACAGAGATAAAGGGAATGGAGATTATTCTCGTACAGACGGTTTAATAAAGAGCTATATTTCTGTTAACAATATTGCTCCCAAAAACAACCCAGAACAAAAAATAAAAAATCGCTTCTTTAATACCGACATCAAGCTATTGGGGAACGAGCTTTTATTAAAGTTGGATGACGAAACAAAGAAATTTGAAGATTTTATTGGAATTGACACTCAATCAGTTGAAAACAAAGCCTTGTCCCAAATGCTGTTTTCTAAAAACACTTTATCAATGGATACCGAATATGGATTTAAAGGTAATCCAAATATTGGTAGTGTAGTGTTAAATCAGTTTGATGATAAGAATATATTCAAAGCTTTTGCTTCAGATTTTCAAAATGGGGATAAAATTTTCATAATATCATCCATTTTCGGTGGAACAGGAGCAAGTGGATTTCCACTATTACGCAAGATGCTACAAACACCAAACCTTAAAGATGCGACAGGCACAGAATTGCCAAATTGGGGCTTGATAAATTCAGCACCAATTGGTGCGATTTCAGTGTTACCCTATTTTAATGTTGATAAAAAGGATAATGTAGATTCAGACACTTTTAATGATAAAACACGAGCAGCATTGTCATATTACGAAACTGAAAATGGAAAACTTGACACACTATATTATATAGCTGACACAAACCGAAAAGCATATAAATATGCCGAAGGAGGAAAAGAACAGGAAAATGATGCTCATTTCGTTGAACTTTCAGCTGCTATGTCAGTTCTTGATTTTGTAAATAGTGATAAAAGAAATGTGAACTTTCAAAAAGATGGGGAAGGTAATAGAAAAACGATTTACAAAGAGTTTGGAATTAATTCGAATGTCGAAGAAATAAGTTTTGATAATCTGGCATCAGAAACTCAAAAACTGATTGTGAATCCACTTTCACGTTTTATGCTTTTTTCAAAATATATGGGTTACACCATTGTAAAAAGGTCAGAAGATGGAAAGGATAAATTTATCGCTGAAAAAGTTTCTCAATTAGATGTTTTTGATAAACAAAACAAATATCAACCATATGCGCATGGTCGTTTTGTCGGAGATTTCAGAAACAAAATAGCTAACCTAGAGTCCGTACAAAAACAATTCATAGAATGGTTGCAGGAAATGACTCAACAAAGTCGAAAATTTGCACCTTTCAATCTTACAACAGACGAAGCTTTCAATTTTGTTAATGGAAATGTAAGTTTATTTACAAAAAAGGATTCTACATATAAGAATTGGGCTAAAGTTGATAACCAACTTAACAAACAAATATCAAAAACAAATAAATCACTCAATAATGAAAAAAAATTCATAGAACTATTTTATCGTGTAACCGAAGAATTAATAAATCAAACGTCTCAAAATAATGGTGATGGGAGTGATAAATACATATTCCGCTTGCAAAATGAAGGAGACTTTGGATTAGTTAATACAATTGAACACTGGGGCGTTTCTGATATGTATGGTGAAAAGCAGAGAAACGCCATTAAAAGTTCTAACGAGAACTCTGAAAATCAACCAACGTCAATTCCTTCACCATTTGCTCGTATAGCATTAGTTAAGACAGCATTTGCTGAAGTTGCAGCTTATGGCGAAAGAGCATTGCACGCTTACAAAAAAATCGTTTCTGACACACTTGATATTGCAGAAATATTTTTCACACTCAATAAGTGGAAATCAAAAGAAGTGATAGAAGTAATACCTTGGGATAAATCAAAAAATTTACCTGAATTATCAAAAATTGTTACTCAAAAAATTCTGCATAAAACACTGGAAACTTTTTTCAAGAATGATGCAGTTGCATATAATTTTGATAAGATGAAATGCATTTACATTCTCAAACACAAAGCAACAGGTGAAATGATTGGTGCAACTTCTCCAAGTACACTTTTTTTCTCGTCAGCAAATGATTGGTTTGAGAAAGATAAAGAGGGTAAAAGAAAATTTAATATTAATATTGAATTATCAACACACAAAGCATTTGATGGCGTTATTCCTTTGAATGAAAGAAGTTGGGGCTTTCAGAAATATCTATATACTTGGATTACTGCCAATAATGAAATTAGAAATAAGACAGGGAAGCATATTTTCGCTGAAGTTCAAAGTTATCTTGAAGCACAAAAAAAAGTTTCAATAAACAGTGGTAGAAAAAATGCAACCGATTTTGAAATATCAGAGGCAGATACTAAGTTAACAAGCAATTACAAGCAATGCTCTCCCGATGTTGAAATTTTAAATAAGTATTACTATGAGTTAGATTCTACTGGAGACAATGAGGACAGCAAATTAACGGTAAAAGAAAACCTTTCTGTAGATGATTTATTGGAAAGTAAAATCATACGTTTGTCTTCTCCAATAAAAAGTGATAGTTTTTTTAATGGCAATATTCCCTTCGATTGTAATTATACTTATCTAATACCAATTAAGGACGAGTTTTTCAAGCATTATACTATTGAAGACTTAAGGAAAGCTATAAAAATAGGTCATTATACCCAATATGCTAATGTAGCATTAGTAATCGGAGGGAAAGAGTTCAAAAAAGAATACAAGCAAAGTGAGGGCAATATAATAGAGAAGTCTGATTTTGATTTTATGTTATTCCCGAATATTAAATTTTCAAAAAACGAAGACGCTTATTATCGTTTTGGATTTTTCCTTCCCTATAACAAAAAAGACCAGTTGGAAAAATACACTGTTGATTTTTATGAAGGTAAAAATAAAATCGAATGCGATAACTCTATTGTAAGAAACACAGATGATAATGAAAATTCAATCTGTAAAACATACTCACTGGATCAAAAACGTTTTGACCGAATAAAAATAATAATTGAAGGAACAAGTGGAATGCTTTTGCCTGTATTGCATAAAAAAGAATGTGCAGAGAACTTTACATTTGCCGTTGATTTTGGTACAACAAATACACATATAGAGTACAAAACATCTTCGAATCAGACAATCAGACCCTTTGATATCTATGAAACTGACAAACAAATAAGTTTCCTTTGTGGCAACAATTTAGCTCATACTCTGGTTGCAGATATTGATTTTATTCCAGCATCAATTGGTGAAAAAGAAATGTTTAAATTTCCTGTTCGTACTGCTTTATCTTTACAAAAACACAAAGAGAGTGTTGAGAAAGTTTTTCCATTCACACAAGCAAATGTTATTATTCCTTATGAAAAAAGGCAAGTTCCAAAATACGATAGGGTGTTGACACAACTTAAATGGGATTCTACTGAAGATGAAATGGGTTATTATATCGATGCATTGTGTTTCGTATTGCGGAATAAAGTTATTTTGAACGGAGGCAATTTGGGTGAAACTAAAATTGTTTGGTTTTATCCTCTCAGTATGGCAGGTTCTCGTTCTAAAATAATTCGCAATAAATGGAAACTGGCATATTCAAAGTATTTTCTTGGTATTGCTGTAACAAGCATAGATGACTTGGAAGAAACTCAAAAAGACATTTTAAAAATAAATGTCATTGAGTTGCCAGAATCTGTAGCACCCTTCCTCTGCTACAAAGATGACAGAAAATATAAGGACGCTATTAATAATCTTGTTTCTATTGATATTGGTGGCGGCACAACTGATATAGTTTTTATAAAAGGAGGAAAAGACACCGAATATGTTACTTCATTCCGTTTTGCTGCAAACTCCGTTTTTGGTTTGGGTGAGCAAATTACTCCAATTGTCAGTAAATATCAATCTGAAATTGAAAATATTATCCTTGATAATGAAAGAGCTGGAGATGCAAAATATAATTATCTATTCGACAATATTTACAGGGGTATTACTGGGGATACGCAAAAAGGAGATATAGCTTCATTCTTTTTCGCTCTTAAAAATCATGAAAAACTACAGGATGTTGAAATTGATTTTAATTCTATGCTTAAACGAGACAGTGACCAGAAGTTGATTTTTGTGCTATTTTATGCCTCTATTATTTACCATACAGCACAAATAATGAAAGCAAAAGAATTAGAATTACCCAGACATATTGCATTTAGTGGCAATGGTTCACGAATTGTAAATATTGTTGGTGATAAAGAGATTTTGGCAGAACTTTCAAAATGTATTTTTGAAAAAGTTTATGGTAAACAATATGGCAATAGTGGCTTGGATATAATCCAAAACACCAAAAACCCAAAAGAAGTAACTTGTAAAGGCGGTATTAAAGCAGCAGATAAGGATTACGAGCAAAAGTCCTTCGAACCTCTAGTATTATTAGGAACAGATAATGACGCGTTTATAACCGATAGCGACACATATTCATCTGTAGATATTGAAGAAAGTTTAACAAAAACCAATAAAAAGGTAAAAGAGTTTATAGAATACGTTATTAACGAATTGATGCTACAGAAATACACAAAAGGTGTTGTTCCAGAAACATTTGTTAAAGTGTTGAATATAAATCAGCAAACTTTACAAATTGCTAAGAAAGTATTAATGAAGGAAGATGATCTAGCCAATTTTACACGCAATGGGATAAACAATAAAATTGCTTCAATAGTTGATACATCAAGCACTCAAATTGAAGAAACATTTTTCTTTTATCCTATTTCAAGCTTATTAAATGTAATAAGTAACGAAATCAATAAAAAAGATTAACTATGAGAAAATTAGCTGTAATAATCAACTTTATAATTCTTTTTGGTTTTACGTGTATTGCACAGAATAAAATTGTTAAAACTGAATTCGAGCATTTGATTGATTATGCAAACTGTCAGTACCTAATGGCGTTTATAGAAAATTATGATGCAGGAAAACCTTATATTAAGGACACTTACGAGAAAAGTGTAAAACCCGTATTGCAAAAATCTTCATTAGACGATTTGAACTCTATTCCGTCCTTTGAAATAATCAAAGGTTTGTTTCCAGGCAATTCAAATAATGCAGCTCTTCAACTAGCTGAAAAAATTAATGAAAGAAAATTAAAATACGATAATTCACCTGATAATGATGTTTTATTAAAATTGCTAACAGCAGAAAGTTGGCGTGATATTAATTTGACAAGAACAGCAACAAAAGTTCAGAATGATATTCGCAAAAAATACAATTTAGGGATTGTTTCTCAGCAAGAAATTGTAAATGATAAAACGATTGAGAATTCTGGAAAAGTTGAAGAACTGCAAGAGAAAAATCAAACTTTGCAACAAAGAGTTGAAATTCTGGAAAATCAAATAAATGAATTGAAAACAAAAGAACCAGAGCCTTTGAATATTAAATTTTGGATTGCCTTAATTGCAACTTGGTTTGTTATGATAGTATTGTTTTTTATATCTCGTAGAAAATATCATCAGCCTAGTGAGCCAAACAAAGATCAAATAATAACCACTGTGTTGGAAAGTCAACGAATTGCGAATAGATTTTTCTCTAATAATCATAATAAAACACATCCAAATATAAAACCAATAGAAGAAAAAATTGCTTTAATAGAAAAACAGATAATACAGCTTCAAAATAAAGAAGTTAGCAAGGGAGAAAAAGAGTATGAAAAATTTCCTGAAACTCTAAATACTCCAAAAAGTGATGATAAGTTTTTTAAATCTAAAAATGGGAAAATACTAATTGAAGAATTGCACAGTTCATCTGATGCATCTTTTAGGGTTTTCAACATAACAGGAAACGATGCTAAATTTGAGTATTGTGGTGGAGTGATTAATCAAGATTTCTTTACAGACGTATGTAGTTTTGCGAATAATCCTTCCGATGTTCCAAATAAAACAAGAATTACAACAACTATTCCTGGTACTGTAAAAAAAGACAGTAATAATAAATGGGAAGTTGTAGAGAAAGCAAAAATCAAATTCGAATAATATTATGATAAACTTTTTATTAACTCCTCACGGATTATCAATTCTAGTAGTTGTTGCAATTATTGTGATTCTTCAAATATCCTACTATATTAAAAATAAAAGAAGTAGAGGAACTTTTCTTGGGATTTTTCCAAATAACATAGTTACTGAAACAAATATTAAAAAAGATGAGAATAATGTTGAAGGTCTTGAAACTACACACAAAAATCAGATATGGGATATAATTATAGATTCAATCAACAAGTACTTGTCAAACAATAAGGGAAGTGTTAGCGATTTTCATTTGATTAAAGATATTGTTGATAGAAATTGTGATGCACAGGAAGAAGAAATTAATACACAAATTCCCGTGCCTTTGTATCTTGGATTGGCTGGAACAATGGCTGGAATATTAATTGGAGTTTCTTTTCTTGTTTTTTCTGGCAGTTTGAATAGTTTACTTAGTAATGAAGCAGGTAGTAATGCCGATGGTATTGAAGCATTATTAGGTGGTGTCGCATTGGCTATGATTTCAAGTATCATTGGTATTGTTTTAACTACCCGAGGTACATTAAGAGTAAAATCTGAAAAAATCAGTGTAGAAAGAAATAAAAATGATTTTCTATCATGGATGCAAGCAGAGCTTTTACCAGAATTGTCAAACGACACAGCAAATGTCCTACAAAAGATGACACAAGATTTATCAGATTTTAATAGAACATTTGCAATAAATAATGCACAGTTTACCACAACACTTTCAAAGGTAGCAGATACATCTGATAAACAGGCGGAACTTATAAACCTTATTTCACAACTGCAAGATAAAAGAATCACTGTTAAAAATTTAGAGCTACTTAATGTTCTTGAAAAGTGGATTGCTAATTTGCATAATATTAAAGATTATAACGATGTATTATTAAATCATTCGTTAGAAATTAGCAATTATTTCAAGACTGAAAGAGAACAGTTAGAACAACGAAAAACTTTGCTTGCAGAAACACTTAATAAAACAGATTCTAATTCAAAAGCCGCATTAGAGGCTTTTAACATTAATTTCAACTCTTTGCTGCAAAAAACGCAAGAAACTATCGAAAGTAAAATATCTGAAATAGACGACACATTAAAAACTCAACAAGAAATACTTAAAACTGCTCTCTTAAGCCAGAATGAAATATTAATACAATCAATTGAAAACCAGCAAAAAGTATTGTTTGAGAAATTACAGGGTACTACAAAATTTGTTGAAGAATTAAATAAAATAGGAGATAAAATCGCAAGTATTACAAGGCTAGAACAGGCAATGAAAGACCACAATGGAAAACTTAGTGAGCTAATCCGTGGAATTAATGATCTTGCAAGAGCAAAAACCACTGGTGAATTCAATGTTATTGCTAAATCGCCAAAACTTCCTGTTTGGCAAAAAATAGGTATATATATGGGTGCTGGTTTGTTTATTATTTACTTCCTTATCGAAATTACAATCAAAATTTTGTCTTTTTTGAATATCACATTATGACATCTATAACCACATTTTTCATTTGGTTTGCTTTGAAACAAATCATTGTTATAAATATGAATCAAATACTATGTTTCTATGAGTAAACAAAAAAAGGAATCGTTTTTCTGGACAAGTTATTCCGATTTAATGACGAGTATTTTTTTTGTAATGCTTGTGCTTTTCATCCTAACAATTGTTCTATTGCATAATAAAATGGTGGCCACCCAATCTCAAATAGATAAAATAAAAGAGATTGAAGAAGCTGTAAACAAGATTGACTCAACTTATTTTGATTACAATAATGTTCATAAAAAGCATATACTGAAAATCAGGGTTAATTTCCATCGTGGTGAATCTGATATTAACACCTTAGATTATTATACACAGAACGAACTTATTAAAGCTGGACGATCAATTCAAAATACTCTTAAAAATATTAACCACGAATACCCCAAAATAAAGTATTTATTAGTTATTGAAGGTCAGGCATCAAAAGACAACTATAATAGAAATTACGAACTTAGTTACGAAAGAGCATTGGCTTTGCGTAAGCTATGGAGTGATAATAGAATTGATTTTGGGAGTAATTGTGAAGTATTAATTTCTGGCAGTGGCATTGGTGGTTCCATGAGGGAAAATAAGGAATACTTAAATCAACGGTTTTTGATTCATATTATTCCGAAACCAGGTATTATTGAAGAAAGTAAATCAAATTAAAATGTAATGTATGAGAAGCAAATTATTACTTTTTATTATAGTTTCTTTACTTGCTTTTGCGTGTGGTCACAAGTCTGGTCGTAAAGACAAACAAAATTCATCAAGTCATAACATTTCTCAACCCATCGATAATAAAGATGAATTTAAAGGCAAAACCATTGTTAAAATGGAAAATACTAATGGTGTGAAATATGTATGGATTGAGATAAACGGTTTGAAATTGAAATTCATTTTTGATACTGGAGCAAGCAGTATCTGTATTTCATCCGCTGAAGCTACTGTTTTGTATAGACAAGGCACTTTACTAAAGGAAGATATTTTAGATGTTCAATATTTTCAAGATGCTACTGGTAAAGTTTCAGCTGGTACAAGAATAAATTTAAGAACTGTAAAAATAGGTGATCGAGTTTTAAAAAATATTGAGGCAATTGTTATTGACAATAATGAAGCACCTCTATTGCTTGGTCAAAGTGCTTTGGAAAAGTTTGGCAAAATTTCCATTGACAATAAAAATAATGAGATAATTTTTGAATAATGCGAAATCTGTCAATAATATGGTTTGTTCTGATATTCATTTCAATAATTGCATGTACTTCTAAAAGTGGTAAGATTCCATCATTAGAAAAGGGAAGTACAGTTTCAGGGAAAGTCATATCCATTATTGATGGCGATACTTATGATGTATTAATTCAAGATAATAAAACAATAAGAGTTAGAATGGAAGGTATTGATGCTCCCGAAAAAGGAATGCCTTTTTATCAAAAATCAAAAAAATATCTTTCCGATTTGTGTTTCGGAAAACAGATAAAATTTAAAGTTACAGGCGTTGATAATCATGAACGCATACTTGCATACTCATTCCTTGAAGATGGGAAAGAACTTAGTCAGGAAATGATTAAAGCAGGTTATGCATGGCATTTCAAAAAATATAATTCAGACATAGTACTTTCGAACCTTGAAATTGAAGCCAAAAATCTAAAAAAAGGATTATGGTCAGAAGAAAATCCAATGACACCTTGGACAAATAGAAGTCTTCATAGACAAGGTATTTCAACAAAAGATTCATTTAACATTGAAGAAAGAAACAGATAAAATGCCGACTCACAAAGCATACACATTTGCAAGCCGCACAAGTCTTGACACCAACCAAAGCTTGCAAAAGAGTATGCTTTCCCCGACCCTGAGAAAAAACAAAAAATCTCCCCCCTTAAAGAAAAATAAAACTTTGCCAACACACAACCCAACAGACAAAAACGGAATGACTGAAACAGTTGATAAACAGAAATGTATGTCGCCTGACAAGAAAGAAGGCCAGCTTGTAACATGCGGTATAGTTAATTGCCGGTGCAGTACGTATTCGAGCGGCATAGCTCGTATCAAAAGTAGTTGTAACTTGATAAGAAAGTGCTTCGAAATCGGCAACTAACCATACCGCCGACCGTTGTGTGCAACCTAAAAACGAACAGACATATAATGACATCGAAACATAAATATCACTTTTATCCTATTTTGTCGGTTCTGTTTATTTTGACTCTAACGACTGCATCTGGACAAGTCGGTAGTAGATCATTCAATTTCAATCAAATCAGCGAAACAGAATATAGAAACGCATTGCATAATAACTTCAATGCTATTCCTTTGCGTACAATAGATTCGTCAAGACTAGAAAAAGCTCTACAACTCATTGATAAAACCTACAGTCAACATGAAATTGACCTTGCAAAAAGTGAATTATATGAATCTCCAAGATGTTTGACAAGCTTTTATGGCTATTATCCAGAGCTCAACATTCTCGTTTTCCTTATTCAAGATACGCACTTTGAAAATGCCATTTTTCTAAAGGAAAGCGAAGGCTTTCCGAATAAATGGATTGACCGCTTTAATGGTTCCTACGGAGTAATGTCCAAAAGCGGACTTTGGATTGGTTTGGAAAGACAAGATTGCGATAACTACCTACAGATTGAAATTTGTGAGATAACTAATAGAGGGACATGGACTATCCTTAGATTTGACTTTAAGACAATCGACATAAACGAAGACGAAAAAGCACCTATTCTTTGGGTAAACGAAAGCACCATATACCTGGCGACAATTGAATATAACAACATGGAAAAAATGGGACAGAAAAAGTTCTACGAAATAAAATTTGAATATTAAAAAGGCTGCACACAACAGCGCATATAATTTATGGCGGGGAAAGTGATAAATCAGGGCTTAGTGCTTTTAGCTAAATTTGATCACGGTTGACAGGAAAGTTCTCCGAAACCCGCCACAAGTTATATTCGCGGACCGTTGGCTGCAAGCTTAAGAAACGACACTGCAAATAATAAATGGTAACGATTTTAAAAATATTATTTAAGACAAAGGACACCTACGATTATCTGGATAACAAGTCTGAAGATGAATTGGATACAAATTGTAATTTAATTTTCGGGATATTTGGTGCAATCTTGGGTTTCGAATTTTTTTACCGTGATTTAAATCATATCAAAGATTTTACAGGAAATGGTGGATTAATAACCTTATGTATTCTATCCGCAGCATTAGGAGCTGGTTTTGGCTTATTGATTGGTAGATATTTATTGACCTATACACTTTATGGATTAGGGAGATTAACAAAAGGAATTGGGGAGGTTGTTGATATTCGAGTAGTTGCTGCTTACTCAATGATTCCTACTATTTTAAAATTACCGATAGTTCTCTATTTAGGACTTTCAGGCAAATTCAATAATGTTGTTGGACTTGAGTATTGGGTGATAAATGGGTTCTACTTTTTGATTTGGATTTGGACTTTGAAAATTATGATACAAGGTTTAATGAGATTTCACAAATTTGGAATTGGCAAAGCATTAATTACGATAACTCCTTTATTGATTATTGGATTAGGTTATTATGCTTTGTATTACATCATAAATCATTGAGATTAAGATATGGTAACAGGTGTTATAAATACAATGCTTAACGAAACCATAGAACTTGGAGACAAAATTATATTTAAACAATTCGTTGAGAATGACTTTTCCGATTTTAAAGACAAGGTTGTTGAAATTATCAGACTAGGAATTCAAACACATAGGGACAAAGTTCAATTAAAGACTTGTCAGATTATTGGAACAATGCAAGTTGATTCATTTCGATTAAATTTGATTCAACAGATTTTCTTTTCTGACGGTAAAGGAACATATGGAAAAGTAAATGCAAAAAACACGAACGAGCAGATTAAGAAGAGATACGTGTTGAATATAAAGAGATATTTACCAATTTTAAGAATTGATGGATAAAAGCCAGCAGCCAACACGCAATATACGTAAGCCGGGGGATGTGGGGAAATTTAACATTTGTACATTTACTTAAAAATGCAACGGTTTGATAGGTTTGAGCTCCGAAATCCCGGCCTCCGTATATTGTCAACCGTTAGGGCTCAGTTGCGGGAGGCATTTAAGTGTAGAGTTGAGCGAGAAAGAGTAGGCAAAACATCCGGCAATGGAAATTGAGAGAATGCCATTTGCAAAGGAAAAAGGAGGCAAAGAAATAAGTGAATAAGTTGTCGGAAAAATAAAGAGTAATAATTTGACAGTATAAAATTTGACGATAGCTGGCGAGTGACGCAACCGATCCCTAACAGCCGTCACCGCCCATTAAAACGGGCTTAGCCGCCAATCGTTAATGGGTCAGTTGCGGGAACCAATACGGCCGAAGAAAAAGAGAGAAGATCAGAATATAAAGTATCTGTATAAGAGCAAAAAGTACCGGTCATTTGCAGAAAAAGAGAGGCAGCCGAGTTGACGAGTATTTTAGAGAGAGTTAATGATATAGAAGTTGAAGAAAAATAAATAAAACAACCAGCCAATAGCGCAACCGACCCATAACAGGCGTCTACGCCCATTAAAACGGGCTCAGCCGCCGAAACGTTA
>JAEAMG010001872.1_pt1 | contig 14508 bp, 16 predicted proteins | sample 8958741 | NCBI WGS metagenome assembly JAEAMG01 (sample SAMN16933256, study PRJNA681125) | bioreactor sludge metagenome | isolation source: anaerobic bioreactor treating anionic surfactant - SDBS | place: India: Bengaluru | collected 2019-02-28
GGTCTTTCCTGACAATATATTCGAATTGAGCTTGAGCCACTCTGTGATTTTTTTATAAAAATATTTTTTGGAAAATACCTGGTCTTTCCCATCACCACCCCTGCCTAAACTCCCACCTACACAGGAGACAGCGGCAGGTTTTTTTTATTTTTGCCCCACATCACTCGCACCCTTCAACCCGCCCCATTTCTCCGCATCAAATCTGGCCATTCACTATACATATTAAATTGTAAATAGCAGGACCTCTCATCCTCACCGAGGCTTCCGCTATCGCAGATAGGAAGAGCGGCACAGAGAAGACCAGTCTCGCCCCGATTTCAAGGCTGCTGTCTGCTTCGCTTGATTGGATTAGGTTTCGGTTGAACCATGCGTTCGGGATTCTGACAGGCAAACTCGCGGAAACGCTCAAAGAGTTTTTCCAGATCACCCCCGATTTCCCGATTAAGTTCTTCTTTAATCCGATATACTTCTTGCAGAATAGGGTCGGTCGACATGAGTCATTCTCCCAGTAATTCCTCAGGGGTGCATACCTGGGGAACGAAGATTCCTTTGCTCTCATTTAGTTTGCGCAAACGCCGAAGTGCAATAACGTTCGCCAGATGCTTGAAGTTCCACGTGCACAAGTACTCCATTTCGTGAATACTCGCAAAGGCGAGATGAGCGGCATCTTCAACGTTTCCTGGGGGCACGACGCCTTTCTCAAGATATAGTTTAATGAGATTTTGAACCTCAGGCGTCGCTTCGAGCACGGGAAAGGACTGCAGAAATGCGCTTCTCTTTTCCGCTTCCCTGCAATCGCCCCGGCCTGCTTCCTGAATCACGATTGCGGAGATGAATATGGCGTAATGCGTCTGGTCTCGCTTCCACCACGTCCGTGTAATGTCCTGTCGGCCAAGCGAAATAACGTCTCGCGTGGGCTCCGCCAGCAGGTAACTGGGAATAGTCGTCTCCCTGTATAGGGTCGGCGTGTTCATCTCACTTTTTATTATCTACACAAGATGCCGCAAATGTCAAGGAAACGATCAGACGCTTGCAATGAACACCATGCTTAGAGCCTGGAATAGGGAAAAGGGCTTATGGATATATCCATAAGCCCTTATAATTTTTATGGCAGCCCATTCTAGGTTTAGTTTATAATCTCTTCCACACCTTCACAATCACCTCTAACTTCACGAATCAGAACACGTTACTATTCAATCCCGTCCAAATTGGGGAATGGCTGGATGATTTGCTTGCACGTTGAATCGTACAGACAAAAACCGAATTGTCACAGTATGTGGGGATGAGCCGGACGAGGGCTGTACAGTTCTTGGTGCTGGCTGAATTACCCGTCGAGACCAAGGCCAAGCTCAGGGGAATGCCCAACTTGAACGAGTATCAGATTCGGGGGCTTGTGGGGGAAATGGCCAAATCCGCTATGAGGGCGAACTAGAGTCTAAGGTGCCACCGGCGGCACTCACAAAGAGGCTGCAACAACATCGGCCTTGTTGTTCTTGCTTCTACTGATTCAGTAGGCCATTAATGCCCCAATATGCTGCATAGGAGTACTTAAATCAAGCCATAAAGTGCGTCTCGCTTTTCCGGGCGGTTTGAATATCGGATTCATCAGAATCCCGCTTCATGCCAATGGTCCGAATGAGTCCGGTATGCATGCGGGAGACAATGGGTCAAATTGTGGGACTGGAAGTCTTGTCGCAACTTTGTGGAAAAGTGCCTAAATAGTCAAAAGGACCGGTAAAATGAAGACCACCATATATTCAGCTATGGTCCAAGTTTTCATTCCGGCCCTATTCGCCGGTAAAATTGAAATTGAGGGGAAACCTTCGCTGATGAGGTTTTAGATGGGCGATGCCATTTTGACTCCGCGTGGGCGTCGGGCTATACTTGCGTAGTCTTGTACATTGGCCGCTTGCGAACCTGTTCAATTGAAGTCGGCGGAATGGCTAGTCAACATTACACGGTGAACAGGAGGAGGAAGATGAGACATGAGATTACATACCATGATTGCTTTGCTTTGTGGCGCGGCATTATTGGTGCTGACTACCGGATGCCCCCCTCCGGATGATGACTACGGGTACTCGCTTCGGATAGCTACTTTCAATGTGCAGTTCCTGCCCGGTCGCAGCGCGGACGAGGAGCGCGCGGCCCAGGTTGCGCAACGGGTGTTGGCTAGCACGTATGACATCATTGCGTTTAATGAGGTGTTTGACGAAGACGCGCGGGACGTGCTGGTCGACCGCCTCCAAGGGAGGTTCCCCCACTACTTGGCCCGAGTTAACAACGACACGGTGGGCCCGGAAGACAGCGGGTTAATGTTGTTCAGCCGGTTCCCATTCATTGCGCTTTCGAACCCGTCTTTGAAAGTGGAACCGGACAACGTAATAGCGGTCAACGGTTCGGCGGGCGATTGGAAGGAGGTGGGCTTCATCGAGTACGGGACTTTCGGTGTTCTCAACCCGGATTTGTGGTCGGCAAAAGGAATCGTCTTTCTCCGGATTAGGCACCCCGAATTGAATCGCGTTTACAACGTGGGTATTACTCATACTCAGGCGAGCTATCATGACGATGAGACCACTATAGAGGAGTGGACCGAGCCGCAAGTGGCCCGCTATGGCCAGTTTCAGGACATCCAGAGGATGCTGGAAGACGAGCTTGGAGAACTGCTTAACGAACAGGACACCTTTGTGATGGGCGATCTCAACGTGGATGGCGACCTGACCGACCCGTACTTGGGCGCAGAGGAATGGGGACAGCAAAGCATCAACGAATGGGAGATGTTTTTTAATTATCCCGGGACCTTCTTTACCGATGTCATGTACGACACTTGGGCCTATGATCAGCCCCGGACGGATCGCGGTCTTACGAACCTGTATGAATGGGGCAGCAACTGGGCGCCTGATTGCGGCGCACGGCTGGACTACATCCTGAGGAACCAGCCCTCGGCCGGCGACGGGGTCAAGCCGCGGTTGGTCGTGCAGCACCTCACCCTTGCCCACAACATGCGCATCAACCCGCCCTATTCTGAGAGCGGGCTTGGCATGGCCGGAATTGACCAGATCAGCGACCACATCGGCGTGAACGCCGACATCAACGCATGGGCGCCGTACTGCAACCCTACGGAAGCTGCCGTAAATCCGGGGTTGGATGCGCTCATCCCCGGAGTTGTCACCTATCCAGGAAGCATGCAGTGGTACCGGTTTGACACCGGCGGAACCTATGCCTTCGCTATAGAGCAATCCGGATTCGAGTACCGGGTCTACGATCCTGGTGACATGTCCACGCCGGTCCATCAGTATTTCGACCAGACCCGCACCCTGACCCCAAGTGATGGAAAACCGGTCACGGCGGGACGCTTCCACGTCCCGTCAGCCCCCTTCTACGCCCGCGTCTTTCACTCCAACCGGGCCTCACGCGGGGATTATGACCTGGTCGCCCACCGTTATGCTGGCGTTAACCAGGAAGATGCCTGCGTGTTGAGACCATATGATCCAGTCGATTACCAGTTCCCCGCCACGCCGCTCAACCCAGACGACACAGCCTGGTTTGAACTGCACACTGAGCAGGCGTTTTCCGGCGCGTCCCAAGAATTGCGCTTTGCGCTCCGCATAAACACGGATGAAAAGGAGAGCTTCAAACTGTATCTGCGAGGCCCCGACGGCGTCACCGACTTGGCATCGTCCAACACCGTGCAGGAAGATCCGGAGCGTCCCGGACACCTCCTGATCACAATCGACCGCAATGATCTCGCCCCGGCCGCAACCACCTACTACCTCCTGGTCAAGCGGGTAGATCCTGCCCTGACTCGCTGTTCGGTTTGGTGGGAGACCAACCTGACCCTGCTCCACGGGTGGCGAGCCGGTATTCCGGGAGCGGAAGCGTTGAACCTCTACTGCGAGGAAGAGACGGATACGCTCGATGACGACGAGGTCTACCTGACCGTCAGGCTGGACGGCAGAACCCTGCTCAACGATGTCTATATCGGCGAGTTTACCGATACCTACTACCGCAACCTCGAGGACCTCATTACTGCCCATGGGTTTATTGAAAACGCAGAGATCGTTCTGCGTGAGGAAGACGGCGGTCTCAATGGCGAAGATGATTTCCTGACAACCACCATTCCCGCGCTGCCTCCCGGCCAGATAAACGCCCTTGCCCGGATGGCCCGCATGGCCAATGACGGCGGCTCATACATCTTCCGGTATAATCTTAGTCGCAGCTTGCAGATTGCCGCTCCATAGCCCGCTTGAGGCGGCAGATGGATCGTCCGGCAATGGGTTGCCCGAGAGCCAGCGAAACCATCACAGGTCCAAGATGACTTCAGATCGGGTGCGGGTTTGTCCGCGGATTCAGGACGAATTGGTATAGAGAAAATGGCAGCCCGATAGGGTGAATACATATAACCCCTGCCTCACCTTCAAAATCAACTCTATCCATTATGAAAAGAATATGTTACGTCTCAATCCTGTCCAAGTCGCGGAATAGCGTAATAAACTTCCGATCCTTAAAATTGTGGTAAAGCGGATGGTACTGTCACAGTACATCAGCATGTCGCGGGGGCCAATTGGAAAGTTCCTTTCGTTTGCTTCGTTGCCCATCAAAGCAAAAGCAAAACTCAAGGTCATGTCCTTTCTAAACATGTACCAGATTCGGAGAAAGTTTGATGGGAAACGGGCATCAGTTCCACACTCATCGCAGCCAACGTTATACCCTAGGTATCGACACTAAAACACTCGACACCTTTGAAAATAAACATTAATAAAACTTAGGCAGTAACCATTTAGTCCAATGTTTATTTGTTAACAAAGTCCGATCAATTACTTCACGTTACAAAAGAGGCCTAATGAACACTATAGAGCGAAGACATGATATTGACTGGTTGCGCACTATAGCCGTCTGGCTGCTTGTGCCGTTTCACACCGCCCGTATTTTTCACACAGGCTGGATCTATCTCAACTCTGACGAAAGTAGCTAGCTGACGGACTTCATCGTCGGTTTCATGAACAATTGGCATATGCCGCTCCTTTTCTTTCTGGCCGGAATTGGGACTTACTATGCCCTTCAGAAACGCGATGCCAAGGCGTTTGTTAAGGAACGCTTTTTTCGGCTCTTTGTTCCGCTCGTTTTCGGCACCTTCGTTGTCATTCCATTCCAGCCCTATTATACGCGATTGTTCGACGGCAGCTTCCACGGGAACTTTCTTAGCTTCTATCCGAAGTTCTTTGATGGCATCTATCCCAAGGGCAATTTCTCTTACAGCAACCTGTGGTTTCTATTCTACCTCTTCATCTTCGCGATGGCGTGTCTGCCGCTATTCACGACCGTTCGCCGCAAATACGGCGATACTATAGACACCTGCCTCATGCAACTCGCATCGAAACCAGGGCGTTGCTTCTCCTCGCCATCCCATTCATTGTCATCGAAGTCACGCTCCGCCCCATTTTCCCGGGTCTGCAAACCTTTGTCACCGATTGGGCTAACGTACTTCGCTACAGCCTTCTATACGCGTTTGGTTTCTACTATGTTGCCATCCCTGGTCTTGCTGAGTTCATTTGCAGAGAGCGCCGCATTTGGTTCGTTGTCGCTGCCAGCATGACCATCGTCCTGGCAGCGCTCTTGCTACCCAAATTCATTGTCCCCGCACTCGGATATAACCCCATATTCCTATTGTTAATTGGCGTCAGCGGCTTTCTCATGTGGGCATGGCTACTCACTTTCCTCGGTTACGCCCGTCGCTACCTAGATTTCGACCATGCCATTCTCCGCCGGTTTACCCCAATCTCGCTACCCTTCTACATCGTCCACCAATCAATTCTCGTAGCCATCGGCTATTATGTACTCACGGCGGGATTCTCCCTTTATCCCGCGTTCTTTACCATCGTCCCGCTTACCTTTATTGCCGCCTGGCTTCTTGCCGATTTCGGCATCCGCCCTTGGAAGATCACCCAGTTCTGTTTCGGTATGAAGGGGAAACTCGGGTAGCAGAGCCTTGCGTGGGAAAATGGGCAAAGCCGTTCTGAGATGAAGGAAGGAAGTTCGAATCCCTTACGGGGTGTGCAGGGAAAATCATAGTAAGTCGTTGAAAATCAAAGGGAGAAAAATGGCAGCCCGTAGGGGATTCGAACCCCTGTAACGGGACTGAGAATCCCGGCGCATACGCTGAAAAACCCAATAAAAACGGGGGTAATGGGGATGACGGCACACCAAAAGGCACACTTGATGACGCGAAAACGTCACATCTTGACGCCATCCGGGCGGCGATGGCGGGGATGTCACGGGATGATGTGATAGCGCTTCTGATGGATGTGTTGCAGGGGGGGGGCGCATGATGGGGCCCCTTTTGAGACTTTTTCAGCGGGCGGGTGCGGTGATGTGCGTCACAGTGATCGCCGTCAAAATGTTGCCGGTGATATAATTGAATTAAGCGGCCTTCGCTGACGGGTGAAGGCTGGCGCGTGCTGGGGATGACTGGTTTTTGATTCCTTCCAGAAATCCCCGGCATGCGCATAACTCAAAAAGGAATTTTGCTATGGCAACACGAAAAGCGAAGGGGACAGGCAGGGCAAAGCAAGCGGACACGGCGATTGTTAGGGCCGGTGAAAATGCGCTACACACACAGCTGAAAATCCTGTCTTATCTTGATACGCTTAACGCGGTGCGGACATCGGCGGGGCAACACGCGTTAGGCGATTACCCTAACGTGAAAAATGTCCGGGAATGGATGCGTCTGTACTTCGGACAAGATGAAGTATCAACGGACTGCATCTTTGATGCCTTCACATCTGCAAACATGCCGGATATCAGCACGGCGCGTGATGCCATTGTGTGGGGACTGTCATCCGGCTTAAGGCCTACCGATGTGGGCCGGGCGAAAGCTTACGAATTGGGCTTACTGTCTGATGACAGTCCGGCGGTACTGATATCGAAGGGCAAAACTACACATCGGCGCGGGAGCAAACGGAAGCATACGGCACATGACAGGGAAATTTATCAGCGGCATAAGCACAGTGGTGAATCTTACGGCGCGATAGCGCTTCGGTTTGATATGGATGTGAAGGAAGTAGAATCCATTTTTTGGAAGATGGATAAGCGGGCAAAGCGCAAGAAGTAACCCGGACAAAATAGCCTGTCAAGGGCTTTTAATTGTCCGGGTGAATCGCAAAGACGTAAAAAGCATAGTAAAGACACACATTAACACGGGCGGTGAAAAATACCGTCCGTGTTTTTTATTTGTCCGGGCGAATCGCGGGGATAATTCAGGCAGACAGGCGATGATGCTTGTCATAACTGAAAAGGATTTGTTTTATGAATGATGAAAGCGTTTTCACACCAGATGAGCTGGCGGCACGTTTGAAAATTTCCAAACGGCAAATCTGGCGCTTGCGGGACATCGGGGCGCTGCCGATGCCGGACACCATCGGCGGGGCTGAAAGATGTTTGCGCTGGCGGGCAGACGTCATCCGGCAATGGGTAGCGGCTGGGATGCCTGATTGCAGGCGGACGGGTTGGACGGCAACGGCGCGGCGATAGCGTCATAACTTAAAAAGGAATTTACACATGAATTGGAACGAATCAAAAACACGTGAATTTGATGATGTGCTTTCACTGTACGATAGCGCGGATGCAGAAACATCGGCGGGTGCCATCCCGTCGGGGAAATATCCGGCACGGTTGGTGGATGGCCATCTTGACAGGGCACGGACGGGGACGGCATGTTTCTGCATCAAGTGGGAAATCGTGGACGGCGAATTTCAGGGGCGGCATCTGATATCAAGGCATTGGATGACTGCAAAAAGCGTATCGCGGACAAAGGGCGATTTGTTGGAATTGGGTATTAACGGCGCACATCTTCGGGGGGCGGCGTCGCTTCCGTTGGTGACGGCCGAAATCAGCGTAGTCCATAAATCTGATGAAGCGGGCGATCTGTATCAGGAAATCCGGCGAATCAAAAGGATTGTTGATGTGGCGTCCGTAAATGGCCATGACGGCGATAACGGGGCCGGGGCCGATACAGTACAGGCGCACGAAGCAAACACGGCACACGGGGCCGTTGTATCGCTTCCCGATGATGGCGCGGCGCCGTCCGGCGATGATGAAATCATGGACGGGGAATATATTGATTTCAGCGGGAAGGAATAGCGCCATGAATACAGATGATTTTTCAATGGGCGTTATATGCCGGGGGTGTCCATCAGCGGCGCGGAAAATATGCGATTGGGATAAAGCATTTTCGGATTATCTGTCCGGCGATGCACCATCCGATGATGAATGTTACCTGTCTGCATTCTGCTATCCAAAGGCGGAATATATCGCGCATGTCCGGCAACACGGATTCCGTGGATACCAGGGGCCGGTATGGGCGCGGTATATCCCGATGGATTTCGATTGTGAAACTAATCCTGTGGACGCCATCGAATCGGCGCGGCGGCTTGTGTGTTTCATTGAAGCGAAGGCATCCGCCGATATAAGCGCGGTGATAGTGTGCTATTCCGGGGCGAAGGGCTGTCATGTCCGGCTGCCTATCAGCGGATTGCATACGGTGCCGGGGCCGGACTTCCCGCGAATCTGTAAACACTTCGCTTCCCTGTTGTGTCAGGATGCTGGGGTAAGCCATCTTGATACGGCGATATATGACGGGGCGAGGCTGTTTCGGATGCCGAATTCCCGGCATCCTAAAACGGGCCGTCTATGCGTGCCGATTTCGCCGGGGGACTTTATCAAGATGGACGCTGCGGCCGTCATCGCGTTAGGTGATGGCGGATGCCGGGACGGGACGCCATCGCGGGCGTATTCAGAAACATGGTGCTCATGGGAACTACAGCATTATTGGAATCGTGCATCTGATTTTGTGACGGCGAAGGCGGCAGCCATACCAACACAGGCAAGCGAACGCGAATCCCTGAATAGGGCAACGCTTGAATTTATCGCGGAAGGTGCGGGCAACGGACATCGGCACACGGCACTATTTCAGGCGGCGGCGAATCTGGGTGAATTTGGCGCATCGGAAAAACTGGCAGCGGCGCTTTTGATGGAACCGGCACGGAATAGCGGGATGCCGATGAAGGAAATCGCGGATACCATCAAGACGGGCGTTGCACATGGCCGGAAGGGGGCTGCATGAAGGATTCAAGACTTGTGACGGGTGCGGACATCCTGTCCGGCGTCATAGACAGGTATCGGCGCGGCATCGGGCCGGAATTGTGGCGGACAGGGTATCCGAAATGGAATCCCTTTGAAGTGGGGCCGGGGATGGTTGCCATCATTGGGGCGCCACCAAAGGCAGGCAAAACGGCGTTATCAATGCAGATTGTCGCGGACACGCTGATAGCGAATCCCGGACTTCATGCGTATGTCTGTAATTGCGAGGTATCCCCATCGGCGTTGATGATGCGTTTGTTATCCAGGTACAGCGGCATCACATCGGATGGTATCCGTTTCGGGCGGCACGTGCCGGGGGATGATGCGCGGCTTGAAAATGGCGTTAAACGGATGGACGCCTTCGCTTCCCGGATGGTGTTCTATACCGGGCCCTTTGTGCTTTCGGAAATTCAAAATACCTTCGGGCGGGCGGATGCCGGGGCCGGATTGTTAGTTATAGATTACCTGCAACGGCTGCGGCTTGATTCTGGCAGCGGCGATGATAGGCGCATTGAATTAGAAAACGTGATGACGGCTTTACGTGGGCTTGCTGATGAAGGACTGGGTATCATCGGTATATCAGCGGTATCCAGGCAACGCGGACACGGTGGAAGTGATTATGCTGGAATAGGGCTTGCATCGCTTCGGGGTAGTAGTGAGTTGGAATACGGGGCTGATTCGATTTGGCTTATGCACACGGGCGGGCCGGACACGGACAGTAAGGGCGATGACGTAACACCAAAACCGGAAGGACTTGTTGTGTTTGAATGTGTGGCGAACCGGCACGGCGATACCGTAAGCATCCCGCTTATTTTCGACAAACGACACATGACATTTCATGTGATGGATATCTGATGATGATGGACGCCATCCCGATATCCGATGAAGCACGGGCGATGATGGACGCAGCGAAGGCGGCGCTATCCAAAGGCACAGGCAAGCGTACACGTCATCCCGGCGGGCGCGGGAAGGTGAACGCGGCGCGATGGCGGATGCTGAATTACTTTGTTGATAGGCACATGCAAGCGTTGCCGGTACAGGCGGCGGCGGTATGGCTTGTGTTATTCAGACATGCGAATTTCAAGGGCGATGTATCGCGGGCGCTTCCCGTGTTGGCACGGGATACGGGCCTATCCTTGAAAAGCATACGGAAGGGTATCACGTTGCTTGAATCTGCAGGCCTATTATCCATTTCGATAAAAGGTAACAACCTTGATGGAAAATACACGGTAACATGCTACAAATTACGAATTGTAGACAAGTGAAGGGTATCCCACGGACACCCATATATGGGTATCCCACGGGCACCTTATACAGTATTCCTTACAGGAATACAGCGTACACGCGTTACGCTGTGTGCTACACGCGGTACGCAAGAATATTTTTCAACCAGCAGGCGTGTTTGCTTGCCTTCCCGGAAGGGGGTGATTCCATGAATTATTACATTGACGTCGAAAAAAAAGAATATGATGCGGAAACGCTGGCACGGATATTTTCGGCATCGGATTTTCGCGTACTGTTTGCGATGGGCGTTATTTGTCAAACAACGGGATTAAGCGCGGATATTTTTTTGCGAATGCTTGTAAATGCCAGAAGAAAAGATGATGATGTGCCGTTCTAATTGCTATTGGGCGGGGTGCGTCGTTTCGGCGGCGCATCCCGCATCAAGCACCCCAGCAAGTAAGTTATATAGTAGCATGGTAATATATAAATATTAAGGTTATACATTATACTAATTGTTAGACGTCTAACAATCTTTAAATTGGCGGTGTGTGTGTGTGTGATTTGGCTTGAAATTTAACAATAGGTTGTGTTAACATATCAGCATGATTACATTATCTGATACACTTCGCAAGGCCGTAACCGATAGCGGCTACAGCATCCGGTGGATGCACCTTATCACGGGCATCAATCGTGAAACCATCACGCGGTTTTTACGCGGTGAAAACATGACAATTCATAACGCGGATAAACTGGCGGAATTGATGGGCCTTGAATTAAGGCCGATGCGACGGCGCGGCAAAACAAAAAAGGAATCCTGAAATGATGGCATTCGTTTACAAACGGAAACGGCATCAATCCATCCCGGACGGTGCGGAAATTATCCGGCGCCGGGGCGGCAAGGTTGCGCGGTGGACAGCCGGGGGCCGGACATTCACGGCGGACGTTGACGGTGATTCTATCATCACGGAAGGCCATGTGTATCGTGCACGCTGGCGGGATGCGGCGGGGCATATCCACGATGAATCTACCGGATGCAGGGATAAGGCGATGGCCGAAAAATGGCTTACCCGGAAGGTGGATGAATCGGAAAGAATTAAATCCGGCGTCATCACACAGACGGAAGCGGACACGGCGACACGGGCGGCGGGCGCGATAGGTGATGTGCTGAATGTGTGGGGCGATGATTTGACGGCGAAGGGCCGGACGGTGGGACACATCAAAGTAACGCAATCCATTATCATGCGTTGCGCGGATGCTTGTGGATGGCATCAATTACGCGATATGGACGGCATACAGGCGGGCGTATGGTTGCGCGGGTTATTGGATGATGGCAGGGGGGCGCGGACATTTAACAAGCATCTTGTTGCGCTGAAATCCTTCGGGACATGGTGCGTTAAACAGCGGCTTATCTTGTCGAATCCGTTTCAATCGCTTTCCCGCTTGTCTGAAAAAGCGGATAGGCGCTATGAACGGCGGGCGCTTACTACAGATGAAGTATTCGCTATCATCGAAGTGGCGCGGGGGCGGCCTGTTATGGAAGCGAAAAAATGTTACAAGGGCGCGGCAATTCCAGACGGCGAACGGACGCGGCTTGAATTGAAGGGATGGAATAGGGCGCTTGCCTACCGGCTGATGTCTGTTACCGGGTTACGATGGAATGAATGCCGAACGCTTTCTATATCAGACATCCACACGGAAGCGGACACGCCATATATCACGATACAGGCAGGCAGGGAAAAGGCGCGGCGGGGTGCGAAGATTCCTCTACATGGCGCGATTGTGGATGAAGTGGTATCTTTTATCACGGCGCGGAAACAATCGCTTACAGGCGATTCTACGGCGTCTATCGTTACGTTTCCCGGTGTGATGGCGGATGTACTATTGTTTGATGATTTACCCGTTAAGATATCCCGGCAATTTAAGGCGGATTGCGAAGCGGCGAAGGTTGCGACGAAGGACGCATCCGGGCGTGTTGTGGATGCGCATTCTTTACGCTATTACTTCGGTACGGAACTGGCACGGCGCGGGGTGCCGTTGCATGTGGTACAAAAACTGATGCGGCATAGCACGCCCACATTAACAAGCGGCGTTTACATTCACGCAACACTTAACGATTTAGGCGCGGCGGTGGATTTGTTGCCGGATACAGGTGCGGCTCCGATGGATGAAAAACAGGCGGCGGAAATGATACCCCAGGGGGGTATATCAAAAAGCACACCAAAAGGCACACTTGCGGACGTCAAAACGTTACAATTTACGTCATCCAATGGCGTTATGAAGGGGATAAGCGGGGATGAGATAAAATCGGGGCATACATGCGTTTCACCCAATAAAATCAAGGGTAAAGCGGTAAATGAAAGATGGCAGCCCGTAGGAGATTTGAACTCCTGTGTCGGGACTGAGAATCCCGCATCCTAGACCCCTAGATGAACGGGCCGCAAGGGGTGAACAGGGAATTGACCCTGTTATGAACGTCAATAATGGCTGCCGGACTAGGATTCGAACCTAGAATCGCCTGATCCAGAGTCAGGAGCCTTACCAATTTGGCCATCCGGCAACGTGTATGGATAGTATAGCCATTGCATGCACATCGTGTCAAATTGTCGAGGAGATTTCAGCCCTGGGGTACGCGGTGCATGTAGAAACTTCGGGCAGGAGGACAGCACCGTTACGAGATAGGGATTTGTACGGGATACGTTCACGGTCCCAGGTCGGCTTTATCCCTATTGGGAGAGGATGAAGAGTTCCTGCATCGGGTATATGTTTGTTCGTGTTTGGTTGGTGCGTGCAATTTTCACGGGTGATTATATGTGGGCAGCACTGATATTTTTTGCGCAAGCGCTTATCTTTTCCCGGATGTGTTCCGGCTTCATAAGTTCCATTTCGCCGCCAAAGCTCATCACCCATGCGACGATTTCCGGTTCACTTGTTGTGGTGAACTCGAGGAAGAGACCGCCTTCCTCGCAGGGTTCTATGGATTGGTCATCGCTCCAGATGCGTTCCTTGACGTAGAGCGCAGCGCCAGGCCGTACCTTTACCCGCACACGGAAGGGAGCACCCTGGCTGAGTCCGAAAGTACCGGCAAGTTGCTGGGCGTCCTTTTTTATTTTGATGGCTTTGAAGCGTTCATTGGAACTAGCCACGGCGCACATGCGGTGTACCGCCAGGAGCATATCGCGTTCGCCCTTGGATTCCTCGAGCATGCTTTGCGGCCTGCAGCGCAAATACAGGCCATCGTGAAACACAATCATCTGATAAGGCGCGACATTGTAGATACGCGGGTTCGGATGGCGCGGTCCGAGATAGATTACATCGCACAGGCGGCGCTCGCGTATTGCCCGAATCAGGTCGGTGATCATGAACTCCTTGCTTGAGTAATCAATCCTGCCCTTCGGTTTTGCCAGGGTGTAGGAGGCCAGCACGCCGTCACGGTCGTCAAAATCGGGAAGCAGCGTGGTCGCTCCCTGTAGCGCCCGGGTTACTTCCTTGCGATAGTTGTCGGGGAGCATGTGCCAGACCATATCGCGGCAGAGCAGGAGTTTTCTCAACGACTCGGCATCCAAGGAGACATTGGGCATTCTCCGGATCTTTCTTGCCTGATAATACTTCTCCCGTCCTTCCGTCCAGGAATCTATGGTAAGCCAGCGGCTGCGTTCAATTTGTTCGAGCATACGCAGAACGGTTTGCTTGGAACAGCGGAATGTTTTCGCCAGTTGTGTCAGCGAGTGGGCGTTTCCGGAAAAAAGAAACAGACTGAACAATCCGATGATTTTCTGAGAAGGACCACTATAGGGATCTTTTTTTGTCGGCATATTTTGAAGCCTTATGAGTTGTTTGCCCTGCGGGTTTGGCTTAACAGGCTGCACGCTTTATTTTTTAAATCTTCACTTCATAATAAGCGCCACCAACGAGGGGATAGCGGGCGGGAGGAGTAATCACATCCGGCAGCTTCCTGGGGATTTTCCTGAAGGGGAAGGGAATTTATGGCCCTTTGTACTGTTTTTGCCGGCATATATTCGTCAAATACCCATGTAACCGCCTCTTTCCTCCCCGGTAATTACGGTCTCGCAACGTTACTGTTTTGGAACAAATAGAACGACACCACCGCGGGCGTTACCCGCACCCCAGAACCTTAAAGACAAACTGGAC
>JAEAMG010001884.1_pt1 | contig 14413 bp, 8 predicted proteins | sample 8958741 | NCBI WGS metagenome assembly JAEAMG01 (sample SAMN16933256, study PRJNA681125) | bioreactor sludge metagenome | isolation source: anaerobic bioreactor treating anionic surfactant - SDBS | place: India: Bengaluru | collected 2019-02-28
GGTATGGTCGAAAGCCTGGCTTGCCTTGGGAAGGAGGTAACGAGTCCACTTCCCGTCATGAAGTACGCGCAGGATGGCGCTGGACTTACTCCATCCCGTCGCGTAGAGCGTGTTCCCGTAACGGCTTCCCGCGGACGGGTTCTGCTTGCCGGAGACTTCTACAAATGGATTTCTTTCAATGACGGTCCATGTAGTGCCGTCCCACTCACCCAGGCAGCCTGACGCCCGCTCCCCTAGGAACTCCTCCTCTTCATAGGTGTTATTCGCCACAACAACCCGGCCCTGGGCGGTGTGGCACCCTTTGAAGTGAGGTTGTCCTTCTATTTCCAGCGCCTTGGTCACATCCGCGAGCTGTTTTGTCTCCAGGGTTTTCAAGTCCGTTTCGAACAGCAGCCCTTCCATGGTAAGAAAATAAACCATGGTCTCAGGATGTTCCAGGTGTCTGGCCGTGGCAGTCAACCGGTGCCCGGTCAGAGATTCGATCGTACGCACGGTGCCTTCAGCATCTATCACGTGCGGACCTATCACCGCCTGTTTGGTTTCCCAATGGACCAACCGGTTCGCAAAGGTGCCCGTCACCGCTTCCGGATGCAGGTTCATCGTCATGTCGTCCCGAATTTCGTAGAGGCCTATCCCCTTCCCCTTGATATGAGCCACATAGCCCATGGCCCAAAGCCTGTCCGCCCAGGGAATAAGCGCCCCGATGCCCGTTTCGCTGGTGCTTCCTGCGCCATGAGCAAATACGGTAAGATTGGGAAACACCCCCTGAACCTGTAGCGGGACAGAAAAAACCTCCTTATCAGAAACGGGCAATTCACCCAAAACAGACAGTATAGCCACTGCGCATACAAAAGAAACCATTGCCAGTACTCCTGTAGTATCGCGTCATCATAGCAAAAAGAATACAGGCGCGTCCCCTTTGTTATATATCCAAGTACCCGGCAGGCCATAATCAAAATAAATACAGAAAAGAATACACGCGCCATACTGTAGTATGATTCCATCAGGAGAACGCATAATGTTTCAGAATATCATACTCCTTATAAGCCTGTTCCGAAGGTCTGTATTCTTTTCTGCCTTCGTGATTTTCTTTGCGGGCATTCTTCCCGCTTTTTCAGAAACACCTGGAACCGTATCACCCAAGTCGGCTGTTCCCGAAGAGGTTATGCGAAACATTTACGAACAGGTAAAAACACCCTTCAAGCAGGGCGTTGTAATCAAGCATCCCGAAGGACACAGTGTGGATTGTCCCAGCGTATTCCGTCACAATGACCACTGGTACATGCTTTATATCGTCTTTGATCAGAAGGGTTATGAAACCTGGTTGGCCTCCAGTAATGACCTGCTGCATTGGGAGACGCGGGGCCGCATTCTGGCCTTCCGTGACGGGACCTGGGACCAGTACCAAGCAGCCGGGTTTGTCGCCTTGCAGGACACTGCCTGGGGCGGCAGTTACGCGTTACGACAGCACGACGGCAAGTATTGGATGTCTTATGTGGGTGGCGCATTGGAAGGATATGAGACCGATCCGCTTTCCATCGGCATGGCCTGGACACGGAATCCTTCCAAGGCTGAACCTTGGGAACGGTTGCCTGAACCCGTATTGATGCCCGGCGGGCCGGATGCGCGTGATTTTGAAAAAGTAACTTTGTACAAAAGCAACATTATCCATGACCCGGATAAACGGCTCGGCCAGCCTTTTGTCATGTACTATAACGGCAAAGACGCAAAAAGCACCGAACGCATCGGTATGGCCGTATCCGCGGACATGGCCACCTGGAAGCGTTATGGCGCTGTGCCGGTGATTGATCACGGCTCCGGCATATCCGGCGATCCGCAGATTGTCCGTATTGGCGATGTATGGGTCATGTTCTATTTCGGTGCGTTCTGGAAGCCCAAGGCCTTTGACAACTTCGCCTGTTCTTATGATTTGGAACATTGGACCGACTGGGAAGGCCCGCACCTTATCGAACCATCAGAACCCTGGGACGAAACCTATGCGCACAAGCCCTGGGTTATCAAGCATGAGGATGTCGTCTATCATTTTTATTGCGCCGTTGGAAACGAAGGACGGGTCATCGCCCTGGCGACCTCAAAAGAACTCAGGAAAAAATAAAAATCGGGGCAACCACTTTGAGGTTTTAGTTTCCGCGTTGTCGGACTATGTCAGACTTTGTCGGACGTTCTCGGACAAAAACTAACGACGGATATGTTTTCCGGATATATAGCGAGGTTCCTATGACAAACAGCCCAAGTTTTATGATTTACGGTGTAAACGGCTATACAGGTTATCATTGCGCGAAGGAGGCCTTGAAACGCGGCCTGCAGCCCATAGTCGCGGGACGCAATCAAGACCGTGTTTCCCGCGTCGGTTCCGAGCTGAATTTACCTTTTCGTGTTTTCGATCTATCACCTGCAGAGGCCGCAGCCAAAGGGCTCAAAGGAATTACCGCCGTGTTGAATTGCGCGGGTCCCTTCTCCGCCACGGCCCGCCCATTTCTGGAGGCTTGCGCTGCCACAAGGGTACATTACCTGGATGTTACCGGTGAAATCGAGGTTTTCGAATACGTCCACCAACAGAATGAACGGTGGAAAGCGGCGGGAATCGTAACCTTGCCGGGCGTCGGCTTTGATGTGGTGCCCACGGACTGTATGGCGGCCTTGCTCAAGGAAGCCCTTCCGGATGCGACACGACTGCGGCTCGCATTTAAATCCAAACGGGGCAAACTGAGTCCCGGTACGGCCAAAACCATGCTTGAAGGGTTTGCGAAAGGTTGTACGGTCCGCCGGGACAGCCGACCCGAACAAACGCTCGCAGGTTCCATTACCGACACCATACCTTATCCAAGCGGCCCCGCTCTGTCTGTGGTGATTCCCTGGGGGGATGTATCCACGGCGTTCTATTCGACCGGCATTCCCAGTATAGAAGTCTACACCGCTGTTCCCGCAACACAATTGCAGAAAATTCGATCCATGCGCCGTTTCACGCCGCTATTACGTTGGACGTGGGTGCAAAATCTCCTAAAGCGCCGGATAGAACGGCATGTTACAGGCCCGGACGAAGCTGAACGCACCCGGGACGAATCAGAACTCTTTGGCGAGGTGGCAAACGATACCGGTGACTGTCTGTCTATGACCATGGTCACGCCGAATGGCTACTCACTCACCTTTGACTCCGCGATAACTGCAATGCAAAGAGTTCTGGCCGGGGCGGTGGAACCCGGCGCGAAAACACCCTCCATGGCCTTCGGGAGTTCTTTTGTGCTTGGATTGAAGGGAGTGCGCATCATCGAAGGGCCGGAGGAAAAACACAATTGATTAGGATTTGCGGTATTCTGGGACTTCATTGACCTTACTGACCATAGTGACAACAAAAGGCATCGGCGGGTCTGCGGGTCAATCCTGTCAATACGGTCAATACCGTCCATCAAGTCAATGACAGCCTTAAAAATACATGTTCCCGAGGATAGCGACATTGCCCGGATTGCGCGATTCGTTGGCACTCGTGACGTTTATCGCGGCTCGGTCCTTAAAGAGGCAACTCCATTCACAGATGCCGCACCCGGTGCACAAAGACGGGTCCACCTGGGGTTGTTTAACGACAGTCTTTTCACCGCTCGGCAGCGTCACCTCCTGCTCTACGAAAAAGATGGCCTTCTTGGGCAGGGGACAGTGTTCTTCACAAATGATGCAGTTGCGTCCATAGGAGTGAGGCAGGCACCGGTTCTTGTCGAAGACGGCCAACCCCATCTTTACGGTCTTCTTTTCCTCGAGGCTCAGCGGCGCTATGGCGCCAGTGGGACAGACCTGCCCGCAAAGATTGCAGTCGTACATGCAGTATCCAATTTTGGGAACAATGCGCGGCGTCCACAACCCTTCCACGCCGGCTTCCAGGGCACAAGGTTGCAACGCATTGGTGGGACAGGCGCGCATACACATGCCGCACTGGATGCAACGCTGTAAAAATTCACGTTCCGGCAGCGCACCGGGCGGGCGGATGAGCGAAGGCTCGAAGACCTTGCCCTGCGCCAGAGGCGTTTGCCGGAAACCGGTCAACGCCGCTACACCACCCGCAACCGCGCCCATGGCGGCACGCCGCGAAAAGTCCATCTTGCCAGCGGCGGGCTTTTTAACCGGAGAAGCCAGGGTAAAGCGCAGGGCGCCCTGTTTGCACGTAGCCACGCAGTTCCAGCAGGCGAAGCACTCCGTCTTGAGCCATTGTCCGGGTTGGTCAGGTTGTGCGGCGGCGGGACAATTACGCGCGCACAAACCGCAGTTGTTGCACAACTCAGAATTATTTTCAAGGCGTAGGGCGGGCCGCTGTGAAAGGAAACCCAATCCCCCGCCCAGCGGACAAACATAGCGGCACCAGAACCGTGACCGAACCAGGTTCAACGCAAGGATAAGAACAAACAACGCCGCAACCAGGGAACTGCCTGTGAATCCCTGCCGCTTGGTTACGAAAACATGATCACGGAAAAACTCGTAAGCGGGTTCCGTAACACTGGTCAGATGCCATTCTCCCAGTTTTGGGTCCGCCCGATAGACCGAGGTGGCGCTGTCTTCCACGACGTAGTGCGCGCCGGGCACACCATAGGCGGTCATGCTGCGATAGAACAGGGACAGGGGATCAAACACGCCTATCCAGTGCACGCCGAACAGAGCCATGACCAGCAAGCCCGCCACGATGAGATATTTAAGCCTCTGCCAGGGGGACCGCGTTTCCCGGGTGCGCGGACGCCGGCCCCGGTGCCCCAGCCAGGTCATGAGGTGATGCACCGTCCCCAGCGGGCATATCCAGCCACAAAATACACGTCCCAGAAGCAATGTAACCCCGATGGTTATCAGGGAAAGCAGCGATCCTGCCGCGAGCGTATGGGTAGACAACCAGGTGGCGACCGAAACCAGCGGATCAAAATCAAAAAACAGCGTCAGCAGCGGTGATGGTTCATTGCCGCCCCAACGCGCCAGCATCACCAGATACAGAAAGAGACACAGAAACACAATCTGACAACTGCGGCGCGCCCACTGCATCGGGGAACGGGGGTGTTTTCTGCTCACGCCACGTCCAGTTCTTTTAATTTCAGCGAATGATAGTCGGACACGCCGAGGCCGCGCTTTTCCCCGACCATTACGGTTTCCATGGTTTTGGGATCCTGACCGAGCACTTCCGCGCCAAACGCATCCAGCGCCACCAGGTCCGTACCCGCGGCGATAATATTTGGCTGGCGCACATCTTTGAGGTCGCCGCCGGTCGGCCCATTCGCTGTCAAAATCCTGACCGCATCCATGACGGCAATGCGGGGCTTCATAAAGGCGGTGATGTCGGCGATACAGGTCGGCAGGTCTTGGTGGAAGATTTGCCGTTTTTCCACAACGCCCATGTAATTTTTCATGCAGTTGGTCATTTTGGTGGCGCTGTGATGCTTGGTAATGGGAACGCTGATCACGAGGTCGCACTCGACAATCTCGGGATACACAGGGTGCATTTTCAGGCGCTCCCCGCCAATATCCATGTCACGGTAACGATTGGCGTCGAGAAATACAATCTCGGCGCCGGCTTCGCGCGCATACTCGCCAATCTTGCTGGTCACATAAGTTTTTTCCGCGGGATTACACGGATTGTCCCCCACTTTAATCGTCTTAGCCCCCGCGTCCAAACACATGCGCACCAGTGTTTTAACAACATCCGGGTTGGTATTGCCCGCCTGTTCCGGAGTGCGGTCCCAGCCAATATTGGGTTTTATCCAGACGACATCCCCCTTACTGACAAACCGTTTCATACCCCCCAACGCTTCCAGGGCCTGCTCGGTCAGTTTGACTGCAATATCCGATACCGGACTGTCACCGCCTTTCCATCGGGCAATCGCCATGTCCAAAGGCTCGGAAGGAACCGCGACGTCCTGGGCCCAGACCGTACTTCCCACGGTGATTGCACCAACCATGGCGCCTTGTTTCAAAAACTCCCTGCGTGATGATGTGGTTGACATAGAAGCATCTCCTTGCGTGTCGCACCTTGTTTTTGTTCCAATGATAAGCAGGCGTTAATCACTGCTGATTGCGCATAGTATACCAGTTTGTATTGGCCATGTGAAGTAGTACATTCTTTTCTTACGTCACCAAGTCCGACTTGTCCTTGACCGACTGACAGTTCAGCCCAAAAAAATATTGTCAAGCAGGGAGTTTGCCCATCTCTATGAAAAACATACTATCCATTATGGTGCTCTTTTTATGCGGCCTTGCCGCTGGCGAACAACCCGGCCCGGATTTCACCTGCTTCCAGGAGGCCGGACACTATACCCCGCAACTGGATATCGGCTCCGATATGGCCATTATCTATGGTGTCAATGCCTCTTTCGCGGAACGCGTATCCCAATGGCGGGGAAAAGGATATTCCATCGGCATGATGACCGGCATCGCCTGGGGGGGCTATGACGACTATTACCAGACTCCGGACGGATTCAAAAAGGAGGAAGTGCAAACCACCAGAACCGGCAAACTGTACATGCACGGGAACAGCACGACCGTCGGTTACAATGTGCCCAGCGACACCTACATAGAGTACATCAAGAAAGTCGTAGAACCCGCGGTGGACCTGGGCGCCCAGGCCATTTTCATGGAAGAACCGGAATACTGGGCGGAAACCGGGTGGAGTGAGGCGTTCAAGCGGGAATGGCAGCTGTTCTACGGGGAACCCTGGCAGGAACCGGATTCCAGCGTGGACGCCCAGTATCGGGCCAGCAAACTCAAGTACGAACTGTATTTCAAGGCGTTGCGGGAAGTATTCCGCCATATCAAATCAAGGGCTGCGGAACAGGGCAAAACGGTAGAATGCATCGTACCCACCCACAGCCTGAACAATTACGCGCAATGGCGCATCGTCAGCCCCATGGCGCACCTGATGGACTTAACGGAAATGGACGGATACATCGCGCAGGTATGGACCGGTACCGCCCGTTCCGCTACGACCTACCGCGGCGTGCGGAAAGAGCGCACCTTCGAAGCCGGCTTTCTCGAATATAGCCAGATGCTGGGCATGGTCCGTCCCACCGGACGTAAGGTGTGGTTTCTCGCCGACCCCATCGAGGATAACCCCAATCGCAGATGGAACGACTACAAACTGAACTATGAGTGTACCATCATTTCCTCCCTCATGTGGCCGGAAGTGCACCGCTTTGAAGTCATGCCGTGGCCCTCCCGCATCTTTCAGGGCACCTATCCCAAGATAGACCTGGACACCAAATCCGGTGAACGCGAGGGCATCCCGGCGGATTACGCCACGGAACTGCTGACCATCATAAACGCCCTCAATGATATGGACCAGAAGGACGTCGAATACGACACCGGCACCCGCGGCATCGGCGTCGTGGTTTCTGACACCCTGATGTTCCAGCGGGCGGCGCCCACCCCAAGCGACGCCCATCTCAGCAACCTTTTCGGCCTGGCCATGCCGCTGGAAAAACACGGCATCCCCGTGGAACTCGTACAGATGGAAAACCTGACGCAACCCGGCGTATTGGATAACATCAAGGTATTGCTGCTGACCTATGAAGGCCAAAAACCTCTCAAGCCGGAATACCACGACGTCCTCAAAGAGTGGATCCATTCCGGCGGCGCGCTGTTATATGTGGATGACGGCAAAGACCCGTACAACCATGTGCGTGAATGGTGGAATGACCAGGGAGCGAATAAAATAACGCCCCGGGACGATTTGTTCGCGCGCCTGAACCTGGATGTCGCCGCCATTAACACACCGGTACAACTCGGAGCGGGGTGGGTCCACGCACTTGAAAACGCCCCGAGTTTTTTAGCGAAAGAAGCGGACGGCGCGGATACGCTAATCCGGATCGTGGGCGCGTTGCTTGAAAAAAAAGGCGAAACGCTGAAGACGCAGAATTACCTGAAACTCCGACGCGGCCCTTATGTGATGGCTTCCGTCATGGATGAATCCGTTTCAGAAGAGCCATTACACCTCTTGGGGCGCTTCGTGGACATGTTGGATCCCATGCTGCCCGTGGTCAGGGAAAAAACATTGCAGACCAACGAACGCACCCTGCTGTATGATTTGGAATGGAGTGAAACACATCTGGACAATGCCAAAGTAACCGCTGCGGCCTGCCGGGTGCGCGAAGAGAAGGACGAATCGGGTGTCCTCTCCTTTGTTGTCAGGGGACCGGCCGCAACGCGTGCCCGCATGCGGATTCTTCTACCCAATCCGCCGAAATCCCTGAGCACCGCTCCCGGCATCTATGTCGGACAACAATGGGACGAGGAAAGCAAGACGCTTTGGCTCGACTTTGACAATCGCGCTGAAGACATACGCTTCACCATTCAACATCAATAACGGGAACGCATATTCATGAGTGAAAAACAGGATACCGCTTTTACCAGCCGTGTTTTCTATATTGACAACCTGCGCGTTTTCCTCATCATGCTGGTCATTGTTCATCATCTTGCCATAGGATTTGGAGCGCCGGGCGCCTGGTATTACGTTATTCCGACGACACCCTCTTACGGAACAGCCGCCGTACTGTCCCTTTTCGTCATTGTCAATCAGGCCTTTTTCATGAGCTTGTTTTTTTTCGTCTCGGCCTATTTCACCCCCCGGTCACTCGAAAAGAAAGGAACACTGCGTTTTATTTACGACCGCCTGGTCCGCCTTGGGATTCCCCTGGCCGTCTATTATTTCATCCTGAACTCGACCCTGGCCTATATGGGTTTTCGTTTCAGAGGTGAAAGAGAGTGCGGTTATCTCCAATTCATGATGAGGGAAGGAAACCTGTATTTCGGCCCCGGACCGCTCTGGTTTATCGTGGCGTTGCTTCTTTTCACAGCCGTATACCTGTTGCTTGCGGCCGTGCATAAGAGGTATTCGGGCAACCACTTTGCGCCGCACTATCCCTCCAACAAAGCGGTCCTCCTCTTTGTCGTGCTTATCACGCTGTTCACTTTCACCGTGCGGCTGCTGTTTCCCATGGGCGTACTCGTTTTTGGCATGCAGCCCGCCTTTTTCCCCTTGTATATTTCATTCTTTATCTTCGGCATTCAGGCCTGCCGCAATGACTGGCTGGGGCAACTCACTGATCGCCAGGCCAGGCTGTGGTTTCGCCTGGCTCTTGCATGCATCATCGCCTTGCCGGTCATCTTCGAACTGGGCGGTGTTTCCAGGGGACTGGGTGGCGCCTTTCGCGGCGGCTTCACCCTACAGTCCCTGGTTTATGTGTTATGGGAATCTATCGTGTGTACAGGTATCAGCATGAAGCTGCTTAGCGTTTTTCGCAACCGGCTGAATATCACTTCCCCCCTGACGGGCATATTGTCAAAGAGCGCCTACACGGTCTATATCATCCATTGCTTTGTGGTGATAACCGCGACTTATCTTGCGCGGGATTGGCCTTTCCCCTCACTTGTTTCGCTTGTTCTCTTAACGCCGCCGGTTATCTTTACAAATTTTTTCCTCGCCCATCTCATCAGAAGAATTCCACTCTTTAGCCGAGTTTTATGAAGCATCCATTAACAAATTTCATGCACCCGCACCTCTATCCTGACGCATGGTAAAAATGTAGTATTGACTTCTAATTCCCAAGATGGGATATTCTACTCATATTTGTTGCAGTTTACCCTTAACGAATGTAATGAAGGAACTCTTTTATGAAATGGAAACTTTTTACTGCGGTTATTTTGACCACAATTTCTGTAACCGCCTTCGCGGCAGGACAGAAAGCGACAGCAAACCCTTCTCAGGCGGTTCCTGAAAAATTGCCGTGGACCCTGCGGGAACACTATACGTTTCCCGGCGGCCCCCTTCGCCTGGATTACGCGAAGGACAATGCGGAATGGCGTATCAAGGTATATGAGGAGGATTCCGAAACGAGCAGGATGAATCCGGACGTGGTCCTTCGCAGTGTTGGTTTTTCCGTTTCCTTGAAAGACGGCCCCGTACTCACCAATGACATGCTCGGTGATGGCGGGGAGACCATAATGGCGCGGGAACCGTATCAGTCGGAATTTCTCGGAGAAGGCATGACGTATACGGTCCGTTTTGTGCCGCAGGAGGACTTGTCGATCGAACATACGATTACAACGTTCCGCCGCTGGAATTTCCTGTTCCTGACAGTTAAGGTGACCAATCAAAGCGCCAATCCCCGAAGAATCCTAAAGATTTCTCCCGCCATCATTCCTTCTCATGCCTTTGAGGGGCTTTCGGAAAGCGCCGTTTCCTGTGCGCGCCCGCTTATGTTTCGCGGCCCCTATCCCGTCTATGGCCCGGAGGGACAAGGCACCGCTCTGCGCGTTTATGATGCGGCCCGTCCGGTCAGCCTGATGCTGGCCTTCGTACCGTCGGGTTTTGCCTCCTGTGTTTTCAAATCCCCTTCCGGAGGATCGATGCAGGAAGGTTCCTTCGAATGTGATTATGCGCCCGCCTATGTTCTCCAGCCGAACGCCTCAGTTACCTCGAATCCGATCTTCATCAGTTTTGGATTTCCACCCGCCGTGGCGCAGTCGCAATATGACTACCTCCTCTTCAATGCGTGCGCGCCCGCCGTGTCCGGTGAACTGCCGAGGGCCTGGGTCACCGTCCCTGATACTGAAGGCCTGACGGTGTTGCGCGCGGAAGTCGGTAATGCTGTTTCAGCAGGCATCACCCACGCACTGCTCCCCGGCAACTGGGAAGGACGGCCGGGGACCCTGGAAGGCGGTGCCCCCAAGTACCCTAGGAACATCGCGGAGGCGGCGAGTTCGCTTCGCGCCGCCGGCTGTACCCCCGGCGTCACTGTGGACCCGCTGCTGGCGCATAAAAGCGGGGGTACCTGGACCGCACAAAGCGAAGACGGACAACATTGGGTCAATCTCAACACCGCAGAAGGTAAAGAGTACACTGTTTCCCGGTTGAAGAAATTACTTGATAAAGGCTTTTCCTTTCTCGTCATTGCGGCTTCCACCATTCCGGATGCGGCGCTGGAACACTTTGGACTGACCCGCGCCCAAGCCGACGCATACGCCTTTGCCGCAGCCAACGAGGCCGCGATCTCCTCAAAAGCCATTGTGCTGCCATCGTCCGCGGCAAAGGTTCCGCTGACACGGGACGCGCTCCTTGACGTGGCCAGCGCCACGGTACAGCTCCGCGAGCGAAACGTGGGCACGGCGGCAATTACGCTACAGCTGGCGGGTTCAGGATCCCTGGACGAGGAGACACTGCAGGCGCTGCAACTGGTGGGCGGGCCGTTAGAATTTATCGGAGCACCGCCCCGTCCGGCGCAAGGCGGCCTCACGCGAGTTCTCGCGCAACCGCCGCTGCGCGCCCGGGCCCAGGACACCCCCCGGAAGATTCCGCTGATATGGATGCTGATGCCGGAACCGGCTGCACGCGGTGGCGCCGGGTACGCCCTTTTCAGTTTTTCGGGTGCCCCCGGATGGGAAACTGCGGCCTTGGAAAATTCCGATAACGCTCCTTCGGAAGCCGCACTCCTTTGGCAGCCTGTTGAAGGGCGCATGGCCCTGTTACGCGACGGGCATGTACCGTCCACCAACCGCTATGTCGTTTTCGGCCTGGTTCCCAATCCGGCTCAACCCGTACTGGCCGGCATTAGTGGATGTCCGTTCTTGGGCATGGACCGTATCAAGAAGTGCATCTGGAACCCCGAAACAAGAACGCTGTCCGGCGAAATTGTCGGGGTAACGAACGACAAGGCCACCGCCCATATCTTTGTCCCTGAGACATACGCAGTCACCTCGGCCGGGCTGAACGGGAAGGACCTGAGACCGGATATGGCTTCGCAATGGCTTACTCTGCCGTTACAATCAGGCGGCGCCAATTTCACTATCAGTTTTTCAACAAGATAGAAATTTTGTTTCCACGTGGCGCATAGTACATCGTCACGAAAGAATTTGAGGAATCCTTGATGCGTATCTTGCGTGAGTATCATCATACAGCACCTTGGCTTGTGGTCACCCTGGTGGCGGCGGGGTGGGTCGGCATGGTATACGCACAAGAACCTGAACCGATGCCTACCGCGCCATTTGTCCGTCTTGCCGAAACAGTAACGCAGGATGGGACTTCACCCGTCGGGAAATATGAGTATGCAGGCACACAAATGCGCCAGGTACTGGCGTCACCGTCCACGTCCCCGCCTTTGCTGTACCCTGTTGTTCAGGAGGGTTATATTCATATTCAGTCCGGGCAAGAGTTGCCGGCCCTGGAGCCGGGCAGTGATGGTCTGAGATTAATGTTGCAGTACTATGGCGGGTCGCTTTCCCTTTTCAGTAACACACGCAAGGGGTTTGTGTTCATTCCCCGTGAGGAACTTGAAAAAGATGAACCACTCAAATTGCGTCCTCCAGGCCAACCATCCGCTTACGCCCGGCTGTATGCCCGACAGGCAATTCCCCAAGAACAGCGCATAGTAACCGGTAAAGTAACCGTTCCCGTGGGGGGCCGACTTGATTTTGCAATTGCGCTGCAGCAGGATTGGCGTATTCCGGACGGAGCCGGGGCCACCTTTTGCATTTATGTTATTCGTGAACAAACATCGGAACTGCTTTATGAAGAAACCCTTGTATTATCAGAGTCTTTTGGGGAACCCTTCTGGCGGGAACGGACCGTAGGCGTAGGCGGTTATGCGGGACAAGGCGTTCGCTTTCTTTTTGAAACAAAACCCGCCTCCATTTCCACCGACCCCGATACCCGGTTTGCCTATCCCTTGTGGGGAAACCCCCTATTGCATACGGAGGCGACGACAGGGACCTCTGATATCCCTAATATTGTTCTTATTGCCTTGGACACCCTTCGTGCGGACAGACTGGGCTGTTACGGCTATACCCGCACCACCAGTCCAAACATTGATCGCTTTGCAGCGAATAATATTCTCTTTGAAAAGGCCTTCTCTCCGGCCTCGTGGACCACGCCTGTTTTTGCCAGTTTATTCACCGGGTTGCATCCTTCCCGTCACCAGGCAGGCCTGTTTCACAAAGGATTCGTACTGGCTGACCGGTTTACCACGCTGGCCGAACGCATAGGGCGGACGGGCCGAATGACTGCTGCCTGGACCGAGGGAATTTCTATACGTGCCCAGTTAGGTTTTTACCAGGGTTTTAGCGTGTATTCTGATGGAGAAACTCCAGACCGGCACGAAACCGGCGGAGCGGAACGGACGTTTCAACGAGCCGCCGCCTGGTTGGACAAGTTTGGGCACCTGCCCTTCTTCTTATTTGTCCATACCTACGAATGCCACGAGCCATACGCGCCTCCACCGCCCTGGGATTCCATGTTTGCCGACCCGAACTACCCAGGAAAAGCCGGCGGCATCGCTGCAAGTGCCGTCAACGAAGCGGACAAGCGCCACGTAAGCAGTCGTTATGACGGCTGCGTCGCCTATGCGGATAAATGGACCGGGTGGTTTTTGGAACATCTTGACACGTTAAACCTCATGAACAACACCATTGTGATTGTGTTTTCGGACCATGGCGAGGAGTTTTGGGAACACGGGGGTTGTGGTCACGGACTGACTTTGTTTGATGAAGTGTTGCATGTCCCGCTTATCCTGCATTTACCAACCAATGTGGCCAAACCACAACGCATCGGGGCACAGGTTTCACTTGCGGACGTGTTCGCCACGCTCCTGGATTTCACAGGTGTACCCATGCCCGAGGGAACGGATTCCGAAAGCCTGATGCCACTGATTGACCCTGACAGCGAGAAAACCTATGCGCGGCCTCATGTCGTCAGCGAATTGTACACTTCTGAGGCTAAGTATAAGGACAACTACGGTCTGCCATTCGAGTGGCTGAGTCGCAGCCTGCGAACTCCAAGGTATAAATACATTGTAAGCAACAAACCTGACTTTCAGGGAGAAAAGGCACAAGCGCTATATCCGGACAAACCTGTAGAATCCCTTTATAGTCTACTAGACGACCCCCGGGAACAAAACAACTTGGCGGAGAAGCAAATCGAACAACTTTCCCGCTTAAAACGGGATTTGCTGGGATTTTTGCGCGCATCTGACCCGCTCCAGGACACCTCCGGCATCAACCCGGTACAAGTTGACGGCCTGAAGGAAGATGACATCCAGTCGCTGCAAGCACTCGGTTACCTGTAACTCCTTTTGCCTGAATCCAGGCGTGCCAGGAAGAGTACACTGGCCGATACCCGCTTTAAATTGAACCCTTGATGACTCCTCCGATACTCCTGAATCAGACAATGAATATCTTTTCTGTGGCGGCTGAGGGACCAATCTCCTGTGTCTCATACGGAACAGCTACACCGTAATACGCCATGGTCTACCCGATAAAGCCAGGCTTTGTTTGCACACGTAGCAGTGGTTCCTGTTTCGTAAAAAATACTGCACAATAGTAGATTATCACGGATTTTCATTAGCCACAAATAGGTATCCTTCCAAGGTACACCACAGTGCCT
>JAEAMG010001887.1_pt1 | contig 14395 bp, 9 predicted proteins | sample 8958741 | NCBI WGS metagenome assembly JAEAMG01 (sample SAMN16933256, study PRJNA681125) | bioreactor sludge metagenome | isolation source: anaerobic bioreactor treating anionic surfactant - SDBS | place: India: Bengaluru | collected 2019-02-28
TGCGAGATGCTTACGAGTTTCAATGCCTCGATGGCGCGTTTCTTCGCTTCCGACGAAGAAGTTCCGCCCAATTCCAAGGGCAAGGCGACGTTTTCTTCGGCTGTAAAGGCCGGCAAAAGATTGAACGATTGGAAAATAAAACCCATGCGTTCGCGACGCATGATGGTGCGTTGATCGTCGTTCATCGTGGCCAGATCGATGCCTTCCAAAAGCACCTGACCGCTGCTGGGCGTTTCAACGCCGCCGAGGATGTGCAACAACGTGCTTTTTCCCGAACCCGAAGGCCCCATAATGGCGAGTAATTCGCCCTTGCGAACCTGGAGATCGACTCCACGCAACGCATGAACGCACACTTCGCCCTCGGCACCGTAGTTCTTTCGCAGGCCGCGGGTTTCGAGTACGTACATAGGCAATTTCTTTGCACTTGCGGCAGGGTGACAGCGTCCTTGCGGCTCCATCTTCGTCTGCCGTCGGGGAGTTGTAGCGAAGGCTTCCTTGGCCTCTTCAACAAAACTTCGGGAACAGGGCGCATCGGCGGGCCACGAATGCCATTTCGCGTGGCGGATCGCCGTTATATTTTCTTTATCCATCATACTGTTGCTGCGACTTCCCGGCAAGCCGCCCTTCATACGGGGGATGGGTGAGTGACGTTTATAATTGCTGTAGCGATTCCGACCGCAATGTCGTGCGGATTAGTCCTATGGTTAGTGTCGGTTGTATTGATGGTAAAAGTAGAGACTCCCAACCCTGATTCTTGAGTGTTGGCAATCTATTCCGACAGCGTGGTTTATGCGGGCAATGGAACCATGCGAAAAAAGAGAATCCGACCACTTTTCACTCATGGATTGCGACCCTCGGTTGGTCTGCTCCGGAATCAGACGAAGGATCGGCGCAGGTGGCGAAGTTCCTACTTCCGACCAAGAGTGCGCATCACGGCCGGGCGGATGCAAACTGCCAGGCCGTTATGCTTGGAAATTTCGGTTTTTGCGTTGTATCCGACAAAAACAGCTTTAGACATCGACTCGATCTGCCGATGAAATCAATGATAGACCTGCCGGGAGGGGCGGGACACTTGATGTTCCGTTTCAGGATTAAGATCATGGCAACGATGGACCGCTTGCCATGATCTTTATTTTTTAAGCTGCTCCATCAGCGCCTGGGCCTCTTGCCGCATGGCAAAGGGACCGGTGCTCTTCAGAGCGCTTTCCAGCCATTGTTTGGCTTGCGCCTCACGTCCGCGATCCACCGAGAGCCGGGCGATGTAGTAGGCCGTGTCGGCATTCATCGCTCCGCTGTTGACCGCTGCCTGAAGCGCCTTTTCCGCGTCGTCTAAACGCCCCATCTTGTAGAGAACCCAGCCATAGGTCGAAGCAGCCTCGGCAACCTTCGGGAACTGCTGCACGTTGTTCTCGGCATACTCCAACGCACGACGTTTTTTCGCTTCATCTTTCTGCTCGATCAAGGCCAACGCCAGGTTGTTGCTGGCAGCAAAGTTACGAGGCGACTGCAAATGGGCGGCTTCAAAATAGCGTTCGGCCGCCGGATAGTCTTTCTGGAACAACGCGATCACGCCGCGCAGCACCTTCGCATCGAGCGATTTGGGATCGATCTGCATCGCCGCGGTCGCTTGGGTCTGCGCTTCGTCGAGTTGTCCTGTTTCCAAGGCCCATTGTCCGGCCACTAAATGCGTTTTCAGGTCTTTCGGAGCGGCGGCCAAGGCCTTGGCCATCCATTTTTTCGCGTTCTCTCGATCGCCGGCCTGTTCGTAGAATTGCGCCAAAATCGCCTCGGGCGTCAACACGTCCGGATCGGCCTTGGCGGCTTCCTTCAACTTCTCCAAAGCTCCTTGAGCGTTTTTCTGTTGGAACAAGCATCGGGCAAGTCGCTGCATGGCCACCGAACTCTTCGGATCGAGTTTCAGCCACGCTTCCAGTTTCTTTTGTGCTCCGGGCCAATCTTGCCGGGCCTCTGAAACCGCCGCCTCGCCGCCAAGAATGCGCGGCTGGAGCATCTCTTTGCGCTTCGCGCTCTTCGCGAGCTTGTCAACTAAACTGCCCGCTTTCTGATATAACAGATCGGCTTCGGTTACGCGTCGTTCGCGCAATGCAATGTCGCCCATGATGGCATAGGCCTCGGGATCGTCGGGCGATTCGTTCGTGGCTTGTTCCAAAGCATTGCGCACGCCTTGAGGGATATTGGCCTGCGAAAACAGTTGGGCCATGATAACCTGAGCCGGCGGCAGATCGGCATTTTTCTTCACGGCTTCCTTCAGCAGCTTCAACGCACCGTCGAAATCACGCTGCTTGAATTTTGCCACTGCGTCGGTTACTTCCTGCGATTGATTCGCCGCAGGCGATGAACCGGCGACATCTCCACCCGAAATCGGCTCTGCCGCGGATCGCGAAACCGCTCCCGCTAGACACAGCGCGAAAACAAAACCCGATACCCCAATGCAAGTAATGAATGATTTCATAGTGACCCGTTTTCCTCCCTCGACGAGAAAAGGTAAAGACGCCGCAAGATCCATCAAGTGTAGCCTACGGTAAGGGGTCATGCCTAGCACCGAATACCTGAAATCCTACCAGCATTACACACCCCCCCATTGATGTAGCCCTAAGGAATTGTATAATCGAATGGTATTGTGCATCGTTTTGCAGGACTGATCCTTAAAAAGGAGATTTCTCATGGTGCGATCTTTAGCGAGCCGTGTCGTCTTTGTGGGCATATTGTTTTTCACGGTAGCTGCTACAGCTTGCCATCAACCGGCATATGGCGACGACGCAGATCATGGCAAAAAAGAGGCTAAGAAGTTACATCGTCTTCCGCCGTATTACAAGGATGTCGTCACCCAGGAGCAGCGCGACAAAATCTACAAGATCCAAGACGATTTCAACCCGAAGATCGACGCACTCGAGGCACAGCTAAAAAAAGCAAAAAAAGAGCAAACCGACAAGATCGAGGCACTCTTAACGCCGGAACAAAAGAAGAAAATTGAAGCGGCGGAAGCCAAAGCCAAGGAAGAGCAGGCCAAAAAGAAAGCCGACAAGAAGAAGGCTGAGAAAAAGGACGCAGCCAAGGCCGATGCAGCCGCTGTTGTACCGCCCGCAAAGGCCAAACCCGCCAAATAGCACGGTGTAAAGGCCGCGAAAATCGCTACGATTCAATCTCGAAGATGCCATGTTCATGCCAGCCGTGGACATGGCGTCGAGCGTTTTTCTAGCATCGTAGGAACTGTTTGGAGAGCATTAGTCGCCTTGCTCATTCAGCGAAACCACGCGATTGCGCCCTTCCTCGTGGATGTTGACCTTGCCTTCACGAGCAAGCCATCCAAGAGCCTGCATCACCGTATCCCGAGGCCCCCCGACCGCCTTGACCAATTTCGCCATGGTCAATGGACCTTTTTCCGAGAGTACCTTCCAAATCACTCCGGCAGTTTCACCAATATGCGCAATACAGGAAACCGGCGTAGCTGTTGCCATTGAACCACCTCGTTTTACAGGGTATCTGACCTAACAAGGGCAATAAGAAGGAATGCGCCGATTATAGCGATGCCTTCGGGAAAGTATAGGTCGTATATGCGCTTTGGAGAAGCCACTAATCCTCGGCTTCGTTTTCGCTTTCCAGCCCGGTTAATAGGCTTAAAGTCATGGCTTTGAAAACCAGCTTAATGCGCTCATACTCGATGTCTTCGGCTTGACAATAGATCGTATAGGCAGCATGGGCAAATCGGAAGCTGCGAACCTGGGCAGTATTGGTCAAATCGAGGCAATAGAATGCCAAATCATGGCCCGCCAATACATGGCCGGCCACGACTTCTTCGACATCTTCGATTTCGAGGCTGTCGTACTCCTTTTTTAGAGTCGCCACGACGGTGTCTGCAAGTTTTTTTGGATCGGCTGATGCGGAATGGATGGCTACCGTCCAAAAGGCCCCCTGGGGGCTATAGACCGTCACCGATTTCCGGCCCAACAGGGCATCCGAATCATCGAGAGTCCAGTTATCGGGATACTGGAAACAAATTCCCAAGCTGTGAAAGTGTGCAGGCATGATCGTTATTCTACCAAGTGCTTATTGATACCGACATTGCCAATGTTCAAGATTCAACCGCAAACACGGCTGGTTCAGCCGAGTTTGCTGGCCTGATTGGCCGCGGAACGGTTTATTAGCAATGTAGGACGCAATAGGACATCGGAAAAGGCCCAAATCACCCCCCTAAAAGGGATTTGCGCAAATCGGGATGGTGGCATTTAGGTGCTTTTGTTAGTGTGCGAGGTTGGTCTCCGGCGCTGCGCGGAGAAATCAGCCTCGGAATCGCCCGAATGCGGTACGTCCACCCACTTTTCAGCGCTGTCTTGTTGCTAGCGACGCTCTCGTCCGGCTGCCGATTGCCGGGACGCGAGGGACCGGTGCCCGCTGCGCTGACGGATTGTCGTCGGCTATCGCAACAAGGGGCGGTTGCGCTCGATCGCGGCGATCAGGTAAAGGCCGAACTGCTTCTCTCGCAGGCCGTGGCCGCTTGTCCGGTCGATGCCGAGGCACATCGCAACTACGGTGAAGCGCTATGGCGGCGCGGCGCCCGGCAAGCGGCGATCGCGCAGTTGGAGGAAGCCGGGCGTTTGGTAGGCGAGGATGCCTCGCTTTGGGCCCGCTTGGCGGAAATGCATTTGGCCAACAACGAACCCGAACTTGCTCGGCAAGACGCCGAGAGGGCTTTGAATCTCGATCCTAAACTGGCTTCGGCTTGGTCGATTCACGGGGGCGTGATGCGTGCGAACGGCGAACCGCGCGAGGCATTGGCCGACTATTTACGCGCTTTGAATTATGCTCCTAATGATCGCGCGATCCTACTGGAAGTTGCCGAGTTGCATCGCCAATTAAACCAACCGGATCGTGCTTTGCTGGCGCTTCAGACCCTGGCTGATACTTACACGGCAGGCGAGGAGCCTGCGCAAGTCCTCTATTTCCAGGGTCTTGCTTATGTCGCCATGCAACGCTACGACGACGGCGTCGAAAGTTTTGCCGCGGCCGTTACGCGAGGAAAGCCGACGCCCGAAATGCTTTATCAACTTGGTCAAGCCGAGCTCTTGGCCGGGCATCCCGCCGAAGCCCTGGGCGCTGCGCAACAAGCCTTGGCCCTTCAGCCGCAGCATCAACCGAGCCGCGAACTGCTCGACCGCATCCAAACGGCCCAGCAATCGCCAGGAGCCGTGTTGAGATAGGAGTTGGCTAGAGGCTAGGGAATAGGGGCTAGAAAAACGATGGAGAACAAAGATTCGCGATGAAAAAGTCCAAGGATAATGCCTGTTGTGATGCTGTTGAGCTTTCCGCGTTTCCGCTTCCCTCTCCTTGTTCCTCTCTCGTCGCATCTCTCTGCTCACTCCACTTTTTTGCCCTTCTCCTTGCGGCAATCGGTCTTCGCATCTTTGCACTAGGCAACATACCAGGCGTCAATGGCGATGAGGCATGGTATGGCGTAACGGCCTGGCGCATCTTGCATGGCGAGGAGGTCGTATGGCACACGCCCACGGGCAACCCTTTGAATCCGTTTTACCTTGGCCCCTTGGTCTTGCTGCACATTTGTTTTCCGCCTTCGATCGTGCTATTGCGAACCGTGGCATTGTTAAGCGGCATTGCCGCCTTGGCGATCAATTGGTTTTTCTGCCGCTGGGTTTTTGATCGACGGACGGCTGCCTTCTCAACCGTGCTGCTGGCTATCGTGCCGCTGGATATTGCTTACAGTCGATTTGGCTGGGATGCCAGCCAGTCATTGGCCGCCACGTTGCCGGTGATTTATTTTGCATTGGCCGCCGTGCGGTTCCCCGAGCATTTTGGCCGTTGGATCGCAGCATCGCTCCTTGCATTGGCCGTAGCCTTTTGGGTACATCCAACGAACATCTTTGTCGGTGCGATAACGGCCGTGGTTTTTTTAATCAACCTATTGCGCAAAACAGCCGTAAGAAATACTGCATCAAACCGGGAAGAGACCATAATCGGCCAACGCGGCATTTCGCGTTCAACGGCCGTTCTCCTCGGCCTAACCGTGGTATTGGTGGTTCTTTGGTGTTATGCGGCCCAGTGGTCGCGGGGGCCATTGCGAGGACGACTGATCGAACGGCTGGCGAATATTACAGAAGTTTTGCAGCCCGACGGGTTGCCGCCGACCGCCGTGCTTTATGCAAGGCTCTTTACCGGCGGAACGATTTATCGTTACATCGCCGGCTCGCGGTCGTGGTTCGAATGGCCGCTACCCCGGGATTTAGACGGTTGGGGGCTCGATGTCGTGGCGTTTTGGATCGCGGTATTCACCTCGATATGGCTGCTCGAGCGGTCGCGTCAAAAGCCGGTCTACCACCGCGGCGACCTATTCTTGCCAGCAGCTTGGCTATTGCAGCTTCTTGCGTTTGTCGTGGCAGCCGGTCCTCCGGCTTTGGCTCCCGGCTACGAACGATTCGCCGTTGGACTGATTGGGCTGGTTGCCTTGCTGCTTTCACGCGGGGCAATGTTGGTCTATGAAGCCGCCGCGCCACGCTGGCGTTATGTACTCATGCTCGTTCCTTTGCTCGGCTGGTTTTGGATGGCCGATTTTTACGCCCACTATTTCCGGTTCATCGAGCAAACCGGCGGGCAAGCCCATCTCACGTTCCGCGCGGCGCCGCTCGACCCCAAACAAGCCTCGCTGGAATACATTTTGAAAAACGCCGCAACAACCGAAGACAAAAACATTTCACAACAAGACGTATGGATCGTGTGTTCTGAATGGTGGAACCTTTGGCCTATTCGATACCTGGCCTTACCCACCTCGGATGTGCGTGTTGCAACGCCCAAGGAGGCCGAAGCTTTCGACGGATTCGAAGAGAAGCTCCGCCGGGGGCAAATCTGGTATGTGGAGTTTTGTGATAGCCCCGGTGATCGCGCAATCGAAGCACGTTTTGCCGGGCAAATTCTCAACGAACAGTGTTTTTATGATTACGCAGGTCGCCCTCTGCTCGATGTAATCCATCCCGGCATCCGATAATCACTACAATCATTACTTTTCGCACCCCCGGTCTGGCTACGGTTTTTTCGCGGAGGTAAGATTGCAAGCTAGGATTCCTTTAGAGGAATATACAATCGCGGTCCAAGTAAGATCCTTTGAAGGAGTATGGAATGTCCCAAGTTGTGGAATCGTCGGTAACGTCGTCGCCCATTCCGTTTGTGGATCGTCGAAGCGGAGAAACCGATACCGGAGCACCGGGCGTCGAGCGCCGACAATTCGGGAATTCGCACGATGATCTTTCGCCCGAGGCCGCCGAATTGGCACAAGCCATCGATCACTACAAACTGCGTCACCGCCGCCGCTTCGTGACGTTCGAAGAAATGCTCTCGGTAATCAAATCGCTTGGCTACCATCGCTAAAGGCCCTCTCGCTCGCACAACAACGGCCGTGGACGGTCGCTGTTGATGCTGTTTTTTTGCCGATCCAACCAGTAGCTGTCTCGCGCTGTTGAATTGCCTTATGATGTTTGCCTTGTCGCAAATGCGACTGAACTAGCCGCGTTTCAACAAGGCTACAGGTCGATATTTGCTTGCATTCCATATCGCGGTTAGGTAGACTGCATTTTGTTTACGTTGGCCCCGCCTATGGTTTTTGTCAATCCCGCCGGTTGTTTTCCTGCCTATTGAGAGATTTGGGAGCTTTCCTGATGATACGCCTTGTAAAGACGTTTGGGATCGTGTTGTTGCTTTCACATTGCACGGCCATTCTTGCAGCCGAAGGCCCTGTGCCGGCGACGCCACTGCCGCCGGGCACGACCATGCTGACCGATCTCGGTTTTTGCCGCATGTTCTGGCAGTCTTACGGCAAGGATCCCGTTGAAATGAATTTGCCGGGCGGAAGCGGTTCGGATCCCACAAGCGGCGCTACTTTCTCGGATACGGGGCGCGTCGAAAATCGTGCGGTCATCGTGCAGCATTCCCCTTGGTTGGTTCCGCCGGGCAAGGTTTGGGGAAACTATCGTTTGGCGTTGCCGCAGTCCTCGGCGATTCGTCTTTCATTCGGCATCGCGATGCCACAGGATAGCCTTGCGCCTGGCAAGAGCGACGGAGTGACGTTCTCTTGCACTCTGACGGAAGACGGCGGACAGCCTCGCGAACTGATGCGGCAACATTACGCCAAGGCCGCGTGGCGAGACTACAGTTTTGATCTTACCCCTTATGCGGGCAAAACCGTTGAACTATGTTTCCAGACCGAGCCGGGACCGAAAAATAATACCGCCTTCGATAGCGCATGGTTCGGCGATCCCAAGATCACGGTCGGCAATGCGCAACAAGCCGGCAATGACCTCGTGCAAAAACTGACTTCCACCCGGGCTTATCAAGCAACGGCAAAAAACAACCTTGAGCGGTTGAGCAATACTCCGCAAAACGGTGTTGCACCTTCCAATCTGCTGCCGTGCAAAAACAGCATGGAGCAGGCGGGCGATGCTTGGCGATTCGTCTACGAAGGCGAGGACGGCCGATTGGTCTACGTTTTGACGCCGAAGACGGGAACCCTGGACGATTTCACCGTTCAAATGGACAACAATCCGCCCTTCCAACCGGCAGCCGGCGGCGGCGTTTGGGCCACGGTGCAACAAAATGGCAAGCCGCAAGAGATTGCGTTGCGCGGCGGCAAAGCCGCAAGCATCACGCGCGACGCCGAGGGGCTGCACGTCGTTTGGCAATACGATTTGCAGGGCAAGCCGCTGGAAATACAGTGGACCTATCGAATCGTCGGCAAGGCCCTGGTGGTTTCGGCCCGCTGCGAGCAGCCGGCGGTCAGCCGGTTTTCGCTGGGCACGACCGGCTCCGTCGCGTTGCGCCGAAAAATCGGCGTGCCGTATCTTATAGGATCGTTGAATTATCTGCCGGGCTTGGGGCTTTATGTGGGCCGGTATTTGGACTGGACCGTTTCGCATGCGTCGAGCTGTCCGCAGGATGCGGCCATCTACGAAACCAAGACCGATGGAACGCGCAACCCCATGGTCGAGACGGGCTATGTGTCGGTTTCGCCCGACGTGGGCGAAGTGTTGCCGAACATCCCCTCGCCTCCGTCGCCGTATTTGGCGGCGCTAGGGCCGCGGATCATGCTGGATATTTGGGGACATCACAAGAACACTTATGCCGGCGATGCGGAAAATCTTCGGACTCTGAAGGATAACGGCATCGATCACGTAGCGATCATTTCGCACGTTTGGCAGCGTTACGGCTACGACGTGAAATTGCCCGATCATCTGCCGGCCAATCCCGATTTCGGCGGCGACCCGGGCATGATCGAGTTCGGCAAGGCGGCCAACGAGTGCGGCTATCTGTGGTCGCTTCACGAAAATTACATCGATCTGTATCCCGATGCACCGTCCTATGATCCGACGGCGCGCGTACAGTTGGCCGATGGTTCACCCTCGAAGGCATGGTACAACGAGGGTACGAAGGTGCAGAGCTACGGTCTGAAATGCAACAGGGCGCTGGAATTTGCCAAGAAGAACGCGCCCGAGATCCACAGCCGATTCGCGACGACGGCTGGTTATCTCGACGTACATACGTGCGTTCCGCCTTGGCATCAGTTGGACCACCAGGCCGATCAGCCGATGGCGGCCCAAGCTTTGGCCAAGGTGAAATACGATACGGAATTGTTCCAATTCATGCGCGATACGCACCATGGGCCGTTGTTCGGCGAGGGATGCAACCATTTCTATTGGGCCGGCCGTTGCGACGGCGTCGAGGCTCAGGTCAACGGCGGCGAAGACCACGAGGCGTTCCTCGATTTCGATCTTTTGAAAATCCATCCGCAGATGGTCAATCACGGCATGGGCTATTACGAACGATGGTATCGCCGCGGTTACAATTCCATCTGGGGAATCGACGCCGGCAGCATGGCCCAGTTCGACAAATACCGCGCCCAGCAGGTGGCCTACGGTCATGCCGGGTTTATCGGCTCGCAACAAACCGCGAATGTTCAATTTATCGCCCGCGAACATCATCTGACGCATCCGTTGCAGCAGCTTTACGGCACGTCGAAGCCTGTGGAAATTCGCTACGAGGTGGCCGATCAACTGGTGACGGCCAGCGTTGCCCTGGCGGTCGGCGATACCTCGCGGCAGCGCATCCGCTATCAAAGCGGATTGACCGTCTGGGTCAATTGGCGCAAGGAGCCTTGGACGGTTGAGGGCCGCACGCTGCCGCAATGGGGCTTTTTGGCCCTCGGACCCGAAACCGACGTTTCGACGGCGCTGCACGGCGGTCGCTGGGCCGACTATGCCGCGTGCCCTGCGTATGTATTCGCCGACGCGCGGACGAGCTTCCACGCTCCTTATCTGCGCGACGTGAAAGATATTCAACCGCGATTGGCATCGTTCAAGTATTTAGGCGGCGACCGCATTCAGGTAACCTACGAGTGGATCGTCAATGATACACTGGACAACGACTACGTTTGCTTCGTTCACGGCTGCCGGCCGGCGTATGGTTTTGGCGACTTGATCGAGTTCCAACAAGATCACAACGCGCCGAAACCGACGCGACAGTGGCAGAAGGGCGATCGCATCGTCGATGGTCCTTATGAGTTCCAGGTGGCCGGCAAATCGGATGTCTATGATTTGAAGATCGGTCTTTACGGGAATAATCGCCGCGTGACGATCAAGGGGCCCGACGGATCGAGCGACAGCATTATTCTTGCCCGACTTGTGCTCGATCGCAAAGACGGCAAGATCCTCGACATTAAAAATACCCCGCCGGAACCGCAAAACAAAATTCCGGAAGCCGATTTCAAGGCACACTTGAACCCGCCGGGCACGTTGGTTGACTTCGGGGCCGTGGCCACCGATGGCGCGGTGAAGATCAACCGCGAGAAAGACCAGTTGACGTTGTTCCCCTATCCGCGCGACCAGGAATTCCGCGTTACGCTGGATCTCAAGACCCTGGCGCCGTCGGCCGATCCGGCCAAAGTGCGGATCCACGCCCTAGCGGCCGGGACATGCCAAGACCTTGGGCCTGTCGAAGGCAAGTTCGAGAACAACCGCCTGACGATCAAGCTTGGCAAGCCTGGCGCGGGCCGGTATCGGATTACGTGGAAATAGTCTAGTGATCTCATAGGAAGACGAGCTGCCTGACTTTTATGCCATCGTCTTGTATTTCCAAGCTCCGGCTTGGGAACCTCCGGCAAACGCTACCTAGCGTTCCGAAGCTGGAACTACGGAACGAGATAAAGATTTTGACCCGCAAGGACCACGACGGTTTCGACCCGTAGGGTCGCTTGAAAATAGCCCAGCGATTCATCGCTGGGACAAGAAGCAAGGCACTCCGATTTCGTCCCGTAGGGACGATGGAAGTTTTTCCCATCACCTTCAATCGTCCCTACGGGACGTAATGGACCGATATAACGTTCTTCGGTCCCAGCAGTGAACTGCTGGGCTATTGTCGAACGCCCCTCCGGGGCAAAGTCTCGTCTCGCATAAATTACGTCACTTACGAGACACTACACTGGCGTTCCAAAGCCGGAGCTTCGGAACGAGATGAACAGACCGGTGTTTTGGAACGAGATAAACAAGTCGAAGCTTCGGAACGAGATATTCTAAGAAAACGGATACCATGTCCATGACAAGCACGGGTATGGCATCCGTTGCATTTTTTGAAGACTTATTTCTTTCCGCTTTTCTTCTCGCCGTCGCCCTCGCTTTCGAGGGCCGCGATATTCTTCTTGACGACGGGCACCAGCGGGCTGCCGGGATAGTCTTTCAGCAAGGAATGCAGCGTGGCCAGTGCACGATCCTTGCGACCGCGGCGCATTTCGCAATCGGCGGCCGTCATCAGAAGCTGATCCATGTAGGGCGAGTCGGGGCTCACGGTTTGCAGCCGTTCGGTTTGAGCGATTGCTTGGGCGTATTTACCGCGGGCGGCCCAATAGCGGGCGTAGAGCAGCGTTAAATAACCTTCGATTTTCTCCGTGGGGAAATCTCGCTCCCAGGCGTGGATTTCTTCGGCCGCGCGGGCGAATTGCTTTTCCTTGACGAACTCTTCGGTGGAGCGCGTGTGAGCGCCGCGCTGGGCTTGCGTTTCGACCAGCGGGCGGGCCATGCCGCCGAGACGTTCGGCTTCGGTATAGGCGCTGCGGGCGGCTTTGCCGTCGCCCGAGGCCGCGTAATAGTCGCCCCAGGTGCGTTGCAAGGATGCTGAAATGGGGCCGAGATTGCCTTTGCCGAGCCGCTTGGCTGCGGATTCCAGAAGCCGCTTGGCTTCGGGCACTTTCAGCAGATCGTTGATGGCGATGTCGGCGGCATGAATTTCACATTCGGCTTTGATTTCGGCGTTGCCGATGCGTTGGGCCGCACCTTGCCAGATGATGAAGGCGGTCAGCGAGTCGCCCAGTCGGTCGCGAGCCATCGGGCCGGTGATGTCGGCCAGTTTGAGCAGGTCTTCGTCGCCTTTGGCTGCCGCTTCCTCGGTAAACACCGCCTTACCGGCCGCGACGATCTTGGCCAAGTATTCGTCGGATTCCGAAAGCTCCTCGCCTTTCGGAGCTTTCCGGGCAGGCGCTGCTTCTTTTTTCGACGTGGGACGGCGGTTGGGGTCTTCTTCCGAGGCTTTGGCCTTTTCCGTCTCGTCTTCCGCACGATGGGACAATGCCAGGGCTTTTGCTTCGAGGGCCGCCACCAATTGGAGCAACGCAGGCGCGTCCAAGGTTTTTGGATCGTAAGTTTCGAGGATTTTCAGATAATCCGCAAACGTGTAGGTGCGGTCTTTCGGTGAAGGATGCGGCCGGTCAACATTGATGCGGTTGGTCGTCGAAAGCGTCTTACCGCCGCGACGCACGGAGAGCTTCACGGGGTAGATTCCAGGGCGAAGATAAACGTGATCGACGTTCAACAGATCGCTCGTCTGTCCGTCGCCGAAATCCCATTGCACCTTGGTGCCCGACATCGTGAGAGACTTGGCCGACACATCACGGAACAATACGCCCACCAGGGGCGTTTCATTTTCGGGCAGCAGCACTTCGTTGGTGACTTTGATGATGAAGTCGGGCACTTGCTTGACGGTTCGTGTCACGAGACGAGTAGCCGGCAAGCGTCCGATAAGATGTGTGCGGAAGACGTCGGAGGGAATGGCAACGGGCTTCACGGGTTTTTCGCCCGTCGGGTCGATTTCCCAGGCAGCGGCCATGATGGCGGTTCCACCCGCCGCGGCGTGGTAATAATCGAATTTATGCATGCCGGGCGCAAGTTTCACGTCCTGCCGGCAGCCGGGGCGGGCGTCCATCGTCGGTCCATGATGGCCGGGAGCCGATACGACCAGTTTGTCATCGACCAGCAAAAAACTGGCGTCCTGGCTCGAAACCATGAAACCGTAGGTGGCGGCCTTGCGGATTTCCATCACGCCGCTGTAATGACTGAAAAAGGGGGCGGCCGCCAACACGCAGGGATTGTAGCAGTGGAAAACGCCTTCGACGTAGTCGGCGCCGATCGGAGCGGCTTTCTCGTAAGCTCCTCGCACACCGTCCAAGCTTTGCATGTCGCAAGCGGCGAACTGCCGGGTTTCGAGCAAGAGGCCGTCGGTATTGGTCCAAGCGGGCGATTTTTCGGTCGGCGGGTCGCCGCCATAGTAGATGTCGTATTCCGACTGGCCTTGGAGCGGTTGGAACGCCAGGCGGCAGAAGTCACCGGGCCCAACCTGCAAAACGCGCATGGGGGCCGGCCTGTTTTGGGCCATAACGACCACGTTTTTCCCGTCGGGCCGAATTTCGCCCTGATGGAAGAACTCGGTCACAATGACCGAATACTGCTTGCCGGCAGGCACCGTGACCGAGCGGACGGCGTTGAATTCGGTCCCCTGGTGCTTAAACGACTCGGCCGCTGCCCGGCTCGAAAGCGATAGCAGCACAACACTTGCGACAATCCAGCCCGAAAAGGCGAGGTTTTTTGGCATTTTTTATAGCGATTGTGCGATGAAGGAAAAGGTTCTGCCCACACCTATTCTTAGATTCTCTTCGTGGGCTCGGGAATATTCCCCAAGCATTGATCGGAATAACTCTATGAACTAATGTATAAGGATACGGTCACAGAGGGAAGCACCACAGAGGAGTTGTTTCAATGGCAGTCGCCACCCCCCAAATGAGCCCCGAAGAAGCCGTCCGTCGAGTAGCGCAAGCTCGCGAGGCGCTGGTCACGGAAGTTCATAAAACCATCATCGGTCAAGATGAAATGATCGAGCAGATGCTGCTTTGTACTTTTGCACGCGGCCATTGCTTGACCATCGGCGTGCCGGGGCTGGCGAAAACGCTCACTATTTCGACCATCTCCCAGGCGTTGCACCTGAAGTTCACCCGTATTCAGTTTACGCCGGACCTCATGCCCAGCGACATCACGGGCACGGAGATCATTGACCAGGA